>Ga0169931_10015962_pt1 | contig 10011 bp, 6 predicted proteins | sample Kivu_15m_20L_FD_129675 | JGI IMG/M metagenome (GOLD analysis project Ga0169931, IMG submission 129675) | Freshwater microbial communities from Lake Kivu, Western Province, Rwanda to study Microbial Dark Matter (Phase II) - Kivu_15m_20L... | ecosystem: Environmental > Aquatic > Freshwater > Lake ... | reverse complement strand
GTTGAGGGTCTAGCTGACTGGTAAAGTTAGGCTTAATTTTAGCAAAGATTAATATATTTTGTCAAGTTACTGTGTCACTAAAGGGTGGCTGATGGGGCATGGTCTTGGAGGCGGATGAGGGGCTTGAGGCTACATTTATACTTTGTAGTTGTAATGCTTGAAGGCAGCTTTAACGCAGTATCCTGTTTTTTATTTGTAAACGTTGAAACTTAGCCAATCCTAGCCATGGCCATAACTGATAAGGTAGGTGCTTAGTTGGGCTGAAATTTGTTTACGAGTATTATTTTTAAACTCTTTTATAGCTGACACTATTTGACTAAACTATTGCTGTTGCATGTTTTCGTTCATGATTTGAAAAAGTTTTTAAACACTACAAATCTCTTTGGGTAGCAATACGGTTATATTCTTTTTGGCTTTTTGTTGAGGTTGTCGAGCTGTCAGAATGTATAGTAAAATGGGTGCAAAATGGTTGCTGTTTTGGTAGCTAATGGCTCTGAGGGCAGGCACAAGGGTCTATTTGTGCTTGTAGTGCTTCCATGCAAAGGTCTATTGCTTGAGGAATGGTAGTTAGTCGAGTTCGTTTATGTTTGCTACCAAACACTGCGAGGACTTATCAATAAACATCTATTATCTACATTATGCAAAAAATATTGAATAGCTACACTCAAAAAGTATTTTTATGTATTAATTTACTTCAAAAAACACATATTGTATGTACCTAAATCTTTGCTTGTGTATTTCAGGTTTATAATTTTATTGATGGAGACCTACGAACCCAACCAGAGCGCCATCCAGTTCCAACCCAAAAACACAGCTCGTCTTTGGAACGATTCAGAAATCACCAAAAACTATGTTGCACCTGAACTCTCCTTCTGCAAGGAAGAACGCTTCAAATGGGCTAGCATCTACTGGCCACCTCAGCAACAAAAGACCCTGAATCTCAATAAGAAGAGGCAATCAGAGGCGGATTAGGAAGCCAATCGGATTTCGAAGATGATAGATGACTAGGAAAAAAATATGTAGAGGCTAAAAAAGATCAAAAGATCTTTTTCGGTCGGTAAAGGACACTCTCAAGCACGAAAAGATACTCATGCTGTCCTATCGACACGCAAACCTTTCAAATTAAGTAAACTAAATCAAATCGTATTGGACAGAATGACCTCAGATTCGACCTAGAAACAGTCAACTCTTAGGGATCGTCACGGCAATCGCAGCAATAGAATTCACGGTCAAGATCCTTAGAACTAGTCCCTGTCGCCTCCTAGATTTATGGGAATGTCGACTGGTTTCAAGACTTCTCAGAGAATTCAGCTTTAATTGCCACATAATTTTTACCCTGGACCTGGCACGTATGACGTTAAACGATTTTTGTGGTAAGGAGAGAATATAAAAGCAAGGAGAGAATCGGTCGCAGTGTGATCTATGTCGATAATAATAAAAATAAAATAAAATTATGACTATTTCAGATTAAATGTGACTAAAATTGATATATCATCAGGCGTGAGTTAGCTTGTTGTAGCTTCTAAGTCCATTTAGAAAATTCTGGCCTGATCCGACCTTAGAGTAGCTTTTCTTAGGTATTGCTTTAGTAGAATTACTATAAATTTACACTATGTTGGGTATTGACTGAAGAGTGACTGCACTTTGAGAACTCCCTAATATTATTTGTTTTCTAGGCTTCAGAGAACCTCTCTTGCGTAGCTTAGAACTCATGTATCGACGATCATTAAAGTTAGTTCTTGACATTTATTTCAGTTAAAGGTAGCCAGTGTCCTCGGAAGCAGGAATGTTTTTATCACTTTTTTTGGCAGATGTTGCTCTAAAAGCGCTAAAAGTACTCGAATGAAACAGTTAAACCTGGTTGTTTTTTTGTTATGAAAGCATGTTTCCGATCGAAACACCGAATTGTCCCATCGAAGCTCCGAGTTTGTATTTCGTCAATGATGATCTAGCTTTGTTTTTGTTAGGAAGAGCAGTGCCAGGTCTGACCTGGTCCCACCATCTGATTCTTTATTATTTTTTCGGCTTAGATGGACCATTAGGTAATGTATTTTTGCGTAGTTTATTCTTGATTGTTGTGAGGAGAAGCGCCTAGTCGTCTGATGAGGGTAGGTAGTTGGTCAAAAAATCATAGTCCCACACAATATTGCTTAGTTCTTAATAAATGTAAAGATACATGTGCCAGTATGCTGGTAAAGTGCCTCTTCGAACAACTCGAGTTCTTCTAGTGCTTTGTCTGAAAACTAGAAAAGATCGAGTTTGGTCTTGACGAACGCAAAAGCTGTGTTACAGCTCCACTTGAAGCTGCATATAGGCTGATATACCGATGCATGAGACACATAACTCCGATCAGTGCAGCCTACAAATGACTTTAACTGTATATAAGTGCACACAGCATCTCATCATGAGCTCCCTACAAAAACGCAAAACATTCGAGCATGGTTTGAAAAGTGGGAAATTTGACTTCCTGTACATTTTTGTCCATTATAAGCTACTGTATCTATTCGTTAGGGTAGTGATGATATCGTGGGTTAATGCTCCATCCCAGCATGCGGATGACTTTGTTGCCTTGAAGAAAAAAGTAGTCCTGATTTAGCAAATTGTTACAGCTGCGACTATAGTATCGCTAATGAAGAGTCCGTCGATTAGTTTTGTTATGTTGTATTAGCCCATGAGTGTTCTATTTCTATATTATCGAAAATATAATACGAATGACAAAAACAACTCAAACTTTTTTAGATTTTGCCAATAATAATGATATTTTTTTTAAAATGAGCTCAGAAAATAAAACATTTATAATCAAGACTTAGTATGTAAGTAGATTTAATCTTAATAATTTGAATATTTTTTAATTATGAAGGTCTAATACTATAAAAACATCATCCATCTCAAATAGCCCAACCGCAAGGCATACGAGAGCAACCTGGTCGAACTCAACAGAGTATTTTAGCTGCTAAAGGCTGACCATAACAATCATTTATGTTTTCAACTTTAAAACGAACTCCAAGTTCTCAAGGATGTCAGAAATATAAAGCCTAAAGATAAGCAACCTATCTACCAATGTACTTTTTCACTTACATAGACTTCCTTTAAAGAAATTTGAAAGATTTTGGTTTTCTGAGAGATAATCGGCATTACGAGCTTAAACTTCTGAAATCAGTCAAAACTCCACTTGAAAACTATCATCTCGATTGGCAGAGTCTTTGGCAACGAATTGTCAGACAATAACCAGAACTATCTACCAACAAACTTTATTCGTAACTTATGGAATTTCTCAAAAATGTCAGGCATCTATACAAATCAGACAACGCCGCATAAGTAGTTGAATATTTCCTGTCCAGGCATGAACTTTCAGGCGATCAGATATACCTCTATATTGCTTTGTTCGCCAATCTCAATAACAAGACTCCAAGTGCAGTCATCTAGCAGTATATAAGGCATCTTTTACGAATGTATGATCTCAATCAGCTCAAGGCTCGCAATCTGCTAGTTATGTTCATCAGCGCAGCCAAACAAAGACAAGCTAAGTTACCTGCAGATATCTACGAAATCGTAAACAATATTGTTGTGTACTCCATAGGCATGCCCCATCCTGAAAAAAAAGAGACATTAGACAACAAATTCACCACTCAGACTGCCAACATACTTGTCAAGATCATCGGCAAAAAAAATCATAAGTCTTAAGAACTACTCAAGATAGTTTTCCAACTTGTTAGCAACTTCATCAGACCTTTCTAAGACTCTAAAAAACCGCTTAAATTTTTAGGCACTTTCATAGCAGGAATCGCAAAAAGGATTTAAACATAGAAAAAATGTTAAACTAAGCTTGCAAAGTTGAAAGAAAAACTAAGCAAGTCTCAACAAACAAAAGAGAAGGCAACTTTAAGCTAAAAGTAAGAGTCTGCTTAAGTGAATGAAGAAACTCAGCCGTAGAGACCTCTTGAAGAGAAGAAATATTAGGCAGAAAATGCAAAAAAATAAGGATAAGATGAGGAGGAGTAAAGCTAAGAGGAATAGTAGTAAAGAAGTGAATCATAGTAGTAAGAAAGAGACGGACAATAGCAGCTCAACAACCTAGAAATCGATCTAGATGAGCAGCCTAACGATAAGTCAGCTTCTTTACAAAACAAAATAGAAATAATGTAGGCAGCTCTTGACAACAAAATCAGTTAATAAATCCTCACCATTCTCAAAAAATTTGTATAATCTAAGTTTGAAGACATCTTCTACGTCAATAGTAAAAAAATAGTCAACAAACTTCTCAGAGAGCTATTCAATCTTTTCCCTTAGTTCATCACAAAGGCATTCGTAGCTCTAGATAAGGCTGCAAACATACCTCAGATCAACGAAGAAGGACTTTTGTTTAACATAAAACAAATGGCAAAGTATCTTTTCGCTCCTACTATAACTTCCCAACCTTTTTTCCTTGAAAACTTGCTAAAAATTCTTTAGAGAATATCCCAGACGAGGTGCATTGCTGATGTATGGGATATAATCAATATTTTTGTTCAAAAAGTGCCTCTTTTGGATTAGAAAGATCTCTAGAAAATAGATGATAAAATAAAGTAACAATTTTCTTAGCAATATGGGCAAGCTCATGATCGTTTTTATTAGAATTATAGTTAAGCTACGTTTTAGCTCATGAAACGACTTTTTGTGTAAACACAACATATGGATCATAACATGTTTTTGTCCATGGATCGCTTTTTGTATCAATTTTTAGCCAATAGCCACCCTGCCTACAAAAAAAGACTAGTTAAATAGATGTAAAACTAAATAGTGTAAAACAACAACAGATTTTTGCTTTCACTTTATAATAGCAATCTCACAGCCTCAAAAGTATTTGAAGGATAGCTCAAATAGCTTACCGATAATCGCAACATCGATAGTCCTTAGAATCTTTAACTAGATATTAGCGTTAACTTAATTCTGAGCAGTAACATGCAAATCGATTAGGTCAAATAGCTTATCAGAAAGTATAGTAAGCGTGGAAACTACAAGTTTGTCAAACAAATTATGCTCAATTTGAACAGTTATTCCCTCAATATGCAGCCCTTGTCATCCAGTCTCAGCCATCTTGAATCAAAACCCGTATTTTCATTAACTCAGGAACCCAAGTTCTCACTTGTAAAGCAAAAATTAGCAAGTGTATACTGGTATTCACAGTAGCTGATAGAGTAATTGACAAAATAATTATAAGAATTCAATACTTTTGAGCTCAAAGATAGCGAATTGTCTAAGCTAATAAAGCAACTTTACAGTTCAGCCAGCACTGACTTCAAAAACATGAAAGTGTAGAAACGAAAAACTATAAACTAATTGCTGTAAATCCTAAAAATAATATTCCAAAATCTTTTCCACTAAATTTAGTAATACGACTCTGAGAAGAAGACCATAATATACCATCAAGCCCCTTACAATCGCTAATCTCTGCTTAAAAACTAAAAGTTTACCTCAATACTAGATAAGCTTGTGTATCATTAACTGTTTCTTCATGACCACGCGATAATAAGTAACCTTTCAGAGCTCATTTAGAACTAAATTTTCTTCATGTACCGTTCGCAGCTAAGACTTTAGAAATAATTATTGAAGAAGTTCCACAAACAAAGTTTGAAGTAAGAGTTACCTGGAGAAATGAGCTTTTACCATGCAGCTAACTAACAAATCACCAAATCGCGTATCGCACATCTAAGTCTTCTACGCAATCAAACCTTCAGATCTGTCTAAATCTTGGCCATCTAGCAACAACTCAGAGTACTATTGCTGGCTCCAGGGATCTAAAAGCATTCACCTGTATTCAAAATAGTCATGAAAAAAAGCAAAAATTTATCGATTCAGGCTGACTTTTTGATATAGTTGCTCAGCCATCAGCTTAAATCCAGGTTTTATTATGAAAAAGTGTTTGGTTTTGTGAGTGAGCTCATATCTTGCAAATACACTTTTACAAACCAACAAATAATTAGTTTGGTTCAGCATCATGCACCCTTGATCCAGTCTTAGACACTAAAAATAAGATAACAATCGCTGAAATCTTTCTAGAAAATAGTTAAATTATTATGCAAGAATCAGCTTTTCGGTCAAGTTTAAAACTAGATGCGTCAATACATCCGCAAAGAAAAGCATTAGTTACTTTGGATCATGACTATTGTGATAATACTCAAATAACCAAGAAGATAGGTTAGTCTTGATTAGTATCTTAATAACATACATTAGTATATCAAGGAACTGAATCCGCTTCTGAAGTCAGAAGTGAGGATTGTCAGAAGATTGGCTTTGTTTAGTTATTCTCTGTGTCTGCGCAAGGCCAACCAAGCAGTCACCAGTTTTGAAGAGGTAAGCGCACAACAAGAGCGATATAGCTCAACTAAAACTATGCAATAAGTTTATCTCACTGGCTATCTGCGTCAAGAACATTAGGCTCACAACTCCATTTTAAATCAAAATACTATCAAAAAAGCTTCTCCTTACAGTACCTGGATGGTCTAAAAAAAGATCAGTCATCCTACCTATGACCTGATCCTAAACTAAAGCTACAACTTTATCTTTGACGATTCTTAGGCTAGTGATGGATTGCTCAGACAGTTCCACACAGACACCGCGGGATCAGTCTAGCAAGTCCTCTCGATGATGCAACAAAAGAAAAACGATCTCAGTTAGATCACCTTAAAACTTCTAGATGGCACTTTTATTTACACGAAACTGAGCAAACTAAACTTTGACAGATTTTAGCTTTTCTTTGGTTAACGTTTCTTCCGTTATTTGTTACTCAAAGATGCAGGTATTAATATTTTAACTCAGAAAAATACGATTTCAAGTTTTTCCAAGCTACTAAGAGCTTCATTGAAGAACTTTCGACTAACTTATAGACCTACGATAACCAAACTACATTGTTTACTTTCGTTTACGATCTACTTTATGCTTATGAAAGGCACCATAAGGTTCTGAAAGATTCTAAGATAGCTGTTGAGACCTTTTTGATAAAAATACTATAAGAAATATTATATAAGGGGTCAGCCAATGTTTTTAAGAAGTTCATGGCGATTCTGGCTAAAATCGAAGACAAAAGTTGTTTGAAGTTTATAACAGACTATCTTGAGGGACTTCGAGCAAGAAAAGAAAAGATAGCAAGAGTGTCTCAGTTACTTTTTATCATATATGACGATAATTATCAAAAATGCATGGACATCGTTGAAGAAGTGCTGGTCGGTAGACTTGAACTACATAATACTTTCCTTCATACTTTGGTCAACACAGTGATAAACTTGCCAGACAGGTACTTGATCGATTCAGAAAAGAACTAAAGGTTCGGAATATTAAATAAGCAGCAATAAATTTAGAGTGGTAGACTACAGGTATACCAGGAAAACATACTTTTGCTGAGCACTGCTACTTTCAACAAAATGATGATAAGCAGACTTAGCTAATTTGTATAATAGGGTCAGCAACAACAACCAGCTGACGAGTAAGTGCTAAAACAAAGAAATTAGCTAATCAAATCATCTTTTTCGTTAATCACTAACAGTTTGAGCTGTTTCATTCAATTCTTTGAAACGCCTTAGACAATCGAAGCTCTCTTCGAATTACTTTAGATCGTCTTCAGGCTAGTATAGAGCAAGCACGATCTGATTGTCGATTTTAAGTTGCTAGAAGACTCACTCAAACATATTTTTGGCAACAAATTTGATAAAATCGAGTATTTCTAGCGATTGTTGCAAATCATAATGGATAATTTTGGTAAAATACCTGTGAAAAAGCAAGCAGATTTGCTCAAAATCATCACTTATAGACCCGCTAATTTCCTTTTCATCAACAAAAAACTTTATTTACAATTTTTAGCCAGAGTAGCCAAACTGTAAGACAATACAATCATGTATAAGGACCTCATGATGGCCTTATCAACGCTTCTGGCCTACGTGCCTCTACAAAACTCATAGATAGAATTGATTCTACCTGATCTTAGTAAACCCCAAAGTCTTTTACTTCTATCGAGTTTAGTCCTTTCGAGACTATAGATCAACTCGCCTTATGTGAGTCGCATTTTAAACTCGTCCTCGAAAGACAGAAGAAACACTTTTTGCAAGTAGTTATTGGGTCTGCGAGGCAAAAAAGAGTATCTAGACGACTAGGGACAGTACTAGCAGTGGAAAGAGATTAAACAATATTCGAATCCGTATCACTACCACGCATGATGCTGTATAGATAATCAACTTTATACATTCCTAATGATTTGTATGTTTTTATTTGTGATTAGAGCATAGGGTCAGCCAATTATAATATGAATCAATATTCAGCGTCGGCAAGTTAAATATAATCAATCTAAGTAGAAGAACATGCAAATAGCTGCGTCTATCCTCATGACTGCACTTCTGATTGTTTCTGTGTCCTTCTCTATCCAAGGCGACTGGACGCTTCAGGACAGGTCGACCATCAGCAAAGGCCGTTTCCCTATCGTCCTCTCTATCTCGGATTTTATCTTCAAAGAACAGGAAATCTTACAAAAATTATCCTTTAAATAGTGCCAAGAAATGCTCTTGCAAGCATCTTTCACAGAAAATCAGTTGTTTTTCAATCCAGACAGTTTCCTTACTCAGGCCATTACTGACCGCACTTGTCCTCAGGGTCAGAATAATCCTCTTAACCAAGTGTATACTGCGATAGGAAGCGTCTTTTTCTTTTAAATCAAGAAGGATGAACTATTTTTTAACGACCCCTACGGCCGTACTATCTTAAATTTCAAACGCGTATCTACCAAAAAAGCTGACAATATAACGGGTATTTGGAGCATGAATCAGTTCGGAAACACAAGAACTTCACTTTCAGTTCAAGTTACGCCCACACAAATATTTTTCTGCCAGGGTAATGCCATCTATAACTACACTTTGCTTGATAAAAATACAATTAGATTGAATTCAGTTAAGCATGATTGTCCTTCTGAGGAACTCAGTCAGGCCATACGAACCACCAGATACTATAGATTCAAAAAAGGAATTTTGACTCTGTACGACAAAGATGTGATTCTTACTATCGAAATGGTATACTCATAAGCCTATGACCCTGCCAAGCCAATTTTTGGTGGTAATACGCCTGCTCCAGCTTAGCCAGCAGTGCCTGTTGCGGCTGCTAGACCTCTAAATCAGCCTACGTAAGCCCCAAGGCCAATTACTTTAAGCAACTTAGTGGGTCAATGGATGATTAAAGATCTTTTCAAAATACCGTTCCCGTCGACTCCTTACTCAGTGATTTTCAGCCCTGAACAAATAAGATTAGTAGGCGGATGCAACGGTTATGGCTTCGACTACACTTTGAATCCTACGACTCAACTGATCACTATCGGAAAGATGGACAAAAGCAATAACGATTGTAGTAAAAGTGATGATGCACTATACGTAAGAGGAATTCAAAGAATTTCTAAATATTTGTTGACAACTGCCAACGGACTTCACACTTTGCGTTTGTTTGATAGCTAGGGCTAGGCAGGATACACTTTAGAGATAAGGTCCGCCGCAGCTGCCAACCCTTCTGCTTCTGCTTCAAGACCTGTAGTTCCGGCTTCTCCAGTTTAAGTACTTCCTTTCTCAGCTGGAACTTACTTGATGTTACTTCTTCAACGCAGAGACCTTCCTAGAAGAATCGTGAAGATTAACGAAAACAGTATAAGCTATAGCGGATGTAATGAGATCGAACATCTATATCAATTGTAGAATCCCAAAGCAGTCAAGGGTAAAATTAACATTTCGGGGGGACCTTTGACAAAAAAAGCATGCCAGGACTCAAAAGATGAAGATTACTTCGGAAACCTTAATTTAGTAAAATCTTATTCGTTTGAAGAGAGGGCCGGAGTTATAATTTTGTCGAACGCAGCTGGCATATAGATCGTTACACTTAGCAAATCGTGATTCTAAATGCAATATATCTATATATCTTAATATAACTCTCACCTTTACCTAAAGTATCAATATTTTAGAGTTGAGTAGCATATGCTTACATTAAACTATATCTATATATCTTAAT
>Ga0169931_10015961_pt1 | contig 10012 bp, 8 predicted proteins | sample Kivu_15m_20L_FD_129675 | JGI IMG/M metagenome (GOLD analysis project Ga0169931, IMG submission 129675) | Freshwater microbial communities from Lake Kivu, Western Province, Rwanda to study Microbial Dark Matter (Phase II) - Kivu_15m_20L... | ecosystem: Environmental > Aquatic > Freshwater > Lake ... | reverse complement strand
GTGATTCCGAAGAGGGTGATTCCGAAGAGGGTGATTCCGAAGAGGGTGATTCCGAAGAGGGTGATTCCGAAGAGGGTGATTCCGAAGAGGGTGATTCCGAAGAGGGTGATTCCGAAGAGGGTGGGCAGGATACAAGTCCGGCAGAAGGTGAGGAACCTGACACCGACGAATCCGAGACGCCCTCCGAGGGTTCTGATGAATCCGGGTCGGCCGAAGATGCGGGCGAGTCGACTGACGAACCTGCCCCACTGCGGAATGTGGTCTACACCACCGCTGTGGGTGGGGGCGCATCTCTGGCGTATGGCTCGCTCGACGACGGAGCCACCGGAGGTCACGGTTACGTGGTGAGTAGTTTCTCTCTCGAGATGAGCCGCGTCGTGGGTCTGGTTGCTGGGCTGGGGTACCAGTTCCGTTCCGGCGGTACACTCATCGACGAAAGTCCCGAGTCGATCGCCCTCGACCCGCGCCTTGGGACAGCGCACTACCTGCTCGTTGAAGTGGGAGCCCGTTTCACCGTACTCCCCGACAACTTCTATTCACCGCGCCTGTCAGCCCTGCTTCAGGGGCAGATCGAGCTCGGGGTCGAAGAGGTCAATGTCTATGCCAACGACACATCAGGGCGTGCTTTCCAGGAGGAGTTTACCCCCTGGTTCGTCTTTGAGTACGGTCAGCCGGTATTTGATTCAGCCACTGCGGATTTGCTCGTCGGACTCCGTGCATCGCAAGCCCTTGCATCCTCGTATCGGAGCACCGGCGACAACTCATTTGACCTCTTTCTGAATCCCGGCGGCAATCTCGATGGCCGCCTGTGGTTTACTCAGGTCGGCCTCTGGGTCGGTGTAGAGTACTGAGCAGTCTCACGCTCGTTCTGCCGGTAGAAGCGCTTTAACTGCGCCGTCAAGGCCGTCCTCGCTGCGCGAACTTGCGTCGAGCGGCAAAAAAGGACCTATCCGACCGGCGTTACCGTTGCACCAACCTGACGTGGTGCTCCCGGTGTCGACGGTCTCGAGACCTCGTTCTCTGCCTTGATAGAGCGGGAGACGGGGATCGAACCCGCGACATTCAGCTTGGGAAGCTGACGCTCTACCACTGAGCTACACCCGCAAAGTGCACATCGAAGCCTAGCCATTCGCACAATCCCGCGTCAAGTGAAGTTTTACCGTGCACGAGCTGGCAGCGCACTCAGTGGTGCGCGCGAATGAAACCGTACGTCCGCGTAAATCCGATTGCGCGGTTGGCCTGCCTCGTGTCATGCCGGCGCCGCGTTGGCACTGGTCGGCTGGTTCTTCTCAGGAGCGTCATGTGCTCAGGGTGCGCCTGGTTTATCTGATGATTTCGGCCGCTCTGTCTGGGTGTGGTTTTTCTCGTGCGGACGACGCACGCATGACAGGTCTGCCCGATGAGGGTGAGGTGACCCGGACTGCGGCGACTGCGTGGACCGACGCTGTGCACGATAGACTAGCGCTGGAGCGTGCTGCCGCCCTGCGAAGCGTTGCCTGGCCCAAGCAACACGCTGCGCTGAATCGTCTACGTGGACCTTGTTCCTCGGCGGACGTGCCGGCGGTTCCCATTCGGAAAGTGCTGCTGATCGGCGCTTCGACCATGCAGTGGGCGGTCGGGAGAGCCATCGAGAGGCGTCTTGGCCTGTCGCCCGTGATCGTGAGCAACTCGGCTCGCAGCGCGACGGGGCTCGCCCGCCCCGATCACCATGACTGGTTTGTGGAGTCCCTGCGTCTTTTGAGAGAGCAGAAGCCCGACCTGGTGATTGTTCAATTCGGTGGGAACGACTGCCAGTCTCTCTTTGCAGCCGACGGGACGGTTGTGGTCAACTACGACGCCCGACAACGCTGGCGCACCGAGCTATTTCGCCGCATGGGTGAGCTGGTGTTCACGTTGCGCGCTTACGGAGCCCGTGTTGTGCTGCTTGACCTGCAGCCGATGGAGAGTCGCAATCATCATCGGTGCGTCGCTGGAATGAATCAGTTGACGGAACGTGTGGGCGTTGCGTGGCAGGTGCCAGTCGTCTCGGTCCAGCGTCTGGTTGGAGGTCCGAATGGAGAGTACGTAGAATCGAGTCGCTGGCTGGGTCGCGACGTGAATCTGCGCGCCGCTGACGGACTGCATCTGACGCGGGCGGGTGGCGAAATCGTCGCGCATGCGGTGGTTCAAGCCCTGCAGACTCTTCCGGGTTGGCCCGATGCCCTATGTGAGAGGGCAGGAGACCTTCCCAAGGCGCTTCACTAAGGGGCGTCAGGGCGAAGGTGTGGCAAAAACGAAAACACCCCAGCCGAACGCGAGCTGGGGTGCTACAGAGAGAGTGAGGCGAGATTATTCCGGCTGGTGGCAACCGAGCGCGGTAAACGAAGCCGGGTTTGATGCGGCGAGGTCGACAAGGTTCGGTCCGAAAACACCAATGTTTGCCCAGTCTCCGTCCAGGAAGTTGGGCACAGTGCGTGTCACGTCGCAGAAGACGTTTGCCGACTCGTTGGCGTAGATCACGCGGACGGTGGGGTTGGTCTGCGGCGAGGAGTTCCCGTGGTCGCTGTAGTAATGAAGGCGCACGTCGTAGGTGAGTCCCGTGCGGCCGTTGTTGGACGTGATGGTTTCGGGGCCGTATCCGTCCACGTCATCCACGTCGAGCTCGGCATTGTTCCCCTGCTTACGGGCGTACCAGATGTGGTCTTCGGCGCCCGTTCCGTCGTCCACCCACACGTGCGAGTCGACGTCGGTGTCGTTGGTATCCCACGACGTGACCATCAGGAACTCCTGCGTTGGCCAGTCGAAGTCGGAACCCTGTCCACAGACCTCAATGACGTGTGATGCGCCCTGGAAGTCGGTGGTGGCGATAGGCGCCAGGTCGAGCTGCAGCCGCGCGTAGCCGCCTGACAGCTGGATGGTCTGGGCATCGATGCGACCGTCCACCAGCGGCACGATCTGGTCGCGAACGATGGCGACGGCACCGAACCCTTCCTGAATGTGGATGTACGCCTGATCGATACCATCGGCGTTCTGAAGTGTGCCGAAGACATCGAGCGGGATCGACTCGCCGCACGGACGTGTAGCGTCATCCCCCGCGACATTGCTCGTACTGGCGTCCGCCAGCAAGTTGCCGCTCTTTTCGCGCAGTTCAAAGAGCACCCACAGCGGCGTCGCGGGCGGGTCGGGGAGGTTGTTGTCGTTTTCGCCGTCGCCGTCCGTGTCTTCGTCGGGGACCGGAATGGGGTCGGTGTCATTCTCGTCCGGGATGTCCGACGTGCTGCACGAGATATTGATGGGGCGAGGCAAGTCAATCACCCCGGAGAGCGCCAACTCGGGGTTGTCGAGCGGGCTGATCACGCTGCTGCGCGTAACCAGCTTGGTGGTTTCATCATAGCCAAGCACGTCCGACGAACAGTTGCCCGTCGTCGAGACGCCCTCCACGACAAGGAAGTAGCCGATGTCGGACTTCACACCCTCCAGGTAGACCACGTTGCTGGCCGGAACCGTCGTCTGTACAACGGGTTCACCCAGCAGGTCGACGTTCAATTCGCCGTAGCAGGCTTCCCCAGCGCCCGGGCACGCGCTGGTGTCGAGCGCTTCCACGTTGTCCAGATAGCGGTACAGCGTCACGCGCAACTGAACCTCTTCCTGCGGAACATTGCCCGAGTAGGCGACGGTACCGCGAAGGTCGAATCGAACCGCGCTGGTCAACAGGTCGCAACCCGCGACCGTGACAGCCGACCCAAGAACAGCAAGAAGACCGAGAGTTCGAAGGGATACACGTTTCATGGCAGTTGCCTCCGTAGAACGACGCGCGGCTCAGGCCGACAGAAAAATTCAAAGGTTCCGAAGTTGGTGGACCATCTACCCCTGTAGTGCGTCACGTGCTGTCCGACGCAACCAGCTCCAACTTATTCAACGGGCTATCAACTTCCGCTCGCCGCAGCAATCCCGGCGCGCGAACCCGGCTCTCCAGACTCTCGCTCGCGGCTATCGGCCGAAGACATAGCCTTCTCGCTGCAGCATACTGGTGAGCTCCTGGATATGGTCTTCGCCGCGCGTCTCAAGCGTCATTTCGACTTCCGTCTCACCGAGCGCCAGCGCGTTGAAATGACGGTCGTGGTGAATCTCAAGAATGTTCGCGCGCTCCTCTGCAATCAATCGCGTGAGTCGGGCGAGTGCTCCTGGCTGGTCGGGCAGGGCGATCTGTAGTCGCACCCGCCGCCCTGCCTTCACCAGACCTCGCACGATCACATTCGAGATCACGTTCGTGTCGATGTTGCCACCGCAGATGACCAGCCCAGTCTTTCGGTTGCGAGCGTCGGGAACGTGTCCGTGGACAAGGGCCGCCAGTCCTGCCGCAGCCGCGCCCTCTGCCACCACCTTTTCTTCCTCAAGCAGCAACAGGATAGCGCTGGCGATCTCTTCTTCCGAGACCGTGACGATGTCATCAACGTAGCGCTGAACAGTCTCCAGCGTATGCACACCCGCTTTTCGGACCGCGATACCATCAGCGATTGTTCGACCTGCCGCCACCTCAACAGGGTGTCCTGCCGAAACCGCCGCTTTCATGCTCGGAAACTCGCTGGTCTGCACACCCACGACCCGAATGCGTGGGTTGGCCTCCTTTAAAGCGACGGCGATGCCCGAGATGAGCCCGCCCCCTCCAATGGGCACAATCACTGTCTGCACGTACGGGTTCTGCTCGATCATCTCCAGACCGATCGTCCCCTGTCCTGCCATAATTCCCACATCGTCAAACGGATGAATGAACACGGCGCCACGTTCCTCACACAGCGTGCGAGCGTGCGCATAGGCATCGTCGTAGGTGGCACCGTGCAACACGACCTCGGCCCCGTACCTTCGAGTCCGGGCAATCTTCATGAGTGAAGTCGCTTCCGGCATGACGATCGTCGATCGAAATCCAAGGCGCGTCGCGTGCAGTGCAACGCCCTGTGCATGGTTGCCGGCCGAGGCCGCCACAACACCGGCAGCGCGCTGCTCGATGGGCATCATCAGCAGCCGATTGCAGGCTCCTCGCTCTTTGAACGAGCCGGTGATCTGCAAATTCTCCAGCTTGAAGTAGAGCTTACTGCCTGTGATGTCCGACAGATTCGAGCCCCACTCAAATGGCGTGAGGGCAACCTGACCGGCAATGCGTCGACGCGCCTGTTCAATCAGCTCAAAGGTCAGGGCTTGCGATGGTTCCGTCGTATGCATGGGGCAGGGCGGGCGTGGGGTCGAAGCGAAGCGCAGACTCGGCTTTCCGCTACCCACGCAGAGGTGTCAACGTCTGATCCAGTGTCGTCAACGGTTGGTAGCGAAGCTCTTCGCGGGCGCGCGAGTCATCGACCATGCAGACGTACTTCAGGTAGTCGAGCTCCGCGGTGGGTACACGGGTCATGCCGACGCCCGAAGCCATCGCGATGGCCATGCGGGCCATGGGCTCGGGGACAGGCCAGTTGCGATGCCCCAGACGGCGAATGATTTCGGAGAGCGGTGCGGGGCTTGCTCCCGCAAGGTTAAAGACACCACGTACGCCGGGTTTCAAGGCGAGTCGGATGGCGTGGATCAGGTCTTCCGGTGACATCACCTGTATCATCGGATCAAAGCCCATCAGTGTCGGAGTATTGTGCAACATCAGATACAGACTGGCGTGGTTTTTCAGTCGTCCGACGACGTTGCAGGGGCGGAGTATCACGGTATCAATTTCTGGATGCCGCCAGAAAAAGCTCTGCGCGTACATATCGACTTCGACCAGATTCCGCATCGTCGGAAATCGCTGACCAGCCATCAGCGCTGACTCTTCCGTCAGAAACTGATTGTTCCACGGCGCCGGGCCGTAAATATTGCCGCTGGAGAGCAATACCACCTTGGGAACATGATACCTCTGACAAAAATCCAGAATGCGCTGCGTACCCAGCACTGTCAGGTTTCTGTGTTCGGTCTGCGAGCCACTAAACTCGGCCTCCGGGTTCAAATGGACGACCGCGTCGATGGCATTTCGCCGAAAAATATCTTCGGCTTTCTTGCGACGAATATCGATGGCGTGAACCGTGACGTCCTTCGGCATGTGTCGGGCGCCCCGAGCATCAATTCCTATGAACTGAAACTCCTGATGGAATGCGCGAGCAAGCATTCGCCCGGTACGCGAGGAAATGCCGGTGACGACAATCGTTTCCTGACGTTTCTTTCGAATGGCCATGGTCACTCCTAACGGAAAATGCCGCTGCGCTCGCGAAGGCCGCGTTGAAGGAGTGCCTCAATCGCGCCGGTCACTCGGTCGACCTTCTCGCGAACAATTCGATCTTCATCGTCGAAATCCCCCTCAAAGTACATCGGTTCGCCAAAATAAATCCGATATTTAACCGGGAGAGGAATAATCAGGGTTGGCGTAAGGGGGACCGCCGGCGTCTTCAGTAATCTCGCCAGAAACTCGATGTTCATCAGGGACGGCAGTTGTTCTTCGGCACCCACCAGTCCGACCGGAATAATGGGAGTCCCCGTCTCCAGCGCCAGACGCATAAAACCCAAACCGAATTCCTGAAGCTGGTAGCGCTCTTCAAAGGGTTTGGAGATGCCGCGACTACCTTCAGGAAACACCAGGATCGCTTCGCCTTGCTTCAACAACCGGCGCGCATTCGCCGGGGTACCAATCGCCTGCCCACAACGCGCAAAGAAGGTCGAAATCCAGGGAAGCGTGGCGACCCACTTCTCCACCATTGTGCGGGTCATCCGTGGCGGACGTAACTCCAGAAGCATCGCGGTCGCGATCATCGCGCCGTCATACGGAAGCTGGCCGCTGTGATTCGCAATCAGCAACACCCGGCCGGCGGGAATGTGTTCCATGCCCGACACGTCAACACGGAACCAGTGCCGATACAGCCACTGTGTGAACGGAAGCACCCTGCCTACCATCTCCGGTCTGAATCCAAAGGGATCCAGCCCCTCACGGTCTTCCGCCTGTTGCAGCAGACGAATGGTCTCCTCGACCTCAGGATGCATGCCTCTACCTCGATGTAAGAAAACCAGAAGCGCCGAACCTCTATCGTGGACCCCGGCGAGCTAATCGTCAACCGGCTTGCCGTCCCGGGTCGGTTCGCAACACTTCGCGTTTGCGAGATATCGCTCGTCTGGCTATAGACCTGCCGCTAGTGGCCCGCTCAGGTGCCTTCCCTCGGTGTCAACATGTCGATACTCGCGCGGCTTCAACGTATTGTCAGGGCAGAATTTAACGCCGCGTCGAGTGCGCTGGATGACGCGCTGACGAACGAAGGTCGCACGTGGTCAGCGTCGCTCGTCGCCCGGGCGCCGACTGACCTGTACCGGGAACGTGCCCAGGCCTACGACTGGCTCGCAACGATTGAAGCAGACGCTGCCGCCGCGATGAAGGCGGGCGATAACGTGCGGGCTCATGCCCTGCTGCAACACGCGGCCTATGCCGAAAGCGTGCTCGCCGGCGGTAAATCCGTTTCAGAGACCGGCGCATGGCCGGTCTCGTCGAAGCAGGTCGCCCCTGTGTCGGCTCCGGCGCAAACCATGACCTTGCCCAGAAACCCCTACGGCGTCGCCTCACCCGCCATTCGGGTACGGCAGGCGCCCCCTTTCGCCGGGGCCGTCCCGAACCACACCACGGCCGCCCCGCCCGCGACCAGCCCGGGTCAAGCTTCGCACGGTGTAATGCCTCGTGCCACCTCCCAGAGCCTTTCGGTCTCAGAGCAGGGCCTTTGGACCAGCCAACTTGACCTCCGCACACCAGCCGATCCTCTCGCCTCTGGTGATGGACTTTACTCCCCGGCCATGGACGCTCTGCTCGACAGGTTTGAGCAGACCGCTGAACGCGTCGAGGCGTTATCGGCCATGTCTGAGGTCGATGCGCTGTTGTCGATTCCAGCACCCGAAAATTTCCGGGTGCCTGCGCCACCTGAACCCGTCACGGACTCAGGTGCCGATCCCCTTGAACGGCTACGCCGAAACCTGGACCCCACCGCATGACGGTTCTGTACCGATTCATCCGCCTGATGCCGCTCGGCGCCCTTGTTGTCTATGTCGGTTGTCAGGAACGCACCGAGGCAGAGCGTTGTCAGGAACTGAAAACCTGGCTCGATAATCGGGTGCGCGAGGCCCCGGCCGAGTGTGTCGGCGACGGCGACTGTGAAGTTGTCTGGATGCGTCCCGACCAGCCCGTCGCTCTCTCGGTGCCGCCCGCTGACCCTCAGCTACAGCGGGTAGTGCGCGAGTACTCCGACCTTTGCGCGGCCAGAGTCTATGGAGATTCCTTTGATTCGCTGCCCGTCGCCACCGGACGATTGACGGCGGTGTGCCAGCCTCAGATCGAAGATGACTTTAACGCCGAGGGTTCGGCCGTCGAGCGCGTCACAGGGCGACAATGTGTCTTGCGCGGTGAGGTGATTCGGCCAGATCCCATTGATGCCGGAGTCCATGACGCCACCGACGGCTCTTCCGTCTGTGCTTGCACTACCGACGAGCAGTGCGGTGCAACCGAACGCTGTCTGGCATGCGACTGCTATCCGGACAGCGCTTGCGTGCGCGCCTGCCAAAGGGCCATCGAGTGCGACGCGCTGGACGCTCTCAACCTGGGAGCAAGCCCATCGACCTGTGTCGTGCTGTGCAGCGCGTCCACGGAAGCAGATGCCACCGGCGGTTCCGGCAATGTGGAGGTGCAGCCCGGTCTCGCCGAGTGCATTCTCACGTCGGAGTGCACGGAGCTTTTGCAGTGCCGTCGTTAGTGGCCCGCGCCGCTCAACGAAGCCAGAGCGCCGGATCCACAGGCACCCCGCTCTCGCGGAATTCAAAATAGAGCTCCCGTCTCCCCGACCCCGACTCCGCAGCGCCGAGGCCCAGCGTCTCGCCAGCAGCGACCGGCTGCCACGCACGCACCGTCAGCGATAACAGACCTGCATAGACGGTATGAAGGTCGCCGGCGTGCGCGACCACCACCGTGAAGCCCAGACCGTCCACCGGCTCTGCAAACACGACCACGCCCTGCGCGACACTTTGCACGACCGAACTCGCGGTTGCCTGAAAGCTCCAACCCGTGTGACGTTCGAGTGTCGCCGAGCTCTCGCGCCGACGCTCGCCGAATGGGGCGGCGAGAGTACCATTCGAGATCGGCCATAACACTTGTCCCTGTCGACTACGGATGGAGGGCTCGATGGCACGAAAACCGGCCACCGAAGAGAGCGCTTCTCCCACCACGGAAGTCGAGTCGAGGATGGCGTTGTCGATGGCTGCCCGCACCTCTGGCAGCATCGGGAGGATCGCCTCCTGTACGTGGTTCACGACGCCGAGCGCGGCCCGGGACGCGCGATCAACAAGTTGCACAACGTCTAGAAAACTGGGAGGCAGGGCGGAAGTGGACGCGAAAGGTGCCGGCTCTTCAAGCGGTTGTGCGGTCGCGACCGGAGCGCTCAGACAAAGTGCACAGGTCATGCTAAACGCAATCCGGACTGCCCGCCCTGTGCCTTGCCAGGACTGAAACGCCCGAGACACGCGGCCGGGCGCAAGCCTGCGGCGCTCACACAATCCCGACGGACGCCTCATTTATGCACGCGCGCCGTGGAGCGATGCTCGCAACGCCGCTGCCAGCCGATCGTCCACATCCTCGAAGTCAACGTCGCCCGAGAACGACCGGCCGGAGCCTGACATATACGCACTCGCGATTGCCAGCCACGCGTCCGACATGGAAGATGCCCTTCCGCTGCCCCTGGCAGCGGCGGGCGCAACGGGCGCATCGACGTTTACCTCGCCAACAGCCATCGCAGCGACGTCCAGGGTGGCGACGGTCGACTCGAGTTCCAGTGCAACATGCGCAACATCCGACGGATTCGAAACCCCAGTCAGCGCCTCGGCTTCTGCGTCAACCGACTGTTCCGGGGGCGTCGGTTGTCGTTGATCCTCCTCATCGACGGCAGGCAACGGCGCCAGTTTCAGCTTGGCGTCGTAAGCCCCCGAATGAATCGACTTGTGAAACCACTTGTTCAGCCGCAGCATCAGCTGGCGGATGTGGTCG
>Ga0169931_10015960_pt1 | contig 10012 bp, 9 predicted proteins | sample Kivu_15m_20L_FD_129675 | JGI IMG/M metagenome (GOLD analysis project Ga0169931, IMG submission 129675) | Freshwater microbial communities from Lake Kivu, Western Province, Rwanda to study Microbial Dark Matter (Phase II) - Kivu_15m_20L... | ecosystem: Environmental > Aquatic > Freshwater > Lake ... | reverse complement strand
TTTGGCAGCATTCCGTGCACTAAAAAGTGTAGCAATCCAATCAGCACAACCATTTTCATCATCGACTTTGATTAGCCATTCTTGAATACATTCCGAAGTCATATCTTCCTTCGTATTATTATGATTGACGGCAGTATTGTTGTTGGTAGTTGTAGGCGTGGATTTTAAATGGGGTTGATAGACTTGTATAGCGAACCCATATTCTCCTACACCTACTTCACTACTCAGTAAGGGTCGGACATGGACTAACCAACGTAGAGGTACACTTTGAACGACATCCAACTTGGCTTGATTTGTCATAGGATCTATTACCGTTCGTCGTTGTATCCAAAGTGTTGTTTCCTCCAATGTATTCGGACGTCCCTCCACGAGCGAGGCTAGCATTTGTGGATAGCGAATATAGGTAGGTAAAGGATCCATCCCCTGGACAGAGGAGGAGGGATTACTATTGATCGAAGAAGTCTTTTCTCGTGGTAATAATAAATCAACATATCCATTACAAATCAACGTTGAATTTGGATTGACTGGTCTTTGAAAACATTTCTTCTCTTTTTGAGAGGACGACGATGAAGACAGTTTGGTGGCGGAGGAGGAAGAGGAAGAAGAAGGTTTCATGGGATTTGACGATGAAGAAAGAGATGGAGCTATAGGAGTGTTTTCAGCCAAGGAAGAGGATGATGATGCATGTGTCATTGGAGGTGCGGTCGGTGTTGGTGCACGTGGCTGTTTCATATTCATGGGCGGTGCAGTCGCAGCGGAAGAGGAAGTTGACGATGATGATATATACGGCTTGGGATTAAAGTCTCGTGCTAGACGATCGTATTCATCCTCATCGTCATTCGTACTAAACGCAGCCGAAGCAGAAACGGGACGAGCATTGTACGATGATTCATCGAAAGAAGACGATACGTTGTGAATCGTTTCTGAAGCTGCTGTTGTCGCTGTCGATGACTCCGATGTCGCCGCCGCCGCAAAGAAGGGTGATGGTCGTTTTGCATGGAATCGAAAATATGCATCCAATTGTGCCAACGTTTCTCGAACGAGCTTGGGGTCAAATTCATCTTGTTCAATATGTGTAGCACAATTGCGTAAAAGTATTCCCAGTCGTCGACGATCCATCATCTTTGAATCCGTAGTCATTGTTTTTTTTTCATTACCTGCTGCCTATATGACCTCTCTTTTCCAGTTTACAAATATAGTTGTGAATTCAAATGAAGGTGGAAAACGGAAACGAGATAATAACAAAGTGTGAGTACACGAACACCCACATGCAGGCGCAGGCGGGATTCAGAAAAAGTGACCGCCGCCCGCCCGCCGACGCCTGACGACATAATAAAGATACCTAATACCTGTAGTCCTTTCATTTGTACGGAAAGTTACAAATATCGCAATACAAAAAATCATTTTGGTAAATGCTAGATGGGCATGATAATCTCACTTGATATGGCAGTATGTTTATTTTTTCGATTCATATCATCTTTGATTCAGGCATAATTTTTTTAATAAGACTTGCAATAAATGTATATTTTGAGGAATCAGATAAAAAAAGATCATGTAGGATATTCCAAAGTTGATAATGAAAAAGATAAAAATGCAATAAAAGCCAAGAAGCATTGTTTATATCTCATATATGAAGAAAAAAGTGGAAGAATAAACATTACATTTATTGCAGTCATTGGTGTCGCTACCTGAAGAGACAAAGGTCATAGTAACCGATCTCAGAGGTCTGTTATAAAGAGAAATTCAACGTATTTACACTGAATTAATTACTGATACATACAAACTTTAAAAGTTTACGAGGATCAATTTGCATATTAATCTTCTCCTTCAAACAAGGTAAATTGATTTGACTATCCAGATAGTATAAATATGCTTCAAATGGTTTCATTACAGCATCTCGCACATCCCTTTGATAAACGAGTTGCAGATGCCATAACCGTTGGATTCTACCATATCAGTCGTTAGGAAGTGAAGAAAATATTGTCAACACAGTCATCCTAAGATTCATATCGGTGAATAGCGCTGAGTCAAACGACATGTCAACAAAGCTCTCTCAGGATACGACCAATGCGTTTACTCGAGTACCAGCTATTGATGTCATTGCCTTGAGTTGAAATGAAATTCGGCTTCTAAAAAAGCTTTCATTTTTCTATAATGAGATTCATCTACATTTACGAAGATACTTCAATTCAAAGTTCAACGTGACATAGCTCGATATCCAAAGAACGAAAAAGCGAATTGTCTTTGTCAGCTTTCTTCTTGTGCATCGGCGATGAAGAGTCTTGCGATGTTATCATTCGATTTCTACTCTCCTAGTAATAGTAATAGCTAGAGATTCTGTAGAAAAAATTCTTTCTCATCATTTTCGTGAAACGATTTTTAAAAGAGTCCGAACAGTAGAGTTAATACAGAGGTTTTTTTGCCTTTTTTTGGCGCCACTACATAGCTCATCACACATCACGGTACTCGGTAAATACGTGTCTACGTCAATACAGCTTACACATAGTCATGATCTGATGGAATATATTACCATACAGGGTAGTGTATTTTAATTAGCATTGCACGCAATGAAAAATGAATGGCAAGTGAAGATACACATGAAAATCTCCATTTCTTGTCACTTACTATCATAACAATAAAATCATCATCAACTGGGGAGAGTGGAAACCATCATAACGAAATTAGAGCATAATGTCATACCCTGACTTTTTGTATCCATCCATGTTTAGCAAAAGACCTGTTTCACCCAAGTCCTTATCATCATCGTCCATGAGCAACATCGGATATTTCCAAGACGATTTGGAGCCCACTGCGGGTCTTTCCTCTGCGGCAGCTTGTATAAGGCTTTCTATTCCCACTGGCTTGAATGATCGTCCTGATACTCGTAAATCTCATTACACCTTTGCCCCTACCTTTACCCATCAGTGTTTTGACGTCGAATATATCCGAGGATATGAACCGACCGAAGCAGCTAAGGAAATGAGTATGATGCAAGCCAATATTCAACGTCAGAAAACATTTACTACATCAGATTTGAATAATACAGAGTTAGGTCATATTTCCTTCCGTCATCATGCCAGAGCGACACATCAGCTAGCTTTGACGATTCATATCTCCCCTTCATGTAGACAATCTGCCATCTTGATTATCACACAACCCAAAGAAAAAAATACCAGATTTCCATTGAATGAAGTTCATACGACTAAGAACAAGAAACGAAGTCGAAACCATGTCAAGGTCGACACTATACATCCCGATACCTCTACATTGTCTCAATCGTCATTCTCTTCGTCGACGGCTTCTGTCTCTTCATCTTCTTCTTCATCGCAGGAAGGTAGGACGCGTCATGGAAGAATGCCCATGGATGAAATTATCTCTAAAATCTTAAAGGCGACTCCAACGCCGCGATACGTTTCACAAGATGATTGGGGCGACCAATCTAAGACTGTTATTCCAGTATCGCATCCTCTCGTACCTTCGAGTTCTCCTGAGCGCATCTCTGTATTTTCGCCCAAGAAAAAGCTTGCTAGAACAAATGATATTCATAATCTCCCTACTAAACTTGACGACCCCATTGAAATAAACGCGTCATCATTCGACGAACCCAACTTTGAAATAGATGAAGGGGAAGAGAATATTTTACGAATAGTGGAAAATGATTATTTGGATGAAGTCATGGGAACTGTTATATCCACATATTCGGTCCCTATCCGATCAGTCAATGGATTGGATTGTTCTATAACATGTCCTTATGTATCTGTCAGACACAATGATGCTGTAGGGGAATTTATAATGACACTGGCAGATGGAAATGATCCCAAAGTCAAGGAATATCATGATCAAGTTCAAAAACTCTCTCTCTGGTTTATTGAAAATGCAGATGGAGTTAATGTTAGCTCTACCGAAGGAGGAGGTTCCTGGAAAGTACTATATTTGTTTCGTAAGCACCGAATTTCTTCCGAATCTTGTCCCAAGGCCCCTCCTACTTCCCCCGCAGTCATTTCTACTCCTGAAAAAAATAAAACTACAACTGTATCAAAAATATCTCCGTTCCAATCGATTATCTCACCTGCTCGTAGAATTATTCATGACACTTTTGCAAGTATTGGACTTCGTCGGATGACAGATAAGGAAACGGAAGATACTAAAGCCCGGGAACCTACCAACCAAGTTGTCATGCCAAGATACAGGTACTCCTTGGTGGGTTATATGACACTATTTTGCTTCTCTTCACCATTTAAGAAACCCAAAGGTGGCATTATTCAGCGTGTATGCCAAGTGGTCATTCTGCCACCTTATCAACGTGCCGGTCACGGGAAAAAGATGCTTCAGGCTGTATATGATTATGCAAGGAATTCGCGTTTACCCTCATTAATAACTCCTTTCCAAGCTGAAATCGTTGAAATCAATGTGGAAGATCCTGCACCAGCATTTGTTGCTTTACGCGATTCTGTTGACTATCAACTTATTCGAGATAATTGCGTGGATGTCCTCTCTGGTCAAGATGAGCGATCTTCTTTCAAGGGTTCCATCACACCTATTATTCCCATTAAGTATCTAGATCCAGAGTATATGGAACCCTTATTGATTGCAGACGCTACTCAAGCGGCTACTATCGCGAAGATTACGCCACGCCAAGTTCAAATTGCATACGAAATCTATAAGCTGGACATTGTATTGAAAAGAAAAGCACAACACATCAAGACAGACAGCACTACAAGTGAGAGAAATGAGTCAGACGATAGAAAAGAGACTGATACAGAGAAAAAATGGAATATCATGGTAAAGAAACGTCTTAATATCTCCCATAAAGAGATTATAGGATCATGTTCAACGAGGGAGGCGAAAAAGGCAAAGTTATCACAAATTTTCGATGAAACTGTTGAACGATATCGTAGTATTTTGGGTATTAAGTGAATTTTATTATCTTTCTTATACTTGCGCAATGCAATTAAAATTGGATCTCTTTTTATCTTATACGTTTAATATTGACTGTACTCATATTGGTCATTACATCCAATCCGGACGCAACACTGGCATAAAAAAAACAGGTCCCTGAACCCAATCTAATGCTTCAAATTCTGCCACAACCTTTTTGATATTGGTACTGGAAACTCGTTCTGTAATAAGAACAAAGGCAGCATTACTTTTCTTGGTTACAGGATTTTGTAAGATTGAATGAATGCTTACACCATTACGTTCACAAATCTCTCCACATTGACGTGTAATACCCAATTGATCTCTATACTTTAAACGAACGTAAAAGACGGATTCAAAACTTTGAACAAAAACAGAATCTTTACTTGAGGGATTGAATGGTGAGGGAGTGTGATGTCCCTTAGCTATAGAGATAATATCATTAACACACGAGTTGGCAGTGGGATAACGTCCAGCACCTTGTCCTATGTAAATAGTCCTCTTGAGATTGGCGGATGAGATCTCTACAGCATTCGTAGCATCACTCACACTGGATAATGAGTCACTTGATGTGACATAGCAAGGAGAAACAAAACCAGATATTTTGTTTGGGCTGACTTTTTCTGCAACACCCAAGAGTTTAATCGTTCCTCCTAACTTCTTGGCATAATCATAATCATCCTTGGTTAGTTCCGTGATACCACGAACAGCAATATCATTTTCGTCAACATCTAAACCATAAGCTAGACGCATTAATATTTTTAGTTTCGATCGAGCATCGAATCCACCCACATCCAATGTGGGATCTGCTTCTGCATATCCTAATTTACTAGCCTCTGCTAGAGCTTGTTCATAGGATAATCCATCACGATCCATAGCTGTTAGCATAAAGTTTGTACAGCCATTAATGATACCGGCGAGCATGGTAATTTCATCACCTGGATAATCAGATATGAGTGAATTAATTATTGGTATACCTCCACAAACAGCTGCTTCGTATTTAAACTGTATATTCTTCCCACCATCTTGTGCATGATGTTGATTTAGCGAAAGTACATGTTGTTCAATTTCAGATAAACAATTGGCAATCAAGGCTTTATTCGCTGTAACTACATGTTTACCCTTAGACAGGGCTTCAAAGACATAGTCTTTCGCTAAGGTAGTTCCACCCATAACTTCCACAACAATATCAATATTTGGATCAGATAGGATCACTTTTGGATCATCCGTGACTTGACAGCCTGGTGGAATTGTATAATCGCGTTGCTTGGCTGTATCCCGAACACAGACACTTTTAATATGTAAGGATTTACCCGTCAAACTTGTCAGATAGGCTCGTTTACGTTCAAGTATTTCACATATACCTCCACCTACAGTTCCTCCACCAATAATACCGATATGAATTTCATTGGATGATGATTTTGAAATTGCAGCAAGTGATGATATGGATGAAGAAAAAGGAGAGTATCTTCTACTGTGTCCCTGTTGATGTGTCGTTGTAAGAAAAGTAAAGGCATGACATCCCAAGATACAGTTTGCAACAAGGAATTGAATGTACAAGATCGATTTCATTTTCTAGTTAACTCTACAGTCCAAGGAGAGAGTCACTAATAATGCACTACGTGAAGGATATGATTTGTGGGTTCGATTTATGGACTACGGTAGATTGACATGATAAGAATAAGATGACATGTGAGATGCAGCTGCGGTATCTTACTCATGCAAGTCCTGCGTAATTTGTTATTTTATCTTTGAGTGGTTGGGTTCAGTTCAACTTCGTTTCCTAACTGCTACATACAGTACAGTAGCTACCGTAAAGGTACTAGGTATGTAGCGGTTCAATACCAGTTGAGAGTCTCCAAGTCGTGCTGTTTGTGCTGCGCTAGGTCTTGGTACTGTAGGTAGCATGATGTACCGGACAGATGGGCGGACGTCAATGCTGTACTGTACATACGTGTAACTATTTTGCAAAATGTCAGGCGATCGATGATGATGGTAACGAGAACAGCGGTATGACGACATTCGTATTTATGTAGGTCCTACCGTTCTGTATTAGTATTTAGTTGCCCACATATGTTTTGTTATTGTCATTCTCCACAAGTGCATGTGTGAGAAACGGAATCGTGGATGAGCCCAACAGGATTGGATTGGTGACACCTTGGATATCTTTTTTTCATTTTATCTTTGTTTGGATCCTAAAGGAAAATCAACCATTGCGATACAGGCTCCTGAGAATAATAAATACCTCGATCAATCTATACCTATCTACATACAACCGCACCTGCACATAACTTATATTTCATTTCTTTTCAATTATGCCACCTCAAGATCCTAGTGATGTGTATCGGAATACCAGCAATGTGGCCCGTAGTAGCAGCATCAATAACAATAAAGGTTCTGTCACTGACTATGATATACGACGTATACAATCTGAATCAGATATGAGTGTTGAAAGTCCGTCCTCCAAGAATTATAGAGATTATGTTGTTCGTAAATCGTCGATTATTGGGTACGTAAATTTCCTGATCTTTTCTTCTCCCCTCCATCTCTCTTTTTCATGAGCTTGATTGAATGAATTACTCACTCATAAACCATATCAATTTATTTGGATTCACTTATTTTATAGAATCATTAATTGGACTCAAGTGGGCATGAGTTATATGCCTCATGTGTTTCTATCAGGCCTTGGTTTACTTATAGCACTTATCTTTCATCAAGTTATGACAGATATTTTTAAAAGTCAACCTCCTATATCCATTACCTCGACTCCCTATCCTTATTTCTCGTTAGAAATATGGTTAGCTGCACTATCATCAATACAAGAATTACTTTTACGTCAAAAGAATGTTTTATTTTCCTTGGTTAAGGCCACGGAAACAATCTTTTCACCCGCTGTTGAAACAACCTTTGTTGCACTTGTCATCATGGCATGGATATTAAAGAAAGATAATCCAGTGTATTTATTATCCTTTGCTACGTTTAAACCACCCCAAGCATGGAGGGTATCTCATGATCAAATTATTGAAATGATGAAACGACAAGAATGTTATACAGAAGAAAGCTTAGACTTTATGAGACGTTTGTTGGAACGTAGTGGAACAGGACAATCTACTGCCTGGCCACCAGGCATTGTTCAATGTTTACATGGACAAAAGACTGATCGGAGTGTCGAGGCATCCCGACAAGAAGCTAAAACTGTTATTTTTAGTATCGTCGAGCAAGCTTTACGTGAAGCACAAATTACACCCAAGGATATTGATGTCCTAGTGATTAATTGTAGTTTATTTTCACCAACACCTTCCCTATGTGCAATGGTGATTAATCATTTCCAGTTCCGACCAGATATCTTGTCTTACAATTTAAGTGGTATGGGTTGTGGTGCATCTTTGCTAGCGTTGGATCTAGCTAAAAATACGTTACAAGCTCGGTTTCGTAACACGATCTGGGGTGGGAAAGCCTTGGTAATTAGTACAGAAATCATTACTCCAAATTTATATCATGGTAATGAGCGTGGTTTCTTATTACAAAATACACTCTTTCGCTGTGGTGGTGCTGCAATCGTACTTTCGAATAATTGGATGGATGGATCCAAGGCATGGTTTAAACTATTACACTTAGTACGAGTTCAAGGGACGAGTGATGAGTCCTACCACTGTGTATATGAATCCGAAGATAGTGAGGGGCATCGGGGAGTCAGTCTTTCCAAGGACATTGTACTTGTGGCTGGTAAAACCATGGAAAAAAATTTGGGTACTTTGGGTCCATATATTTTACCCTTGTCAGAACAGATTCATGTAGCGTATTCTATAGCCGCAAGAGTTATTCTGAAGACTATGGGGAAATGGATGCGTTCGAAGAACTTACCCATGGTAAAGATGTACGTTCCTGATTTTAAAAGAGGTATAGATCACTTTTGTATTCATGCTGGAGGAAGAGCTGTTATTGATGGTATGTGAATGAAAAACAATTAGATGGAACGATTTTTTTTATCTGTCTACAGAAAATATATTTACATCAAATCTTATTTTTTAAATCCTTCCCCTACCAACAGGTATTGAGAAAAATATGAGACTAGAACCCTTTCATACTGAACCTTCCCGTATGACTCTATTAAACTATGGAAATACTAGCTCCTCATCAATATGGTATGAACTTGAGTACATTATGGTACATCAAAGAAACAATCCTTTAAAAAAGGGTCATCGTGTAATGCAAGTAGCTTTTGGATCTGGATTCAAATGTACCTCTGGTGTCTGGCTGAAGTTATGAAACCAAAAATTTAAGTAAAAAAAATCGTTTACAATATAGAGAACTGTATAATAGTTTCATTTGTATTATCACGGTATTCTTAGATTATCCCTATCTATTTAAAGCATTCCTTGATTCGCTTTACGTGTAGCTCTATCTTTCCTATTATGATGCGTTTGTTGTGTATTCTTTCGACGTTTGTCTAATTTGGTCATCGTTTCTGGAATCGACAATGGTTTTACATCCTTGGAGTTTCCTTGACTCTTGGTTACTTTTCCTATCTCTGGTTTTCCACTCTTGATCTGTGAATCATCATTATTCGTTGGTAGATCCGATTTCATAGACCGTTGTTCATCCGGTCTCAGTATTCGTCCTCCTTTACCCTTATTAGGACCACGATATTTCTTTACATTCAAATCGTCTTCATCATCTTTTCCTATAATCGTCTCTGTACTTGAGTTTTGATTTGTATTCTTCATACTATTCCAAAATTGATCTTCACTTTCGATTTCACGAGTAATACGATTATAGGTTCGTATAGCATCATAATCTACATCATACATTCCTGTATCGGCACTTCCTACTACAGCATCCTCATTCACATCATCATATTGATCATCATAATCATCATCATATTCATCTTTACGAAAATAAGAAGAAGTAGCAGCAGTAGTAGTAGTTGTTGTTGGAGGAGTACGAGTCATTACAAGATCCAATTGATATGCTTCCTTTTCCGACTGTATATCTTTAGATTGTATATGACGTTTTTGAATTTCACGTGCTTCATGATCTTCATCCATCCATGTACTTGATGGATGATGATCCATCTTTGGCAATGGTAAATGTT
>Ga0169931_10015959_pt1 | contig 10013 bp, 15 predicted proteins | sample Kivu_15m_20L_FD_129675 | JGI IMG/M metagenome (GOLD analysis project Ga0169931, IMG submission 129675) | Freshwater microbial communities from Lake Kivu, Western Province, Rwanda to study Microbial Dark Matter (Phase II) - Kivu_15m_20L... | ecosystem: Environmental > Aquatic > Freshwater > Lake... | reverse complement strand
CAAGTAAATAAATAGTTGAGAACATTTATCATTAGTTAAGATTCTTTCAACTGTAAAAATTGCCTTCAGTTAAATTTGATGAAAAATTCTTATAAGATTTTAAATTTTTGTATTTTTAGGCATCTGTAACATGATTTCATTAGAAAACTTTCTTGCATGAATAAGTATATCTGAAAGCTTAGGATTCATAATTTAATCCAAGTCCTAGGTGGAATAATCAGTCGTTTATATTCCACCCCATGGAGGGCAAATAATTAAAAGATCAGTTTTAAAAGGCTAAACTTATAAAAAATCTTTATTCATGCATTGAATTCTCGTAGAACTCTTCTTATAAATACCTAAATTATGTTTTAACATTGCTATTTTATTTTAATCAATATCATTAACAATATATTCTTCAAAAGTATCACATAGATGTATGGCTATTCCACCAATCCCACAAAAAGGTTCAAATATCCTTTTTATGTTTTTAGCTTTAAATTTCTGTCTGAGATACAAAGAGACATCTTAAGGGATGATCGAGTACCAACTCTCTTCATCAAGTTGAATTCCTTGTTCAAACTTCTTAAAAAGGAAGTTTCTCTTATTAAAATATCGATAAAGCTTTTTAGTGATTTGATATTTTTATTTGAGTTATTGACTCCCATGATCATAATGTTAGAACTTGAAATTTTTCGAGGTAATTTAAAAATAAGAGCTGGTCTTATATTAATGGTCATCTTCTCTATAGATATGCTTTTAAGAATATACATCAACACTGTTTGGGATAGCCTTCATGAGTTATTTTTGACAAATTATAATTAAAGTACTTTTATATTATAGAATTATATATTCAATGTTTACCGTTTTGTATATAATAAATATATGATATATAAAAAAAGCTTATATAAATACATTCATAAAATTTTTTTTTAGGTCTTTCAATTTAATACTTAGTAAATTAATAAATTTACATATATTGTTTCAGAAAATATATTGATTAATAAAAACAAACTATCTTCTTTATATGATTTTATATATGATTTTTAAAATTTATTTTTGTTTAAATTACAATAATTTTAAATTTAAAATGTTCATCTCATTGTATATTTATTATTAATTTATATAAATAACAAATGAATTGCAATTGCTGCCCTTCTTAAACTTAATTTAAAGGCATATATATTAATGAACTTCAATCAACTAAACAACAAACTAACAAAACCAAATTTTCATTCAGAACAACAAGAGATAATTCATATTATTAATATGCTAAATCTTTGCATAAAATGCCTATCGAATCTAATATAAATGCTGAAGATTCATAATTATTATAATTATAACTGTAGTATAGACGATTGAGATAAGAATAAGATGCTATAACATAATTTTAAGAGAGAAGAATCGGAGGATTATTGAATGACATAATTAAATATGAGATATAAATAGGTAAGAGAGATAGATAAATTGAATAACTTTAAAATTTATTTAAAATTAAAATGCAGTAAAAAAGATTAATTCAACAGCAACAATAACAACAACAAAGACTTCATCAACAATTTTTAACGAAACCATATAGTTTCAATCAACCGCTACCTCAATTTCAAAACCAATATATCCCTATATAAACAAAATAACAACCGAATATAAGATTTTCTCAAGTTCAACAGCTTTGATAAATATATTGATATTAATATTATTGTAATTTTTTAGACGCTTTAATATTATGGATAATTATTATGATCTATAAGATTATTTATTTTTATTACTAATAAACTTAATTTATAACTCAGAGATGCGTCAAGCTAACTACTTTTAGAAAAATCAACAGCAATATACTTATAAACAACAGAATAGAAGATCTGTATCAACTGAATAATCACCAAGAGAAGATCATTCTTCACATAAAAATCAAAAATAAAAATCTCAGTTATGTAAAAAATTTATAGAAAATGGGTCTTGCCCATATTCTTTTAAGTGTAAATTTGCTCATGGTCTTCATTAACTCAAGAAAAATCATCAATTCAATTGCAAATATAAAACTAAAGAATGTAGTGCATTTATTGATGAAGGATATTGCTCATATGGAAATAGATGTAATTTCATACATTGCAAAAGTAAAAAAGATAATTTATATAAAAATAATTAAATTGGATAATTTGACTATGAATTTCTCTCAATAAAAAAAGAATATATAAAAGAATCTAGATTATTAAAATTATTGTAATGATAATCTAACATGATATTTATATTTCTTTTTTATTTTTATCTAGTTATATATATCTATCAGTCTATTGGATTTAGTTAGGCAAATTTTTTAGCAAAAATTAAAGATATTATAGCCATTAACTTTATTAAAATATTTAGTGCAGGGCCTGATGTATCTTTTAAAGGATCACCTACTGTATCTCCAACCACTGCAGCTTTATGAATCTCAGATCCTTTTCGTACTACTTATCCTTGATCATCAATCATAGCACCACTTTCGATGTATTTTTTAGCATTATCCCAAGCACCACCTGTATTTGCTGCAGAAATAGCCATTTGAACTCCACTAACAATTGCTCCTGGCAAGAATCCAGCAACCATAATAGGACCAAAGACAAAACCTAAAAATAGAGGAGAGAATATGACCTATATAAATATTTAATTACTAATATTCCAGGTGCAATCATTTATTTAAGGGAAGAATTTGTAGAAATTCTAATACAAGCTCTATAATCAGGTTAGACAGTTCCGTCTAATATACCTGGATTTTATCTTATTTGTCTTCTTACTTCAGCAACCATACCGAAAGCAGCTTTACCAACAGAACGAATTGTAAATGCTGAAAAAATATATGGAAGCATTGCTCCTATTAGTAATCCAGTAAATATATCTGGTTTTGTTAAAGTTATTTTGATGCTATTTTATAGACCAGAATTATGAAGAAATCCACCATATAAAGAAAGGGCAACTAAAGCAGCACTTCCAATCGCAAATCCTTTACCTATAGCAGCAGTTGTATTTCCTGCAGCGTCAAGTCCATCAGTAATAGCCCTAACTTCTTATCCCATTTCTGCCATCTATGAGATTCCTCCAGCATTATCACTAATAGGCCCATAACCATCGATTGCTAAACTTAAAGGTAAATTTGATAACATTCCTAATGCTGCAAGAGAAACTCCATAATATCCCATAGTTTTATTAGAAATATAAGCTGTCAAAGCAATGAATAAAGCTGGAACAAAAGTACTGAAATATCCCAAAGCTAAACCTAGAGTAACATTTGAAGCTGGTCCTGCTTTACAAGTATTTGCTAGCTATCTAACAGGTCGATAGGTATGTGACGTTACATATTATGTAAATGCTGCAATGAAAAGTCCTGAAACCAATCCAGTTATAGAACATACAAACGGATCATACATGTTCAAATCACTATATTATGTACCAATTCTAAAAGTATTAGGGAATGATAAATAAGAAATAAATAATATAAGTACAGTAAGAACGATAGTTGATAATATTAATTGTAATTTTAATGTTCTTTAAACTTTATCTAAAGTAGTAACGCTCATTATATCTGTTGAAAGAATACTAATGAAAATACAAACTAATATACCAAAACCTATTAAATTCAATGGGAACATGAAGTTTGAAATTGAGTATTAACATGCTTTATCAGATCCTATTAAATTAGTAGATGATAGAACTAAAGCTGCACATGTTGATTATGCAAATGATCCAAATAAATCAGCAGACATACCAGCAACATCACCTACATTATCACCAACATTATCTGCAATAGTAGCTGGATTTTTAGGACTATCTTCAGGAAGACCACTTTATACTTTTCCAACAAGATCAGCTCCAACATCAGCTGCTTTAGTATAAATTCCTCCTCCAACTCTTCCAAATAATGCTACAAAAGATCCTCCAAGACCATATCCTGCTATGGCTTCAAATAAAGGTCCAAAGTATTATTGACTATATGATGATTATTCTAAACCAAGCATAGATTTATATACTATAATTAACAAAATCAATATTAATAATCCTAAAGATACAAGTGCAAATCCCATGGCGACTCCAGCTCTATAGGCTGTTTTAAAAGCCATTGAAAGACCTAATTTAGCTGAAAAAGTAGTTCTATAATTTGCTGATGTAGCAATAGCCATTCCAATCGCACCTGAAATGATTGAAACGACTGATCCTACTAAAAATGCCGTTGCTGTATAGTAAGTTTCAGGTGTGAGAAACGCAATAGCAAAATACATTAATATAATAAAGATAAGGCATATTTTATATTATTGTTTTAAAAATTCTTTTGCACCCTATATTTTTTATATAATTTACTTCTGATATTTTCGAGCCTAATTATATAAGCAACTTTTTTTGAGAAGGTGTTACACTATCATAATTCATACTCTAAGCATCTTCCATTTCTATCTAACTATAATTATCTAATTTAATATTGGTAACTTTCTTAACATTTCTATAAGCCCAAAGAAGTCCTAAACCACATACGATCACATTGAATATAACAACACCATCAAAACTCATTGGCGAAGAACAAGCTGCTGAATCAGATGAATCACTAAGCAGGTTCATTTTTAAATTTATAAATTAATATTATAAAAATCTATCTTAAACGTGGTTTATTAAATAAATTAAAAATCATTAAAATATTCATATAATAAAACAATAATATATATTTTATCATTTATCATATATTTTGAGTACTTAAAGTCATTATATAATAACTTTATAACTTTAACTTAATAACGAAATATTAATATATATGAATATATAGAAAACTTTTGTATACAACAATCTAAAATCATAGTACAATATCCATATAAATTTACAGAGCTAAAATATCAAGATACATCTTCAATAAAAATATTAACTTAACTAATGGTAATCATAATTCACATCAGATAGCATTAATTAAGTTACTACAAAAACTGGCAATACTTTAACATTCCAAGAGTTTACAAATCTTCTTTTAAAATCATTTTAAGAAAGAGATATTAATTGCTATATAGATATTCTTTCATCACAAGATCTACAAAATCTTAAGAATAAATCTTCGAATACTAATGTAAATAAACCTGCCTCAAAATCAAATAAAAGATATCTTATACTTACATATATGACTAATTAACAAAAATATCATTATCCCATAGCCCTAGCTGTCAAAAATAAATAATACAATGTCGCTGAGCTTAAAGATATATATGCTCAATTAAGAGTAGATCTATAGTCAGCAAGAGCCTCTGCTTTAAATGATACATCAAAAACTTAAAACTCATTTTCAATCAATTATTAAAAAAAGAATAATAAAAATCAATCTAAAATTAAGTAAATTGATCAAGTCAAATCATAAAATTAAATATTGAAAGCTAAATTAGCACGCTTATAATAACAAGTACAAAAGAAAAAAGCTAATATTTAGATATAAGCTGCTATTTAAAGGACTAAACAACTTAAGTAAAATATATAAACTGCAAATTTAGAATTAGTCGATTGGAAGAATAATGTAACCGATCAAGAATAACGTAATAATGATTTGAAAAAATAATTAGCACAGCTTCATAAAAAAATATGTGGACTTTTAACCTCAGAAAAAGAAGTTGTTGCAAAAAAGAAAGGATAATAAATAGATAAATAACTTAATATAGTTAGAAATCAAACAAAAAAGAATAATGGCTAAATATAAAAACTTAAAAAAGAACTTGAGGCAAGTAAATTAAAAGTAAAATAATTATAAGTCAAAGCTAAGAAATTGAATTCTTAGAAATAAGTGTTAAGAAAAGGTGGAAAAAGAGGTCCATATTCATCAGCTGGAAGTGTAAGATCTTATAATTCTTTCAATAGCAGCAAAAAAAGTTATAATTCAGGAACATCAAATCAAAGTAAACCTCGCTCGAACTACTCTTACAACTCATATAAATTAAGATGATTTTGATAGACAATTATTTGAAGTAATTTTATATTATGATTGAAGAAAAAATCCATTTAATGTAGACTAAAAAATTTATTATAATTTTATTAAAAGAAACATATACAATCGATAAATATTATTATACATCAGAAGAATATTATTCGTTATTTAAATAATTTTAATATTTATATCATTTCTTTGGTGGAGTTTTAGGAGTAACTGGGGGTTTTGCAGGGCTTGCAGGACCTTTAGCAGCTGGTGGTGGAGGTGTTTTTCCAGCTGGAGGTGGGGGAGTTTTTCCGGCTGGGGGTGGGGGTGTTTTGGTAGCAGGAGGTGGAGGTGTTTTTCCAGCTGGGGGTGGTGGGGTTTTAACTGGTGATTTAGCTGCTGTTCCAGCTGGTGGAGGTGGAGACTTTGCTGCTGGTGGTGGAGTCTTTGTTGCAGTTTGAGCTGGTTTTGCTCCTGTAGCTGGAGTTGAGGGTGCTTTAGTTGCAGTTTTGGTATCGGCTGGTTTTCCAGTAGATTTAGCACCTTTAGCATCTTTTGGTGCTTATTGAGCAGGAGGAGTAGTTGTTGATGCGGCAGGTGGTGGGGTTTGAGATGTTCCTTTTACTTTTTTAGGTTTACCAAAATCTAATTAAGTATTTTAAGGGAGAATTTATGTTACAAGACCAGCTGCAATCGTCTTTCCTCCTTATCTTAGTGCAAATCTTGATCCTTTTTGAATAGTTAATGGAAAATTAAGTTTAGCTTTAATTGTTAAATTATCTCCTGGTTTAGCTATTTTAATATTTTATGGAAGGCATATTTCAGCAGCAGTATCTGCAGTTTTATAATAAAGCTAAATAATAACTTATTTACTTGAGGTCTGTATCCTGAACTAAATGGATTTAATCTACCTCCTTATTATGTTTTAAGGACATAGATGTTTGCTTAAATTACTGAATTGACACTAAGAGATCCTGGCTTAGCCATAATCAACCCTCTATTAATTTGATCTCTATTCAATCCTCTTACTAAAATACCTACATTATCTCCTGCCTCTCCATAGTCCAATGTTTTGTTGAAAGTTTCAATACCAATAACTGGTGCTCTAAATTTCTTATTATAACCAAAAAATTCAATTTAATCATTTATATTAATTTTTCCTTGTTAAATGGTTCCGCATGCTACGGCACCTCGACCAGCAACAGCATATGTACTTTATACAGCCATGAAGAAAGGTTTATCAATAGCTCTACCTGAAATTTGTATTTTTTAATCCATAGCATTTAATAATGCTTAAATACTTTTAACTCCTAATTCTGGATTAGTATCTGTTAATGCACTAACAGCTGATCCTCTAATAAATGTAGATTTTGATGGATCATAATCATGCTTAAGAAGCAATTATTTAAGTTATTATTATATGAGATCAACTAATTATGTTTATTTAACCAAATCCATTTTATTCAAGTAAATTAAAATGTTATTAACACCAATTTGTCTACAAAGTAAAACATGCTCTTTTGTCATAGGCATAGGTCCATCAGCAGCAGAGACGACAAGAATACCAGCATCCATCTTAGCAGCTCCAGTAATCATATTTTTGACATAATCGATATGCCCTGGGCAATCAACATGAGCATAATGCCTTTTCTATGTTTAATATTCAAGAGTTGCAGTATTAATAGTAATACCTCTTGCTTTTTATTCAGGAGCTTTATCAATTTTACCATATTATACAAATTTAGCTTGATTTTTAGCTGCAAGATATTTTGTGATAGCTGAAGTAAGTGTTGTTTTTCCATGATCGATATGTCCAATAGTCCCAACTAAATAAGATAAATAAATACCATTGACATGTGGCTTTGTTCTTTCATACTTAGCAAAATTATTAAATATTTTATTAGTTAAGTTAAATCTTTTAGTTATGTAATTCGTGAACATAACAATCACAATTAATATATATATTTTATAAAGCAATAAATGAATCTTAAACCTTATTAATATATAAAAAAATGATATTTAATTTCATAAAGTAAAAAGAATCATATATACAAATTATATATTGAAGATAATATGCAGTTTAATACATTTGTTTTATATTAAACATTATTTAATAATCAAACATATGTATACTTATGATTATTTAAAATTTTATCTCATTTTAACAATAGGATTGAATAGTCAAATAAATGAGGGTGATTTAATTAATAATATATATAGATGGAATTAATCATTTACTTTTATTATTAAGTACTTGTTCTTATAATTATCTAAGCTGTTTTACAAAACCTGTATTTGGTTGACAGCAAGATCTAGCATTTTTAATTATTTTTAGACATTAGTGGAAAGTTATCTTATATTTTTGAATCATGTATGCTGATAATAAAGTTGAACATCTAGAAATTCCTGCAGCGCAATGCACTAATACATTTCTTGATTATTGACGAGCTTTTTCAATCCATTAATAAGCTGGCCCAAAAGTTCCTCTTGCGTCTTGACTCTGACAATCATTGAGATTAAATTTCAAATGAATTATGCTTTCTGGATATTGAAAGAAAAGATCAACGCCTGAACAGACAGCTGTAATGTTGTGTTTTTTTAATTCTTAAAGATTATGAGCAAAATCATATCCGCTTATCCATACTTAACCTAAATGGCCTTAACGATCAAGTACTTTTTGGCCTGAAGTATATTCTTTACCCATCCAATTCATTCCTTATTTAAATATCTCAATAATTTATCAAATATTTTAAACAATTAATCAATGTTAATTATATATAAGTCGCCTATAAAAAAATATTGCTTCCCGATCAAATTTAATTAAAAATGTCAAAATAATTTACTAATTTTTATCTATAATTTTTGCCAGTAATCTAATTCAAATTAACTGGCTTTTTCATATATATTTTTCTGTATATTTATATAAATATACTATATGTTTTTGATGGAAGAAAAAAATAACAAGCTTAATAAGACTTAAATAAAATAAATAACAACAAAACCATCACATAGAAACATTCTTAATGACTATACATTTCAAAATGATACTTCCAAAATCGTATAAAAATAAATAGCGAACTAGTCAAAAATAGTAAAAGAAACTTATCGAAATAGATCTTCTACTTAATATCTATAATAAAATGATGGTCTAGTCATCAATATATATGGTAAAAAGTGGAAAATTTTAATAGATAATATGGTAATGTTTTAGTAACTATGCAAGAATATAAATAAATAACATAACTTATCAAAATAGGTATATCGTAATATCAAAATCATTCTTTTATACAATATTTCAAGAAGAAATACTATTTTTCTAGATTAGTATTAAAAAATAATTGAGAAATATACAAAATGGAAGTATAGCCAAATTTACTCAGCTTAATGATTAAATTATATATTTTCATAAAGATTAATATTTTTATATGAAGTACTAAAAAATTTGAATTATTAGTCAAATTAACTTATCTAAATATAAAAATCTTTAATATTTTTTTATAAAATAAAGATTATTGCCTTTGCAATAAATTATTTTTTTTATTTTAATTTATCATAATTTTGAATACTAAGGTTTTCTTTTTTGTAAAAATGATGATATTGATTACATCGTATCTTTTGTTTGTAACATTACACTATTTAAAATTGCAATATTTTATAGACCTTATAAAATTTATCGTCTTTCGTTCTTTTGAATTGTGTGTTTGATTGCATATATTCCTACAGGGCTTTTTGCTGATATTAAACGAGCTGTCTATAAAAGACCTGCTTCAAGCTTAGCCTTATCATCAAAAATTCTAGAAATCAAACCAATACTTTTAGCTTAATCAGAATTAATGTTCTTGCCAGTATATGCCATTTATCTAAAAGTAGAATGATTTCCAACTCTTTTAGGAAACAACTGAAGTGTACCAATGTCAGCTGCCATTCCAATATCGATTTATTTAATATTAAATATACTTTAATAAATATTTCAATACGCATCTTTAGTACAATATCTTATATCGGTTGCACAAATCATATCAATGGCTCCACCTATACAAAGATTATGAACACCAACTATAACTGGAAGTCTACATTAATAAATATTGATAAAGGCTTGTTGTAATTATTTTATTGTCTT
>Ga0169931_10015958_pt1 | contig 10013 bp, 7 predicted proteins | sample Kivu_15m_20L_FD_129675 | JGI IMG/M metagenome (GOLD analysis project Ga0169931, IMG submission 129675) | Freshwater microbial communities from Lake Kivu, Western Province, Rwanda to study Microbial Dark Matter (Phase II) - Kivu_15m_20L... | ecosystem: Environmental > Aquatic > Freshwater > Lake ... | reverse complement strand
CCGCTGCGCACTGGTATCGAAGTGGATCACTTGGCCGGTGCCATGTACGCCGGCATCAGTACGTCCGGCACAAAATGTTTCGATAGGCTCAGCCGCAACACGAGCTAGAGCTCGTTCCAGCTCCCCCTGAATACTTTGTACTTCCCGTTGACGCTGCCAGCCAAAAAAACCGGTACCGTCATATTCAATTCCCATGGCAATGCGCATAACCACCTCTCTGTCGGCGGGCGAGTATATCAAACCGCGGGCCGGCTTGCCGAGTCTAACTCAGCAAACTACCGGCTTCAGCTTTAACATGCTCTGGCGCATCAGATGCCAGCAACTCACGGATCAGATGATTTGCACTGTCTGCATCACCAATCTCAATATAAGCACGAATCAAATCCAACTGACCGGCAAAGCCAGCATCATGTTGATCAGGGTCATGCAATTCATCAGCTGCGATCAACGCTTCAAAATCTGCCAGCCCTACATCGATATTTAACTTCTGTTCACCGCTTTGTACGTGTAACTGCTCTTCGGTCGCAGCCAGCAGTTTATCGATGTTCACAAAATCAGGTAACAAACCATCGTCATTATCGTCGTCGACTACAAGCGATTTTTTGCTACTGACTTCCTCATTAGCTGCAGAAAACACCGCTGCTTCAGGTTCGCTGGATGGAAGCTCAGATAGTTCGGTCAATAAATCATCAAAATTATGACTGTCAATTGCCGCCAGTTCATCGAGACCACTTAGCTCATCCAAAGGCTCTGACACAATGTTCTCGTCATCTGGATAGATGTCAGCGTTGTCTTGCTCATCCAACGCTAAATCAGGATAAGAATCCAGCACTCTGCTCGGACGCTCGACCGAAGCCGCCGCTTCATTGACCCGCGACACGGAAGCATCGTCTGAACTTTGTAAATCCGGCATATCCTCCAGCGTCGCGAACTCACTTAAATACTCGGTCTCAGCCAGAGATTCGCCTGCCAGTTCCGCTTCAACGTCACCGTCCGCGCTATCGGTCAGCAAACGGCTCACCGCATCCGGGCTAAACTCAGCCTCAGCAAAATCTGCCGCGGCAGCGGCTTGCGCCTCTGCAGATAACTGTAGGCTTTGTAAATCCTGTGCTTGCGATTGCGCCCTGATTTCAGCTACTTCGTTGAGAATTTCATCCAACTCGTCAAGCAAATCACTGTCGGTAACTTCCTCCAGCTCTTCAGCTTCGTGCAATAACGCTGGCTCAGCCAGTTGCGATACGTCGGCTGAGAACTCAGCAGCTTGGACATCCAGCCCGCTAATCTGGTCATCAGGCATGTCCGGTTGCGATACCAACGACAAATCGGATGCAGTATCGCCGGATTCAGGGCTGACAGCCAGAGCAGCCTGTTCATCTGGTAAGTCCAATAAATCGACATCACCAGCGGCCAACATTTCAGCAAACTCTGCCAGTTCAGGGATATCTTCCAGTGTTTGCGAAGCAATATCGGCCTCACCTGGTTGTAATTGCTCATCAACCAGTGACTCCGCAAATGCTTCAATTTCTGACGGTTCAATCGCAACGGTTTCATCAATCGCCTGCTCAGCATCAACATTGTCATTGGCCAACGGAGCTGTCTCTGTAGGCGCTGCCATCGCCAGCAGGGCGTCAATATCATCCACTGCGTCGATGTCCGGCTCAGGCTCAGGGGCCAACGGCGCTGTTGAGATGCTCGCCGCTGGAGTTGATTGCGTCATCGCTAATAAGTCGTCGATATCAAACTCGTCTTCATCTTCATCTTCATCTATAACCGGAGCAGGCTGCACGGCAGCCGCTGGCGACGTAGTGGCTTGGGTCTGCGCCACCAGTGCGTCAATGTCAAAATCGTCATCCGCGGTCAGCTCCGCCATCGCCGGTTCATCACCTGGCAAGTCGAGTTCAATTTCTTCCAATAACTCATCAGATTCAGCTTCTTGTACTGCGGCAACGGCCAAATCCTGCGCGGAGACATCAGTGCTTGATTCTGATTTAGCAGAACTCACCACATCATCATCGTCAGCAAGATTTGCAAAAAGCTGGTCTAACTCATTGCCACCCAGAATATTATTGGGGTCATAGTCTACCTTGGCAACAAACTCGTTGTTCTCTGCAGCTAACAACGCTTCCAGAGCGTCATCACCCAAAATATTATTTGGGTCAAACGCTGGAGTGGCTGGTTTAGAGGCTGGCGCTAAATCGGCTAACGGCTCGTCCAGCAAATCATCCAAATCAAATGCACTACTAGATTTTGCCTCAGGCTCTGACAAATCGAGACTATCATCAAGCAGGTCATCATCACTAAACGTCGATTTACGGGCAACAGGCGCTGGATCATCAAGCCGGATCCCGTCTGCTGCGCTGTCACGCAATAATGAATCGTCTAAGTTAACTAAACTGCTTTCGTCGAAGTCCAGACTGTCATCCAGCGGCGGTAATGGTGACTTATAATTCGGGTCCAGTGCCGGAGCTGCCGTCGCGGCTGTCACAGCGGCAGCAGCCCGTTGGCTCTTACGGCGAATAAAGATCACAAAAATCATTAAAATCAGCGCGGCCGGTAACGCTGCAGCTAAAATCCAGCCAGCTTGGCTGTTGGCAAATTGTTGCCAGAACTCGGCAAAATTAAACTCTTCTTGCTGTTTGCGGATTTGTTCTTTTTGCTGTGCCAACATCTCGCTTTGTTGCGCTAACAACTGCTGCAGCTGTTGCTGAATTTCGCTGTCTTTGTCCAGCTGCTGTTTAACGCCGGATAATTCATTAACTACAGTGTCAAGCTTTTGACGAAGCTCCAGATTCTCTTTGACAATGCCTTCAACATTGGTCATCGAGTTAGCCATCCGGTCACGCAAATCGGCCAGCTGCTCTTTCTGCTCGCTTTCAACGCGGAATAACTCTTCCGTGATCTCTTCTTTGGCTTTTTTCACATCCGTAGCCAGGGCAGATTTCTCTTCGGCTTTAACTGCTGCAGCTTTGCGGATCCGCTCAGCCCAGATCCGGTCGTCGTTTTCCGATTTACGCTGCGCCATAGCAATATCAATTGCCAAAATATCCCGGATAGTTGGCACATCAAGAAAGGCACCAGGCTTTAGGTGGTTAAAATTGTCATCGAGGAAGGCATCAGGGTTTTTCTGATAAAGCGCGTACATCATCTGATACATATTGATACGCTGATCTGGGCGGGCCTGCTCAGCCAAACGCCACAGCGTGTCCTGTGCAGACAGCGGCCCCAACCGGGTCACGGCTGGAGTATCGAATTCTTTTGGCCCTTTGATACGGGCTGTAGTGTCGGCCCAGGCTACTGTCGTAAAATTGACGAACAGCACCAAAAACCATAATCGCATCAGCTGCATGCAGTGTTCCCTAACAAGCCAAAAGCCCCGGATAGCGGCCAGGCAGGCTTTTCAATCGCTGTATTTGCTATTGGTGGTTGTCCCATGCAAACAATGTTCCAATTCATTAAGCCTAGCGAGCTTAATGGTTTATCCGTCAGCACGGGGGCATTGTAGATGCCCCGTCCTCTGGTTATCTGCTGGCGCGGCATTTTCTTTAGCAATCAGCCTGGTTACGTGCAGTAGTAAAGCCCAAACGGGCAAGTAAAGTCACATCGGGGCCATTGACTGTTAACGCACTGAATTCGCGTCTGGCCGGGTAATGTTTACGTAACCAGTCAAATCCTTTGCTGGCGAGCTGGGCCCGCAATAACAAGTCATCCCGCCTTACATCATATAATAATCGGCAAATTGACGGCAGTTCGGTTGGCGTCGCTTTAGAGCTTAACTGCAGATGGCTAATAGCAGACGGGGACAAAAAATCATTCATTTGTAGCACAGGCTGCCTTTGCAGAATTGTACAAAGCGCCTGATACAACATTTCAGTGCCGCGGGCTTTGCCTTCTACACTGTGTCCTGCAATGTGGGCTGTAGCTATCTGACAAAATGGCAGTAATGCGGTCTCAATATCTGGCTCGTGCTCCCACACATCTAAAAACAGCGGGCGACGACACCCACCAAGCGCCAACTTCAGTAACGCCTGATTGTCGATCACCTCGCCACGACAGGCATTAATCAACGCAACATGCTCTGGTAGCTGCCGTAAGCGCGCTTCGCCGAACAGATGATAGGTTGCATGCTCGCCGCTGCGCACCAATGGCACATGTAAACTCAGTACATCAACCTGAGTCAGCAAATCGTCCAGCGCCACATGCACAAAGCCACTTTCTTGCTCTGCACGAAGCGGATCGCACTGCAACACGGTCACGCCCAGTGTTTGTAAACTGCTGACCAGACGCCGGCCAATCTGACCACACCCGACCACCCCTACTTTAAGCGCTGATAATAAGCACTGCTGCTGTTCGGCATGTAAAAAAAGACAACTCAGCACATATTCCACTACCGATTGCGCATTACAGCCCGGCGCGTTGGTGTATGGGATTTGGCGGGACTGTAAGTATGTCTGGTCGAGATGATCGGTGCCGATGGTGGCGGTGCCGACAAACTTTAAGCGTTGATTAAGCGCAAGCAGGCTGGCATTGACCGGCGTTACCGAGCGCACCAGCAGCACATCAGCATCCGAAAGCTGGCTGGCTTGCACCTGACGACCGTTGAACAAGCGGACTTCACCAAAGGCCGAGAAAAATTCGCGGGCCAGCGGCATGTTGTCATCGGCATAAATAATCATCAATAGGTTCTCGTTGAAGTCGCGCAAAGCGCTATTGTACTGCAGCCAGAAACGACAAAGCCACCCGAAGGTGGCCTTGGCGTGAAACCGGAGAAAGTTTCGACAATCAGCGCTGATATTTTTTAAACACCAGCGTCGCATTGGTGCCGCCGAAACCAAAACTGTTCGACATGACCGTATTTAACTCGGCCGGACGCGGCGCAGTGACAATGTTCAAGCCAACCGCGGCAGCATCCAGTTCGGTAATATTAATCGACGGCGCAATAAAGCCATGCTCCATCATCAGCAATGAATAAATGGCCTCATGCACGCCGGCTGCGCCTAACGCATGGCCAGTCATGGCTTTGGTGGCACTGATAGCTGGGCTATTCTGGCCAAACACCTGCTGGATTGCACCGAGTTCTTTGACATCGCCGACCGGAGTACTGGTGCCATGGGTGTTTAAATAATCAATCGGCGAGTCAACTTGTGCCATGGCCATTTGCATGCAGCGCACGGCGCCTTCACCACTTGGTGCTACCATGTCATAGCCATCTGACGTCGCGCCGTAGCCAACGATTTCAGCATAAATTTTGGCACCACGCTTCAAGGCATGTTCTAACTCTTCAACCACCACGATGCCGCCACCGCCAGAGATGACAAAACCGTCACGCTGGGCGTCGTATGTACGGGATGCCAATTCCGGCGTGTCGTTGTATTTGCTCGACAGCGCGCCCATCGCATCAAACTCCATTGCCAGCGTCCAGTGCACCTCTTCACCACCACCGGCAAAAATAATGTCCTGTTTACCCAGTTGGATCAGCTCAAGCGCGTGACCAATACAATGCGCACTGGTAGCACAGGCAGAACTGATTGAATAGTTCACCCCTTTGATTTCAAAAGGTGTGGCCAGACAAGCTGAGCAGGTAGAAGACATGGTTTTTGGCACTGCATAAGGGCCAACCCGCTTTACACCTTTTTCGCGCAGAATATCAGCCGCTTCAACCTGCGTTTTTGATGAAGCGCCGCCAGAGCCGGCAACTAAACCGGTACGGAAGTTAGATACCTGCTCCTGTGTCAGACCAGCATCATCTATCGCCTGTTGCATCGCAACATAAGCATAAGCCGCGGCATCACCCATAAAACGTAATGCTTTGCGGTCGATCAGAGCAGCGGTGTCCAGATTAATCTGACCCCACACCTGTGAACGTAATCCTAAATCGGCAAACTCCTGGGCGAAGCGGATGCCACTGCGGCCTTGTTGCAATGAGGCTAACACTTCCGCCTGGTTATTCCCGATACTTGATACAATCCCCAGACCGGTGATCACTGCTCTTTTCATTCTGACTCCAGATAGATTTCATGTTACGCGGCCATTGTACGGACTTTTCTGCCGTAACTGGTCCAATTTCAGCGCACAGCTGTTCACTGGCGTTAACTTACAGCATTAGCGACGCTGATGACAAACAGGTTAAACTACGCTGTTTTTTCTTCACGGATCTGTGTATGCACCCGATAGAACACGCCAAACTGTATTATAACGACCAGGGCACGCCGGTTTCCGACACCTTTGATGATGTGTATTTTTCCAATGAAAGTGGTCTGGACGAAACCCGTTATGTATTTTTGCAGCACAATGGTTTACCGGAGCGCTGGTTGACGGCCAAGCGTCGACACTTTCACGTCATTGAAACCGGCTTTGGAACCGGACTGAATTTCTTATTGTGCTGGCAGGCTTTTCGCCAACATCGTTTGCAAGCGCCCCACGCCATTTGTCAGCAGCTTTATTTCAGTACTTTTGAAAAGTATCCACTGCAAGCCGCCGATTTAGCCAAAGCCCTGCAAGCCTGGCCATCGTTAGCAGAATTGGCAGCGGCATTGTTGCAGCAGTACCCTGCTGCCATTGCCGGTTGTCATCGTCTGCAATTTGACGACGGCAGCGTTACACTGAATTTGTGGCTTGGCGATGTAGCCGATAACCTGCCTCTGTTGCCGGCCTCTGCAGTAGCAGATGCCTGGTTTCTCGATGGGTTTGCTCCCAGTAAAAACCCACAAATGTGGCAGGATTTTTTGTTTGCCGGGATGGCTCGTTTAAGCCAGCCGGGTACCACTGTGGCTACGTTTACCAGTGCCGGCATCGTGCGTCGTGGCCTGCAAAGCGCAGGATTTCACGTCAAAAAAGTCAAAGGCTTTGGCCGGAAACGTGAAATGGCAATAGGTGTGATGCCAACCGAAGCTGCTGACGGTGCAGAGTATACTCAGTGCGAGCTTAGCCAACATGATGCCGAACCGCTTGAACCAATCACTATTGTCGGTGGCGGACTAGCATCGGTGCTACTGGCGCTTTCGTTATGGCAAAAAGGCCAGCCGGTCACCCTGCTCTGTGCCGAATCCAAGATTGCTCAGGGCGCATCACATAACAGACAAGGCGCCTTGTACCCACAACTGCAAACTTCACTGAGTCCTGTCAGTCAATTTCATCTGCAAGCCTTTGGTTTTGCTTGCCGCCGTTACCAGCTGCTGCAGCAGTTGTTTGCTTTCCCCGCCAGCAACTGCGGCGTATTAACACTCAACTGCAATGACAAGCTGATAGCCCGCGCCGGCAAAATCGCCGCGCTGTCGCTCCCTCCTGAAGTGCTGCAGCCCGTTGATGCAACCCGCGCCAGTGAATTGGCCGGTATTAAGCTACCATTTGCTGGTTTGTTTTATCCCGCTGGTGGCTGGATTGCGCCGCAGACTTTTTGTCAGGCGGCGATCAGCTGGTTAAGTCAGCAGACAGGTTTTCAGCTGCGGTTAGACTGTGCAGTGCAAGCTATCCATCGCGCTGACAGCGTCTGGCAGCTGAATACCTCCCAAGGGATGCTACAAACCAGCCAGCTGGTGTTATGCACTGGCCATCGCCTCAATGAGTTGCTGACAGCCATGCCGTTGCAACTCAACACTGTGCGTGGACAGGTCAGTCATGTCACGGCCACGGGGTTGAGTCAACTCAATACAGTATTGTGCCATCAGGGGTACATCACACCGGGCGGTCCGCACGTTGATGACCAAAGCTGTGTAGGCGCTACTTTTGACCGCGACAATAAAGAGGCGCTGGTCACCGCTGCAGATGATGTCAGTAATCTCGCACTGGTGAACCAGGTGTTTAGCAACCCGTCATGGTTTGCCGATGCAACAGTGCACAGCGCCAAAGCCGGTTTGCGGGCAACGGTGCCTGATCACTTGCCGTATGCGGGTGAACGGGCGGCAGGACTTTGGGTATTAGGTGGGCTCGGCGCGCGTGGTTTGCTGTTTGCGCCATTGCTGGCTGAGCAGCTGAGTTGTCAGCTCAGTCAACAACCGAGCGTGTTGCCTGAGTCGCTGGCAATGCTGATTGATTGCCAGCGCTTCGACAAATAACTGCCGGTATTAAATCCGTGGCGGTTCAGCGCGCACCAACTGCACCACAGCGCGGCGGTTGGTGGCGCGGCCACGGCTGGTGTCGTTGGGAGCAACATGTCGTTTTTCGCCAAAGCCTTCGGTGCGGATCACCTTGGCGTCGACGCCTGCTTTCACAAAAAAGTCCTTCAGTTGTTTGGCGCGTTTTCTCGATAATTCTTCATTAATCCAACGTCCGCCGTAACTGTCGGTGTAAGTGTCAATGTCGACCCGGGCAATCGATTTATCATGCTTCAGATATTCAGCGATTTGCTGTAAACGCGCTTCTGACTCGCGGGTCAAGGCATCGCTGTTGCTTTGATAGGCCAAAATGGTCAGCGCTATATCATCAAAGTTGTAACGCAACAACCCCGCCATACAGCCACTGAATTGGTAATAAGGCGCCAGAAAATGCACTGGATTGAGTACCGCCTGCACTTTATCAAACGGGCTATACCAGTCATCAAAATAAAAGGTTGGACTAAAGCCTTGCGCAAGTTCAGTCAACAACGTCCAGGCCACTTGTTTGGGTAAATCACCATTAAATTGTTTCAGCAACGGCATATCAGCCACCGGCTTAGCTTGCTCGCCGGCGCGCCATTGTGGCGGCACTGATAATACTTGCGCCAAGCCGTAGTCACCCGGCTGACGCTCCATTTTAAGCTGGAAAATCAGATTGTTTTCTTTGTTGGCGGTACTGATAAACAGCGCCTCGCCGAAATGCGGAATAGGATGGCTCAGCTCACAACGTAATGCGGTTGCACTCTTCAGCGACCAGCTGGAGGTATCCAAAGTGGCAGAATATTGCCGCACACTGTGGCGACTCATTGCCGCAGTTGCCGCCGTTGCCATACTAAGGCAAACAAGGCAAATCAGTGAATAGGCTGCTGGTGTCATTTGAATAGGTTTTCCTGCTATAAGACGTCGCGTGCGTCAGGTTAAAACTTAGCAAAGCGCGTGCCGTGTAGAGACGCCAGAGCATTTTTTTGGCATACTGCGGCTCTTTTTTGGCGGAACCCTTGCTGTATGTCTCAAGCACCCAAACGCTTTACTGACCGTTTCCGGGGATACTACCCTGTAGTTATCGACGTGGAAACCGCTGGCTTTAATGCAAAAACAGATGCATTGCTGGAAATCTGCGCCTGCACGCTTAAAATGGATGAGCAAGGGCTACTCAGTATTGATCAGACTGTGCATTTCCATGTCGAACCATTTGAGGGCGCTATCCTAAACCCCAGTTCACTGGCGTTTAACGGCATCGACCCTTTTAATCCGCTGCGCGGCGCAGTATCAGAGCGTGAAGCACTGACTGAAATGTTTAAAGTCATTCGTAAAGGCCAAAAAGACGCCGATTGCCAACGCGCCGTATTGGTTGCGCACAATGCTGCGTTTGATCAAGGTTTTTTAAACGCGGCAGTCGAGCGCAATAATATTAAACGCTCGCCGTTTCATGCATTTGTCTCGTTTGACACCACCACGCTGGCCGCCCTTGCCTTGGGACAAACGGTGCTAGCCAAGGCTTGTCAGGCCGCGGGGATCGCTTTTGATGGTAACCAGGCACATAGTGCTCTATACGATACAGAACGGACGGCTGAGTTATTTTGTCACATCGTCAATCGCTGGCAACAACTAGGCGGTTGGCCGCCACCACTGTTGGCAACCGGCGACAGCGACGCGCCCGACATTGATGCTTACGAACCGAATGCGGCAGCAGACTGTCCGTCGTAACATGCTTTGACAAAAAACCGCCAGCAGGCGGTTTTTTTATATCCAAGGATGGATGGTACGCCGGAAATGTATGAAACGTTTTTTCGGCGATATCCAAGGATGGATGGTACACCGGAAATGTATGGAACATGGTACCCATCACAGTTTCCGGCGATCTCCAGAGCGGCAGACTTACTCTGCAGCGTCGTCTTTTTTAAACTTAGCGGCCGTTTCTTT
>Ga0169931_10015957_pt1 | contig 10014 bp, 7 predicted proteins | sample Kivu_15m_20L_FD_129675 | JGI IMG/M metagenome (GOLD analysis project Ga0169931, IMG submission 129675) | Freshwater microbial communities from Lake Kivu, Western Province, Rwanda to study Microbial Dark Matter (Phase II) - Kivu_15m_20L... | ecosystem: Environmental > Aquatic > Freshwater > Lake ... | reverse complement strand
GATTAGGGGAAGCTGTGGCTGGGGGTGGAGTAAGAGAACCTTGTCGGATCATAGTGAGGATTGCAGTGTGTACTTAGGTGGTTGGAATAATGTTGAGTGTGTTGGTTTGATAGACCCAAGTGAGGTTGATGTTCCATGTATGAATGTCGTTCAATATCACGTGATAAAGACTCACGCGTAAAATCGCTAGCTTCAAAAAAACAAGAGGGGTGTTGTTTTTTTGGGCTGACCTCTTGTTTTTTTTAAAAAGACAAGAGGTCCAAGGGGGTCTCTTGTTTTTTTTTTTGCTTTTTTATAAAAAAACAAAAAAAAAAAAAGAGGTCATGCTCATAGTGAAGAAAAACGTGTGTTTTTTTTTTGTTTTTTTAAAAAACAAAAAAAAAAACACGATTTTTAAAAAAACAACACTCATAGTAAACGATATAAGGTATTGCACGTAGGCGCTCTCGCATATTTCATACTTTCCACATCACTCCCTTCACTCGGATGTACCGTAATTTCCACAACATTATTACGGAGATCGAACGAATACTCTCATTCCTTTCATGATCATAACTCCCTGAGCAGACTTTATCATGCGACGATACTTGACTGTAGTTTTATTAGCACCTATTCATCGAGGGGTTTTCATCCGTCAATCATCATCAAGAAATGTGTCATCCTCCGTAAATGGTATTGTATCTGCAACGTCTTCGGAAGCTATTCGAAACCTACATCATCATCCAGTCACCTCCTCCTCATTTTCTTCTTCTCATACAAGTACCACCCATTCCTATACGTTTCAAACGATTCAAGTTCATATTGCTCATCGACACGGCGATCGAACACCCATCACACCTTTAAAAGATTATGATTACTGGTATAATACGTTACCTTCATCCGATATTTTGAATCGTATCAGTCATGGAACAGTGATACAAAGACATGACAAGGAGGAACACGAGGAGGACGAGATGAAGACCAAGGTACATGAAAACGAACAACCGATTACAACACACGATGCATCGACTCAACCAACTACGGCTCATACAGCAAGTGGGATTGGACCCTATGGTAAATTAACACTCTTGGGTATATTACAAATGATTCAAGTGGGAACACGATTACGAGATGAATTATTTCATATACCAAACTCAGACGATGATAATAGGATACAAGACAACAACAATTACATTCACTCCGTCGATACACATGGAAATATCTTTTTATACAAGGGACGATTATTTCATCCAACCATTAATCCTTTTGATATACAAAAAGTACGTGTAATTAGTACGGATTTTCCAAGGACGATTCAGAGTGTACAAGCGCTGTTAGTTGGATTATTGTCTACCGATTCAACAACAACAACGACGACAGCACCATGGTTGAAACAACAAGAGATGGGAGGAGAAAATGTTCATCAACAAGAGCACAGTCCATGGCGACAAGAACAGTTCAAGGATTTATTAGGAAAATTCCATCCTTCCAACAACATTGTTATTGATGTACGTCATACTCAACATTTAATACCAGATCCACAACCTCGTACATCGACCAAGCAAGTGGAATTAGAAAAGATATTAACACAACGATCACATATACTACAAAAAGAACAAGAAATGTCTAATATGGCATATCAATTAACACAAGAGTTACAATCACTCTTAGATGAATCTTATGCGTTTCAAATGTCTTTTGGTATAGGAGAAGAAAAGACAAAGAAAGTAGATCATGATGATCGAAAAAAACAAGTCTTGGCTTGGACACAAATTGCAGAAGTGATTACATGTCTTAAGATTCGTGATAAGTTACCATGGACGATTACACAAGACCATCATGACATGGCTGTACAATATGTAGCATGGAAATGGTTTGAAAATTTACGTCATCCTCAATTGGCTAAATTAGCCATGGGGAATTTCGTGTCTCGGATCTTGCATTCTTTAGTACAAGCAACCACCAAACGAAGACATGGGAATCGTTCCATAGAAACGTCATCATCAACATCTTCGCCTACTGAGGAAGATATCCTTTCTTCAATCAAGAACACATCATCATCAATAGAACCGAGTTTATGTATTTATAGTTGTCATGATTCATCTTTGATTGGTCTTTTATGTGCTTTCCGATTAGAACAACCAGTAAAATGGCCTGAATATGGATCCTATTTCAAAATTGAATTACTAGAAGGTCGTAAATGTGATGGTTATAATGATCTTACATTATCACAGGATAGACAAGATGATGATTCTTTAGAAATAAAATATTTTGTTCGATTTTCATTGAATGGACAAGTATTAAAAACCTCTTGGGGTGTTGAAGAAACGACAACTAGTATAGAAGAGGAGGAGGAGAAGAAGGATACGAAATCTCATTCTACATGGAATAGAATGATTTCTTTGGATGATTTAGTTTCATCCATTCAAAAATATTATCGACAAGAAGAAGACGACGAAGGACAAGAGAGCAACATAAACGTGTAAATTTCCTACTTATCGTTTGATGAACCATCCAATTCCGTAGCGTTTTGATTATTTTACTTATATACATGTTAGTTGTACCGACCGATTCCATATGCACACATGCAAATATCTATATATATATGTATAGATTTAAAAAGGCTTCATTTTAAAGTGCGCTGAAATCAATGCATATACTAAACATTTCAAATCATTGGCTAAATAATAAAACAAAATCAAGCCCTTGGGATCTACACTGTTTTGAGCATCTAATAAACTTTCAATTTCACGACAAGTAAAAGCTAAATGTTCATTTCCAATTTTAATTTCTAATTCTTGTCTTCTTGATTTACTATGAGAAGATCTTTTCCCTCTTGGATCATTCTCATGTTTCCTTTCCTTCTCCTCCCCCTCCTCGTCTTGATCGTCATCGTGAGAATGATGATCTTGATCCCAATTTTCATCATTGACTTTACTAATTTCACTTTGTATGATGATACGACGAAATTCTTCCACCACAGCGGGGGATACAAAAACTTCCTTTCGTATCATGGAATCGGATTTGTAATTGGAATTATTAGCATATCGTAGCCGACCACTCGATGATAATTCAAATTCCATAAATTCATGTCCATACTCTTTGGATTTGTGTCCGACATAATACCTTAAATAAAAGTCATCTTCTGCTGACGGATGAGTTGTTGTTGTACTCTTTGTAGCGGCAGTGTTCTCCGCTGTTCTTTTGACATTCGAGTAGGACCCATAATAAGTACCCTCATCCTTCTTCTCTGAATATGTATTTGAAGATTCGGGCCTATCAGTACGCTTACTATTCATCTCTGACTAGAAAAATAGATACATGCGCATCGTAGATTTATATAAAATATTGAATTGGCTTCACTTATTGTTCTACGTAATGTAAAGAGTTGTTGTTATGGTTATGTTTAGCGATTGATTCCATCCTTTCATTTTTTATTTTAAATCACGACTGAGAATGATAAATTCCCTTTTTTTTTATAAAGTCTGTATAATTACATCACGTATCACACACATATTTGTTTCATGATGTATCCTAATGTAAAGGTATTTCTGTTAGGTTCAGAAAGTAAGCACAAGAATTACGGTAATACGTTTTAAAAAATGAATGATTCCTTTCAGCCTTTTCCCAGGATTTCGGATAGGATCAAAGATTGAGTCGTGCGTATGTTATACCTCAGCGGCCAATCAGTTCGCTATGTACTTACTTGCATCAATTTTACCGTGTTCTATAATAATGTTTTTAAAAGTTTGAAGTTTTAATAAGTCATCTATTATCCTCAAAAACCATAGTATAACTCTTTGCTCAGAATCATGAGTTTGAAAATCGGTAAAGATAATGATGGCGAGAACCCTTGTACATATGAAACGAGTTCGTCTTCTGAACAGGTCTTACAGCTCATTCAGAAAATGGAACGTTTGGGATGGATCGACCTGAAAATGAAGAAACCCATTCCCTGCCACCAGGAACATCAAAAGAAACCAATATGTGAGCTGTTGATTATTGAATCAAATCTAGGTAGTGATAAGGATCATTCAACGACTTTGATTACTATGAGTCAGTTAGTCTTACTGATCAAGAATCAATTAATAGAGTTGGGTGGACGGATGACAATATCAAACTCACTCATGTCCTTTTCACATGATGCGTTTCCTCCCACGAATTCCCTTTTAATCCGTATGATTGAGAACCCATCCTACTATCCCTGGGTCATCCAAGCCATAGATAGACTGTGTGATGAGACAGACAAGAAAAATACAATGAATATCCAACGAATAGTTAGTCAGCATACGCACTTTGATTTAATCACGAGTGAATATCTGAACACAATCGTCCTTCAAATCTTTGAACGACTCGAACAGGATGACTCCACGGAACGTATTATCATTACTGATTGGGCAAAGAAAATCTGTAAGATACCGACAGATCTTTTATATACATACATACAAAAGTATCTCAAGGGATCTTCATCAACTTCACCCATTAGTGGAAAATGCGGTTATGTTATAAATCATGGAGGGAAAGATGGGACAAAGCAACTTATATCCCCCCTGTATATTCAACGTAAAAAACAAGACATTTATAATTGTCTTCAAGGTCTCCAAGAATCCACTGTCCTGGATTTACGTTGGTTTCAAAGATTTGAATGGGATGTAGGATCGGTTGTACATTACATACGTTCGATTTGTATTAATAAAATGGAAACCTCGTCTAGTAAAGATGACGATAATAAGGATACCAGTACCTTCACACTGGATGCAGAAATACACATGACGTTTGATTCACACTATCTCATTGGTGAAGCTATTTATATCCCCAGGTCTTATACTCGGAAGCAAAGGGAGAAAGTCAAAGAGTATTATTCTCTTCATGGATATATTTCATATCAACAATGTCATGTTATGGGAATAATGAAAAGCCGTATAAAAGAATTGCTTTTAGAGTTATTCGTAAGTTTCCACCCCCTATTTCTTATCTTTCTATCGATATGTTTTACCTAGTATATCTGAAATCCATTGTAACATCGTCCTTTCCTTGGAGAATAGCCGGATGCAACGTTTTCCAGTCACTGTTGCATCAATGATCAACACTTCATACCTCAAATTCAATGTCATTTAGTTGATTGCATTCACCAGCGAAAATATTTCGACTTGAGTTCATTTTTACCATCGGAATTTCTAGTAGACAATATTTTGCATCAAGATGCCCAAAGACTTGTCATCACTGCTATTAAAAGCCACGATGAGTTCAATAGTAGAGATATCGAGCAATATGGTGTTCTTCTTATCACAGAGGGGTTTGCTATTTATTATAGTAGTGCTTTTATTCAATCAGTCGAATTAACAATATTACCTTTATGCATATCAAAAATTGCAAAGCGAAGGGCACGAGAACTATCGTCAATCTACTCAACTATAAAAGACTATAGCAATAGGAGTAATAAAGGTGACATCGCTAAATCTTCAAAACCAAGAAACACTACAGGGAAGAACAAGGTGGACGTCAAGGGTGATTCGACATCATCTGATGTTGTAAGTGTCGACGACGTAGTGAATGAAATAATTTCTGTGGACTTGGATCTCCGTGAAATCCAAATAAGATATGATAGCTCAATCCTATCTGATCAACACGAGAGTGTGAGTTGGTATGATTTGGATGATGGCAAGAGTGGGCGCCTTGGTCCTTTACAAGCTTTTTGTAAGCTATTGAATAGAGACAAACTTTTTGACGCATGTCAAGTGGCTATCAGAACCGAGCTTGAGAAAATATTTGCCATTGGAAAAGGTGTTAGCTTGGATGGTTTAGATAAAGTATCAAGAATCAAGAGGGCTACAGCAGCATTTGAAGATACACCATGCTTTACGACAGCTTGCTATGCTTTACAACTCTATTCTAAGCTACCCTTGGCTATTAGATCGGGTAAAGTGAAATGTACTGAATCGTCGTTGGAAAAATCACTCGAGCATGAATTTCTTATGGGCCCAGCGACTGATTTTACCATGAGACTTACGCAATTGTGCTTATATAAACATGACCTTACTGATTTATTTCTCTTTACTGATATAGATTCGAGTCACTTATGTGATCGCACAGATCTATTCACCGACCCGGTAAATTTAATCACTCGACGCTTTCCATTGTGGTCGCTATCCTGTTCAAAATTATGTGGAAGTCAAAGGGATCCTTACAAACTACTTTGTGATGTTCTACCGCAAGGAGTTGGCCAAGCATTAAGTCGATTATGGGAATTAACCAGATCGCAAAGTAATGATCCGTCGTCGTCGATTCTGGATGAATTCATGCACCAAGTCGAAGAGAATTGTTTGTAAGTTCCTGTTTCTTTGGAAAACGTTGACAATCTTCTATCACTTATGAACGCTTTCTTTTCAAAACTGATCCTGTACAGACTCATTTGCTCTATACCGTTTAAATTGATGGATAAAAAAAGTGAGAGGCAAATTTTACTCAAACGAATAAATGGGCTTCAAAGTGCTCTCGAAATATCCTCAGATTCTGTCGAAATCACTGACTTGATGGTCATGATTTTATATCAAAAAATTATGGGGTATGTGGTCTATGGGATGTCTTTCCAGAAAGAGCTTGTAAAGTTATTAATCAGCACAAATAAAGCGCCAGAGGAAATAGTAGTGAAACTGAACGATATTGATAGCAATACACAGGAATTAAAAACTATTATCAGAGAATTAGTTAAAGGTGGGAAATAGTGCTATAAACAAGTTTATATTCATATCGTATATATTAAGTTTCCTTGACCTCAGTGAATACTTATTTGTCATTACTAATTGCGTCAACCCGAGCTGCATTCCATCTTGACCAAATAGCGAGAGTAATTTGGGGGGACATTTTCTTATCTATGATACTTTTCTGGATCATACTTAACCGATAATAAGGAATCCATGAGGCGCAAGCTTTCTCTTCTTGATCGATGCCATTATCCAAGTATTCATGAAATACAGGCTTTAGATTGAAACGCCATCTTTGATAATTACCAGGATGAAGAATCTTGTCGTCTGGATGACAGGTAACACTGTATTCGACATCAGTACAATTTTTATTATCCTTCTCGCAAAGATGATCCGCAACTTTATTGCAGTAGCATGGTATAACTTTGAGTGTTGATTTATTGAGACCAGTGTACCAAGGGCTCCATTGAACCAAGGAAAAAGGTTGTAGTAGATCTGCGTCTTTATGCATCAATTCGTTATGCCATAAAACGGAATAACTTGAAAGACCCCGAACGAGCCAGATAGAATTGGAAGGGTATTTCATAGCATGGCTTAGAGCAATACCTTCAACTTTGTCAGCACTGAGTAGTCCCACACCGAACTTTGTGGTCCAGCTTGAAACGTCAGTATTCACTTGGCCGGTGAGAATCAAACTGAGTAATTCGATACTTAGGCACTTGTGTTGATGAGGTTGGATTGTAGCTGAAGAATCGTGACTCATGGATATTACAGGCTTGTACTTATTTGCCAATTCTTGCTGTTGCCAATCATGGAACTGTCCTTCAATGCAGTTACAAGATATTAGTGAACGGGTGTACGCTTTCTTCCCCGAATTACGTCGCTGCTTCCGTAGAGCCTTTGCCAGCCTATTTCTTCCATAGATATGGACTAAACATTCGAGGAGCAGAGCGATCCCACCTGGATTCATAAATTGCGAAATATTACTATGGACAAACAATCGTAAATCTTCTAGATGGGAAATTGAGATGGAAAGTCTAGGTTGCTTCTTAACCTCACTTTGTTCCGTTTCCCATCTACAAACAGGAACTAAGCGGCATTGTCGATGTAAGTCTTGTTTTATCATAAGCTCACAATCATCTCTGGACGGATCCAGTGAGTTATCAGGATCTACGTCAGATGAGTTATTACTCACGGTCGCCGTTTCGTTACGGCGTGCCTTATTCAATTCAGATTCAAGTAATGTTATTGCGAACTTTCTCTTCTCATGGCTTTCTTTCGCTGCGATAAATAAGATAGAAGATAAAGCATCAGACAGTCTTCGCGGGAACTCCGATTTTCGTTCTTCAACCGACATTTCTGCAAATCCTTTGCGATCGTTATGACAGTTCACTTCATTACCCACTATCGTCGAGCCTGAATACAGTAAGGCCGTCACTAAAGATACGAGCGCTGTTACACCTCCACCTAACCATGGAAAGAAACGAGCGAAGTTGAATTATGGTACATACTTTTACTAAAAAAAATAAAGTAATAACTTACAATACGCAGAGGGTATTGGTGGAACCTTCCCAGGAAGGATGCTAGAAGCCGCTCGTCTATGAGCCGCATGGACTTTCTTGATTGTTTGGAGCGTATCAGTATCCGGTTGCGGTAGAATAAGGCCTGTTCCACATGAAGAGAGTTGAAATCCACAGCTGGACCATGTCCATGGAATAATGGTCATATCCAAATCATGCGCGATATTCGGATTAAGTGCATTATCGTTTTCCACTGGATTTGGGTTGGCTCCTACTATATTTCCAGCAGGTTCAAGTGGTGGTCGCCCTTGCTGTTGTCGTACTTGCGCTCTTGTATCGTCGACTCTAGAGGGTTCGGATTCAGGATCTTTGATTTGCGCGGGAGGACCCCAGAGTAGCAACGAAGGTTCCGAATCATGACTTCGTTCAAATAAATCTTCGTATTTGAACCAATAACCATATCCATCACTAGCGCTTTTGGTGTTGTTATGCCTACCACCACACACTGCTTTCTCGGTAGAGTCATCATCCTTGTCTGTGAAGTCCTCATCCTTTTTCGTATCATGGACGCTATCATTATCATTCGGTGAATCACAAGAGTAGAAGCTATCGAAGGAGGACGAAGAGCCTTTTGACCGACGTAGAGATTTATTCTGTATTTGTTCATCAAGGTTGAGCTCTGTTGATGCGGAGGTGGAAGATTTCCGTTTGACTCTTTTATGCGAATGGGATGAATGAAGTGCATTTTCCAGTTGAAACAAATGTGAACGAGAAGATCGAGAACACGTGTGACCCAGCCATTTCCTTCGGAGGGATGTCAAATCATTTGGGTCAAAACGAATTTCATCATCCGAAATGGACACACGTGCATCACTAGGATTCTGATTTTCCTGGAGTCGTATTTGAACATCATCATTTCCCTCCCCTTCGTCATCATTATCGTCTTCATCATCGGTATCTTCTTGTGGTGCAGGAGGTGGTGGAAGTTCAGAACAAGTTGTGGCTGAATGACCCATACGTCCACATCTTCCACAAACGTTTGGAGGTTCAGGACAATACCATACATTATGTCCCGAGCTTCCACATCTATCACAGAGCTTCTGTTTATCCTGTCCCGACTGCATTCTAGCAGCAGTATCTTTCGAATAAGGATTTTTTCCAAGCTGTTTGAAAAGTAATCTACTATTATCAAATGAACATTTTTCACCTTTTAGCATCCAAGGTTGTGCCTCCTTCTCTTCCTCCATTTTATCATCCTCATCCTCATCCTCCACTTCATCATCACCAGAACTTTTTTTATGATCCAATGATTCTTCATTTTCTTGATATGTATCCGATGTTTTACTTTTACGTTGATCCTTGGGAGGTGGCGGGTTATTCCTATGGGAGTCAGTCAGTGCTGTGCTTGCCACGAAATCATCGAGGAATAATGCTGCTGCTAAATGTATATTACCAGCACTAGCTTCTAATAAATGGCCAAGTCTTATCAGTAGTTCTCCATCTTGATCATTTTCATTATGGCTGTTATTGGCTATGTCATCATGGCCACCTTTTTTTCGGCGTCGAATTTGACGATAAATGGGTCGAACAATATCTAACAATTGATCCAATGGCTCATTCGGTGCTGCTGCAGCAGCAGCAGCTACAGCCATGAGAGGAGCACCAGCCTCTAGTTCTTGGTTTCCTTCCTCCATCAGATGAGATGTGAATTTATATAGTGAGTGTCGTCGGCAATCGACTGTGTGCTCAAGTTACTGTATGTACAGTAAGTATTTGTTGGTGCCTTGAAAAACGGAAACTGCCATCTCTAG
>Ga0169931_10015956_pt1 | contig 10014 bp, 9 predicted proteins | sample Kivu_15m_20L_FD_129675 | JGI IMG/M metagenome (GOLD analysis project Ga0169931, IMG submission 129675) | Freshwater microbial communities from Lake Kivu, Western Province, Rwanda to study Microbial Dark Matter (Phase II) - Kivu_15m_20L... | ecosystem: Environmental > Aquatic > Freshwater > Lake ... | reverse complement strand
TTCATCAGGAACAGGCTCAAGCTCATCTTCTGATACAAGCTCTTCTAGTGATTCTGATTCAGATACATCTTCCTCAGGAACAGGCTCAAGCTCATCTTCATCCAGCTCTTCTAGTGATTCTGATTCAGATACATCTTCATCAGGAACAGGCTCAAGCTCATCTTCTGATACAAGCTCTTCTAGTAATTCTGATTCACATACATCGTCATCAGGAACAGGCTCAAGCTCATCTTCCTCAGACACATCCGATTCAGACTCAGGGTCTAGCTCTAGTTCTGATTCAAGTTCCTCCTCTGATTCGGAATCTTCTAGTTCACATAAATCAGAAGATGATCAAATTCCTAAACAAAATGAAGTAAATAAAAAAGACGAAGAATCTAGGAATACTCAGACAAAATAATTTTTTAATACATTAAATCATTGATATTAGCATTAAATATTAAATATATGTTTAGAAATTAAAATATTTTTTAATTATTGATAATTCAAAATATCATACAAATTATCATATCATAAGTTTAAAAAGTTTGTTTAAATTTTATTACTTTACATCAAAAAAGGATGGAATAGGGTAGCAGAAAATAATTGAAGAATATCAAATTATTTGATTTCTATCATATACGCTTATATTTCATTTTTCAATTCTTCGATAATTATTTAGCTAGTATCATTATAATAGGGTTTTTATTAAATTAAAGTGATGTTATAAATTTTATTTTGAAAAATTAATATCCTTAGGCATATTTCATTCCTAATAAGATTAATAAAAACTTGAGTAATTTTCATAATACTGGTATAAAAAATTAATTAAAAATGAAAAATACCCATTTTTAACTCAAAGTATAGGATATTCCTAATATTTTTACCTATTCCTTACGTATTTCATTTTATATAATACTCCATTTTATTACTATAAATATTTAAATTATTATATTACTGTGTTACAATAAAAAATATTCTTAAAATATTATATGACCCTAATTCATTGATTGTATTTTATTATAAACAGAATTATTCCAATATAAATAAAAATAAATGTCGAACTTTTGCGGGAATATTTGTGGAGTAGACAATAACAACGAGATGGAAATCGATGTAAGAAAAAAATACAGATCATCCAGTACAATTATAAGAAATTCAAGAGAGAGAAGAATAGAAACAGGCTCAGATAATAAGGAATACGTAGTTGACTACTTCCTTTACAAAGTAGATAGAGACCCAGAAATAGAAAATTCAAATGAACATAGAGGGTCGATATTGAGTAGGGAAAGATATATGCGAGGACAAAATTTGTACATGATGGATAATGGGGATCATTCTGGAAAAGTAAGAAAAGTTTTAGGAATAATTTTTATAGCCAAATTTTCGACCCAATCAAATTAATCAACAAAAGAGCCCCGATCGATACTCAGAAATGGAAGAAGAGGAAAAGTCGTCGCGAGCAATAGGTAAGTTATTTAATATAATATTATATCATGTTTATTTCTAATAAAGATCTTAGAGCATCGAATAAGACGCCGCATTTAGGATATGAAGGTGGTTTTGTTAATTTCCAGAGTCCCTTTGTCACTGAGTCTACTATCAATAACTATATTGTTGAACAAACATTCGGTGATTTAGAAAATCAAGAACCCAAATCAATTCAGAAGATCAAGAAACCAATTTATAATCCAAATGTTCATGTTTGGAGAGAAAGAAGGAAAATTATTAAAAAGATTCAAAAACTTAAAAGAATCAATCGAGAAAAACCAACGGAATCGAAATTCACTATTTCAGAAATTCAATCGTTTTCAACTTTAGGAATGCAAAATGCATATCACATCAGAATAGACTTTGAAGAGAATCAAGAGAGGGAAATCAATTCAAATTGTTACAAAACAGCGAGGTATAAATGTTTATAAATTTTAACCCGGTTGTAAAAATTTAGCTTTCTCCATTCTAATAAAAATGAATTGATTCCTACTTCGCCCACCAACGATTTCAAAATTGAGAATTTCAACAATTTCGAGATATGTTCAAAAAGAATTAATAAGATAGACTTAGCAAATTCTAATAATTGCTTAAATAATAATGAATCCGAAAAAGAAGTTTGGGAAATCAAGCAAATGGCAAAAAGTCCTAGTGTGAATTCAATCACAAACAATAATATAAACAACATAATGCAGAACTTACGAACTGATTTGACTTTTTCTCCTATCAATAATAAGATAAACAGTAACATGAGATACGGTTGCAACAACAATTTAGTTAATCAATCACCCAACGAAAGTGCATGTGAGATGATAAACATGAACATAAATTCCTCAACCTCTAATGTAAGAGGTTCTGTTCATAGCAACATAGCAGTAAAACAAAGCGAAGAATTCTATACGAAGCAAACCAATGAATGGGATAATCAACAGTCGCAAAGGATTATCAACCAAAAGTTGAATTATTTAAAGAGCAACACACTTAGATCAGAAAAAAGTGTCCCGGCAAGTGAAAGAAATAGTCTTAACAACAAAGGGCTGGAAGAGCAATTGATTAGATTGAAGAAAAATCTTGTAATTCATACAAATTTCAATGACCCCGACCCTTTTTCTTGCACTGAGTGTGAAGAATTATATAAAATTTTTATCATGCATAATTTAACCTTAAAAATCATGAAGTGTATGTACTGCCATAATGTCCTGAACAATTCTTCGCTTGTATATTACAAAAATAAATTCAAGCATATCGAAAAAGATAAGTCTGTTTCGCTTGATAACAAAAATAAAAAAATTGATGTAGAAACACAGACTAGTAATTACAAAAAAATCTCCTATAGAGTGGTGAAAACCCAACTAGAAATTCGAGGTCAAAAGAAAAAGGAAGTGAAGCCTTTGAAAGAAAGAGAGGCTACAATAAAATTTTTAAATTTAAAAATTAAAGAAAATGAAAGATTAGAAATCTTAGGCCAACTAAGCGAGGAAATTAATCAACTAAGGACAGATTATGAAAAGCTGAAATTTGAATACAAAACGAATATTTCTCTAAAAGAGGAGATTATCAAGCAAGCTTTTACAAATTTAATTTCTGAAAATAGCCTAAACATAGAGATTAAACAAATTAGAAAAAAACCAAAATTAGACTTTGAAAAAGAAAATAAGCGCAAGAGAGAAAACAACTTGAAAATAACTTCTGCTATCTCTGAATTTATTTCTAACACAGGAAAATCTGAGAAAAAAATAAATCGTTCCACACAAACTAGAGAAAAGAAAGAAAACAACCTGAAAATAACTTCTGCTATTTCTGAATTTATACCTAACACACGTAAATCTGAGAAAAGATTTAATCGCTCCACACAAACTAATTATAATAAAGAAAACAATTTTAAAATAACTTCTGTCATCACAGAAAATATTTCAAACACGTGTAAAATTGATAAGAGAATAAACAGTTCCACTCAAACTAATTATAATAAAGAAAACAACTTCAAAATAACTTCATCTATTTTAGAAAATATTTCTAACACACCAAAAATTGATAAGAGAATAAACAGTTCCACTCAAACTAATTATAATAAAGAAAACTTTAAAGTTGAATGCAATGAGGTAGATATTCAGATAAAAGCAAAAGACAAAAAGGAAATTATAAAACCAGTAGAAAAGCAATTGTATTTTGTAGTACAAACCGTTGAGGAAAGTATACACTCCTCGCCTAAAAATATTCAATCTAATAATCAGGTTGCAGATGACCTAGATAGAAATAACTCAAAAATATCTAAAAATGGAATTTTTTCTAACTCGAATATCCATGTTTTACAAATTACAAAGCCAAATAATTTGTGCTTTGATTCAGTTCACGAGAAACTCGATATCAAAAACTTAAAAGTATTTGAAGAAAAGTATACAATTACGAATGATCATAAAAGTCAATCAATCACCTATAACAGAAATATTTCAGATGATAGCTCCCTTGAACACATTAGAATAAAGGGCACATACAATCATTCTATTTTAAATGAAAATCAATTAGATTCTTACCATGAAGATTCCCATGATGATAAGGATACCTTCGATAAAAAGGATGAATCAAATAGTAAAAAGTTCATTCCTGCTTTAATGGGAAAAATAAAAGAATTTAAATCCAGTAACGATGAGCACGATATTCTTATAGAGATCAACGAAAGGAATACAACTTCTTATTTAAATAAAAGGAAGGAATTATTTGATAGAAATATCCTGAACAAACAAGTCGAGAACAAAACTACAACAGAAACGGGCGTTGCATTAGCAAACTTCTTAGAAGAAGAGGAAGAAAAGGAAAACGATCAAAACCCATCACAAAATCTTCAAAATACAGACATGAATTCGAATATATTAAGTCAAGATAAATCCGACTCGAAAACTAAATCTCCATTGATAAATTTAGACAAAAAATTAGACGAGGAAAAATGCAGAGAAGAAGACTATAATATTAAAGACCACGAAATATACAAAGAAATCATGTTAAATCAGTTCAAATTGAACGAAACTGACCCAGATCATTCTCCAAATATTCAAAGACATCAAATCAACAATCAGTTCTTCCGAGACAAAAATCAAATAGAGATGAGTATAATATACGAAGATGACATGTTTTTCAAAGAGGATGAATCAGTTGATAATGTATTTGGACATAGTAGAATTTACGACTCTTTTGAACACAGAAGTCCTGATAGAAGACGTACCTTAAAAAACCAAGATTCAGAAGAATTTAATAATAAAGGTAGAATTAATGAAAATTTCCTCTTGACACCAAAAAGAGAAGATCGCAAGATCATACCATATATATCTCCAATGATCCATCATATCGATCATGGGTTAGATCACATCAAAGAAGAACAAGATGAAGAAGAAGTTCCTTTACCAATTAATCCAAATAATAATGACAAAAAAGGGGAATCTCGTCAAGTTTCTGATAAAAAACAAAAAAATAAAAATCCCATAGATACAAAGAAAGATTATCATGGAGGTGATTTCCATATAGATATTAATTCATGCCTTTCGGAAGAAAATGATGAGGAAGGTCATTCGGCTGTAGAAAAACCATCTCAAAAACCAAAGCTACATAAAGACATTCCTCCAGCAAACGAACACTGTCTCATTGAAATGAAAGAGTGGAATCATGACATACCTCCTCCTGTATATATAGAACCTCCAGCATTTGCTGCAGGTTTAATAGTATTATTAGATAATTCAAATGAAGCCTCAATTGATAAGATAAATAAAGGAAAAAGAGATAAATTAAACGACATGAAATTATGTACGCTTATATTTATATAAATTTAGATAAGAGTAAATCCAATGGGGAAGAAATTTTAGATTGCAATGACATCCTTGAAAATACAAAGGAAAATCCTTTAGCTGACATGAGACCTATTAAAATAAGAAAAAAGCTTACCCAAAACTCACAAAATATACTCCAAAACATGCAGAATGAATTAAAAAATAAAAGTCTCACATTGAAAAAAAATTCTGAAAACACAGATGATTTATCAGGAAGAGTAGAAAAATTAAAATCAAGTGTAAATTCGTGTTTTATATTTTAATTCATAATATTAGAATTCACTCCAGAACGTTGACAAACTTCAAAATGAAAAGAAATTAAAACAAATTAATGCCCCTGGTGTAAACGAAACGTCAAATGTCAGAAGAGCATCTCAGAAATTGGATATAGCAAAGTCAGCTGCAATTATGAAAAATCTTGACGTTAAAAAATTGGCTCAAAAGAATAATTTTGAAAGTAGTAAGATAAATCCCGTTAGATATTCCTTCGAATCAAATGAACCCAAAAAATTTTCTTCTGATATTTTTAAAATCAACGATCTTAATATGCCATCTGTTAGTACTGAAGTAATGACATCAGATCTCTCTGTAACCAAAACTAAAGAGGATAATACAGATAATATAAGAAAATCATTAGAAAAAACTGCGAATGTATTTAATCCTAAGACAGTTCTCGGAGTTCCCATAGAACCCAGAAGAACCTCTAATAAACTCGGCAGTCTAAAATCGCTGTTAGAGAAAACAACAGTAGAAGAATCCTTGAGTATGACAGAAAAGAGAATAGCGATGGCTGAGATTCTTGAAAAAAAAGATCCTGGCAGAAATTTTCTTAAGAGATTATCTGAAAAAACAGCCATTGATAATCCCTTATCGAAAGCCATTGAGAGAAGTAAAAAGACAAATTTGACTCTGGTCACCAAAGTAAGAAACATTTTAGTAACTTTAACCTTCATAGGTTATCTCAAATGCAAAGGATGTATTTGCAAAAAAATAGATAGTGATAACGCACATTACTTCAAAGAAATATATTTTATTACATTTTAAAATATCTTTTATCTTATATTTATTGATGCATACCCAGTTTTTCTTAATTCGGAAAGGTTATTAATATTTTATATTTTCATTAAATTAATTAAATGATGAAATAAATAAAAAATAATTTTATATATATCAGCTTAATTTTATATAATTAATAAAATTATATTATTTAAATATTTTACTTTTAAAAATGTTTTTGACAAAAACAATACGAAAAAATTTTGTTAATTTTAGATCATGCAAGCAATTAATATCAGTTACGAAATTTTCTTTTGCTAGGAAATCTTTTTTGAATAATAAAGAAGCGGATTTAATAAAAGAAATCGAGAATGAAACAAAATCAGAAAAAACAGGAAAGTCCGCAAAGGCATCTAAGAAAGATTCAGCTGAACCTACAGTGAAGGTAGTGAAACAGGAAATCCCAATTCGTATTTCACCATATTTCAGTAAGGCAGTAAGTGAAAAAGAAAAATCAGTAACAAATATAAGCGTGACACAAGCGTTCGAACAAGAAAAAGAGGAAGTAGCTGAGAAATCATTATCAGAGCAGGATTTGAGAAAGCATAAACAAAAGTTGGCATCTGCAAGGAAGCAAAAAGATCAAGCAAGAAAGATCGACGTTTTAGTAGAAACAATTAAAAGAGAATTACCAAAAGAAATGTAAGTAATTAATATAAACGTACATAAAGCTTTAATTAATCTAACCAAAACCTAATCCTACAAAAAAACTATCTTGATTAATTTTCTAATTTTTTTTCCTTTCCTAATCATTTTATTATATAGATACCGTTGGGGCCTCACTGCAGACGACATGAGTCAGCACCATCCTCTTGTTCAAAGAGCTCTATCACTCGACAACGCTTCAATCGAAGAATTCAAGAAAGCCAGAATGCTAGAAATCAGAAAAATCTTCGCAAAACATGAAAGAGATACAGCAACTCCTCCTATTACAGCATGCGCTTTATGCGAGAAAGTTTTGGCTCTATTAACACATATAAAGAAGAATAAAAAGGACGTCACTGCTTATATCAAATTACAATCATACCTCACTAAGAGAAGAAAATATTTGCTTTATCTTAAAAGAACAGATTTCAACTCTTATTCATATGTTATTAAATATTACGGAATAAAAGATTTCGATGATCATCAACACAAACAATTTAAGAGAAGAAAAATTTTACCTGCTATTTACAAAGAAACTTCTTTACCAAAGAGACTTCCTCTAAGAATGAACGATGCTATGTTCTAAAAACGGAAGAAAGCTTTACAATTAATCTAAGTTATTCGGAAGTTAAATTAATTTAAAAATTATAAATGAATTCTATTCAATAATAATTACAATACATAATAATCTAAGGAATAAGGTTATAAATCAATTTAATTTAAATTAAAAAAATTAATATTAGCATGATTTTTAGTAAATTCGAATTTTCCTGTGAATAATTTCTTTCAATTTTTCTTCTTCTGCTAAAATTTTATTTAGATTCTGTATTTTTATTTTCCAGTTGTGTATTTTCTTTCCTTCTTCAGTTTGAATCATATTCAGGTATTCGTAGATTTCCTTAATTGAATAACTGATGTATGAAGCGCCGAGATTAATATTAGAAATCTCAGATGGTTTTAATAATTTAGAACATTTGTTAATTATTAAATTAAAATTTGAAATTTGAAGAGGAGATATTGAATTTTTGATGAAGACTTCTACGTAAATTACTTTGAAGAAAAGCGATTCTAATTTAATAAAAAAATAATTTTTACTTAAATCTCCCAGTTTAAATTTTTGTAGGAGATTTTTAATCAAAAATTCGTTTGATTGATTAAAATCGTTTATCTCGTAATTTAAAAGAATATAGATGCATCTTATTATATTTTTTACTTCTTCAGAGCCAGAATTAATAAAAGACGCTTGAACTTTTTTGGTAAAAAAATTTAAGCAATTTTGTGCAGTAATAGAAGGTGATAATTTTTTCATTATCGAATCCTCGTTGATTTTGTTATCTAAAAGTTCCTTTTCAGTTTTATGAATGGAATTTCTGATTAGGTGGTAATAATCCTTAATTATTTCCTCACGAGGGTGGTCAACAATTTTAGATGATCTGTTAAGACTTGCGAAAATTAAGCGTTCTCTTAGATTTACTACTCTTTATAAACATAATAATATAATTTATTTACTTTGACCTCGCGAGAAGAAAGAAAATTTCTGCATATTTGTCAGAAAATTTTTTCTTAGCTAAAGTGTCCAGCTTTCCTGCTGATGAATTTACTATGTATTTTAGTCTTTGGTTTTGAGGAGAATAATCATTTACGATACAAGTATCTAATTTTAGGGTATCTAATTTACTTAAATTTGTGGAATTAGGATTATTTTGTCTAAATGCCTTTTTAGTATCTAAAATAGAAAATTCTCCGTTTCCTATGTTCGAAAAAATCTCAAATGATTTTTTTCTCTCATCGATCTCTTGAAAATTGAAATCAAACTTTATGTTGTTGATTATATTTTTGGAAGGGCTTTGACTGATTGATTCCTTTTTAGAATTAAATTCAGTCGAGAATTTCACACTCTTTCCTAATATCTGTTTTTGATTATTTGAGTTATAAGATAAATTTGCAAACTTTTTATTTTTCTCATAGGTCTTTGAAATATTTTTGTCCATGCTGTTAAATTTTCCAGTTTTATTACCAGTTTTATTTTTAACTGAGACACAATTATCCGCTACATTCGATCGACATTCGTTTTTATTACCGGTAACTGTATTATTAGAAATCGCGGAAAAGAAAGTGTTGCTTGTGTCTGAATTTCTTTTTCTTTTATTTGAGTTATTAAAACCTGATATTGTATTAAATTCCTCTTTCTTCTTATAGGCAGCTAATATACTGTTGTTACAATATTTGGATCGACTTATAGCATTAGAAGACACTACTGGAATATTTTTGATTTCTTTTGGTGTATTTTTCTTCTCTAAATTCTTTTTAGCTGAAATTTCTTTTTGATTATTTTTTATTCCTGGAATATTCTGATTATTTTTTATGTTAAAACAACTACTTAAATGGTTTAACTGATATAAATATTCTGTCTTCAAATTATTTAGCTCTTTCATTATAAATTTACTTTTCTGTTCAAATAACGCAGTAGAATTTTTAATCGTTTGATTTAATTTGAAATTGAAGTATCCAAAATTGGAGTCTTTATGAAAAGAATTTTCTTCAAAAGTTTGTTCTTGTGGTATGGGAATCGTTTCGATCATTTTATTTTATAAATTAAGAAATATTTTTTTATTATGATATTAATTAAAATTTTTGATACAGTACGGTGTTCTTATAATACTAGTTTATTAAATTTTTCTAACATAAAATATTCATTAATTTAATTTTGGTACGGTACGCATTTCTCTGGTGCGTCATAAAATCTTTGATATTATTGTTGTACTTCATTTACATCAGCTTGGGCATTTAATATTTAATATTTTATTTAACAAATACGTTAAGAATCAATTATTCACATACTTTTTGATAAATACAAGTTAGCTTAAATTAGTATTTCATGTAAAAAATTAACGACAATTAATTTTGTACATTTCTATTTAGTAATAATTATTTCTGCATGACTCAGCTTTTTCGATTATTTTAAAAATTTAATTCATTTTATAATTCATAAAAAAATTTCGCTATACACGATCAAAATTATATT
>Ga0169931_10015955_pt1 | contig 10014 bp, 5 predicted proteins | sample Kivu_15m_20L_FD_129675 | JGI IMG/M metagenome (GOLD analysis project Ga0169931, IMG submission 129675) | Freshwater microbial communities from Lake Kivu, Western Province, Rwanda to study Microbial Dark Matter (Phase II) - Kivu_15m_20L... | ecosystem: Environmental > Aquatic > Freshwater > Lake ... | reverse complement strand
TGAGGCGGCCTGATCTGAGGCGGCCTGATCTGAGGCGGCCTGATCTGAGGCGGCCTGATCTGAGGCGGCCTGATCTGAGGCGGCCTGATCTGAGGCGGCCTGATCTGGGGCGGCTTGTTCCTGCACGGCGGCTCCTCGCGGAGCGGTTGCTGCGGACTGCGTGCCGAACGGCGTTTGGCGCGTCAGCACCTGGCGGCGCGGGGGCGTCGTCTGCACGGCGCCGGCGGCGCGCTGGCCCGCGGTCACTTGGCCGCCGACGACTCGCCGGCGGGTTGGGGATCGATCGCTTTCAGGGCGATGGAAGCCGCCAGACGTACGAAGGCATCGGGATGTTGCTGCAGTTCGGCGAGCTTCGGGACGGCGGTCTGGGCCGCCGGTCCGATGGCCTCCAGCGCGCGGATCGCCGGAATGCGGGTTTCGGCGTCGGCTAGCAGCGGCTGCAACGCGGTCGTGGCGGTCGCGGCGTCGGGTCCCCGTTCGGCGAGGGCCCAGGCTGCCGCGCGTCGCGTGGCCGAGTCCGGGCTGGCAAGCGCGGCGAGGCATTCTTCCTGCGTCGCCTGGCGCAGCAGACGGGCCTCGTCCTTGAGCCGCGTGGGCCGTGGCGCCCTCGGGGCCGAGTCGGCGACTCCCAAGCGTTCGATGAACTTGGACGCAGTCGCGCGCATCTGCTCGTACTCTTCGATCTCCAGCGGATCGCTCGGCAGCGCGATCCGGTGGAAGTCGCGAGAGAGCACGCGCTCGCGCAGGTCCGCCAGCCACGCGGATGCTTCGGCCGCTGCGACGCGGTCCGGAGAGGCGGCGACGGACTGCTCGAGGAGTTGCAGGTAGCGGTAGTCGTCGACTCCGGCGCGGCGCATTTCCCAGCCGGCGGTCGGCATCGGCCGCGTGTCGCCTTCGCGCATCCAGACGAGCTTGAAATCCTCCTGGGCATAGTAGTGCCACGTGGTGTGGCCGCGGAGTTCGTAGGCCCACACGTAGAGCCCGGCATAATGCCGTTCGTACAACGGCCGGTTGGACATCGCGTCGCAGTGGTAGGTCCACACCTCCGCCCCTTGGCGGCGCGCCTCGGCGACCATTTCCCGCGAGATCTCGCCGCTCCGCACGATCCAGATGTCGTGCACGTCGCCGAGGCCGTAGGCGGCCGGTGCGAACATCGCCACCCCGAGCCGCATGCCGACCTCGCGCAGCGCCCCGAAGTGCTGGCGAAGATCGGGGTTGGGGTAGTGCGGCTCGTCGCGCCCGTAGGCCACCAGTTCCGGCCAGCCTTGTCGCCGCCGTTCCTGCTCGTACCAGGCCAGCGCGGCGTTCTGCCGCTCAAGGGTGAAGTCGCCCTCTTTCTGCGGCAGTTGCTTCAGATTGTGCGCGAAGTGGATGATCGGGATGTCGGGGCTGATCAACCCGACGGACTGCGCCAGGGGGAGCAGGAAATTGAACGAACGGTTGTCCTTCGGCGGGAGGCTGGTGAAGTCGACGAGGGCGCCCGGCACGTTGTACCCCGCCCCGATCAGCGACGTGTGCGAATGCTCGGCCATGTCGCGGTAGATGGCTTCGAGCCAGGCGTCGGTCTGCGCGAACTTCGGCGGGCCCATGTCGGTTCCCCACTCGAAGTAGTAGAAGGGGGCGTAGGCGATCCGCGCTCGGGGCAACGCGAAAGGTCGAACCTCGACCTCGAAGTCCATTTCCAGCGGCGCCCCCCCGTCGGCCTGCAGACGAATCTTTCCGCGGTGGACCCCCGGCGTCGCGTCGGGCCGCGCGTGCACCGTGATCCAAAAGAAGGCCGTCGTTCCGCCGGCCACCTTCGCCACCGCCGACGACTCGTCGAGGCAAGCGGCATGCATTTCGGGGACCACCGGGTTGGAGTACGCGAGCAGCATCTGGCACGTGGCCTCGTCGATGCCGCGAAAGATCCGCGCGTCCAGGTCCGTGTCCAGTTCCAGCCGCAGATTCGTCACGTCGCGCGACAAGGCGCGGATCCCGATCTGGACCGAGTGCCGCTCCCCCCGCGTCAACGCACAACGCACCGGACCGCCCAGGGCCTCCCGCCCGGGCACGTACTCGGGGCCGATGCCCTCGGGCGGACGCTGGTTGGAATGCGGGCTGCGTCCCGGCAGCAGCACCTGCAGCGGCGTGTGCGCGAACGCGACGTATCCCCGGGCGATCTCGGCGGGCGTCCACTCCGGCGCGGCGGCTGGCGCGGTCGCCTCGCCGCGCGCGACCCTCGGAAACGCAGGCAGGCCGATCGCTCCAGCGACCCCCAAGGAAAGCAGCGCCCGGAAGGCATGCAGACGCGTCATCGAAGCGGCTCCTTGCACCCAATTCGCGGTACGACCGATCGGCCGACGCAGCGGCTCCGTCGGGTCGCCAAAAAACTCGCGCCGACGCCGTTGCCCGTCGCGATTCCGGCCTCCGGCGGCGCTGGCCAGGGCCCGTTCCGCCGCGCTCGGCACCGCGGCCCGGCGGCCGCTCGCCGCGCAGGCGGGGCCGCACGGGGGGCACGGGGGGCGACGCAGCCGGCACGAGGCAGACGGTGTTCGTGGGCGAAGGGGCGACGATCGTCGCCCCTCCGCGTGGAGGTAATCTAACACCCGCTTCTCGGCGTGTCATCCCGCCGGGGGCGGTACGGCGACTCGACTGCCGGAGAACGTTCCGCTGCGGCCCCCCTGATCGATCCTTGCGTTCTTGCGCCGCGCGGGAACCCGTGCCGCCGCTGCTCACGGAGGACGAAGCCGAGGGCGCAAGGCGAGCGGCGGCTCCTGGACGCCGCAGGGATCAAGGGAACGGAACACGGATCGCGGGCAACCGCATCGCCCGCCGCGGAACCGATCGGCTCGGCTCCTGCCCGAGGCATTGCCGCGGAGCGCCGCCGCGGCGTCCGGTCCCTGGCGGCCTGCGGGGCCGGCGATTGCCGGCCCGTGCGACGACTGGTACTCTACACCCCCTCGGGCTCCGCGACGCCCTCTGCCGCGAATCGTCGCCGCCGCAGCGCATCGCAGCACGCTGCCTGGCACGCCGCGCCGGCGGCAAGCAGGCGCCCGCCGACGCACGGTCGCTCCCTCCCCGCCGGCAGGCGTCGCTCGGCGAGTTTGCCGCGCCTGTCGGCGCGGACCTCTCCCTCAGATTCTCCCTCCCCGCGATTCCCTCCCCATGACTCCCTCCGCACGACTCGCCAGGCTCCCGTCGACGCTCCGTCTCCGCCGTCTGGGGACGGCCCTGTTGTTGGCGCACGTCGGGGCGGCGGCCCTGCCGCCTGCGCGGGCCGACGTGTTCCAGATGCCGGAGGGAATCCGGAGCTTGGAGACGGTCGAGGTCGGCGACCCGGGCAATCCGCCCGACGACACGGGGTGGGGAGCCGTCCCCTACCGGTACCGGATCGGCGCCTACGAGGTCACGACGGCCCAGTACCTCGAGTTCCTTAACGCCAAGGCGAAGACCGACCTCTACGGTTTGCGCAGCAACAACACGATGGAATCGGGCGGATGCGGCATCCTACGGCAGGGCGAGGCCGGGCGATTCGCGTATCTGGCGCCGCCCGAGACGTGGAATCTGCCGGTGAACCACGTGAGCTTCTGGGACGCCTGCCGCTTCTGCAACTGGCTCCACAACGGTCAGGGCGACGGCGACACCGAAGAGGGCGCCTACTCGCTTCGCGGCTACGCCGGTCTCGACGGTCGGCCGGTACGCCGCAACGCGCACGCCAAATGGTTTCTTCCCAACGAGGACGAATGGTACAAGGCGGCCTATTACGATCCGCAGAAGCCGGGAGGGGCGGGCTACTGGGATTACCCGACGCGAAGCGATCGTCGTCCCGATCGCGACGCGGCGTCGCCCAACGGCGCGAACTGGTACGACGGCTCCTACCTCGATCCGCGCCGCGCGGTGACGCGCAGCGGAGAACTCGCGGCGCTTGACCCGGAGGTTGGCCGCTACCTGACGGAGGCGGGCGCTTTCGCCGAGGCGCGCAGCGGTTGGGGAACTTGGGATCAGGCGGGCAACGTGGCCGAATGGACCGAGGGACTCGACGCCCCCTTTCTGCGATACTTTTGGGGCGGTTCGTGCGCGACCGCCGACGCCGGCCGCAACGAACGTGTTCGCAATCGCGATTTCAGCTCGCAAACCGAGGACAGCATCCTGGGATTTCGCGTCGCCGCCGCGGCAAGCGACGCGCCCCTGCCGACGCGTCGCGCGGCGGAAGCGACTCCGCCGCCGGCCGCGGCGGTCGATCCGCAGGTCCCGCGGCGGCCGTGGCGCGACCCGCAATCGGGCAACCCCTACTTCCCGCTGGCATGGTTCACCTGGGGCAGCGACGAGGCCGACCTCGACGCGATGGCGGCCGAAGGCGTCAACACCGTCCTCTTCGTCGAGTCTCCGACCGACGTCGAGGAAGGCGACGCGCAGCTGGAGCGGAACCTGGCGGCGATGCGCGCTTATCTCGACCACGCCCAGCGACGCGGCATCAAGGTCATGATCCAGTGCGGCTGGTACCGCGCATTTCGCGACGGCGACGTCGCCTACCAGCAACGCGTCCGCCGCTATGTCGAAGCCGTGCGCGACCATCCGGGGCTGCTCGGCTACCAGATCTACGACGAGCCGGAGTACAAGGCCGGGGGCGGGCTGAGGGAAGAAGACCAACGCTATTTGGCGCAATTCGTCGACGCGCTGACCAAGACCCGCGCCGCTATCCGCGAGTCGGACGGCAACCCCCGCCGCACCGTCCAGGTGGTGTTCAACCTGGTGCCGTTGTCGAGCTGGATCGATTACCTGCCGGCGATCGACGCCTTCCAGATCGACCGCTATCCCTGCGACTCGAGCCAGGCCTACTTCGGCCACCGCGGCGATTGGGGGCCGCTCATGATGGCCTGGTCGATCGCCCACGGCGCCGCCGCCCTCCACGACCATCCCCGCCTGCACAATCCGGCGCCGTGCATGCAAGGCGTCGGGTCCAGCCATACCGAAGCAGGACAGCGCAGCCTGTGGCGCAACCCGCTGTACGAAGAGACGCGCTACATGGCCTATTCGTCGCTGACTGCCGGCGGGTGGGGCGTCTTCCACTGGATCCGCAATGCCAGTTGCCCCGAGATTCGGCTGAACGTCTCCCGACTGTACAACGAATTGCGCTTGCTCATGCCCGCCCTCGAGCAAAGCTTCGAGCGGCCCCCCTTCACGGTCGAGCACAACGGCCAAGGCATCACGCGCGATTTTCTCGCTGATCGCGTCGCCGATCTCACGACCCTCGCCCTGGAAGACGAGAGTCACTACTACCTGATCGTGACGGACAACAGCCGCACCTTCGAGAACGTTTCGCTGCGGCTCAACCTGCCGGACGCCGCCGACCTGCGCCCCCGCGAAGCCCTCGTGCTCCACGAGGACTGGAGCCGCGAAATGATCCACGACCCGCAGACCGGACAGTGGGTCATCGGCGACCACAAAATGTGCTTCGGCGACGTCAACGTGTGGGTCATCCCAAAAACCGCCCCCTGACGACGCACCGCTTCGGCCCGCGGGCGTCTGCGGCCAGCAGGGGCCGCGGGAGCCGACCTCGACGGCCCGCGGGGGGGCAGTCCCGTCCCGGCGCCCCCCCCAGGTCGCGTCCGCTGGGCTGGGGTCGCGCGCCGTCGTGTCTGCTACAATCGGCCTTCGCTGCCGCCGCGGCGCACGACGGCAGCGCGTCGACGCGGGTGCGGCGGCCGAACTGCCCCTCCCGGCGGCCGGCAGAGCACGCCGTGCGCTGGTTGTCCACCTTCACGACGCGGAGCCCTTCTCATGCCGATGCGTTGCCTGCTGCGATCGACGGCCGTCGGTCTGTGCCTCTGCGGCGTTGCCTGCTGCACCGCGCCGCTGCGGGCGGAAGCCCCGCCGCTGCCCGCTGCGCCGCCGCCGAACGAGCCCTCCGCCGCGGAAATTGCCCGGGAACTGTATCGGCTGCAGCAAGCACGGGGCGGGTCGATCGTGCCCGAGTCGTGGGGCGATCCTGCTGCGCACGGAACGGCGCCCTCGCTCGAGGCGAGCGGACCGCCGCCGGAGTGGTCTCCGCACCGACCCGTCGAAGCGGCGGCCGAAGGATCGGCCAGCGGCGCGGCCGCGATCCGTCGCCCTCCTGGGCCCCCGCCCCTGCCGCTGGCGACGTCGCCCGACGGCCGCTGGCTGCCGCCGCTTCACGAGGCGCCTCTGCCGCCGCTGCCGGGCGCCCAGGCGACCGTGCTTCGCGAGACGGCCATCCAACTCGACGCGGCCGCCAACCGGCTGGAGGCTTTCGATCTGTACGAACAGGCCGACGGTCTGCGGGCCGCCGCGCAGCGGTTGCGACGGACGGCGCGGGAGTTTCGCGAGCGCGAACTGCAGCATCGCCCGGCGCCCCCGCCCTTCGATGGGGCGTCGCCGGCGCCTCCCGACGAGCCGCGGTGAGCAGCGGGGCGAGGGGACCGGGGGCGGCGTGAGTCGGCCGCCCCCGCCCGCTGGCGCGGGCGGCGGGGCCCTTCGCGAACGCTCGGCGGCTCCGCGCCGGCAGGCTGCGGCCGGCGGCGCGGGCTCGGGAGCAGCGATCCCCCGCGCGCCGGCCCGGGGACGCGCGTCGCCCCGGGCGCTCGGCGATTGAGCGCGGCCTGCGTCGTGAGCGGCCCGCGCCGGCGCCGCGGGCGACGCCAGGGCGAGCGTTGGCTCGAGGGCGCGGCAGCCCACGCGGTGCGCGAGGCGATTATCGCGCCGAAAGGGGCTGTTCGGCAGGCTGCTATTCGAGCGATTCGCGCTTCGAGACGCGGAAGACCTCTTCGATCGTCGTGATGCCCTGCGTGGCCTTGAGAATGCCGTCCTGGTAGAGCGTCGACATCCCTTCCTTGACCGCCGCGCGACGGATTTCCATCGTCGGCGCCCCGGCGAACGACAACTCGCGGACCTTGCTGGTCATCATCATCAGCTCAAAAATGCCGAGTCGTCCGCGGTAGCCCTTCTTGCCGCAGTGCGAGCAGCCGACGCCCTTCATGAAGGTCGCGCTGGCCGCTTGCTCCGGAGTGATCCCCGCCGCTTCCAACTGCGCGTCGGAGGGCTTGTGGGGCTGCTTGCACTTCGTCCAGTTCACCCGCACGAGTCGCTGGGCGAGCACCCCGATCACCGATCCCGCCACCAGATAGGCGGGGACGCCGATGTCGACCATCCGCGTGATGGCGCCGGGGGCGTCGTTGGTGTGCAGCGTGCTGAAGACCAAGTGCCCGGTCAGCGACGCTTGAATGCCCATCGAGGCCGTCTCGTGGTCGCGCATTTCGCCGACGAGAATCACGTTGGGGGCTTGCCGCAGCATGGCCCGAATGATTTTGGCGAAATCCAGACCGATCGCGTGCCGGACTTCCACCTGATTGATGCCCGGCAGGTAGTATTCGACCGGATCCTCGGCCGTGATGATCTTGCGGTCGGGACGATTCAATTCGTTGAGGGCCGCGTACAGCGTGGTGGTCTTGCCGGAGCCCGTCGGACCGGTCACCAGAAAAATGCCGTTGGGGCGGCGGATCAAATTGCGGAACTTGCGGAAGTCGCCTTCGGAAAGACCGAGTTGGCGGACGCCGACCTTGATGTTGTCCTTGTCCAGCAGGCGCATGACGCACGACTGGCCGTGGTTGGTCGGCAGCATGCTCACCCGCAGGTCGAGCTCCTTGCCCCCCGCGGTGATCTTGATCCGCCCGTCTTGGGTCCGCCGCCGCTCGGCAATGTCCATCTTGGCGAGAATCTTGATGCGCGACAGCAAGGCCCCCAGCAAACGTCGCGGCGGGCTGTCGCGTTCCACCAGTACGCCGTCGATCCGATAGCGAATGCGGACCCGCTTCTCGAAGGGCTCCACGTGGATGTCCGACGCCCGCAACTGCACCGCCTCGCCGATCATCAACTGCACCAGACGCACGATCGGCGCACTCGATTCGTCGACCACCTCGTCGTCCGATCCCGCCGCGTCATCCTCCGTCTCGGTGAAGTCGATCGCCGTGTCGGTGAACTCCTGCAGCATCGAGTCGGCGCTCTCCCCGTCGACCTGACCGTAGTTCCGGTTGATCGCCTCGAGAATGCTCTCGCGGGTGGCCAGACCAATCTCCACCTTGCGGTTCAGAATGAACTGCAGCTTGTCGAACGTCTCAAAATCCTCCGGGTCGCTCACCAGCACCTTGAGCGTGCCCCCGTCCTCCGAAAACGGGATGACCGCGTTCTCTCGAGCGACCGACTCGGGAACCAGTTCCACGACGGCCGGGGGAATCGGCACGTTGTTGAGGTCGTAAAACTCGTAGCCGTTCAGACTGGCCAGCGCCTTCATCACCTGCTCGCTGGAGGCGTATCCCAGCTGGACAATCGCGTCCTTCAGCTTCAGCTTTTTGCTCGCCGACAGCTTTTCGGCTTCCGCCAGCTGCTCGGGGCCCAAAATCCGCTTCTTGAGCAGGTAATCGCCAAATCGACTTGCCATGACGGCGGAATCCCCTCCAAACCCCCTTTGAGAAGTATCTTCCCGGCGAGGGCCCTTTCCCGAAGTTCCTTATCTGCATTAGGTTGCGCAGAACGCGCACCTTGTTCAACACTACTGGGCCCGCCGTGCAGTGTCAACTCGCCGCGGCGGAGACGCTCCCCCCGAGCCGGAGCCGCGGGGGGCCGCCACGGACCCCCAGGGATGCGCAAAAAGCGACACAAAGAATGCTTGAACGCAATGCCGGTCTTGTTTTCGGTCGGCCACCGCGCGCGCCGCTCGCGGAGGGGCTTGGCGATATGGGGCGCGCCTCGACGCCGCCAAGCGACGACGCCCGAAGCTCCGGACCTCTACCGCCTCGCGTGGGGTTGCCGCTCTGCCGTCCAGCGGCGGGCTGCTGGGCGCAAGTCCTCAGAAATGCTTGAGTTTGGTGCATTGGGCCGCCATAATTGAGAAGCTAGGAAGGCTGCTGGATGCCGGGTCGATCGGCGAAGCGTGGCAAGCTCGTCGTGCGGCGGTCGTCCCCTGCGGCAGCGGCTCGGGCGGGGCGCCCGCGGCAGACTCCGTGGCGTGCCGCGGGCGGCTTGATCGCCGCCGGCGCGTCGGGGATGCGGCGCGGCTCGCGGTCCGGGTCGCTCAGGGAGGGGGGAGCGACGCGGTCGACAGGGCGACCCGGCGCGGCATGGGCCGGGGCCCGAGGCCCGACGCGCAGCGTGCGGGGGCGGCGGTGCGACTTTTGGCGGGTCGGGGCGGTCGGCGGCGCGGCGGCGCCTCGGTGCGGTTTGCGGCACGGCGGGCGAGGTCGCACCTCGGCGGACTGACGAGCGAACTGGGAAGAGGGAGCCTGTGGGAACGATTCTGATCGACAAGCTGCTGTCGGCCCAGGTGAAGCAGGGCGCCAGCGATCTGCACATCACGGTGGGTCAGCCGCCGGTGTTGCGGCTGCACGGCCGGCTGCAAAAGCTCAAGACGAAGGTGCTCGAGCCGTCCGACACGATGGCGCTGATGAAGAGCATCACGCCCGACCGCTGCCAGCAGGAGTTTCAGGAGACGGGCAGCACCGACTTCGGTTTTGCGTTTGGCGACCAGGCGCGGTTTCGCGTTTCGGTGTTCCGGCAGAAGGGCAACGTGGCGCTGGTTCTGCGGCAAATCCCGGTCAACCTCCTGTCGATGGAGCAGTTGGGCCTGCCGATGGTCTTCAAGGACCTGGTGATGCGGCCGCGCGGCTTGATTCTCGTGACGGGTCCGACCGGTTCGGGGAAGAGCACCTCGCTGGCGGCGATGGTCGACTACATCAACAACACCGTCGACCACCACATCATCACGATCGAAGACCCGATCGAGTTCTACCACAACCACAAGAAATCGACGATCAACCAGCGCGAAGTCGGCGTCGACGTCACTTCGTTCGCCCAGGCGATTCGCCGCGCGTTGCGGCAGGATCCGGACGTGATTCTGGTGGGCGAGTTGCGCGACTTGGAAACGATCGAGGCGGCGATCACCGCCGCCGAGACGGGGCACGTGGTGTTCGGCACGCTGCACACCTCGAGCGCGGCGGGCACGATCAACCGCATCATCGACGT
>Ga0169931_10015953_pt1 | contig 10015 bp, 9 predicted proteins | sample Kivu_15m_20L_FD_129675 | JGI IMG/M metagenome (GOLD analysis project Ga0169931, IMG submission 129675) | Freshwater microbial communities from Lake Kivu, Western Province, Rwanda to study Microbial Dark Matter (Phase II) - Kivu_15m_20L... | ecosystem: Environmental > Aquatic > Freshwater > Lake ... | reverse complement strand
CGTGCGCTGGACGGTGCTCGCGCGCACCGGCCTCGACACGCGCGAACTGGCCGCCCTGCTGGGCGAGTCGCCTCCCGACGGGCACGACGTCGCCGTCGTCTGCACCGGCGTCAACGACGTCACCGGCCGCTGCGAGCCCACGGCCTACGTCGAGCGCGTCGAGCGCGTGCTGCAGGTGCTGAGACAACGCCATGGCGTGCGCCTGACCGTGCTCTCACCGGTGCCGCCGATGCACCGCTTCACCGCCCTGCCGCAGCCGCTGCGGGCTTACCTGGGCTGGCGGGCGCAGGCGCTGGACGCCGCGCTGCGCGCCCACGCCCCGCGCTGGCCCGGTTGCGCGCTGCTGCCCGAGCCCCTGCCGGTGGCGCCGGGCGCGCTCGCGAGCGACGGCTTTCACCCGAGCGCTCAGACCTATCGCGCCTGGGCCGGGGCCGTGGCGGCGGTGATCGGGCTGCACGCCGACGAACTGGCCAGGCACTGAACGGCGGGCGGCGCTGCCCGCATCTCGATCGCGCCGAAAGGGCAGCGCAGCGCGCACAGCCTGCAGCCGGTACAGCCCTTGGCGTCGTGCAGCAGCGCGGTCTTCTCCCAGCCCTGACGCTCCAGGCACAGCACGTGCGGCGCGCACACGGCCACGCAGCGCCCGCAGCCGGTGCAGCGAGCCGGATCGATCACGGGCAGCAGGCGCGTCGGGCGGCGAGGGGGGCTCACGGGAGGGCTCTCGGGAATCGACCGCAGCGTAGCCGAATTCACGACGCCAGCGGCGGTGAGTCGGAAGCGCAGGAGGCCAAACCTTGATTGACATATGGATTTGTCAATGCAAATTGACATGCGCTAAGCTGTACGGATCGCCGCCGCACGGCAGCGAAGCGACCTTCCTCCTGACCCGCCTTGCCCGAGGAGCACCCATGTCATCCGCCTCCCCAGCCACCGTCGACAACCTCCTGCAACGCGCCGCGGCCGCGCCCGAGCCGTGCGACGACGCCACACGGCAATCGGTGCGTCGGGCCTGGGCCGAACAGCCCGACGTGGTGTGCGGCCTGGTGCAGCGGACGCTGAGCCTGGAGGAGGAACTGGCCACGGCGCGGCACACGATCGAACGCCTGAAGCGCATGAACCCGGCGCCGACCGGGCGCCCGATGGCCACGCAGGAGGAACTGCAACGCCAGTCCGAGGCCTGGGGCCGGCTGCTCGGCACGGCTTCCCGGCCGCGTGTCGCCTCGACACCCGCCCCGAGCGCGCGGCCCCGCCGCGCCAGGACCTTCGAGGACGTGGGCGCGCGCTTCTTCGCCGACCACGTGGGCAAGGTCTGGCTCGCGCTGCTGCTGCTGTCGGCAGTGGTCGTGCTCGTGAAGGAAAAGATCGTCTGACGCCAGCCGGGTCTCGGGCGCACCAATCCGCCCGAGGCCCGAGCTTCACCCGTCCACCCCGGCGCCGGCCGCACCGGCCCGGCGTGCCGCGTGCGTGTTCAAGTCACGGCAGGCCGCACGCCGGCAGTCAGCGCCTTCAGCGCCGCCTCGTCAATCGTCTCGCGCGCGAGCAGTTCGCTCGCGCCGCGCTCCAGCACGTCCCGGTGCCGGCGCAGGATCTCGCTGGCGCGCTCGAAGGCGTCGGTGACGATGTCGCGCACCGCCTCGTCGATGTGCTGCTGCGTGGCCGGGCTGACCTGGAAGGCGCCAGGCGCCCAGCCCGGCAGATCCAGGAAGCGCGGCGGCGGCGCCTCGTAGGCCACGGGGCCCAGCGCCTCGACCATGCCGTGGCGCGTGACCATGTCGCGCGCGATGTCGCTCACCTTGGCCAGGTCGTCGGCGGCGCCGGTGGAGAGCTGGCCGAAGACCAGTTTCTCGGCCGCCCGGCCGCCGAGCAGCACCATGATCCTGTGCTCGAGCTCGGCGCGCGTCATCAGGAAGCGGTCCTCGGTGGGGCGCTGGATCGTGTAGCCCAGCGCCCCCACGCCGCGCGGGATGATCGAGACCTTGTGCACCGCGTCCGTGCCCGGCAGCGCCAGCGCCACCAGCGCGTGCCCCATCTCGTGGTGGGCCACCACCTCGCGCTCGCGTGCGCTGAGCACGCGGTTCCTCTTCTCCAGGCCGGCGACGATGCGCTCGATGGCGAGCGTGAAGTCCGCCAGCGTCACGTCGGCGCCGTCGCGCCGGGTGGCCGCCAGCGCCGCCTCATTGCACAGCGTGGCCAGGTCGGCCCCGGAGAAGCCCGTCGTCAGCGCCGCCACCTGCGCCAGGTCGACCCCCGCGGCCAGCCTGACCTTGCGGCTGTGCACGCCGAGGATGGCCAGCCGGCCGGCCTTGTCGGGCCGGTCGACCAGCACCTGGCGGTCGAAGCGGCCGGCGCGCAGCAGCGCCGGGTCCAGGATCTCCGGCCGGTTGGTCGCCGCCAGCAGCACCAGGCCGCCCGAGCTGTCGAAGCCGTCGAGCTCGGCCAGCAATTGGTTCAGCGTCTGCTCGCGCTCGTCGTGGCCACCCAGCGGCGCCGCCGCCGCGCGCGCGCGGCCCAACGCGTCGAGCTCGTCGATGAAGATGATGGCCGGGGCGCGGGCGCGCGCCTGCTCGAACAGGTCGCGCACGCGCGCCGCGCCGACGCCGACGAACATCTCGACGAACTCGCTGCCCGAGATGCTGAAGAAGGGCACGCCGGCCTCGCCCGCCACGGCCTTGGCGATCAGGGTCTTGCCGGTGCCCGGCGGACCCACCAGCAGCACGCCCTTGGGCATGCGCGCGCCCAGCCGGCCATGGCCCTGCGGGTCCTTCAGGAAGGCGACGATCTCCTGCAACTCGACCTTGGCCTCGTCGACGCCGGCGACGTCGGCGAAGGTGACGCCGGTGTCGCGCTCGACATAGACCTTGGCCCGGCTCTTGCCGATGCTCATGAAGCCGCCCAGACCACCGCCGATGCCGCCCCCCAGGCGGTCGGCCATGCGACGGATCAGGAAGAACCACAGTGCGAAGAACACCAGCGCGGGCACGATCCAGGACAGCAGGTCGCGCAGCCAGGTGCTCTCGACCACGCGGGTGTAGGGCACGTCGTAGCGCGACAGGCGCGCGGCGAGCTCGGGCTCGACGCGGTTGGCCACGATCACCGACTTGCCCCCGGCCTCGGGCGCCCTGAGCCGCCCGGTCAGCGTGGTCTCGCCCACCACGACCTCGGCCACGCGGCCCTCGGCCAGCGCGCGCTCGAACTGGCTGTAGGGCACGGCCTCGACCGTGCGCGCCGCCTGCCACAGCGACTGCATCCACAGCAGGGCCAGCATCGCCAGCACCCAGTAGGCCACGTTCCAGCGCGTCTTGGGGTCGGTGTTCATGCGGGGGCTCCGGTCGGCGGTCGCGCGCGGCCTTGCAGGTCGGGGCGAGATGCCGCCTGCGGCCGCACTGTGCGGCGGGACGCGGTGCGGCGCGCTGCCGATACGCGCCTTTGCGGCCCCTGGCGGCACGCGGCTTGACCTGGGTCAAGGACGCGCGGCCGCGTTGCAGAAGACGAGCCCGCGGGCCCTTGAAGCCGCGGCCCCCCGCACCCAAGTGAAGCTCATCGCCGGGGCGGCAGGCGCCCCGCACCCCACCCGACGGAGGACCGACGATGCTGTACCGCAGGCTTTTCCCCAGTGACGTGTTCGCGGAGTTCGACCGCCTGCAGCGCGAGGTGCAGGGTCTGTTCGACTACACGCCCAGCATCCGAGGTCAGGGGCGCGGCGGCTACCCGGCGCTGAACGTCGGCAGCACGCCCTCGTCGGTGGAGGTCTACGCCTTCGCCCCCGGGGTGGACCCGGCCGGCATCGACGTCAACCTCGACCGCGGCGTGCTGACGATCTCGGGCGAGCGCAAGCCGCGCGAGGCCGGCGACGAGAAGACCAACGTCCACCTGGACGAGCGCTTCAGCGGCCGCTTCCGCCGCGTGGTCAACCTGCCCGAGGACATCGACCCGAACGCGGTCAGCGCCGACTACCGCGACGGCGTGCTGCACGTCAGCATCGCCCGCCGCGTCGCCGCCCAGCCGCGCCGCATCGAGGTGCATTGACGAGCCGACATCGACCAGGAGAGACGACATGCGCATGAACGACCTGCCCCGCCAGACCCACCGCGCCAATACCGCGCGCGAGGAGCCGGCCCTGCTGCCCCCGGTGGACGTGATCGAGGACGCCACCGGCATCACCCTGCTGGCCGACCTGCCCGGCGTGCCGCGCGACCGGCTGAACCTTCGTGTCGAGGGCGACCAGCTCGCCATCGAGGCCGAGGTCGTGCTGCCCGCGCCCGAGGGCGTGGCGCCGCTGCACGCCGAGGTGACGCTGTCGCGCTACCGCCGCAGCTTCACGCTGAGCAAGGAGCTCGACGCCGACCGCGTCAGCGCCGAGCTCGAGCAGGGCGTGCTGCGCGTGCGCATCCCCAAGGCGCAGCACGCCCAGCCGCGGCGCATCAGCGTGCAGGTACGATGAGGCGCGGGGCCAGGTCCGGCCCTGAACCTTGAACGACGCGCGGGGTCCCGAGCGGACCCCGCGGCCACGCACCTGCCGCCATGCTCCAACTCCATATCGGGAACAAGAACTACTCCTCCTGGTCGATGCGGCCCTGGGTGCTGATGCGCCAAGCCGGCATCGACTTCGAGGAGGTGATGATCCGCTTCGATGGCTTCGACGCCGGGTCGCAGTTCAAGCAGCAGGCAGGCGCCCTCGGCCCCACCGGCAAGGTGCCGGTGCTCGTGCACGACGGCCTGGCCGTCTGGGACACGCTGGCGATCGCCGAGACCCTGGCCGAGCTCTTCCCCGAGCGGCAGCTCTGGCCGCGCGAGCGCGCGGCGCGGGCGCGCGCCCGCAGCGTCTGCGCCGAGATGCACAGCGGCTTCGGCGCGCTGCGCAATGCCTGCCCGATGAACATCGAGGCCGCGCTGCCTCAGATCGGGGCGCTGGTCCTGCGCGACCAGCCGGCAGTGCGCGCCGACCTGGCCCGCCTGGTCGACATGTGGTCAGCTCTGCTGCGCGAGCACGGCGGGCCGATGCTGTTCGGCGCCTTCACCGTCGCAGACGCCTACTACGCGCCCGTGGTCATGCGCCTGCGCACCTACGCGCTGCCGGTGCCGGCCGAGATCAGGGCCTATATGGAGCGCGTGTGCGCCCTGCCCGGCGTGCAGGCCTGGATCAGCGACGCCCTGGCCGAGCAGGACTTCCTGGCCTTCGAGGAGCCCTACCGGCTGGGGCGCTGAGGGCCGCGCGCGCTCAGCGCGCCGCGGCAGCCACGGCGCCCACCTTGGCGTTGTCCCGCTGCAGGGCCTCGCGACCGGCCAGGCGCCGGAACCAAAGCGTCACGGCCGTCGAGCTGAGCACGATGAACAGCGAGTAGAGCACCGGGATCAGCAGCACCTGCTGCTGCTGCTCGCCGCTGAAGGTGAGCGTGACGATCAGTACCGCCAGCGGGCCGTTCTGGATGCCGGTCTCGAGCGCGATCGTGCGCGCGCGGTGGAGGTCCTCGCGCAGCAGCCGCGCCAGGCCGAAGCCCAGCGCCATGCCCACCAGCCCCAGGCCGATGGCCGCGAAGTACACCGGCCACGGCGTCGTCGCCAGCAACTGGTGGTTGCGCGGCACCCAGGAGACGATGAGGAACAGGATGACGAGCACGCCCAGCAGGCCGCCGAGCAGCTCCACGGTCGCGCCGATGTTGGGATTGACCTTGCGCAGCACCATGCCGATCAGGGTTGGGACGAGCAGCACCACCAGCACCTGGGCCACGTTGGAGGCCGGGATCACGAACTCTCCGGTGACGCCGGCCAGCCCGGAATACAGCGCGATCAGCGGCGGCACGACGGCCACGGCCACGAGCGTGGACACGCTGGTCATCATGATCGACAGCGCCAGCGCCCCCTTGCTGAAGTAGGTGAAGATGTTGGAGGTGGTGCCCCCCGGCATGCAGCCCATCAGGATGAGGCCCACTGCCAGCGCCGGCGGCAGCCCCAGCACGAGCGCCAGCGCGCAGCCCAGGAAGGGCATGATGCCGTACTGGCACAGCAGCCCCACCAGCACGCCCTTGGGCTTGCGCAGCGCGATCAGAAAGTCGCGGAAGGTCAGCGAGGCGCCCATGCCCAGCATGATCAGTGCCATCATCACGCCGAGCAGTCGGGTTTCGGTGTCGGTCAGCATCGCGGGTCCTCGGCGGGGGGTCAGCGGCTCGGCGCGGCGGCGAACTCCGCCGCCACCTCGGCCTTGAGGGTCTTGCGCAGGATCTTGCCGATCGGCGTCTTGGGAAGCTCGTCGCGGAAGACCACGGATCTCGGCACCTTGTAGTCGGTCAGCACGGTGCGGCAGTGCGCGATCACCTGCTCGGTCGTCAGCCCCGGGTCGCGCCGGACGACATAGACGCGCACCGCCTCGCCGCTGCGCGCGTCGGGGATGCCGACCACCGCGGCTTCCATCACCGCGTCCAGCCGGCTGACGGCGTCCTCGACCTCGTTGGGGTAGACGTTGAAGCCCGACACGATGATCAGGTCCTTCTTGCGGTCGACGATGGTGAAGAAGCCGTCGGGGTCCATGACCGCGACGTCGCCGGTGCGCAGCCAGCCGTCCTCCAGCACCAGTGCCGTCTCGGCCGGCTGGTTCCAGTAGCCCTGCATCACCTGGGGCCCGCGCACCACCAGCTCACCAGGCTCGCCGGCGGGCACGGGGCGTCCTGCGTCGTCGACCAGGCGCACGTCGGTGCCGGGCACCGGGATGCCGATCGAGCCCGGCCGCCGCGGCCCGCTCAGCGGGTTGAAGGTCACCACTGGCGAGGTCTCCGTCAGGCCGTAGCCCTCGGCGATGCGCGTGCCGGTCACCTGCTCCCAGCGCTCGGCCACGGCGTGGTGCAGCGCGGCGCCGCCGGCGATCGCGGCCTTGAGGCGGCGGGGCGGGAAGGCGACGAACCACTCCTCGTTGAGCAGCGCGTTGAACAGGGTGTTGACGCCGGTGATCCAGGTGACCGGCGTGTTCTCGATCGCGCGCTGCAGGTTCTGCACCGGGCGCGGCGACGGGATGAGCACGTTGCGCGCGCCCGCGTCGTAGAAGCTCAACAGGTTGGCCGTGAAGGCGAACACGTGGTACAGCGGCAGCGCGGTGAGCACGCACTCGCGCCCGGGCTCGATGTGGCTCGCCCCCATGGCCCGGATCTGCGCGATGTTGCTCAGCAGGTTGCGGTGGCTGAGCTGCGCGCCCTTGGCCACGCCGGTGGTGCCGCCGGTGTACTGCAGCACCGCCGTGGCGTCGGGCGCGACGGCCTGCCACCAGCCGCGCACGGCCGCGGCGCCGTCCAGGCGGGCCAGGTGCTCGCGCCCCTTGGCCACGGCCGCCATGAAGCGCGCGTGCGGCACGCGCACCGGCGGCAGGGCGCGGCTCCACCAGCGCTGGACCGCGCGCACGATGCCCCGCGGCACCGCGGGGAACAGCTCCGGCACGCTGGCCACCACGACATGGCGCACCGGCGTCTGGCCCACCAGCGCGTCCAGCTTGTCGGCGAACAGCTCGGTGATGACCAGCGCCTCCGCACCCGAGTCGCAGAACTGGTGCCGCATCTCCGAGGGGGTGTACAGCGGATTGGTGTTGACGAGCACGCAACCGGCCTTGATGACCCCGAAGGCCGCCACCGGGTAGGCCAGGCCGTTGGGCAACTGGACCGCCACGCGGGCGCCGGGCGCCAGCGCGAGCTCCTCGCGCAGGTAGGCCGCGAAGGCGTCCGACAGGCTGTCGACCTCGGCAAAGCTCAGGCTGCCGTTCATGCCGTTGGGCACGACGGTCGTGAACGCCGTCTGGGTCGCGTAGCGCTCGCTGGCGGCCGCCACCAGCGCGGCCAGGCTCGCATGCGCAGGCACCGGCGCCTGCGCCGGCGTCCCGGGCCCGTAGTGCGCGTGCCAGACCTCGAGGTCATGGATCGGGGGGTCGGCAGCGTTCATCGCAGGGAAGTCTCCTTGGGGTGGCGCAAGTTCGCGGCGGGCGGCGGGCTATCGCCCACCGGCACGGCCTGCCACTCGCAAAGCGACCGAGTGTAGGCAGACCCCGCGCACCCGGCACGGCACCGGCGCCGAGACCTCGCGGGCGACGGGGGTCCGCCGGGGGCCGGCGGTCTGCTTTTCGACACCCGACCCGGCCGTTGGCGCGCCATCGCCTCACCCCGCACCGGACGCGACGACGCATGCGCCGCGCCGGCAGGCTGCGCCGACCCGCAGGACAATCCGAGCAAGGGGCCCGACAGAGCCCAGCGCCCCAGGCGGAGCCGGGCGGCGGACACCCCGGGCCCGCCCTGCCCCGCGGATGGAGGATGGCGATGCGCCTGCGAGTGCGAGACACCGAGCTCTACATCGACGTCGAGGGCGCCAGCCTGGTGCCCGACGGGCCGCGCATGCGCGAGCGGCCGGTGGCCTTCGTCATTCACGGCGGCCCGGGCGGCGACCACACCGGCTTCAAGCCCGCCTTCAGCCCGCTGGCCGACACGATGCAGTTGGTCTACTTCGACCAGCGCGGCCAGGGTCGCTCGGCCCGCGGCGACGTGGCACGCTACACGCTGGACGAGAACGTCGAGGACCTGGAGGCCCTGCGCGTGGCGCTCGGCCTCGGGCCCATCGTCTCGGTGGGCACCTCCTACGGCGGCATGGTGGCCATGGCCCATGCCGCGCGCTACCCGACTGCGGTGGCGCGCCTGGTGCTGATCGTCACTGCCGCCCATGCCGGCTTCAATGCGCGGGCGCGCCAGATCGTGGCCGAGCGCGGCACACCCGAGCAGCAGGCCGTGTGCGCCCAGCTCTGGGCCGGCGCGCTGCGCACCGAGGAGCAGCTGCGCCACTACTACGACGTCATGGGCCCCCTGTACGCGCTGCGCCACGACCCCGCCGCGGCGGCGGCCACGCGCACCCGTGGCATCCTGACGCCGGACGCGATCAACCGCGCCTTTGCGCCGGGCGGCTTCCTGCAGACCTTCGACCTGCGCCCCGAACTGCCGCGCATCACCGCGCCCACCCTGGTGCTGGCCGGGCGCCACGACTGGATCTGCCCGCCCGAATTCAGCGAGGAGATCGCGCGCCTGATCCCGGGCTCACGGCTGCGCGTCTTCGAGCACAGCAGCCACTCGGTGCGGGTGGACGAGCCCGAGGCGATGGTCGACGAGATCCGGCGCTTCGTCGCCGGGGACGGGGCGCCGGCGCCGGCCTGACGACGGCAGCGTCGCCGCCGATGCGCCGTCAGGGCGCACAGCTCGAGCGGCTTTCGACTGGCGCGAAGGACTCAGCTTTGACGCCTGGCCGTCGCGAGGAAGACTCCCAGGCCGATCAGGGTGACCCCGGACACCCGCGCCATCACCCGGGCGCGCGCCGCCCGGGCCGCCCCGGAATCCAGCAACCGGTGTGCTGCCAGCACCGCGATCACGTCCACCAAGGTGTTCAGCGCCACGCAGATGCTGCCCAGCAGCACGAGTTGTGGCACCAGCGGCTCGGCGGCGGCCACGAACTGCGGAAGGAAGGCCAGGAAGAAGAGCGCCGTCTTCACGTTCAGCGCCTCCACCACGATGCCCTCGGTCAGCGCGCGGCGCGCGCCCTGGGCGGACACCGCCTGCACGGCATCGTCGGCCTGCTTGCGCATCAGCATCCGGACGCCGAGGTAGACGAGGTACGCGGCGCCCAGGTACTTGACCAGGGTGAATGCGAGCGCCGATTGCGCCACCACGAGCGAAAGGCCGGCTGCTGCGGCCAGCACATGGAGCATGCCGCCGAGGCCCGTGCCGATGCACGAGGCCAAGCCCTCGGCACGCCCACCCGCCACCGTGCGGGCGACGACGTAGGCGATGCCGGGGCCAGGCGTGATGGCCAGCACCGTGGCTGCGATGAGAAAGGCGATGAATGACATGGCGCTCGTCCCGGGTCAGGAAATCAGTCGCTGGGAGGCTGTCGGGCTTGGGGCGCCGAAAGCGAAAATCGGCCCCAGCGAGGCCAGTTCTTGCCGGATTTGCAGGCCCATAGCCCCGCTATGGGCCAAGAAGACGGTGAGAAATGGACCGCTGCG
>Ga0169931_10015952_pt1 | contig 10015 bp, 10 predicted proteins | sample Kivu_15m_20L_FD_129675 | JGI IMG/M metagenome (GOLD analysis project Ga0169931, IMG submission 129675) | Freshwater microbial communities from Lake Kivu, Western Province, Rwanda to study Microbial Dark Matter (Phase II) - Kivu_15m_20L... | ecosystem: Environmental > Aquatic > Freshwater > Lake... | reverse complement strand
ATGTCTAACTTTGCTGCATCCTTTGATACTCAATTATCACCAGTTGCACCATTTCTTTTCTATCTGGTAATTGGCATCATAATCTTTATTGAAACTGGTTTACTTATTGGTTTTTTCCTACCAGGAGATTCTTTACTATTTAGCGCAGGCCTCGTTGCTGCTGCAAGGGATGATATAAATATTGTTTTTCTCATCTCAATTATTTTCTTAGCCGCCTTTATTGGTGATCAGGTTGGTTATGTAATTGGTCGAAAGCTAGGTAGGCCCTATTTAGAGCGCAAAAACTCACCCAGGATGCAGAAAATGCTGGCTAGATCTGAGCGGTTTTACGAAAGATATGGCTGGTGGTCAGTTATTATCGCCAGATATATCCCCTGGGTTAGAACCTTTGTGCCACCAATTGCCGGCACGGTAAAGATGAATTACTACAAGTTTTTATCGGCAAATGCCTTAGGCGCCCTGCTTTGGGGAGTTGGAATTACACTTACTGGTTTTTATGCGGGTCAATTTCCAGTGATCAAGCAAGTCTCTTATCTTGTTGCGTTTGCACTAATCACAGCATGGTTTTTAAAAGTCTTGGCTGATTTAAAGAGGTAAAACTACTAATTAAAAGGAAATCACTAGATGACCTTTTGTATTTCAGACAAACTGTCATTTAGCTTGATACTTAAATTACCCCATAAATACCTATCTTTTATTTTTGTCACATTATGCTCATATTTTTTAAGTAGAAAATCATTTGTTTTAAGCGAAACTATTGCTTCAATAAATTCATCTTGAGATTTAACTACGAGTCCAAGACTTTTACTCTTCACAATTTCAGTATCGACTAGATCGTAAGCCACAACAGGTAAACCTGCTCCTATGTAACTGAAAATCTTCAAAATGCTTCTTTTATGATCAAAATTTCTTGGATATATTCCAATAGTACATTTTGACATTATTTCTAAATTGGTATCAAAATCAACTCGTCCATAGAGAAATACATTTTCAAGTGTCTTGATTTTCTTAAGTGCGCATGGTCCAATTTCACCAATCAAATGGATTTGGATATCCCCGACCTTCTCATTTATTTTCGGAATTAAGTCATCTAATAGGTGGTGCGAACCCCATGTAGAATGATTTGAATGCTTATCTGATCCATAATGAATATATGGTGATGAATAAACACAAGAGAACCCATTATATTTCTTAATATTTGATTTTTTTAGTGACACCCCAAACCCCTGCTCAATTATAATAAATTTGGAGCAGCATCCTTTAGACTTTAGCCAATTTAACGTAAATTTGTTGGTGCACACAATGATTGATTGGAAAGTTACAAATGATGACCTTTTCTCCCAATTCCTAATCTTTAATATTTCATTTTCTGTGTAAGTTGGGTCATCAATATGAAGAACTTGTAGGTCGCAGTCTAGACGATCTCGTAAGTCAAAAATGTGTACAATCTTATAACTATCTATTTTTCGTTTGCACAATTTTCTCAAAAAATAAAAAATTTTTAAGCTAAGACTATCAGTATATTTGATTGGAAATCCTTTCATAAAAACTATCCGAACTTTAAGGTTCGTATCAAATAATGGAAAATATCTTGCGCTAGTAGCGTTCTTTTGACTAATAAAATAAAATACTACTTGATCTAGTTCATCATTCTTCATAAAAATCCATGAGAAGATACTCTTTGCATTATTATTAGTAAATGAACTCATACATTGTTCCAAACTATGAATTCAATCACCAAATAAAGATTTTTTCATTACAACACGATCAACGAAATAATTGAATGTCAATTTAGCGCTAATATACAGTTCAATTAATATATTTTTCAACATATTCACATAGCAAGTGTCCAATAAAAAGATGAACCTCTTGAATTCTGGGGGTTCTTGTGGCTGGTACCTGAATTAGGTGGTCTACATATTTTAAATTCTTTTCCATCTTACTTGAAGTCCAAAGTGAAGTTTGTATCCCAATCATTTTTGCAGCTTCAAGCCCCTTAGTAACATTCTCAGAATTTCCAGACGTAGACAGTCCAATAGCTAAATCGCCTGAATGTCCGATCGCTGTTATCTGTCTACTAAACACATCTTGAAAATTCCAATCATTTGAAATTGCGGTTAAACAAACATTAGAATCGTTAAGTGATATCGCAGCGTGAGGCCCAATATCTTTCTCGCATTTACCGATAAACTCAGCTGCCATGTGGCTAGCCTCTGCTGCAGACCCTCCGTTTCCAAAAAATATCAACTTCTTGCCAGAACTCAAGGCTCCTAGAACAGCAATTACTAGATTTTTAAAAGTTGCAACTTGTTTATCGTCATTAGTCCATGCTTTTATAGTATCTAAAACTTGATCTGCTGAATCTCGTAAAATACTGAGGTTTAAATATAAATTTGCTTCGTTATTTTTCATATAATAGTTTTTCCTCCATCGATTGTAACTATAGAGCCAGTTTGGTAATCCGAAGAGTTAATCAACATAAATTCAAAAGTGTCGTTATACTCTCCGACTTTGGCAAGTCGTCGTAGTGGTATTGTAGTGGAGAGTTTTTCTATGAACTTAGGATTCATGTCATTTTGAACTGGACCAATACAAATACAATTCACTCTTATATTTTTGTTTTTTGCGGCAAAGTATGTGGATAGATATTTTGTTAATGCAACTGTAGAAGCCTTATCAATAGAATAGTACAATGGTTTAACTTTGCATTTTGCTCCGTGCTTAAATCCTAACATTTCACACTCACAGTAAAGTTCTTGATTTGGCGCTACAAAAGATAAATCACTACCTATTAGTACCACTGAGCAATTCTCGGTCATAAGGTGCTCAATAGAAGATATCATTGAGAATGCACCTAGAGTTCCGACTTGAAGCGCCTGATAGATTTCTTCATTTTTTTGCTCTATTAGGTTGTAACTATATTCCAGTTGACTTAATTTTGGGTTTATAGCCGCAAAATGAATCAAACCAGAAATTTCAATTGCAGCATTTTGAATTACATCAATAAATTTAGTAATCTGATCTTGCTTACGAATGTCGATATTAAATTCCAATAATTGACTTTGAAAATCACTTGACATTTTATAATTTTCTATCAAATCTATACCTACTAGATAATGACCCTTACTTAACATATGCTCAGTAAAAGATTTTCCCAATAACCCTTTATGTCCTGTGATAATAAATCTTTTTTCGTTAATATTGCACCGTATACTTAGACGCTAGTTTTGAAATTCTGACCGCAGACTCTAATGATGAAAAATTTGAGGCCTTAGAATCTATAGGTCTCATTAATTCCTCTAATTCGTAAGTAAAAATTTTATCTCTACTTATACTACTAAAATCTTCCTCAAAAATTCCATTTTTTCTTGAAAAAACCTTTAGAATACCAGTCAGCCAGTCAAAGGAGAGCCTGCCATCGGAACCAAAAATTTCAATCATCCGGGTAGGCGGCCAAGATACAAAATCCATTCTTGTCTCGCCTGATATTTTGAATGCACTGTTAGAATTTACCTCCCAAGCAATAGTGACTAAGTCCGGGACATTTGTTTCTAAAACTCCCCATTTTAAAAGTCTACCTGAATGTGATGTGATCTCTCCGAATAAAACTTCAATTAAATCAAGCTCATGTGATAGGCAAGTCGCTGGCCCTCCACCTAAATTAAAATTGGCCATATGCGAATCCCTATAATCTTCATACGGATGCATTCCTGGAAGCCACTCACCATATTCACTTCTGACAAAATAAGGTATTCCTATTACTTTTGATGAAATTAGGTTTTTTATTCTTAGAATTACCGGATGAAACCTCGATTGATAACCAGTAACAATTTTTGGGAAATTTTTCAAGTCTTTAGAAGATTCAATTAATTGTGTTAAATAATTTGAGTCAGACTCGTTGATTACATGAGCAAGTGGTTTTTCAACGAAAATTTTCTTAGTATTTAGCGATAAGCTTAACTCTAAATCCCTTAAATGAATTGCGATTGGTGTACAAATAAAAATGACTTCAAAATTAAGATTTTTTAAGTCTTTCTGAGCCATCAAATTAGTAATACCATAAAAAGTTTCTGGATTTTCATTTGAAACTGATTGCAAATCCTGCGAAATTGTTTTACTAAGGTTTAATCGCCGGTGGGTAAAAATCTTCACATTTTCGTAAGAACTCAAAAGCCTTGCCCATCTTTGACCAATTGACCCCAAACCTAAAATTAAAACATTCAAGACCCGTACCTTTCATCATCGGCCCCACTAATCAATCGCTTATAGTAGGTAGATAGTGAAAGCTCACTATTGGAGCTTCTAATTTTTGATTCTGCTAGTTCTAATTCTTCCGGGTAATCTAAATCAATACTCAAGTTTTCACTTTGATCCAAAAGAATACCTCCTATTTTTTCTTTATGTAAAGAGCAACGTGCGGTTTGAAAATCACAAGGATACGATAAATCAATAAACCCATCTTGCCAATATACTGGAGGGAGTAATTGGCGAGGAAAATTATGCAATTCGTCTTCCTGCTCCCCTACAACCCTTCGAAGGGCAAAGTTTTCCTCTAATGTCCACATTTTATATGGTGTCTGAGTCGATAATTTAACAGATCTCATGCCACAAAAATTTTCATTTAAAAATATATCTATTGATAAATCAATTAACGACAGTGACCTAAAAGGATGGGTTGGACGAAGCCAAACCAAGACTATCGAAAGGTCGTCAAATTTTATGTTAAAGTGTGACATAAACTCTTTTACAACCAATTTATCGGATGCAAAATCAGACGATGTCTCTTTCGAGCGAATATATGGAACCTTTGCGCCGCATTCCCTTGCAACATCAGCATACCAAGAATTATTTGTTAAGACATAAACTTCATCAATTTTTTTAGAATTTAGAGCGCTGTTAATAGAATATGAAATTAATGGAGAATTACCCAAGCGCTGTACATTCTTATGAATTATTGATTTTGAGCCATCCCGAGCTGGAATTAAGGCTATAACTTTATGATTTATACTTTGCTTATTCATGACTAATAGCATACCTTAATTATCTTATTTAAAATTTACTTAACGACTCCAGCGGAGCCTAAAGAAGTTCACTAACTAAATTCATAAATTTAATCGCTAAATTTTGTTGATTTTCTCTCAGACTTTTAACCCTTAGTTGCCATAAATCTAAATTAGAGTACAAATAACTACATTTTTTGGAAACAACAAGGGAATCTTGCTCAATTTCATGCAAACTTACCCCTATATCTGCAAAATCTATATCTTGAAGATATCTTGCAATTCGGTCCTGTGTATTCACAACCAGTGTAACATTTCCAAAACCAAGAGATGGACTCATTGAGTGAACCCGAGAAGCGATGACCAATCTAGGGGATGTATAAAATTTATAAAAATCTTCACTTTTTTTCCCTAGAAGCAACGGTAATACGTAAGTCTTTTGATGAAGCATTTGCTTCGGAAAAGTTCCAATTAGTTCAAGGAGCATTTGGTAGTCTTCAAAAGAATGTGGGGCTAGACCAATAGCCTCGTCGTGTGAACCCCAAAAACTCATACATGCATTTTTCAATGATAAAATTAATTGATTTTTTATTTGTGTGTTATTGTAACGAAAATCGGAATCCTCATTATTGACCGATATAATCATGCCGGACTTCTTATTATTATTACTAAACTTTTCTAATGAAAATAATCCAGGATCAGGAAATTCGAGAAAATCAAAACGTTTCGTTAGTTTTTTTTCAAGCCAATCCTTGGTGCCATCATTCCTAACTGCAAATAAGCAGTTAGCCCTCGATTCTAAATACTCTAAGACAGTATTTAGTGCTTTCAAATTGGGATATTTATTATTCCAACTTCTATATGAAACACCCCCAAACACAATTGGGACTGAAATTTTTTCAATCTCAGAAATATCTAAATTAAATCTTGAACCTCCCTTTATATGATCGGGCCGACCATTAAACATAACTGCACCAACAATCCATAATAGATCACACGAATTTACAGTATTAAAAAAATCAATACCAAAATTAGAATCTGAAAAAGTTATATCGTCCCAAGAAATCTCGACATACTCTATATCACTTCCAAATTTCATTTCGAGAAGATTCTTGGTACCTTGAATTAAAGCCCAATTTCCAGGATTTGGACTCTTTGTATTTGCAAGGATCGCTATTCTCATGAAAATTAAAAATTACTCTAGAAATCTTTTACTCGTCTTAGTTTATTTAAAATCGGTACCTCTGAATCTAAAATTCTTTTTTTATTATCGCCAATACACTCACTGCTCTCCTTTAGATACTGAACTAGCTTAGCCATACCCGCTGGCTCCAAACTGGCGGATTGATCTGAGCCCCACATAGTCCTATCCAAGGTAACGTGCCTTTCAATAATGGCTGCTTTATATTTTGAAGCTGCTATTACACTCGGAAGTATCCCTTTTTCGTGACCTGAATATCCTACCGGTAGTCCAAAAGAAGACCTAAGTGTATCTATGACAGATAAATTCAACTCAGTATTTAACGCAGGGTATGTCGAAACACAATGAAGTAAAGTTGTTCTTTCTTCCCCTACGATTTTTAGTGCCATCTCAATTTGGTGTAGTGTGCTCATTCCTGTGGAAAGAATTATGGACTTTTCTGTATCTCTAATTTTTCTAAGTAAATTTGAGTCTGTTAGACAGGCTGAGGCTACTTTGTATACAGGTAATTCAAAATCTTTCAAGAAATCAACGCTTTCCAAATCCCAGGGAGAAGCAAACCAAGTAATTCCAATATTTTTACAAAAAATATCTATTTCCTGATATTCATTTAACCCAAATTCTAAGCCTATTTTTAGATCTCTATTCTTGGATCCAAATATACTCTCCCGTGGTTTTTCTAATTCCTCCTCACTATAAACTGTCTCTACAGTACGTTTTTGAAACTTAACCGCATCAAAACCACAATCTTTAGAAATTTCTATCAATTTTTTAGCAGTGTCAAGATCGCCATTATGGTTAATACCAATTTCTGCAATCAAGTAAGGAAGTTGCCTATCAAGCAACTCTGAATTAGAAGGGAAAATGAAAATTTAACTCACTCCTTTCTAAAAATTGCAAGTTGTAATGTACTTTAGGAAATATGGTTAGTAGCATATACTACTAACCGAGAGTTAGTGTTATAATAATGCTGTAGAGGAAACGCGCCTAAACTGCTCATACCTAGCAAGATTATCTCAAAAATTGAAATAGATTATTAGGTTTGGCGCTACATTTAATGCTTGAGTTTGGGGAAATTTATGAATCGACCAACTATAGGTATAACTATTTTCGAAGAACCGTTACTTAGAACTTATGTTTCCAGCAGTAATGGACTTTTTTTTTCCAGATTATCTAAAGATTTTAATGTCGTTATTTTTACTTCATCTAGATTGAATTCTATAATTTCTAGAAACTTAAATAAGTACAAGATTAAAAATGTTGAGATTTGTGTTGTGACTAAGTCAAAAGAATCTTTGGCTAATAGATTTTTTACGTCACCTCTTAGATGGAGCCTAAAAAGTTCTACTGTCCATTTGAAGATAAAAAGAAAACACAAAGTATATTTGAATTTTCCATATTTGTGTTTTCAATTGTTTTCTAAATCCAAAAGATTCCAACATATTTTTAGATTTGCACTTAACAAAACTATACCGACTCAGAGATTACTTGCATTATTTTCTTCTAAACCTAAGCACATAGATTTATTATTTGTGACTGCGCTCAGTGGTGATTTTGAAGAATTTTTGGTCTCATTATATTTTAGAAGGCAAAAAACATATATTATAGGAACTGTAAGAAGTTGGGATAATTTAACTTCTCATGGATACTTTTATTTAGTACCAGACCTGTTCTTGTCGCATAGTCCATGGATGAGTTTTGCTGCAATTAACTATCAAGGGATTGCAAAAGAGCAAATAATTAATTGGGGTAATCCAGCCTATAGTAGGCTTTCTGGCTTTGATAATAAAAATATAAGGGCGAAAAATAGGCAAGGTGCTCTGAGAGTTTGTTATGCAAGCATGGCTGGAAACAATAAAGATGATACAAATTTCATCAACTGGCTTTGGTCGGTAAAAAAAACCATTCCCTTGAACATTGATTTCACAGTGCTCTCTCATCCGAAATTTAGTGTTAATAAAGATTTGGTACCTGGCGAGATTGAAATAAAATGCTTTGAATTTACCTCATCAACTCTTCAACAATACTATGAATTTCTTGCAGACCAGCATGTTGTTTTATGTGGTGGTACTTCAGTGGTCTTAGATTGCGCATATACGAAAACCCCCATTCTGTTGATTAATTTTGAAATCCAACCGCAACCGTTTTGGTTTTCAGCTTTACGTTATTTCGATACTATTGTGCATTCGAAAGAGTTATTTTCAACTTTTGATTATAAATATATTAAATCGCAAGAACAATTAATAAATTTTTTAAAAAAAGAATCGATAGATGTCCTGTCCAATGACAATTATGAAGTATTTATTGGGAATTATAATGAGGATTTTATATCAAAAAATTTATTTGAGTCAGTTTTAAAAAGTCTTAAACAATTTTAATACCTATCAATATAACATTTATAGTAGAGCGCATGAACATAAGTATGTAATAGATTCAAAGTGCCCTGTAGTTTATTTATACTAGATTTACCAAACAAACGTTTTTGATACTTGCAATCTGAGTTAATAATACGTAGTTTTTTTCTTGCGGCCATAAATAATATTGTCAAGTCACCGTATTTATCAATATTTAGTATAGCCTCACATGATTTTGACTTTAAAAGCGAGGTTGGAAGTATTTTTAAGCCAGATAGTGCATCGGAAATTTTTTGCTTCAAAATTATTGAGCATAAGACTGCGAAAATTTTATTTCCGAATAAATTTAGAATCGGCATCGCTCTTTGTTCTCTTTCTGGAGTTATTCTATTCCCTATGACAATACAATTTGAGTTGTTATAGATTATAGTTAGAGCTTTCATTATGTCCTCATCAGGGATAGTTCGGTCTCGGGATTATGGCTTGGAAAAATACGATTTTAAGTAAAGAATTAATTTTTGAAATTCAACAATTTAATTCAAAAATCTTGATAAGGAATTCTAGTTTAACTGATGAAAATGCGTTAAATTCTTGGTATAAACGTAGCAAAAGCAAAGATTACTTCGTATTTCTTCCAATTGAAAAATTCATAATAGGGCATAGATTAATTCATTTGATTCTTGGAATTGGTGGATTCAACCTCGAAAAATATATAGCCTTCCATGCCAATTATTGTATCGGTGAAGCTAATAAACGTAAGATGCTAGACATTGTATGCTTAGAGAAAACTCACGTTTTAAAAATTTTTGCTTCCGTTTTTACCCTATTGAAAATAAAATTTTTGAACTTATTTTGAGTATCTAAAATCTTTATAATTTTTAATCATTGAACAAAAAATAGATTAAGCAACTATTAAAATTCTTTTTCAATTTATTCGAATTCCTAGTTGGCTTAGACCCTATCTAGAATTATTTAGTTAATTCTAGTAGTTGATAAAATCTAAGATCCTTTGCGTAATTACCCATTTTTTGCTCTAGCTTTAAATTGCACTTTAAAAATTATAATTTCTTAAAGTTGTTACTTAAAAATAATATAAATTTTTCTAAACATAGTCAACTCGTTAATTATTGATTAAATCTTTGCTTCCACTAAAGCAAGTTCGACTGTCTATCAATCAGAGTGTCAGACTACAAGTTCAGTTTTACGTTAAAAACCATTGGTGCGCCCGCAGGGATTCGAACCCCGAACCTTCTGATCCGTAGTCAGATGCTCTATCCGTTGAGCTACGGGCGCAATTAAAAAAGGCTCTAGAAAGTCTAGCGATTTATTGGGTAGTGCCCAAATTAATTAGGCTCTGCCAATTAACCTCTTTTATTCGGGGTTTTCCAGCTAACTCGCCAGAAATTACTTCTGATGCATTTATTTTTTCCCAACCGACTTGCCCAATAACTTGGTGTCCT
>Ga0169931_10015950_pt1 | contig 10016 bp, 8 predicted proteins | sample Kivu_15m_20L_FD_129675 | JGI IMG/M metagenome (GOLD analysis project Ga0169931, IMG submission 129675) | Freshwater microbial communities from Lake Kivu, Western Province, Rwanda to study Microbial Dark Matter (Phase II) - Kivu_15m_20L... | ecosystem: Environmental > Aquatic > Freshwater > Lake ... | reverse complement strand
TTGTACATCCGCAATCCATTGTCCATAGTCTTGTTCAATTTGAAGATGGCTCCATGAAAGCGCAAATGGGACTTCCCGATATGAAATTGCCCATACAATATGCTCTAACCTATCCAAAAAGGATTAAAACCGATTTTCCTCGATTTAATTTCATGAATTATCCGGCATTAACTTTTGAACAACCCGACAGAAAAACATTCCGTAATCTTGACCTAGCTTATGGAGCAATGGAAAAAGGAGGAAATATGCCTTGCATTTTAAATGCTGCTAATGAAATTGCTGTGGATGCATTTTTAAAGGAATCAATTGGATTTCTAAAAATGAGCGATCTCATCGAAGATTGCATGCAAAACATGCTTTTTATTGCAAATCCTTCCTACGAAGATTACGTGAATACGGATGATGTAACTAGAAAATATGCAAAATCAATCATTGCCAAATACGGGAAATAAATTCCTTTAATTATTTATAATAATTCTTTGCCCAAATAAAATTTGGGAGTTTTTCAAATCTCTTAATCGAATATAATACAAGCCTTTCAGCGCGGATAAGTCAATATCAATTACTTTATTTTTGGCTTCATGAACGCTTTTGTAAACCACCCTGCCATCGGTTTGAATGATTTCAGCAAGAAGCTTCTCACCATAAAATCCGGAAAATTTGACATTTATCTGATTAATTGCGGGATTGGGATAAACAATCCAGTGACTCACTCCTGAATTGAATTTTGTCAAGCCTGATGGCTCACAAGGATAATACAACTCACAAAATAGTGTGTCATAATTAAACAGTACAAAACCTTCAAAATTGGAATCAAAGGGCGGTAATAAATCTGTTTCCAGAGAATACTCTTGGGTGCTGTTGCTAAACTGGCCGAAAAAATTAAGCGTTCCTGTGGCAATGGTATCGCCCTGCAAATCAATTACAGCTGATACATAAGGATAATTAATAAATAATTCGCTGTCGGCTTCAAACAAAACATTTGCTTGAAGTACTCCTGAAGAATCAAATTCAATAGATTGAACACAAAACATCCCGCAGTTTATATACGAAAATGAATGAATAGATACAAAAAATAACAAAAAAGGAATTAGGTATTTCATATGGGTGGTTTTTAACAATACCATTAATTTGAATTGAAAGGTAGCAAAATAAATTACCAATATAAAAAAATGAAGAATTCTCTATCTTTCAGCCATGAAATCGAATCCTACCGACGACAAGCGTCTTTTCCTACTCGACGCTTATGCATTGATATACAGAGCATATTTTGCCTTTAGCCGAAATCCACTCATGAATTCAAAAGGGATGAATGTAAGCGCCATAAGCGGGTTTACATCAACCCTAATTGACCTGATATTGAAGGAAAAGCCTACACACTTAGCAGTGGTTTTTGATTCAGCTGAGGAAACAACCAGAGCGGCTGAATTTAGTTTTTATAAGGCAAATCGCGAAGCAATGCCGGAAGACATCCAACTAAGCATTCCCTGGATTAAACAAATTGTGGAAGCCTTTAAAATTCCCATGCTGGAATTGGCCGGTTACGAAGCCGATGATATTATCGGAACCATTGCAAAACAAAAAGCAGCTGACGGTCACGTGGTGTACATGGTAACACCTGATAAGGATTATGGACAATTGGTTGACTCAAACATTTTTATTTACAAACCGGGCAGGCAGGGATCGGATGTTGAAATTCTGGGAATTCCTGAAATACAAGTAAAATGGGAAGTTGAAAGTCCATTACAGGTAATTGATATTCTTGGAATGTGGGGTGATGCCGTTGATAATATTCCCGGTATACCGGGAGTAGGAGAAAAAACAGCTAAAAAATTAATTAAAGAATATGGCTCCCTTGAAAATTTAATTAAAAACACCGCCGATTTAAAAGGGAAATTGAGAGAAAACGTTGAAAATAATGTCGAACAAGCACTAGTTTCAAAAATGCTTGCAACTATTATTTTGGATGTTCCCATTGAGGTAGAAGACACAGACCTTGAAATGTGCGAACCCGATAAGGAGAAATTAAAGGCGCTTTTTGCTGAACTGGAGTTTCGATCGATGGGCCGACGCATTCTGGGCGACGACTTCAGTGTGAATCAGCACGTTTCTAACACCGCTGTAGAAAAAACAAAACGTGAACAACAGAATCAGTTGTCGATGTTTGATTTACCGCCCTCCATACCTGAAAAACCGGAGGTTGAAAAAGGAAATTCAATTGGCAATACAGCTCACGAATATTTCTCCGCTGAGGGTGAAAAAGAACTTGCAAAACTCCGTGAAACATTGCTTCAAGCAAAAGAAATATGTTTTGATACCGAAACATCGTCGCTCGATTATTTTACGCTCGAATTGGTTGGACTATCCTTTAGTATTGAAAAAGGAAAAGCCTGGTATGTTCCTTGTCCGCCCGACAGGGCGAAAACGCTCGAAATTCTGGATTATTTTAAACCGGTTCTTGAAAGCATAGAAATACTTAAAATTGGGCAGAATATTAAATTTGATATGCTGGTTTTAAAACAATACGGAATTGACGTTTCACTTCCATTGTTTGATACGATGCTTGCGCATTATCTGGCAGAGCCCGATCGCAAACATAGCATGGATTACCTCGCAGAAACCTATTTAGGCTATACGCCGGTTTCAATCACTGAATTAATTGGTAAAAAAGGCAAGAACCAGGGTTCTATGCGTGATGTAGAACCTGAAATAATTAAAGAATATGCTGCTGAAGATGCGGATATTACCCTTCAATTGAAGGAAATATTTGCACCCATGTTAAAAGAGCGCGAAGTGGAGTCAGTCCTTGAAAATATAGAAGAACCATTGATTCCGGTTTTGGCCGACATGGAAAACGAAGGTGTTAAAATAGATGAGGAATTTTTAAATAATTATTCTCAAGAATTGGGAACAGAATTATTATCGCTTCGCGAAGAAATATGGAAAATGGCCGGAGTGGAATTTAATATTGATTCCCCAAAACAATTAGGAGATATTCTTTTTGAGCATTTAAAATTACCGGGAGCAACAAAAACCAAAACGGGTCAATATGCTACCGGAGAAGAAATACTTAGCAAATTAAAATCTGAACATCCTATTGCCGAAAAATTGGTGAATTATCGGGAAATAACTAAATTAAAATCCACCTATGTGGATGCATTACCACAATTAATTCATCCTAAAACAGGTCGGGTGCATACTACGTTTAATCAAACCATTGCAGCCACAGGACGTTTAAGTTCTGTCAACCCCAATTTGCAGAATATTCCTATTCGCACTGAACGAGGAAGGGAAATCAGAAAAGCTTTTGTAGCAAGAAGCGAAGACTACCTGATTATGTCTGCCGATTACAGTCAGATTGAATTACGATTGGTGGCAGAAATTGCCAAAGAAGAAGCCATGATGGAAGCTTTCCGCAATGGAATTGATATTCACCAGAGCACGGCTGCCAAAGTTTATGGAGTTGCATTGGAAGAAGTTACCCGCGAAATGCGAAGCAAAGCAAAAATGGTTAATTTCGGAATTATTTATTCCATTTCAGCATTTGGATTATCACAACGCCTTGGTATTCCTCGCAAAGAAGCAGCCGAATTAATTGATAATTACTTTATTCAATTTCCGGGAATTAGAAATTACATGAACGACACCCTCGAATTTGCCCGCCAGCACGGTTATGTAAAAACTATGATGGGTCGTCGAAGATATTTAAAAGACATTAACAGCCGAAATTTCACAGTTCGCGGATTTGCCGAACGTGAAGCCATCAACAGTCCTGTACAGGGCTCGGCCGCCGATATGATCAAGCTGGCAATGATTAAAATTCACGCCGAAATAAAAAATCGGGGTTTAAAAAGCAGAATGACTTTGCAGGTACACGATGAATTAGTTTTTGATGTGTACAAACCTGAAATGGAGGAATTGAAGGAACTGGTAATTTCGAACATGAAAAACGCCATGCAAACGACCGTTCCTATTGACGTAGAAGCCGGCTCTGGATTAAACTGGCTGGAGGCACATTGATGATGTGCTGATTATTTGATGTGCTGATGTGCTGATGCTATAAACTACTTGGTTTTTTCCGTCCGCCGAAGGAGAAAAGCTTAGTGGTTATAGTCCGTCCGCCGAAGGCGGAATGCTGATGTGTTGATGCTATGAACCACTTGGTTTTTCCGTCCGCCGAAGGAGGAAAGCTTAGTGGTTATAGTCCGTCCGCCTTCGGCGGAATGCTGATGCTATAAACCACTTGGTTTTTTCCGTCCGCCGAAGGAGGAAACCGCTTTATTCATTAATTTGAAAATTAGATTTTGATAAAAAAACAGTACGCTTTTGCATTGATCAGGTGCCAATTTTAACAAACACCCTTATGCATTTGAAGTCATTTAAAGTGTTTTATTGAAATAACCATTCGTTTTTATAAAAAGAAGGGTTATGAAATGATTAATTTCAAATAATACTTCAGCCCATCTCAGGAGGTAAAACATCATGCTTTTTTTGCCAAGCCAATATTTCCTGATGAAAGTCACGCCCCCCCTATCCCAAGAAATAGTTTATTACACCTAATTTAAAGGGACGTTTTAAATACACTACTTTTCACCGTTGTTTTCATTCTAAGCTAACTGAATTCAATTTGTGCGTATGAATATTCAAAAGGATTTTGAACACTATGAACCCCTTTATACTGACTATAAAAAGAAACTAAAAAAAGAAAATATCAATCAAAAAGCGCAAGGCTTTTTAAATCACTTTAACGAGCATATTAAATATTCAGAAAGCCTTGGAATTGGTATTTATTTATTCGATTACCAAACAAACAGTATTCATTACGCGAGTAACTTAATTTTCGAATTGTTTGGCTTTACCAAAAAAGAATATTTCGAAGATCCCGGAAAGGCCTTTTTTACCCATGTGCATGAAAACGATATGGATCGGGTAATGCATCTCAATCTGCGAATGATGGAAGTTGTAAACGGATTGATGCCGAATCAAAAAAGAAAACTTGAAACCCGATATTATTACCGCACATCCGGAAATAAATCTTCGGAAAAATGGGTTATGCAAACCAATCGGGTAGTTGAGTTTAACAAAAACCTATACGATGTTGGCGTATTACAAATCTGTTCCGATAAAAATGATTTTAATGCTCCTTTATACCTCTTGCTAAATATTGGTAACTATAGAAAATGTTTGCTCCCTCCCAATTGTAATTTAAGTTCTGTAGAATTAAGTCGACGAGAAGAGGAAATTTTATTCTGGTCGCTTCGGGCCTTGAGCGTTGAAAATATTGCAGAACAATTAAATATTACTTCTGCAGGGGTACGCCACCATCGCCGTAATATTCTCAAAAAGTTCGAATCACGCAACTTTGCTGAAGTTCATACCAAATGTGGGGTCCTCAATTCCAATCCGTGAAAAATACCCCCTTGGGTTTGGATAAATAACCCTGAGAGATAAGTCGACTCCAAATCAATTTTGTTGCATGAAACAACTCCGGACTTCTTTTAACTTATTCAGATCACTCAGGGAATTCCTGAGCCTGTTCTGGTTTTGGGCCTTTTCTCTCCTCATTCAGGGAAGAAAATCCAAATGATAGGTTGAAGGTTGTTTAAAAAAATCAGCGCAATGATTGATACCGAAAAACTAAACGAATTAAAAGACAGCATGATGCTGTTTTACAATTCAGGAATAAATTTAAATTCTGAAAAATACATTCATAAACATACAGATCATCTGAATTTTCTTGATTTATTAGGAATTGGAACAGGTATTTGCGATTTTAAAACAGGTAAATACGCTTTTTTAAGCGAAAATTTCAGACATATTTTCTCAATTGATAAAGAGGCTAAGGCAGATATTTATTCGATTATTTCACGTATTACAGGTGAGGATGTTACACGTGTGTCTAATTTAATTTCAAAGGGATATAGATTTATTGCCAGCCTACAACACAAACAACAAAATGGATGCGAAATGCGTCTGTTTTATCGCGTTGGAAATGAAAAATCCGGATTTAAATGGATTATGCATTCTTCACGATTTATTCGTGAAGCAAATCAATTATTTGAAATTATTTGTGTTAGTATTGGATGTGAAGATCAAATGGAACCTCCTTTGTATCTCAATATTTCCTATGGGACTAACAGAAAATGTATTAATTACGAAGGGCATGAAAATCCAGAGTTACATTTCTCTGAACGTGAAAAAGAAGTCTTTTTCTGGTCGGTGAAGGCTTATAGCGTAAAACAAATATCTGAACGATTATTTATTAGCGAAGCAACTGTTCGATTCCACAGAAAAAACATACTAGCTAAACTGGGAATGAAAAACTTTATCCAGGTAATGAATTATCACCAAAACGGTAAAAGAGGATAAGTTTTTCGACACTTCATATTAACTTAAATATTCTTGAATACGCTTTTCTATCTTTGGGCCAAATACATGGCATGAGGACAGCTGTAACCGATTTATTCAATATTAAATATCCACTCGTGCAGGCAGGCATGATTTGGTGCAGCGGCTGGGAATTGGCCTCGGCAGTAAGCAATGCCGGCGGACTTGGACTGCTGGGCGCAGGATCTATGTATCCGGATGTGCTGAAAGAACAAATTAAAAAACTGAAAGCGAATACTTCAAAGCCCTTCGGTGTTAATATCCCATTGCTTTATCCCAATATCGAAGAACACATTAATACCATTCTTGAAGAGCGGGTTCCTATCGTATTTACATCGGCCGGAAACCCGGCCACATGGACTCAAACTTTAAAAAAAGAAGGAATTAAAGTGGTGCATGTAATTGCCAACACCAAATTCGCAATTAAAGCGATGGATGCGGGCGTAGATGCTCTGGTGGCCGAAGGTTTTGAAGCCGGAGGACACAATGGTCGTGAAGAAACCACCACTTTAGTGCTTATTCCTATGATAAAAAAAATAGCACGCGTTCCGCTTATTGCAGCAGGTGGAATCGCTACCGGAGCTCAAATGGCAGCTTGTTTAGCCCTGGGTGCAGATGGTGTGCAAATCGGGAGTCGCTTTGTTGCTACACCCGAATCGTCGGGGCACGAAGCATTTAAAAATAAAATAATTACATCCGCCGAAGGCGATACCAAACTAAGCCTGAAACCCCTTACACCGGTGCGCTTGCTTAAAAACCGATTTGCCGAAGAAATTCAAAAAGCCGAGTCATCAGGTGCTCCCGCTCAAGTACTCAGTGAAATGCTTGGTAGAGGACGGGCTAAAAAAGGCATGTTCGAAGGCGACCTCGATGAAGGTGAACTGGAAATTGGACAGGTAAGTAGCATGATTCGCGAAATTAAGCCTGCGGCCGATGTCGTTAATGAAATAATACACGATTGCCGCGAAAGCATTAAAAAGCTTCAAAATACGATCGAATGATTAATAATCGGGTTGAATTAATAACCATCGGCGACGAAATTTTAATTGGCCAAATTGTCGATACCAATTCCGCATGGATGGCCACCGAACTCAATCAATGCGGGTTAAAGGTGGTGCAGATCACCTCGGTGTCTGACAGTCGCAATGTTATTCTTACCGCGCTGCGGGATGCTGCCCAAAGGGCAGATATCGTGCTGATTACAGGCGGACTAGGTCCCACCAAAGACGATATCACCAAGGCCTGTCTACTGGAATTTTTCGGAGGTGAAATGGTTTTTAATGAAGATCAATACACCCAGGTTGAGAAGCTTTTTAGCAGTTTTGGCCGGGAAGTTACGCCCATCAATAGAAAACAAGCAGAAATACCATCCACCTGCAAGGTGCTGATAAACGAACGAGGCACTGCGCCAGGAATGTGGTTCGAAAAAGAAAACACCGTTTATGTATCCATGCCCGGGGTGCCATACGAAATGAAATGGATCATGGCAGAACTGGTCATTCCCGAATTAAAAAAACGCTCCGGATTGCCATCGATAGTCCACCGAACCTTTCTTACACAAGGCATCGGCGAAAGCTTGCTGGCTTCGTGGATAGAATCCTGGGAAGACGCCCTGCCCGAACACGTGCAATTGGCTTATTTGCCATCGCCGGGCCTGGTCAGACTAAGATTAAGTACCACAGGTAGGGATGAAGCGGCGCTTCACGAAGAGCTGAATAATCAGGCGAAAGGCTTGTACACCATTATTGGCAAACATATTTACGGCGAAGGCGAACAAAGCCTTCCTGAAATTATCCAAGACTACTTTATAGACAAAAAATTGAGTTTGAGTGTAGCTGAAAGCTGCACAGGTGGCAATATCGCACACATGATTACCGGAATTGCAGGTTCTTCGGCCTATTTCAAAGGTGGGGTGGTTTGTTATTCTGAAGAATTAAAAATAAATCTTCTCGGCGTACCGCCGGATGTAATCGCTATGCATGGGGTTGTGAGTGAGGCTACAGCCATAGCCATGGCCGATGGTGCCCGAAAAACGATGAACACTGATTACGCACTATCTGTTACCGGTATTGCCGGCCCCGACGGAGGAACCGAAGAAATACCTGTGGGCACGGTATGGATAGGTTTTGCCTCGGCCGAAGGCTGCATGGCTAAAATGTTTCGTTTGAGCACAAATCGCGAAAGAAACATCACCACGGCCAGTTTAAGTGCATTAAATCTGCTTCGCAGGAAGGTAATTTTAGGAGAAGCTCTTACCTGATTATAACTCGCTGGCTACGCCACGATAGTAAAAACCTACATTTTCGTTGGTAATCCTGTAGTCAAGCTTAATACCTCCGATTCGTGCTACCGTAAAATTACCCTGAAAAAGAAGCGTATCATTCCAGGTTTGCTCCGGTATTGAAAGTGTGTTGGGCTTTGCGTTAGCCTCTAATGTATCTGAATAACTACCATCTTCGAAGCGAAAAAAGAATTTCACTTTTGATCGATTGAGCGTTTGCACGCGGATGTCGAGCGTTTTGGGAGGCTGAGGCAAAAAGGTTCCAAAAGACTGCAGCGAATCAGTAACTGCCCAACGGCCTTCAAATGCGTCCGAGTCGTAGCGGCAGGTGCCGTCGTCTGTTTCTGCTTTCTCTTTGTAGTTGCTGGCATTCGGATCGGTGCAGCCCTCACGGTTGCAGGCACTGAAAACAATGGCCTGCAAAATTATCAAAGCACCTAAAATTAGGCTCCCTTTCATTGACTTTTGGATAAATTTTATTGAACTCGAGTTGCTTGAACGGTACATTCTTTCGGATTAGTACCTGTTTTTTGAAGATTAAATGAAAATGAAAGATTTTCACCTGCCAAAGCGCCTTGAGCTTGAATCTTCAAGGTATCGCCCTGATCATTTACAAAACCTGACTCAGGTATAAAAATCGAATCATTCCTTACAACCCCTGTCAAAACAGAGCTGTATTCAGGTTCAAGATTATTAAGCAAAATACCGCTCGGGTAGTTGTCCATATCAGCTTCAATTACTATTTGAAAATTCTGTGGTTCCGGAAGAGCATCACAAGACTGACTTGCAATCCAAGCTCCAAAAAACCGAGCTGAATTATCAGAATCTTGCCTGATATTGGCAACACTATCACGATGGCTTGCGCAATCTACCAGACCTTCTGGTTCCTTGGTGCAGGAAGTCAAAAACAAAGTGAGGGTGCCAAGCGCCAAAATATAATTGAACAGGTTTTTCATAAAATTCAAGATTGAACGGTCAAATATAGTCAGAAATGAAGATTCAAGCTCAGATGGATAAAACGACAATGCAAAATTAGCCTTTCAATTTGACTCGCACTTCCTGATATAAGCATATGTCAATCAGAAGCCTAAGACAAGCAATTCCGACATTTCGTTTTGCAACGCATTGATTATGAGTAAAATTAGAATTCTAATCAGATGTACATAATTCCGTTTTATTTGTAATTTTGCACCTGAATCGTCAAACAAAAAAAACACATGAAAAAAGTACTTTTCGTATTCTCAGCCGCCGTTCTTGCTCTTATGACTGCTTGCGGTCCTAGCGCCGAAGAGCTTGCTGCAAAAGAAAAAGCCCGTCAGGATTCAATAGCTGCTGTTGAAGCTGTTGA
>Ga0169931_10015949_pt1 | contig 10016 bp, 5 predicted proteins | sample Kivu_15m_20L_FD_129675 | JGI IMG/M metagenome (GOLD analysis project Ga0169931, IMG submission 129675) | Freshwater microbial communities from Lake Kivu, Western Province, Rwanda to study Microbial Dark Matter (Phase II) - Kivu_15m_20L... | ecosystem: Environmental > Aquatic > Freshwater > Lake ... | reverse complement strand
GTTCTGCTCCGCAGGCGGCACATGGTCGAAGTTGAGGTCGATCCGGCCCCTGTGTTCGGCGGGCTTGCCGAAGTTCGGGCGCGCAGGGTCGTAGTCCTGGACGAGGTGGTCCTTCGCGTGCCACTCCCAGACGACCTCGCCCCCGAGCGGCGGCGTCGGACGGACCTCCAGCAGCATGTCCATCCAGAGCCCGACCTCACCGACCAGCTCCGGCCGGCGGCCCAACGCGATCGCCTCGTCCTTCGGCACACGCTCCCAAGCGATCATGAGCACGTTGCCGTTCGGGAGCGGCTCCAGGTCGTGGTGTTGGCAGCGCTCGTCGTTCGCCAGGTCGTACCGCCACAACACGGTGCCATCGGGCGCAAGGCGCCTGACGATGCCGCCGATGCCGCCGCCCTTGAACTTCGGGCTTTCGTCCTGACGCGCCGCGTGCAGCAACGTGCCGTCGTCCATCAGGTAACACCACCCCCCGGGAGCGTGCCCGGTCTCCCAGGTGTGCACAACCTCGCCGCCGAGGTCCACGAGGTGCACCTTGGTCGAGACGAGGGGCATCACGAGCGTGTATCCGTCCCAAGCTCCCTCGGCGCGGCGGAGCACGCCGCGTGGCCCGCTCAACGCAGCGTGTTCAGCCGGGGACATCAAACCCCGCAGCCGCTCGAGCGGATCGGTCGGCGGAGCTGCGGCGCTCGCGGCGTCGGACTCGGGGCCCGTGACTGAGGACCGTGAACAACCCGCGAGCGCGAGGGTCGCAAGCAAGAGGCCGTTGCACTGGGATCGCTTGGGGGACAGCAGCATGGCGAAATGTTCGTTGTCGGCAGCCGATTCCGCCAGGAGCCTGCGCCAAGGAAGGCGGAGCGCAGGGTGGTGTCCCCGTGCTTCCGCGCAGGGCGCGGCGAGTATCCGTGAAGCCGGACGCCATCGGGGCCCGCGCTGCAACGCAGCGTGGGCGTACGGGACGCCGCCACGTGGTCTGGCTTCTACGGCGCGGGCTCCTGGTCCGAGCGCGCTCTCCTGTTCAGGACCGGAGGACTCCCGGGAGTGGCTTGGCGCACTGGGGCTGTGCGAGGCGCGAGCGCGATGCGTGCGACGAACAATGGAGCGAACCGGCCGGCGCTGCGCCGTGTTGACGAAGCGCTGTGATGGCTCGGTGCCTGGGACAGAGCTCCTGGCGCCACTTGCGCTGGCCGTACTGCGTCGCCGCGGGTCGTCGACCTTCCTCGCCCACACCGTGCCGCCAGGAGCCCGTGTGATGTGATGCGGGGACGTGCGGGGCGGGAATGAGCACAGCTCGACGACACAGGTGCGTCTCAATCTGATTCACATCCCACCACCGCGGTTCCCAATCGCGCCCCAGAATGACCGCCTTGATCGGGACTTCATCGTCCGCTGCTTGCTTCCTGGGCAACTCTCCTAGAATCTGGGGCTCTCTCCCGAGGCGCCCGATCGAGCTCCCTGCCCAAGGTGCGGCGAGTCGAAGCGATGGCGCGACCACTCACCTGCGGCGCCGCCCGCGAAGATCCCATGCAACACGTCTTCCTCCGTTCCCTCGCGTTCCTTGCGCTGGCTTCGGCCGCTTCCGCCCAAGTGGTGCTCACCAGTTGGGACTTCACCGGAACGGGCGGCGATCAGCCCTTCACCCCGGCGTCGCTCAACGCGAACAACATCACGGGCCTCGACTTCACGCGGGGTACGGGGATCACCGCCACGGCTGCTGCGAATTCGATCAGCGCGAACGGTTGGGACGACCTCTCTCCCGACGACTACTTCAGCTTCGGCTTCCAGGTCGCTGGTGGCTTCTCCGTCCAACTCAACGACCTGCAGATCGCGACCCGTTCGTCGAATACGGGTCCGGGGAACCTGGCGCTGCGTTACAGCGTCGACAACTTCACGGCAGACCTGGCGACGATCGTCAACAGCGGGACGAACTTCACGAACATCATCGTTGATCTGAGCACGCTGCCTGCGATGAGCGGTAACGTCGAGTTCCGGCTGTACGCGGCGAACAACGTTTCTGCGTCCGGGGGCACGATCGGCGCCGCGGGCACCATGCGCGTCACGCGCTACCTGGATCCGGTCACCAGCGCCTTCCTCCCCGTCGAGTTCCGCGGCACCGTCGGGACCGGCGGTATCGGCACTTCGTACTGCTCGCAGGCGGTCGCCAACTCGACCGGCAACCAGGGTCAGATGCAAGCGACCGGCAGCGCCGTCCGCGCGCAGAACAACGTGACGCTCATGGCGTCCGCGCTGCCGAACAACTCGTTCGGGTTCTTCTTGACCAGCCGCGACCCGGGGCTCATCAATCAGCCTGGCGGCAGCCAGGGTGTGCTCTGCCTCGCGGGCGGCATCGGCCGTTACGTCGGTCCCGGCCAAATCAAGAACTCTGGCGCCCAGGGTTCGTTCTCGCTGGCGATCAACCTGAACACGATGCCGACCCCGCAGGGCTCCGTCTCTGCGATGGCGGGGGAGACCTGGCGCTTCCAGGCCTGGTACCGCGATGTCGTCGGCGGCAGCGCGACCTCGAACTTCACGACAGCCTACGCCGTCACGTTCCAGTGATTGACGGCACCTCGCAGGTGCCCGACACAGCCTCGAAGCGTCGCGCCGCAGCGCAAGTGCTCGTCCTTCGAGGTCGGGCACTGGCTGCGGCGCGGCGCTTTCTCCTGGAAGCAGAGCGGAGCGCGCGCGACCGTCGCTCCCTGCAAGCTCGGATCGCTACCCGCCCCGAGCCGTGACGCGGCCCAAGGCGGTGCGGCGCCGCCAGTCGGCGCCTCAGTTGCGCACGCGGAACTCGAGCCCCTGCGTCATTGCGAGGCCCGTGCCGTCCGGGTGCTGCGCGTCGCGGAAGAACACCTGCGCGTAGCCCAGGGTGCCAACGCCGAGCTGCGCCAAGAGAGTGTGGCTCACAGCGAACTGGGCCTGGCCTTGGCACGTGCCCGCGGCGCCGCCCGTCGGTGTCACCGGGAGCCGCGCTTGGATCGAGCCCACACACACGAGGCCACCCGCGAGCGGCGCGGCTGTCGCGAGCGTGCCGACCGTGGCGAGCGCGAAGCTGGCGCCTGTGAGCTCGGTCGCGACGAACGCAAAGTCGTCCGGGCCGCCGAGCGCGGGCTCGCCCGTCGCCGCGAGCACCGGCAGGCACCCGAGGCCGTTCGCCTTCGCAGCGCAGTACGCGCCGTAGGAGAACACGGCGAACGGGTCGAACGGGAAGGCGCCCATGTCGGCGCGGCTGCCGTCCGGGTCCGCCGCGGCGAGCGGGTCCCCCGCGTCGATCGCGGGCGAGCCCGCCGACAGCCGGAGGTCCCCCGACTTCGGCCCGAGGAAGAGCGGGTCCGCGACGACGTTGCCGACGCCCGGCACGCTCGACTCGAGCAGGGAGTAGCCGAAGAAGTACGCCCCAGCCGCCGCGCCGAGCGCGGCGGGGGTGTTCCCGTGGACGATCGAGTTGCGGACGCTGCCGCCGGGGCCCGAGAGGACCGAGTTGCCGGGCGCGGACTCGTTGAGCGAGACGGTGCAGAACTGTAGCGACGACAGGTGGACCGCCGCGCCGTTCGGCGCTCGGTTGAGGGTCAGCTCGCAGCGCGTGAGGTTCGCCAGGAAAGCCGCCGCGCCGCCGACGACAGATGCTTCGTTCGCGATGAGCCGGCAGTCGGTCAGCGTCCCGCCGTAGGTCCCGCCGCCGGACGACGCAGAGTTCCCGACGAGCTCGCAGCGCGTGGCCGTGCAGTTGCGCAGGCCGCCGCCATCGCCGCCGTTGGCGTCGTTGTAGAGCACGAGGCAATCGACGAGTGTGCAGTTGAACGCGCCCGCGCCGCCTTGAATCTGCCCGACACAGCGGTTCCCTTCGATGTGGCAACGCAGGAGCGACGCGCTGAACGCCGCGCCGCCCTGCGCCTGGAACACACCGTCGAAGCCGGCCTCGTTCGCCTCGAAGCGGCAGTCCTCGTAGGTCCCGCCCGAGACGGCGCCGCCGAAGCCCGCGGCATTGCCGCGGAACACGGTCCGCCGCGCAACGACGTCGCCACGGATCGCGCCGCCCTCGAAGCCCCGGCGGTTGTCCTCGAACACACAGTCCTCGACGAGCACGGTGCCGGCCGCGTAGAGGCCCATCCCCTCGCCGCCGGACTCACCGGCGCCGACGCCACCCGTACCGGCTTCGTTGGCCGACACCGTGGTGCTGCGCAGGTCGAGCGTCCCGCTGACGTAGAGACCGACCCCGCTGGGGTACGGCGCGAGGGCAGCCCGGTTCCCGTGCACCGTCGAGCCGACGATCTCGGAGCCCGGCAGGGCGCTGACGATGCACAGCCCCGCGCCGCGATTGAGTCCCGCCGGCACGCTGTAACCCGTCAGGTTGCCTGCGACCCTGCAGTCGATGAACCGCGCGGCGGCGCCCTCGACGTAAGCCCCGCCGCCCTGCTGGGCGCTGCTGGCGGAGATGCTGCAGCGCTCGAAGGTGGGCGCGCCGCCGAGAACGTACACGCTGCCGCCGAGGTCCGCGGTGTTGCCGCCGAACTCGCATTCCTCGAAGCGCGCCGAGGCGCCGACGAGACGCGCGCCGCCGCCCTGCCTTACACCACCTGGGCCTGGGCTCCCCACACCCGCGTTGATCGCGAGGCCGCGCAGGACCGTCGCCGGGCCTTCGCCGTTGACCAGCGTGACCACCGACTGCACGCCGTCGCCCTGCAGCCCGACAGTGCCCGGGCCCGCAGCCGCTTGGACGAGCAGGCCCTTGCCGAGCAGGTCGATGTGCTCGAGATAGGTCCCCGGCGCGATCCGGACCTCGTCGCCGCTCGGCGCGGCGGCGTCGATCGCGTCCTGGATGCTCGCGAACGGCGCGCCCGGGGTGCCGTTCCCGGACCCAGGTACGCCCGGGGCGACGTGCCATACGGTTTGGGCGCCGATCGGCGCCACGAGGGAGGAGAGTGGGGCCGTAGCCACCAACACTCGGAAGAGCTTCGTGATGTTCATAGGGAGAATGTGGGAGGGCCGCGTCACGAAGGGTGGCCGGCCAGCTCGCGAAGTATCCGGCTTGGACGCACGAGAGCTGGCTTTTTGTTCCGAGTGTCGCGGTAGGGACGTCGCTTCCTAGGCCCCCCGCACAGATCCCAGCGAGCGGGACTACCGCACTGGGCTCCTACCTTGGGTGGGTGGCGTCGAAGCGTTGGTCGGGCCATGGGTGGAGAATCCGGGGGTGTGGGATCCAGCGTTCGAGAAGGCGGTGCATTCGATCCCATGCGAGCCGCGCTTTCTGGCTACGGCGTCGAAGAGCCGTATACCAGAGGCGTGAGATGCGATCGCGAAATTGCTGCATCGCGTCGATGTTGCCGGGCACCCCGAAGTACCGGTAGTGCCCCATGATGACTCGTCCGAGCCACGCGCCTGTCTCGGCGACCGTGGCGTGCATTCGCTTGCGAATCTGCTCCTTCAGAGTCTTCAGCTTGGCTGTCATCCTCGCACGAATCGTCTTGCGCCCCACTTTGAACACGCCGGCCTTCGTCTTCCCGCAGTAGTGAGTGAACCCTAGGAAGTTGAAGGTCTCCGGCTTCCCCTCGCCACGTCGTTGGCGATCAGCGGCCGCGAAGCGGCCAAACTCGATCAGACGCGTCTTCTCGGGGTGGAGTTCGAGGTGGTGCTCCTCCAGACGTCGTCTCAGCGCCTCCAAGAGGCGCTGAGCGTCATCTTGATACTGGAACCCAATTACGAAATCGTCCGCGTAGCGCACGACGTAGATCTCGCCACGCGCATTGGAGCGTCTCCATTCCGTCACCCAGACGTCGAAGGCGTAGTGGAGGTAGATGTTCGCCAAGAGAGGGCTGATGCTCCCGCCTTGTGGCGTCCCGTACTCCGCTTGCGTCTTCGTTCCATTCTCCAGCACGCCTGCGTTCAACCACTTCTTGATATGGCGCAGGACGCGCTGGTCACCGATCCGGCGCTCGATCATCGTCATCAGGCAGTCGTGGTCGATCGCATCGAAGAAGCCACGAATGTCTGCATCGAGCACCCAACTCACCTTCTTCCGTTGGATCGCCACCGTGAGCGCATCGAGGGCTTGGTGGGCCCCACGCCCTGGACGGAATCCGTAGGAGAAGCCGAGGAACTCCCGTTCGTAGACTTGTTCCAGAACCCGCGTGGTAATCCCCTGGACGAGCTTGTCCTCCAGCGTAGGGATCCCCAACGGCCGCTGTCGGCCGTCCGGCTTCGGGATGTACACCCGTCGAACGGGCTTTGCCCGGTACGCTCCCCGTGCGAGGCGATCACCGAGGTCGCGGAGGTTGTCCTCGAGCGCTTCGGCGTAGCTGGCCCAGGTCGCGCCGTCGACTCCTGCCGCCGCGTCCCGCCTCATGTCGAGGAAGAGCGAGCGGAGGTGGTTGACGTCGTAGCAGTGGTGCCAGAGCGAGTTGAGTTGCTGGTCCCTGTTCCGGCCAGCGGCTTCGCGCACCCGACTGAGGGCTTGTTGCAAGGGTGTCCGACTCTGTGTCCGGTCCTTGGTTTCCTCCGTCGAGTTCCCCTTGGTCGAGCGCCTTCCCTCCACACCCTCCGCGGAGCGTGCCGTGGCATGCTCGTTGTTCGGGCGCTTTTTCGGTACTACGCACTCGTCCGACTTCTCATGGTCGTTCATCGACGCATTGCTCCTTCTGGATTCTCGTCGCGGACCGCACCGGCCAGCGGCCGTGGCAATCGACCATGAGATCTCCCAGTTCCCGTTCGAGATGATTCCGCACATGCACGGGGTCTAAGACCCCGGGGGAGTGGCTGCGCCAAGCCGGGCGGTTGAGTGCCTCATTCGCGCGCATCCATGTTGCCTTCCGTACACCGTAGGACGTGGGCCTCCCCTGTTCGCCTATTTCGAGGCTCGATACCCGGCCTATGCGTACCCCTGTCAACGCTTCGCCCCTGCCCTCGCGGGCAGACGCGCATGACTCGGGGCCAACGTGAGTGGCTAGCTCTTCGCTGTAGGACTCTTGCACTCCCTTCATCTCGCCAGTGAGCTGGCGCACACGGTGCCAGGCACGTTCCGCCAGTTTCGACCACCAGAGCCCCGTAGCGCGCGCCTCGCGCGCTTCGGGGCTCTAGTGGTCGAAACCGGCGGAACGTGCCTGGCACCGTAATTCACGCTGCACCCGCGGATCGCGGTAACGCTGCGGGCGGCCGCCGCGGTGGGCCTCGGCTTCGGCTGCGCGGCGGATGCCTCGCAGCATGCCGCGGAAGACGAAGCCGTGCAGCGGCAAGACGGCGTACCAATAGGCGAGGCCGAAGAGGCCGCGGGGCTGGAACGCCGCCGTCTGGGCGACGCGGCAGAGCTTGCGGCTCGGGTCGGCTTCGTCTTCGACCTCAGTGACGTCGAAGGCGAGGAGCGCCTCGCCCGGCAGCTTCATCTCGGCACGCAGCGCGAGGCGGGTCGGGCGATCGACGGCCGTCACGCGCCAGAAGTCGAGCGCCTCGCCGTAGCGCACGTCGACGGGGTGGCGGCGGCCGCGGCGCAAGCCGGGGCCGCCCACGAGGCGGTCCATCCAGCCGCGCAAGCGCCACAGCCAGTCGCCCGCGTACCAGCCGTGACCGCCCCCCACGCGGCAGATCGCGCGAAATACGGTCTCGGGCGGCGCATCGATGTGCACGGTCCAGCGGTCGCGGAAGACCTCGCCGCCGGCCCAGTTGGGGTCGCCGGGTACGGGGCCTGCGTCGCTCCATGAGGTCTCAACATCCGCCGATTCAAGGCGAAGGAGGGCGGCGCTGATCGCCTCGCGCATGGTGAGGAGCGGCTGCGGCATGCAGCGTTGTGCGTCATCGTTGCGGCAGATCACTTCGTTGCGCAGGCCCTCCGCCAGCGGCCTGGCGACCCGCGCCGAGATCGGCGTCACGAGGTGGATCCACAGTGACGAGAGCCGCGGAGTGAGCACTGGGACAGGCAACACGATGCGGCGCGGTAAACCGCGTGCTTCGGTCATCATGTGCATCAACTCCCGGTACGTGACGACATCGGGTCCGCCGATGTCGAGGGTCTGGCCCGTTGTCTCCGGCACGCGCAACACATCGATGAGGTAACCGAGCACGTTGCGGACCGCGATCGGCTGACACCGCGTGGCGACCCAGCGCGGTGTCACCATCACGGGTAGCCGCTCGACGATGTAGCGCAGGATCTCGAACGAGGCCGAGCCCGAGCCGACGATCATCGCGGCGCGCAGGACGGTCACCGGGACCGGCCCCTCGCGCAGGAGCGCTTCGACCTCGCGCCGTGAGCCGAGGTGCGCGGAGAGGTCGTCGCCGGTCTCGCCGAGACCGCCGAGGTAGACGATGCGCTCGATGTCGGCCGCGGCGGCGGCGCGTGTGAAGTTCGATGCCGCGTCGCGGTCCGCCGCCTGATAGCTGCGCCCCGCGGCTTGCATGGAGTGCACGAGGTAATAAGCGACGCCACACCCGCGGAGCGCCTCGTCGAGCCCTGCGCCGGTGGTCACGTCACCGCGGACGACCTCCAGGCCCGGGTCGCTCCGCCACGCGCGGCTGTCCAACTTCCGCGGGTCGCGCGCCAGGCACCGCACCCGGTATCCCGCAGCGAGGAGGCGCGGCACCAGCCGCCCGCCGATGTACCCGGTCGCGCCGGTGACGAGAACGGGACGGGCAGAGGTCGGCTCGGGCGAGGCAGGGCGCACGGGAGGCCTTTCGCCACGGACGGCCGCCGGTTGCACCGGATCGTGGCAACCCGCACGCCCGGATCGGGACGCAGCGGCCCGGACACAGTCGGGGGTTGATCCACGCGCGCCGCCGGACCGATGGACCCGATGGGGGCGCGCTGGAGCGCCGGAGGACTTCCATGCAACACCAATCCATCTTCGTCGGCCTCGGCGCGCTCGCGCTCGGGGCGCTCGCCGGTCGCGTCAGTATCCACGCGCCGTCCTTCGAGCCCGCCGCGCCGACGGTCGCATCGACCCCGATCACGCCCGAGATCGAGCGAGTGACGACCCTGCCCAACCGGCGGGCGCCTGCGAACCCCGCGGTGCGGGTCGCGGGCATCCAGGTCCAAAGGCCGCTCGCGCGACGGAGCGAGTTCGGCGGCACCTCGGCCTTCTTCGACTCCGACGACAACCTCCGCCTCGCGCTCGAGCTAGACCTGTCGAAGGTCCCGATGGCGAGTCAGCGGCAAATCGTCGAGTTCCGCGCCGAGGGCTCGGAGCTCGCGCGCTTCGTCGACGATCGCGGCACGAGCCTCGCCACCAAGCGCGCCTTCGGCGGCCCGTTCGAGCTGCAGTCGCGTGTCTCCGAAGACGGCTTGGGCCTGCTCGTGACCTTACTGGGCAACAACGCGCCCGACCGGGCTGCCCGGACGATCGAAGCCGAGGGGAAGCTCGCGGTGCTGTGCGCTGGGCAACGCGCGGCAGAGACCTCGGAGCCGATCGCGCTGACGCAGGGCCACGCGCTGCGGATCGGCGCGCTCGAGCTGAAGGTCGGCAAAACGGGCCCGAGTGAGTTCGATCCCGCGCGCTGGGCGCTCGAGCTCGTGACGGACGATGACCTGGGCTCGGTATTGTCCTGGACGCTCGTGTCCGACGACGGTACGGCGACCCCGCTGGACGTGTCCATGACCTGGCGCATGAATCAGCGGACGTCGCTGACCCTGCTCGCCCCGCATGCGGTCCAGCGTGCGGCGGTGCGCGTCGAACGCTGGACGGACGCCGAGGTGCTGGAGGTCCCGTTCGCGGTCGTAACCGGCATCGCGCCGCAGTGAAGGCCGCGTAGCGGGGCGACGGGGAATCTCTGTCGAACGGCAACAGTCGACCGGTAACACGTCGACCGGTAACACGTCGACCGGTAACACGTCGACCGGTACCAGGTACGACTTGGCGTTCGAGCGCGCGCTCCGCGCGCGCTCGAACGCCAAGTCGTACCTGGTACCGGTCGACGCCCCAGGGCGTTGCCGGTCAGGCGATCACTGGAAGAGCACGCTGACGGCCGTCGAGAAGTTGCTGGTCACGCTGGGGTTCGCGTCGCGGTACCACGCCTGGAAGTTCCAGGTCTGGCCCGCG
>Ga0169931_10015948_pt1 | contig 10016 bp, 9 predicted proteins | sample Kivu_15m_20L_FD_129675 | JGI IMG/M metagenome (GOLD analysis project Ga0169931, IMG submission 129675) | Freshwater microbial communities from Lake Kivu, Western Province, Rwanda to study Microbial Dark Matter (Phase II) - Kivu_15m_20L... | ecosystem: Environmental > Aquatic > Freshwater > Lake ... | reverse complement strand
TAGGATAGAGCTAGGTGAGATTGAATCAGTCTTAAGTAGTCATAGAGATGTTTTACAAGCTGTAGTGGTTGCTAGAGAAGATGGAGTATCTACTGATAAGCAACTAGTTGCTTATGTAGTACCCGGAGAATTTACTCCTTCTAATACAGAACTTAAAGATTATTTATCACTATCTCTCCCAGACTACATGATACCATCATTTTTCGTGGTACTTGATAAGATACCACTAACTCCAAATGGTAAGATAGATAAGAAGAATCTCCCTGCTCCTGATTTAAGCTTGAGACAAGTAGGTAGTGAATACGTAGCTCCACGTAGTGAGGTTGAGCATACTCTCTGCTCTATTTGGAGCGAAGTACTTAGGATAGAGAAAGATAAGATAGGGGTGCATGATAATTTTTTTGGGTTAGGAGGACATTCACTCTTAGCAATCAAGGTTATCAATAAAATCAATAAGATATTACGTAAGAACATAAGTATTATTGATATTTTTAAGTGCCATACTATTTCCCAACTTGGATATTTTATTAGTACCAAGATCGAGCAAACTATCTCTTCTACTGTGTTTTGCATTCAAGCGCAGGGAGAGCATAAACCTTTATTTCTTGTACATCCAGGTGGGGGGCTTGCGTATTCTTATATTGAACTTGCAAAATATATCACAGATATTCCGTTATACGGCATAAACCATCCTAATTTCGGCCATAATCCAATAAACTTCAATACCGTAGAGGACATGGCTAAACATTATATTCATCTTATTCAAGAAATACAACAAGACGGTCCTTATTACTTATGCGGATGGTCCTTTGGAGGTATTGTAGCTTTTGAAATTGCTCAGCAATTTCAAAAGCTAGGCAAGAATGTTAAAAAGTTAATTGTTATAGATAGCCTTCCTAGACCAAAAATAGGAACTTTGTATAATGATGTTGCGTTAAATAATCATTATACATTAAGCGATACACAAATATTGGGTAATGACATACAAAGAACAATGCAAGAATGCATACTATCAACAATGTCTTTGGTGAGTAAATACAAAATTGATTTTTATAGAGAGAAAGTGACCTTTGTAATGACAGAGCATAATATGACAATAGCAGATGAGTGGCATAAGTTTGCACCGAGTGCTAGTATACTACAAATCCCAGGAACACATAACATGCTTTTTGATAAGGAATATGTACACTCTACTGCAAAAGCAATAATCAAAGTCATACATGAACTAGGTCCACCGTAACGGAACTTACGAAAAGCGAAAAGTGAAGGTTGTCTCCCTTATCATCAAGGAATAAAAGGTTAAGATGCTTAATAGTATAATTGTTGTGCGCCAACCCCCTGCACCAGAAGAGATAGTCTGTCCGTCAAAACTTTGAATGTCTTGAAAAATAAGGGATTGGAGGAGATAAACTAGCGCCAAATCCATAAGAAAAAGAAGGTTTTGGTATAAAAAGCTTATGGAAATGAACAAAAACCACTTTTAGAAAATCTGAATAAATTTGGGAAAATGGTGTTTTTTACGTAAGCGTTCGGGGAAGCTAACAATTACCCACAAGTGTAGCTATCCAATTTCATCCCCTATAAACCTATCAATTTTATTTTTGTATATCCTATACCCATAAAGCATATCATTAAGTTTTTGCATCCCCCGCCAAATTACTATATTTCCTGGCGGAGGATCGTTATTCCGTGCTAAATATCCGCCTAGTATTGCTACCTTTTTAATATATTCTGAAACGATATTATTATGCTTCGTTGAGGATTTGTATTTAACACCATTTAAAAGATTTATTTCATCTGAAGTAAATACTAATTTAGGTGAGTCACCAGGAATAACTCTGTTAATCATAGTCATCCAAAATACCCTCCATCCTAATATACAAAATACTGATATAGTGTTTACTAACCGCCGAGTATCTTGAAATTTTAAAGATTCCGCTTTTAACCCTGATTTCAAAATTTTGTGAAAAACCTCTATTTTCCATCTTTGTTGATACCAAGTTATTTTTTCAATAGCTTCAGAAAGTGATCTAATTTTTAGATTAGTAATTAATCTCCAAATTATAGGAGTTATACCTTTAGGGCATCTAACTTCCTTCGCATCTATAATAGTCACGGAAACGTTTTCATAAGCTTTTCTTTTATCAATTGGTACCACTAAATCTACATGTTGAAATTTTATATTCAATGTAACTTTCCTGGTTCTTACCTCTCTACTATTTTCTAACTTTATTGTATAAGTTCCCATATCTGGAGCAGCCGCCATTTTTTCCTCAATCTTATGGTATTCACCATCTATATTCCTATTATGGCAAGACCTAATTAAAAAATTAGTATCCAGTTCCTTTGCTAAACAAAACAATTCATAAATATCACTTTCTCGGTCTCCTACGTGAACACATCTCTGCGGAACTTGAAGCAAGTTATTAGAGGCTTCTAAATTTTTTAACCATCGAATACTTTCTTTTTCTTCAATTGGTACCCGCATAGGGTTAATACTTTTTTTTAATTTATTACACCCTTTAAAATCTTTCCTTGTCCAAAATCTTACAGCGCACAGGCCTAAAGGTAATCCTTCAGTAGTAGCAGCTAGGCTACCATGCATCAGTATACCGCATTTTTTGTATAAGTTATTATTAGAATTAAATAGCTTAGTCCAACCAATCTTTCCTGCATCTTGGCGGTTATATGAAAATTCTGTTGTATCTTGTATTACTAATATCCAAAGGCTGTTATTTGCTATGACCCGTTGTTTGGTAGATTCAAAATGGCAGCTTAAAATCTTTTCCTCTGTTACTTTATCATTTGCTGACTAACGAACATTAGAATTGGCTACGTATTGCCTCAAATAAAAATCTAACTATTGATAACTGTTGCCTCAAAAATTACCTTACCCATTTATTATAGAATGGGCAACAAGAGAAATATATTTACTTACCTGATTATCCTCAGTAAGGCTCTTGTAATAGCGGTGTTCCTGATTGATTTTTATTTGTTCTTTTCTCCAATTTGCAACCCTTTTCTGAAGGGTTCTAAGTTTAGAAAGGCTAAATTGATCTGGGTTTTCCTTAATTAAATCTTCAAGCAGTACCTTTACTGTAAGTGTTGGGTTAATATTTAGTTGCATAACTATCCTGTCCCATACATTTGAAAAATCATCTGGCCTAGTACGCCACCACCTAGGGATACGTTGTTTCTTTTGTTTTGCAAGTAGTTTGTAGCGCCTTAGATTAATTGGCGTATTTGCGCTTATTGGTAATAATTGGTCACCATCACCTTTTTGGGCCTTAATATTTATTACTTGCTTTTTCTTAACTTTATTTTGTACAGTCTGTATATTTAAGTTTGTATTTTCCTCAGCTGACCATAACGAGGCTATATTTGTTGCTATTTCTGGAGGAACCTCGTTTATATATGGTAAGGTTTTTATATTGACCTCAGTTGTAGGGTGTTCTGTTTGTTCTTTCCATGCATGCTGCCAGAAATTATTTTGCAGTCTTTCTAAATCTTTGAGTAGTGCGATAGGGTCTAATTTCTCGTATTGGTTTTTAAGATTTGTTTTGACCTCTTCTGAAAGGTTAGGCGACAAAAGTAACCTCTGATATGGTGTCTTTGCTTTATCATATTTTTTTGTCACTTTGGCCGCTTCTCTTGTTTTAGAAATTAACTTAAGCGACGGCTGAAAAAAATTAACATAAAGCCTTAGCGTAGCATATAGCTCGGATAAAGCATTATATGCTTCCATACCTTCGAAGCGATCATAGCCAATTAGTCTTCTGACAATTGATCCATTTTTTTCTTCTACATGAGCTTGATCATTTTTCTTATAGGCTCTGGAACGCGTAAAAGTGATTTTGTGGTTTTTACAGAAAGCTAGTAATCCATGGTTGATAAATTCACTTCCGTTATCAGTGTCTAGTCCAAGTAGTGCAAATGGTAAGAGCTGTTGTAATACTCCTAATGCTGCAATTACATCTGCTTCACCTTTTTTAAGGAGTACAAAAAACTCGGTCCATCCAGATGCGATGTCTGTTAAAACAAAGCTATTTAAAAATGAACCATCCATTCTTCCACCGCAATGCGCTACCAAGTCTCCTTCAAAAAATCCAGGTATAATATCGTTCCAATCAGTAAATGTACGTACCTTGATTTGTTTTTTTAGGAGACTTCCTGGACGCGTTGTACTGATCCCTCCAGTAACTTCCTTTCTGGAAGTCTTGAGCATCCTATCAACTGTTGCTGGACTAATAGTAAGTAACCTACTACGTATTTCGGTAGGTATAACAATATGGCCAAAGCGCTCAAGTACCTCCATCAGTTCTGGTATAAATGGGACTAATCTTTTAGAGCAAATTTGGTTTGCAGCATACCATATAGTAAGTAATACTTGTTTAATCTCTTCATCGTATTTTTTATGATAAGCTTTCTTCCACCGTAGAGCCTCGGTTACTGGCGTAACCACACTGCCTTGCTTAACTTGGTTAAGTTTACTTATTGCGTATTTCCTACAATAACCGGTCGTTGCTACAAACTCATCGAGAATTTTACTTTTGCTGTAAAATTTGGCTGCTTTATAACGTTTTTGAATATGAATTAATATCTCTTGTTTAGTCTTAATGCTCATTTTTACCTCTTCCATTATTAATTTACCTCTAATAAATATTTTTTTATTATTAAAGGGTTAGATTTAATTTGAGGCAACAGTTATCAATAGTTAGATTTTTGATGAGGCAATGCGGTAGGTATTTCTAATGTTCGTCGAGGGTATTTCTAATGTTCGTTAATCAATTTGCTAGAAAACGATACGCAGCTTTTGTATTAGCCCAATCTTGACATGCATAAGGAATTGGTCGTCCTAAACTATTCCATAACTGTTCAATCATTATTTTGAACCTTCTATCAAGCCTTTTATCTAAAAAATTAGAGTTTTTGATTTCTTCCTCTGACCATTTTTTTAATGGGTTATTTGCGATTGCTAGATCCATTGTACACCTTATAATTAATTATTTTTATCATAACTTGAATTTTTAATTAATATTATGATTTAAATCGCATAATTATAACAATATCAATATAAGTAAGTGACTTTTTATGACTTGTGGGTAATTGTTAGCTTCCCCGAACGCTTACATATATTGGCAAGTGGTTGCAATATTTCTGGATCAATATATGTGCTAGCAATCCAGGTCCTGCTTTACCCTTATCTATGGCTTTTGATGGAGCATAAGCTTGCACTATCTTTTCACATGCAATACAGGCACAGCGTGGCCTAATATGACGTATTACCTTAAATGATGATGGAATATATTCCAAAGTTTCAGATATATCATCAGCTATTTTACGCCAATTCGTTCCTCCACATTCAGGGCAAGTTGCCTCTGGATTAAGTATAACATCTTCTCTTGCCAAATGCTCCGGAAATTTTAAACGTTTTGGTTTTTCCTTATTCAATTCTTTGCTTGCATCACTATCTGTACTAAAGTCAGTAGCAACTGCTTTAGCGCAAGTCAGTTCATTCTCTTCAATCCATAATTCCAGTTGTTCTATTTGGCTATTTAATTTCTCAGATAACCTGCCAAATCTCTTGGCTTTCAATAATTTTAATTGATACCTGAGTAAATCATTCTCTGAGAGTAAGCTTTCTTTTTCTGATACTAAAGTAGTATTTTGGGTTTGCAGTGAATCATTTTCTATTGCTAAACTCGCAATAATTTGATGCAAATTTTTTACTTTGGATGGTAAGTTTTTAAAATCTATTTTCATAGATAATTTATATCATAAACCCTTTGCAGTATCAAGGTTTGATGCAATAAATCATCTAAAAATACAGTCAGAAATAGATATATTTTATCCACTATATTTAGGAGGTTGTGACCATTTTGGACTCCTCCAATCAATTCCTTCCAGTAACATTGATAATTGTGCCCTGGTTATCCCTAATGTTCCTTGATCTTTACTCTTAGGCCAAGTGAACTTGCCTCTATCCAAACATTTGTAAAACAGGCAAAAGCCTTGCCCGTCCCACCATAACAGCTTTACCTTATCTGCCTGCTTGCCACGAAAGATAAACATTCCTCCACTGGCAAAAGCTTCTGACAATAACCTTTGTGCTAATACCGATAAACCGTTAATTCCCTTGCGCATGTCGGTACAACCAGTGCAAAGGTATATCTTAATATCACGGGGAGTATTCAGCATACTTCCTCTAATGTCTTGACCACAGATATTAAAACAGAGCTCTTGATTTGCCCCTGCATAGATATTGAGAGATTACTAAATTTTAAAGTAACTTCCTGTAAATTTAGTGATTGCTCCGGTTCATTAATAGATAATTCTATAAACTGGCTACTTAATCCGGATGTTGCTGCCGGCAGTTCGGGTATAACTGAGGATAGCGTTGATTTATTACACCTACTGCGCCAGCCATATATGGTATTTTGGAAATTCCCTACCGCCTTGCTAACCCAGCTACCACACAGCCTGGTTGCAACGATTCCTCAATTATCATGTTTTTTAATTCTGATCTTACCTTCTTGCCTGGCATATAGCGTCTCCTACTTTTTCAATTGTAAAAAAAGAGTAGTTTATCCCAGCTTCCTAATATTCGCTAGACCACCTTCGCCGTGGCATTACTTTTTAAAAATACATAATATTTTAATATTTTTTATACGTTATGCAGTTTTAGCAGGCATACAGAGCACATTATAAATTACCGAAAAATTGGTGTCGCATTTATAAAATGAGCTGTGCCACTTTGGTGGCAGTTCCATCCGCTACCATTAATCAGACCAAGAGCTAGTCTTTTATAAGGAACAACTTGGCTTTCTCGAGTGCTATCTTAATCTTTTGTCGTAATTTTTCAGAAGATTTGGTGCTCGCAATGACCTGCATTTTTTCTGCTATCTTTAGGTACCAACGACCATTTTTATCAAGTTTTATAGCAGAGAGTATCTCGTTAACATATGAATCAAGAAGACCAATACCAGCTATTGTATTAAGGGCTTTAGCGCTAATAATAAAACACAAATTATTGTAATCTTGAGTAAACGCAGGCATTGACAAGTATTTTTCATGATTTATATAATCTTTTAAAAGTAACTGATGTTCATGGATATGATTACTAAAGTAAAGCTTTGCAGAAAAATCTAGGTCATAATAAGGTATTGAGTGTTTTGTACATAACAAGGCTATCATGGCACTAGGATCCGTTGAAATACTATCATTTTTGTGATTAACTTTATATCTACTATATTTTATCCTAAAATATAAAAATGTATTACGAAGGCTAGCCATATTGTATATAACAGCAACGCCATCGGTATCTAATATACTGCCGGCTATTTCCAAGATAGTATCCTCTATTTTTACTTTCCACGCCTTTTTTCCATCAGATCTTATTGTATACATCCCATGTGAAATATACAATAAATTGAAAGCATGATCTTTAATCTTAAAATTACTTTTAGCAAGCAAATTGCCTAAAGATATATCAAAAGCCCTACCATTGATAATACAGAAGTTGTTGATTGGTAGTACTTCTTCTACTTGAGCAGAAAGCAAAGTTTCGAAAATCAGTCCACGTTCATTGCCTAATTCGTCACCTGTGTATACAAAGTTAGTATCTATAAAAGTAACCTCAAAACCTTTTGGACATTTTACGTTTATAAGATATTGAAGCAGCATATCACCTGGTCCAGAAGCAATATCTAGAACCTTTATAGGGCTATGATCAACAAAAATTATCCCCAATTTTTGAAGTTCTTGATTAAAAATTTGATTTAAGTGAGCAGTAATAAATTTTTCATCAGTATAAGCTTTAAAAGACTCAAAAATCTTAGCTGCAAATGACATGGAACCATCCCCTATTTTGTTTTAAGCAGTAACTTTATATATTTTATCTTCTATACTTTTCAAATTGTTTTCCTATGACTCACTTCACAGATCTAATCTGTAAAACATTATGAGCCCCCTCTCTCTTCATAACATCTTTTGATTTTCTTTTTGTTCATTGATAAGTGTGTTGACGGTAGATTCCGCTAGATTACTTGTAAAAACTAGCCCTCTGTTTTTTCTGTATTCATAACTTACTACTCCCATTTTATTGTTAGAAATATATGTTAAAAGCTTACTGAGCCTAGTAAAATAAGGATTGATTTGTTATAACTTCTTCTAGTTTTATAAGTGCAGCAAGGTACTCCAGAGCCTTATCACAGTTACCATGCCAAAGATTCCATTATATCTCTGAAAATTCACCGTTACTCTCAGCTATTGCGATATTCTGGAATTTCATGCTAATATGAAACCAATCTAAAATATAGATCATATTTTTGCAATCCTTTTTAAGGGTAGTGTCGCATTTATTGTTTTAAATTTATCTGCTATCATTATTCTGATTGCATTAAAACTTAGATATTTTTTAGAACGAATAAGACTACTATACCAATATTTATTGCTAATAATGATATTATTGTAGAGATTTATATAAATTTTGCTATTCTTTTATTATTTTTTTACGAAAAACTTATTTTGAATGGCATATGATTCAAGCCATTTGGCCCATATTTGGAATTGCTGTCACTTACTAATTCCTCTCTTGACTTGATTTCACCTCTCCATTCGTCATAGGATTCAAATATTACTCTACCCTTTATTCCCATATTCATCACTCTCTTAAATTGCATTAAAATTCTTGAGACTAATGGTATTTATTATTCATTTTTTTATAAAAGTTAAGCTATAGTGGCGCTTCCATAGGTGAACACATGTGATATTATTATCAAATTTTTATACTGTCACCATACCAATATTGTATTGGTGATAAAACTTCGATTCATGTGCAACAAAGCAGCCTTGCATAAGCCCATATTATGGGGAAAGGGACAATATATCTGAAATCTGATTCATGCAACAAAGCCATTTTATTTTAGCAGTGACACAATTATTTTGAAAAATATTACACATTGCAGTATAATAAATAGTATAAGTATAGGGTGTAATAGTATGATCTGTCCTATAAAGATTTTGAGGATGCTCTAAAGCTATTGTGTGAAAGTGCAATTACTGCCTCCTAATTCACTACGAAAGACGTAGTAATGTAAAAATATAGACTGTGAGTTTGCTTTAGGCCTTTAAATAAACGGACCCCTTATTGCTACATGACGTAATCGTGTACGATTTTTTCGTGTGGTGGCATTGTAAAACCAAGCAAATTCGCAGAGACTCTTAATAAATTAATTTAGATATGCTTGATAAAAACCTTCTTGACTTCATTAAACAGCGATATGAAGTGCATACCATAATTCTTTACGGATCAAGAGCTAGAGGTGACTGGGATAATAATAGTGATTATGATATCTTTGGTATTTCTGATAATGGTGATGGAAGGTCTGATTATCTATTCTTGGATGAAGAATATCTAGATATTAAAGTCTATCCTATCAAAAAGCTCGATAATATTGAAAGTTTTGTTTATCAAAAGCCCGAGCTGTATTGTGGTCGTGTTTTATGTCAGAGAAACACAATAGGAAGCGAGCTTATGAATGTTTTTATAGAGATATATAGAAGAGGTCCCAATCCCCTATCTGTAGAACAAAAAATGGCATTTCTTCTTTCTACGAGGAGAGCTCTTCAATGTATTCAGGAATCAAACGTAGTTAGTAATTATAAGAGACATAAATTGTTGTTTATGGTATTGAAAATATATTTTTGGATGCGCGATATGTGGTATACTGGGCCCAAAGAAGGATTAGAATGGTTAAAACACAATGACCCAGAAGCTTATACTGCCTTCCAGACGGGACTCAAATCGTATGCTAGTTACTCTGAGATAGAACGACTCGTCTCTTATGTAACGCAGTCTATAAATGGAGACCATTTTTCTACTGTCCACAAATTTATAAATTCGTAGGCACACTATAAAAGAATATTTATACCTCTATTAATTGACTTTTTATTGTACTAAGCTTTTAGTAGTAAATTTATTACAGTTCTGTTTTTAATATTATTAAATAATATAT
>Ga0169931_10015947_pt1 | contig 10017 bp, 9 predicted proteins | sample Kivu_15m_20L_FD_129675 | JGI IMG/M metagenome (GOLD analysis project Ga0169931, IMG submission 129675) | Freshwater microbial communities from Lake Kivu, Western Province, Rwanda to study Microbial Dark Matter (Phase II) - Kivu_15m_20L... | ecosystem: Environmental > Aquatic > Freshwater > Lake ... | reverse complement strand
TGACTTGGGCCTCAATATTGCCGTGGGTGGCTACCGCACCCTTGGGTTTTCCTGTCGTTCCACTCGTAAACAGAATCTGCGCGGGCCGGGAGCTCCAGCTCTCATCGACCCCAGGAAGCTCAGCCGAGCGGTGTCCCCTCAAAGACGTAAGCGCCAAGACAGGGATGCCGACCCTCAGGGCCGCCTCTTGGACAGCACTCGCTCGAGGGGCGCCATTAACGACGTGAAAAATAACGTCGGACGACGCGCTCTCTTTGAGGACATGTTCGAGCTCCTGGGCCGGGTGTTGAACACAAAGAGGAACCGCCACGCCCCCCGCTCTCCAGATTCCCCACTGAACCGAAACATAATGAGCGGAGGCGGGCACAAAAAAGGCCACGCGCTCCCCGGCAAGGTCCTTGCGGTTGGCCTGGGCCAAAAGTGCCGCTGCCACTTGGTCTGCCTCGTCCGAGAGCTGCTGATAGGTGACGCTGCGCTCGGCATCCCAGAGTGCTTTTTTTTGAGGAAACGCCTGACTCTGTGCGACCCAAAACATGGCCATCCTCCTTTGGGGCTCTATCTCAGGCTAACCGATCCCTAGAGTGCCGCCAAGATCTTGTCGCCTGATGCTTTTTTGTTCTGGAATCATCAAGCAGTCCCTAGAACTCGCCGAATAGAGAAATGATGACGGACTCTGATTCTACAGCGCACTACCTGGTGTTCACCCTGTTTAGAGCAAAGTTTGCTTTGCCGCTCCTTTGGATTCGCGAAGCCATTGAGCACCCCGACTTTCTTGCTAAAAGTACTTTTTCGAGCCGTTTTTTTGGAATGGTCCAGATGGGTGAGGAAACCCTCCCGGTCATCGACCTGCGTCCCAAACTCAAGCGACACTTCGAGCAAGGGTCAGAGGCGCTGAACCCTCTCATGGCCTACCGTCCCGAGATGGCCCTGGCTTGCTCGATTCCCTGGGGCCAAGAAGCCGTGCCGGTCGCCCTGGCGATTGACCGGGTTCAGTGCTTGCTCTCCACGGACTCTCCGGCCGCAGACTCTGTCAGCATGGGCACCAAAAAAATCCCTCTCCTCACACCTGCGGATTTGCTCACACACGAGGAGAGCCGCGTGGCGCTGGAAATTCTGCGCACACAGAAAAAGAAAATCGCCTAACGTCTCAGGCGCGCCTCAAGAAAGAGCCGGTCTCGGACCTCTTGTCGTATGGGGTAGTCCAGATGGTTAGCCTCTTTTCTCACCTCAAGAAGCCTCCTAGACTCTTGCTGATGAAACCTCACGAGGAGTCGAATCCGCTCTTGAATCCAGGAGCTCCGCGCACGAGCTCCGGCATTGTCGACAAGACGTAAAATCCATTCCGACAAAAAGCTCTCACACGACTCTCCCTCAAGAAACTGATGGAGGCCCTGGACCCAGGGTTGTTCGACCTGCCTAAAGGTTGCGCGCGCGACTCCTCTTTGGCGATCAGAGGTGGGGGTCGGCACTCGGTGCGCTGAAAACTCAAGGAGCTCCACCATGGCCCAGAAAAATTCCCTCACCCATAAGCGCGAGCGATAGCACCCATGCCATTTCAAGCTACTCTGGTTTGAGCCCAGCACTCTCCCGGGGTCATGGGTCAGAATCAACTCAAGGGCTCCCGAGTGAGCTTCAAATGAAACTCCGATGTAAGGATAGAGAAACGAATACGCGGCGCTGACATTCAGGCGGGGGCGTTCAGCTTGGATCAACTCAAGCTCACGCAAACACGCGTCGCGGTGGGACGGAGACACCTCAAACTCGATGCGCACACCCTCTTTCAGGATTTTTCGCATCTTGCGGTGGCGTCGCAACCGGGTAGCGTTTCTATACTGCTGAAGGCGCCTTCTGAGGCGGATCGCTTTTCCGACGTAGATCAGCTGATCGCTTTTATCGAAAAATCGATAGACGCCCGGCTCCAACGGAACCCCGGAGAGAAAGTCTGATCCAAATTTCCGATCAAATTCCCGCATCCGGCTGGGCCATGACCGTCGCCCTAGCGCGGGCGGCCGCAATCCGCTGGTGCTGAAGATCGAGCTGCTCGAGCGCTTCCTCAAGGCTACCGCCTTCCATCAGCACACCCGCGAGGGTCTGCCTGAGGCCGAGCACTTCTTCTTGGAGCGCCGAAAGCTCGTCTTGGTGTCTCACCTTCTCAGAGATGATCACGCCGCTCAGCTGCTGAGCGCGGCGCTCTTCATGAGAGAGGCTTTGAGTGATGCGAGCAATCTGCGTTTCCAGCTGAATCCTCATCTCATTAAAAGAGTCGCGCACCTTTTCTCTGTCTTGTGCGGCCTCTTTTTCCAGCTCAGCTCGGATCTTCTCGCGCTCCTTGAGCGCCCCCCAGTGCATGCGCTCCCGCATGGAGGCCTCAATCTTTGCAACTTCTTCATCCATGCTTCGCTTCGAAGCGCGAAAGGCTTCGTACTCTTTTGAGAGCTCAGCAAACTTGCTCTCTGAGCTATGAAGCCGAATCAGGGCCGACTGGAGCTCGTCTTGATAACTCTTTGCGTGGCGCTCGAGCTGCTCGATTCGTTTGCGACCTTCAATCTGCTCGAGTTGTGCCGACTCGAGCTGGGACTCAAGCTCGCGAATTCGCTCTCGGGACTTGTCTCCCTCTACGATGATGAGTTTGGCTTCTTTTTCACGCTGAAGCACTTCGGCCCAAGCAGCTCTGTACTGATTGAGCTCATCCCTGAGGCGCAAGTAGTCCGTGTGAAGAACTTTGTGCTGCTGGTTGATTTTCTTTTCGTTCTCTTGATGCAGAGTGAGCGCAGCCTTGTACTTCTCTTGATTCAGCTCAAGTTCGCGATTTCTCGAGCGAAGGTCTTGAATGTTCTGCTCATGCGCCGTTACCGCTGCCGCTAGATCTGCGGTGAGCTTTCTGGATTTGTCTTTCTCCTGTTGGAGGGCCGTCTCCATGCCCCGGAGTGTGCTTGCCAAGCCCTCAAGCTGGCCCAAGCCTGCAATAGCACTCTGTGCGGTTTGGGCCCCCTGGGTAGCGGTCTGTGGATTTACATATGCACTCATAACCAAAAACTCCCCCCGGCCATTCTGTCGAGACGAATCCGGACTGTCAAACAAGGGATGACAATGCTCAGGAATTTTTTTGTGCGGCGCATAAAAGTGGCGGAGAGAGAGAGATTCGAACTCTCGAGGGGATTTCTCCCCTGCACCCTTAGCAAGGGTGTGCCTTCGACCACTCGGCCATCTCTCCGCACGTGAGGTCTCGAGCCTCAGAACCTAGCAGCGGTGGGAGCGTTTTTCAATCCACCCATGCGTTGTATCGCGGTTTAACCGGGGAATTCTTGCGCTGCGCGAAGTCACGCTCCACGGGGAAGGCCGTGATCAAGCGAGTCACCCCCTGCCCACGCTGCGAATAGACCAAAAGCCTCCCACCGCGGGGATCCCGAGGGAGAGAAACCAAATCAGTCACCCACTCGATGCTCTCACCTGAGCGCAGACGCTGAATCTCGGTGACCCGATCACTGGCGGGAAGGGCAAGACTCTTGAGATCTGGCGTGACTCTGGCCTCAAGGCGGGCCCGCCATCGCTCCCACTCCAGGGCCTGATCTTGAAGGGCAATCCGCATCGCAAGATAGGTCACCTGAGATAAAAGGGTGCTTCGCTCCGAGAGGGTGTGAGCCTCTGGCCCAAGGCTCTGGGCAGGGAGTGAAAACCCCTCCTCCAATCGACCCGAAACCCAGCGAGCACGCTTAAAACCAAACGGGGTCCTCAAGTTACTGAGCAAATACCCATACGTGTGGATGAGTCCGGCATGGACGATGGTTTTTGTGCCCCGCTCCTCAATCTGCACTCCATAGTTTTGAGCCAGGAGGGTGAGGATTGGCCTGCGAACGATCTCCGCTCCGGCGCTCTCTTCAAAGTTCTGACTGAAGCCCCAAGCCTCTCGAAGTGCCGCATCTTCGCGGTCACGCTCCAAGGAAATCCGAATCGACTCCGGAAGCTCTAGGGCCTGCCCCGTGGCCCCTTCGAAATCCCGAACCCAGCCCGCCCAGGGACAATCCTGGGAGCGCTCGCCCAAGTCCTCCCGGGGACAAGCTCGCTCTGAAATAGCCTGTGGGGTTCGAGACAAAAAAACAGGGGCGCAAGCTCCAAAAAGGAGTGCGCCCCCAAAACAGAGGATCCAAAAAAACCTGAGCACGAGGAAGGGATTATTTTTGAGCATTCCCCTCTACTTGTACGTCGATCTCCACTTCATCGCCAACGAGAAAGCCTCCCGTATCGAGGGCCTTGTTCCAGACCATGCCGTAGTCCTTGCGATTGATTTTTCCGCTGGCACTAAAGCCCACTTTTTCATTTCCCCAGGGGTCTTTACCAGCACCCAAATACTCCATGTCAAAGCTTACGGCTTTGGTCACACCGAGCATCGTGAAGTCACCCGACATTTTGTACTTATTCTTGCCCGCGGCCTTGAGCTCCTTGGCGACAAAGCTCAACGCGGGGTGCTTTGCTACATTAAAGAAGTCGGCGTTCTTGAGGTGCTCGTCGCGCTTGGCTTCGTTTGTAAAAATCGTGTCGGCTTTTACCGTAAAGCTTCCCTGAAATGCCTTGGGATTCTTTTCATCAAAACTAAAGGTGCCAGAAAAGTCTTTGAAGTTTCCGGTGGTCTTACTCATCAAATGCTTCACTTTAAAGCTCGCGCTCGAATGCGCTCCGTCCACAACATAGTTTCTTTCGGTTGCAGAGAACGCCTGTGCCGAAACCAGCACTGCGCCAAGAGAGAGGGCGGCCAAGAGTCTACGGGTTGTCATCTTCATGATTCAAATCTCCTTAAGTTGAGCCCCTACTTTACGACAGGTCTTCTCGAAGTAAAGCGCAAGCGCGCTCCCCTTAGGGCTGACTCCAGACTCGCCACAAAAGAAGCGCCGCAACACCGATGAGGGCGGGCCTCGCCACTCTCTCTGCCTGCCGGGTCGCGAGCCTTGCGCCAAGCCAAGCCCCAAGCACGGCGCCTGCGGCTACCCACAGTCCCGCATCCACCCTCACCCGTCCCGCACTCCAATAGCCGATACCCGAAAAAAGCGCCGAGCAGGAGTTGGCGAGTTTGGCCGTCGCCATGGCAGGAAGGATCTCCATCCCCGCCACCCACAAAAGACCCAGAAACATGAAGGTGCCCCCTCCCGGACCCCAGGCTCCGTCGTAAAAACCCACCAAGAGACCGGTGACCCCAATCTTCCAGGTTGCCGGATGGGCGGTGACAGTGGGAGGCCTGAGTTTTTTTCCAAAGAAAACAAAACCCAGAATCAACGGAACCGTGGCCGAAAGAAGAATCCGAAAGGCCTCTGCAGGAAACAGGGGGCTCACCTGTGAGCCCATAAGGGCGCCGAGCGAAATCGCGATCGAAAACCCAAGCCCTGCTCTCCACTCCAAATGGCCTCGGCGCGCATACACCACGAGCGCAGTAAAGGCGGCTAAAAACCCTGGAATCTTATTGCTCCCAATCGCATGGGCGCCGGGACCCACATGGAGAATGAGCGCAGGAAGCGTGATGAGGCCCCCTCCGCCCGCAATGGCATCCATCACTCCCGCAAAAAGACCCGCAAAAAACAGCCACATGGAACTCACTCTGCGGGGCTTAAAGAGGGGTGACAACCGTTTTTCGGGTGTCTAAATCCTAAACACTGCCTCCCTCGCCCAGGCGAGTTTGAGTCGCAGGTCTCAAGCGGCATCCGCCTTTGCTCTAGATCAGGCCCACGGAGAGCGACCATGACCCAAACCCGCCAATTTTGCCGCCAAATTTGGATAAGCCTAGTAATGCTTTGGGGAGCTACTCATCCCGCTCTCGCGCTTGCTGGGGGTGAGTGTCGAATCTCGGGCCTGACTCTGACGAGTGACATTCCGGGGGTTCCCACTGCTGCCATAACTCTGATTGCCGATGAAAGAACCAAGTCCCTTCGTCACTTCGAAGTCGACATTAACGGTAAGACCTCGCGCGTGTCCGCCAACTCTGTGGATGTGCTTCTTAAAGTCATGAGCTCGGATTTCAAGGATGAGCCTGCTGTTTTCCAGTTTGATCACCCCACTCCCGCGGTGGAGCAAGTGACGGCTCAAATCGGAAATGGCGCACTTTCGGTCGATCTCAACCTTGACGGCGCTCCTGAGGTCACTGCTCTCAAAGTTTCTGGAAACTTTAGTCGCAAAACCGGGGGGACCTGGACCCTCGACGCCTACCGAAGTCCCAACCCTTTTTCTCCTCGCGCCAAGCTCGACATCACCCTCAAGCGAGATGGTGATCGCTGTGAGGATTGGGGCTTTTACGTGAAAGGCAAGAGCGGCGAGCGTCAGATTTCAGGCCTCTACTTTAAAGGGAACACGCTCTTGGGCAATGTCATTGGTGTGGATGAAATCCTCCCCGTCGACTTCGATCCCAATGCGCTACAAAAAGTCATTGGTCAGCTCACCCAACCGGCCCGTTCTCTCGAGAATAGCCGCATCTCTGACCGACTTGCAAAAAACACCGTGTTAGCTGTCGGCACCTCGAGTGACGGCTCGCCGACTCGCGCTTCGGGATCCGCTCGTTCCGCAATTTAACTCAAGGAGAACCACCCGTGAAAAAGCTCCCCGCGCGTGAGTGCGTCTTTCATGATCATGCCGATGATCTGGCAGATGATCCGCGATTTGAGAAAAAGGTGCTGGGGCTGTGGTTGCAGAAATTCAGGCCGGCTTTATTCGTTGCGTTCGTTAAGTGGCGGAGAGGGAGGGATTCGAACCCCCGGTGAGGTTACCCCCACTCCGGTTTTCAAAACCGGCGCATTCGACCACTCTGCCACCTCTCCGCTTTTCGAGTCCCAGGCTTCTCAGCGCCTGAGGCCGCTGTCAACCATCCAGAGCTGGCTTCCCTCACGAAGAAACCCGGGAGCGCCCTCAACATAGCGATGCAGGACCTGGGGAACCTCCACTCGGCCTTTTTCATCCTGATGGTTTTCTAAAATAGCGAGAAACGTCCTTCCCACAGCAAGCCCCGACCCGTTCAGGGTATGGGCAAGACGGGGCTTGGATTGAGGCTCAGGGCGATAGCGAATCTGGGCTCGTCTGGCCTGAAAGTCCTCGCAGTTCGAACAAGACGAGATTTCGCGATACGCCCCCTGCGCGGGTAACCAGACTTCGAGGTCGTAGGTCTTGGCTGCGCTAAACCCCATGTCGCCCGCGCAAAGAAGCATGGTTCGGTAAGGCAACCCCAACATCTGCAGCACTCGCTCAGCGTTGGCCGCCATCTTTTCGAGCTCGTCATAGGAGTGCTCTGGCTCACAGATCTTTACGAGTTCGACTTTTTGAAACTGGTGCTGACGAATGAGGCCGCGGGTGTCCTTTCCGTACGAGCCCGCCTCGCTTCTAAAGCAGGGCGAATAGGCCGTGAGGCGATAAGGCAACTTTCCAGGCTCAATAATTTCGTCACGAAAAACGTTGGTGAGCGGCACCTCAGAGGTCGGAATCAAAAAGAGCTCACGGTCTGCTGTGCCCGTTTTAAATAAATCCTCTTCGAACTTAGGGAGCTGCCCAGTACCCGTCATCGAGGCGCGATTCACCATAAAAGGCGGGATCACCTCTTGGTATCCGTGCTCACGCGTATGGAGATCGAGCATGAACTGGATCAGAGCTCTCTCCAGCGTAGCCCCCGCTCCCAGATAGAGGGCAAAGCGAGCACCAGAAATTTTTCCGGCCCTCTCAAAATCCAAAATTCCAAGACCCTCTCCTAGGGCCACATGGTCTTTGGGGGTAAAAGAAAAGGATCTGGCGACTCCCCAGCGGCGCACCTCCTGGTTTTGCTCTGCTCCCGCCCCTTGGGGAACACTTGCATGCGGAATGTTGGGGATGCGAAGCCCAAGGTCCGAAAACGTGGCCTCAACTTCTGTAAGCTTGGCCTCGAGGGCCTTGATCTCATCCCCTACCGCTCGCGTCTCGATCACGCGGCGCTCGGCCTCGGCCGCTGCTGCGGGGTCCGATTTAGCTTTCGACTTGAGCTGCGCAATTTCCTGCGACGATTGGTTTCGCTTGGCCTTCAATAAATCGGCCTGGTGAATCAGGCCTTTTCTCTCTCTCGAGAGCTCAGCAATCGACCCCAAGAGCGCGGAATCAGCGTTTCGGCGCTTCAATGCATTCTCGAGATCGCCTAGGGATTCAGAAAAAAAACGCGGGTCCAACATTTCATCGTTCTCCGTTTAATATCCGAGAAGCTGCTCGCGGTCAGAAGCGTCGGGCTCCATTTCCAGGTACTTCCGGAATGCCCAGCGCGCATTCGTGCTATCTCCCATCGCTCGATAAGCTTCGCCCAAACGACGATAGATGATGGGATTACCAGAGTCCAGCTTGAGCGCCTCTCGGTAGAGTGCTGTGGCAGCATCATATTTCTTGAGCAGATAGTTTGCATATGCCGCCTGGGCCTTGGGCTCGGCCTCTTGCGGAGCCCTTTGCATGGCCTGAACAAAATAGCTCAAGGCCTTATCATGCTGCCGCTGCTCCAGGTGCACCCCTCCGATAGCCAAAAGAACTTGGAGGGAGTTATTGCCATTTTTGAGCTCCTGCTCAAATTCGGCCTGAGCTGCCTTGAGATTGCCCAAGCGGATATAGATCAGGCCCTTGCTGTAGTGAAGGTTTGGGAACTTGGGGTAAAGCTCGTAAATGCGCTGAAGCGTCTCGTCAGCAGCCTGATACTCCGCAAGCTCCACCAAGACCCGGTAACGCTCGTAATGAATCGCCGCATCGCTCGGGCTTCGATCCAGATAGCTCTTGAATGCATCGGCTGCTTTTTGTTTTGCAGCAACAGCGGCATCTGCCTTTGAAGGTACGGGTTTGGCCAGAAAGTACTGGGCTTCGACTTTAAAGGGTAATGCCATGTCTGGCCTGAGCTGCTTTGCCTGCTCGATGAGCACCTGAGCCTCATCCCATGCGCCTTTTTGAATTTGAAGCTCCGCCATGGCGCAGATCAGCTCAGGTCGCGTGGCTGCCCCCTTCTGGCTTTCGTCCCTGAGATAAGAAAGTGCGCGGTCGAGCCCCTCCGCACCCTGAATGGCTTTTGCCGTTCCTACGACTGCCTCAGTGCTTTCGGGGTCAAAGCGCTGAGCCAGCGCAAACATAAACGGCGCTTGGTCATAGTTTCGAGTCTCAAGAAGGCTTTTTCCAAAAGCAATGTAGACGGCGGGATCGATGGCCTCTCGGGAGAGCGCCTTTTTGTAAAATTCCTGTGCCTCCGTGTGACGCCCCTGTCTTGCGTACCAATCTCCCATGGCTTTATCGAGAGAGCCCTGGGGGACCGAAAGTGTACGTAGTCTTGCAAGCGCACGATTGGCTTCTTCCCATTCGTAGCTTTGAATGAGGAGTTCAATGTAGCGGCTCCAAATCCTGACATCGCTCGGAGCTAGCTCCGCAGCCTTTCTAAAGTTAATCCTCGCGTTCGAAATATCTGCTTTATAGAGGTAGAACAGGTTTCCCAGTCGCACTAGGGGCTGTGGGTTGCTCGACGCCTCCCTCCTGGCCTCCATCAGCTGAATTTGTGCCTCTTCTACTTTGCTTTCGCGAAGCAAGCGCTCACTCTCGGCCAGGTAAAAATAAAGTCTCGCCTCCCGCCGAACCTCAAGAAGCGAGTCCCCTGCTTTGGCCCTAAGAAGAAAGTAATTTAAATTATAATCCGGGTTTTCGGGCTCAAGACCCAACGCTCTTTCGATATGTCCTAACGCGAGATCAAGCTTTCCGTCTAATTGGTCTAGTTTTGAGCGTAAAAAATACGCCTCAGCAAGCTCGCGACTGGGGAGCCGATCCGCCCCCGATGTGAGAAACTGCACGTGATTTCTTACGGCCTTGAGCTCGTCCTTGCTGTCGGCAATTTTGATCATCCTAAAGCGTGCGTAAGAGTGCTCCGGGCTTTCCTTGAGTGCCGACTGATATTCCGCAATCGCTGCCGGAAGATCGCCCAGCCCCTCTGCCACGCGCCCTCGGAGATAACTGGACTTGGCGCGCATGCCGGCTACGGGCGGAAGCGAAGCGAGGACGCGTGCTGCC
>Ga0169931_10015945_pt1 | contig 10017 bp, 9 predicted proteins | sample Kivu_15m_20L_FD_129675 | JGI IMG/M metagenome (GOLD analysis project Ga0169931, IMG submission 129675) | Freshwater microbial communities from Lake Kivu, Western Province, Rwanda to study Microbial Dark Matter (Phase II) - Kivu_15m_20L... | ecosystem: Environmental > Aquatic > Freshwater > Lake ... | reverse complement strand
GTCTACCCGGCCGCGGTGCAGGGCGAGTTGGCCCCGCCCGCGCTGATCGGCGCACTCGCTTCGGCCGCGCGGCGTGCCGAGTGTGACGTCCTGCTGCTCGTGCGGGGGGGCGGCTCGATCGAGGATCTCTGGGCGTTCAATGACGAGGCGCTCGCCCGCGCCATCGCGGCTTCGCCGCTTCCAGTCATCAGTGGGGTCGGACACGAAACCGATTTCACCATCGCAGATTTTGTCGCCGATTGCCGGGCGCCCACGCCCACAGCTGCGGCCGAACAGGTGGCGCCTGAGCGTCGCGAGCTCGTCGATCGGCTCATGGTTCTGGGCGAGTCGCTCGATCGTGCGTTTGCGCGTCACTACGAGCGTGCAGCCCAGCGCTTCGACCTCGCAGTTCGGCTGCTGCGTCCGCCCTCTGCCCAGTGGCGTGAGCGCAGCCATCGACTGAGCCTCCTGCTTGCCAGACTGCGTGCGGTCCAGACGGCGCAGACCGCCCGATTCAATGCCCGGATCGCCCAAGCCCGTGGTCGGCTGCGTGCGCCAAGCACGTTCAACGAGCAGCAGCGACTCGCTGCGCTCGTGCGCCGCCTGATGCTGGGGATGGCGCGCCATCAGGATCGACGTGAGGCCCGCACCGACCGACTGGCGGGCGCGCTCGCCCTGATGAGCCCGCTTGCCGTCCTCGAACGAGGCTATGCGATCGTCCGGGATGCACAGGGGCAGCTTGTCCAAGATGGGGCGGGGCTCGCCCGTGACGATCGCTTGACGGTGCAGGTGGCGCGGGATCGATTCGAGGTGCGTTACGAGCGTCCGCTCGACTGAAACCTGGCCGCGCGCCATCCGCATGCTACTGCGTGCGATGGCGCGCGGGGTGGTCAGTCGGCCGCCGAATTGTCCCGGCTCGCAGCGCGGTCCGCATTGAGATGGGGTCGGTTTGGGCCTAGAATCGCGGGCCTCATGTTGGGTGGCGTGTCATCGTCACCTGCTCTTCATCACCCTGGAGTCTGCTGAAATGGAACACACTCTGCCCGCCCTGCCGTATTCGCCTGACGCACTGGCGCCGCACATGTCCAAAGAGACCTTCGAATACCACCACGGCAAGCACCATCAGGCCTACGTCACCAACCTGAACAACCTGATCAAGGGCACCGAGTTCGAGGCGCTGGGTCTCGAGGACATCGTCCGCAAGTCAAGCGGTGGGGTGTTCAATAACGCCGCCCAGGTCTGGAATCACACCTTTTTCTGGCACTGCATGAAGCCCGCCGGGGGCGGCGCACCTAGCGGCGCGCTTGCCACTGCGATCAATGCCAAATGGGGCTCGCTCGACGCCTTCAAGGAAGCCTTCACCAAGAGCGCGGTCGGCAATTTTGGCTCCGGCTGGACTTGGCTGGTACGCAAGGCCGACGGCTCGGTCGACATCGTCAACACCAGCAACGCCGCGACCCCGCTCACTGGGGGTGACAAGGCGCTGCTCACGATCGACGTGTGGGAGCACGCCTACTACGTCGACTATCGCAATGCCCGTCCCAAGTTCGTCGAGACCTTTCTGAACCACCTCGTGAACTGGGAATTCGCCGAGCGCAATTTCGCGGGCTGAGGAGGCCGTTTCGCGGATGGCAGCGGGCCCGACTAAATGTGTCGGGCGACTCGCTATGCGCTGGGGCCAAAGCCTGCAGGGGCGCCTCCGCAGGTTGCAGGCGGTTGGCCTCTTCAGCGGCCGGTGACCGCCGGAATGCCAAGGCGGTCACCGATGCGCAGCCCCTTCTTCTCAAACCATCCTTGTTCCATTTCAAGTGCGAGCCGCACGGGCTCGTTGGGACAATGGCCGGTTTCCGTCATGGGCGCCATGTCGGCCGTATTGACGATGCGTCCGTCTTCGGCGATGAAGGCGATCGTGAGCGGGATCAGAGTGTTCCGCATCCAGAAACAGTGCATGCCGCGCTCAGGAAAAGCGAACAGCATGCCCTGATTGGGGCCCAGCGCGCGACGGTGCATCAGGCCGATCGATCGCGTGTTTGGGGTGGCGGCCAGTTCCGCGCGGATGCGATGCATGCCGGCGCTCAATTCCACCACGGGCAGCCCCGATTGCGGCGCGGTCTGACCGATCGCAGCACTGCCTGCCGCGAGCGAGAGCCCGGCAAGCCAGGTGCGGATCCGCAGCCGTTCCATCAGTCTCTTGAATACCATCGCGTCGCTCCGAGCACTCGGAAACGCTTGCGTTGCGCCTGTCTGCCGGGTTGCCGATCGGGCATAATTCCGGCTGCGCGGAGGCAGCCGCCCATCAGAACAAGTTCGAACTACGTTTCCAGGAAGGATTCTCCATGTATCAGCATATCAAGATCCCCACGTCGGGCGAAAAGATCCGAGTGAATGCCGATTTTTCGCTGCGGGTGCCTGACCAGCCCATCATCCCCTACATCGAGGGCGATGGAACGGGTCTGGATATCACGCCGGTGATGCTCAAGGTGGTCGATGCCGCTGTGGACAAAGCCTACGGTGGGCGCCGCAAGATTCACTGGATGGAGATCTATGCGGGCGAGAAATCCACGCGCATCTATGGTCCGGATGTCTGGCTGCCCGAAGAAAGCCTGCACGCGGTCAAGGACTATGTGGTCTCGATCAAGGGCCCGCTCACGACACCGGTCGGGGGGGGTATCCGTTCGCTCAATGTGGCCCTGCGCCAGGAACTCGATCTCTACGTCTGTCTGCGCCCGGTTCGCTACTTCAAGGGCGTGCCCTCGCCGCTGCGTGAACCCGAGAAGACCGACATGGTGATCTTCAGGGAAAACTCCGAGGATATCTACGCCGGTATCGAGTGGGCGGCCGAATCGGAGGGTGCCAAGAAGCTCATCCAGTTCCTGACCTCGCAAATGGGGGTCAAGAAAATTCGCTTTCCCGCCACCTCGGGTATCGGCATCAAGCCCGTGTCGCGCGAGGGGACCGACCGCCTGGTGCGAAAGGCCTTCCAATACGCCATCGACAATGACAAGCCCTCGGTCACCCTGGCGCACAAGGGCAACATCATGAAGTTCACCGAGGGGGCCTTCCGCGACTGGGGGTATGCGCTCGCTCAAAAAGAGTTCGGTGCCGAGTTGCTCGATGGCGGCCCCTGGATGCAGATAAAGAACCCCAAGACGGGCCGCCAGATCGTCGTCAAGGATGTGATCGCCGATGCATTCCTGCAGCAGATCCTGCTGCGGCCGGCCGAGTACAGCGTCATTGCGACCCTGAACCTGAATGGCGATTATGTGTCGGACGCGCTGGCCGCCCAGGTGGGTGGCATTGGCATCGCGCCCGGTGCCAATCTGTCCGATTCGGTGGCGATGTTCGAGGCAACGCACGGCACAGCCCCCAAGTACGCCGGCAAAGACTATGTCAACCCGGGTTCCGAGATCCTGTCGGCCGAGATGATGCTGAGGCACATGGGCTGGTTCGAGGCGGCCGACCTCATCATCTCCTCGATGGAAAAGGCCATCCTCTCACGCAAGGTCACCTACGACTTCGCCCGGTTGATGGAAGGCGCGACGCAGGTTTCCTGCTCGGGCTTTGGTCAGGTGATGATCGATCACATGTGATGTCTTCGCGCGCGTCTTACGAGCTGCTCACTTGAGGTTCTGGGACGCGCGTCCTGAGGGCCGCAAAAAAAACCCCGGCAAACTGCCGGGGTTTTTTTACCCGCACTGGCCTCACGCCAGACGGGGTCAGGGTTCAAGCGCCCTGTATGTTCGATGCTTGCTTGCCTTTGGGGCCTTGCACGACATCAAACTGGACTTTCTGGCCTTCTTTCAGGCTTTTGAAGCCATTCATCTGAATCGCGCTGAAATGCGCGAACAGATCTTCACCACCGTCGTCCGGCGTGATGAAGCCGAAGCCCTTCGCGTCGTTGAACCACTTGACAGTACCCGTTGCCATGATGCGGCCTTCCTTCAAATATGTCACTCGATCATCCGACACGGCACGGGCCCGCGCGAGGATGACCCCCTCGCTGTCGGAGACGAGGATTCGTCTCCGCGTAGCAGCGCATCCAAGCGGGAATGACTAAAGTCCCTTTGGAGTTTGCGGATTTTTTTACAGTTATTGCTGTACGTCAAGGGGTGGGTCAATTTCTGTCACTTACGGTGTCTGTCAAGGCCCCCTCGAGCGGGATGGGCGTTGTTGCAGCGCTACGGCGAGTCGATAGAATGTTTCCCATGGCCACTCGAACCGACCCTACCACCGTACTCGAGGAACGCGAATCCCGGCTTGCGCCCCCTCCGATGTATCAGGTGTTTTTGCTCAATGACGATTACACTCCCATGGAGTTTGTCGTGATCGTTCTGCAGAAATTTTTCGGAATGGGCAGGGAAAAGGCGACGCAAGTCATGCTCGCCGTGCACCGGCAGGGCCGAGGCGCATGCGGGGTCTACCCCCGGGACGTCGCGGCGACCAAGGTTGAGCAAGTCAGCAGTTTTTCACGCCAGCATCAGCATCCGCTTCAGTGCGTGATGGAGGAAGCATGATCGCGCAGGAACTCGAAGTCAGTCTGCACATGGCCTTTGTCGAGGCCCGACAACAGCGGCATGAATTCATCACGGTGGAGCATCTCCTGCTCGCGCTGCTCGACAACCCGTCCGCCGCAGAGGTGCTGCGCGCCTGTGCTGCCAACATCGATGAATTGCGGCGCAATCTTACCGGTTTCATCCGGGAAAATACGCCTATCGTCCCCGGTTCTGAGGAGATCGATACGCAACCGACGCTCGGCTTTCAGCGGGTGATCCAGCGGGCGATCATGCATGTGCAGTCCACCTCCAACGGCAAGAAGGAGGTCACAGGCGCAAACGTGCTCGTCGCCATCTTTGGCGAGAAAGACTCCCACGCCGTGTATTACCTGCACCAGCAGGGCATCACCCGGCTCGATGTCGTCAATTTCATCTCCCACGGCATCACCAAGGCCCCCCAGCCCAAGGAGCCTGCCAAGGAAGAGTCCGCCGAGGCCGAGGAGCAGGCCACCCAGCCGGGGCCCGCCGCCCAGCCGGGTGCTCTCGAGCAGTACACGACCAACCTCAACGCCGCCGCGCGCGAGGGGCGCATCGATCCGCTCATCGGGCGCGATCAGGAAGTCGAGCGCGTGATTCAGGTGCTCTGTCGTCGTCGCAAGAACAATCCGCTGCTGGTCGGCGAGGCCGGCGTGGGCAAGACCGCGATTGCCGAGGGGCTGGCCTGGCGCATCACGCAAAGCGATGTTCCCGAAGTTCTCGCCAATGCCTGTGTCTATGCGCTCGACATGGGCGCGCTTCTCGCCGGTACCAAGTACCGTGGAGACTTTGAGCAGCGGCTGAAAGCCGTTCTCAAGCAGCTCAAGCAGACGCCTGGCTCGGTTCTCTTCATTGATGAGATCCATACCCTGATCGGCGCAGGATCAGCCTCGGGCGGCACGCTCGATGCATCCAATCTGCTGAAGCCGGCACTGTCCTCGGGTCAGCTCAAATGCATCGGTGCGACGACTTACACCGAGTACCGCGGCATTTTCGAAAAAGACCACGCGCTGTCGCGGCGTTTCCAGAAGATCGATGTCGTCGAACCCTCGGTCGAGCAGACCGTGCAGATCCTGCGCGGGCTGAAATCGCGGTTCGAGGAGCATCACGGGGTCAAGTACTCGTCCTCGGCGCTTTCGGCCGCAGCCGAGCTGTCTGCGAAATACATCAACGATCGGCACCTCCCGGACAAGGCCATCGACGTGATCGACGAGGCGGGCGCGGCGCAGCGCATTCTTCCCAAATCACGTCAGAAAAAGGTCATCGGGAAGAACGAGATCGAGGACATCGTCGCGAAGATCGCGCGCATTCCCCCAGCCTCGGTCTCATCCGACGACCGTGGTCGCCTGCAAACGCTCGATCGCGACCTCAAGGCGACTGTCTTTGGTCAGGATCCCGCCATCGAGGCGCTTGCGGCCGCTATCAAGATGTCGCGCTCAGGACTCGGCAAGCCCGACAAGCCGATTGGTGCATTTCTCTTTTCGGGTCCGACCGGTGTCGGCAAGACCGAAGTCGCCAAGCAACTCGCCTTCATCCTCGGAATCGAGCTGATCCGTTTCGACATGTCCGAGTACATGGAGCGTCACGCGGTGTCGCGCTTGATCGGCGCGCCCCCCGGCTACGTCGGCTTCGATCAGGGGGGCTTGCTCACCGAGGCCATTGCCCGCAAGCCCCACTCGGTGCTGCTGCTTGACGAAATCGAGAAGGCGCATCCGGACGTGTTCAACATCCTGCTGCAGGTGATGGATCACGGCACGCTGACGGATAACAATGGGCGCAAGGCCGATTTCCGCAACGTCATTCTCATCATGACGACCAACGCGGGCGCGGCCGACCTGCAGCGCCGTTCGATCGGTTTTTCGGATACCCGCCAGGCGGGCGACGAGATGGTCGAGATCAAGCGTCTGTTCACGCCCGAGTTCCGCAATCGGCTCGACTCAACCATCAGCTTCCGTGCGCTCGATCAGGAGATCATCCTCCGCGTCGTCGACAAATTCCTGATGCAGCTTGAAGAGCAGTTACACGAGAAAAAGGTCGACGCGGTCTTCACTGCGGCCTTGAGAGCACATCTGGCGGTCAAGGGCTTCGATCCCCTCATGGGGGCCCGGCCGATGCAGCGTCTTATCCAGGACACCATCCGCAAGGCTCTGGCCGATGAGTTGCTCTTTGGGCGCCTCGTGGGCGGTGGCAAGGTCACGGTCGATTTCACGGTAGACGAGCAGGTTCAGCTGATTTTCGGTGAAAAGCCGCCTCCGGCCTCTGTTGAGACCGCCGGGCCGTCGGTTGAAGGCGAGGGCGAGGAGTACGCGGAGACGGTTCCGGCCTGATTCTCAGAGGACTTGGGCTGCCTGGCCGGTTCCTGCCATGGCAATCGCTCTGCGGCTCGATGCCAGGGCGCTCATCGCCGTTGCGGTGATAGCCTGGGGTGCAGTCGCTTTGGCCTTGCTGCTCCAGCACGGGTTTGGCTACGAGCCCTGTCCCTGGTGCACCTTGCAACGGCTGATCTATCTCCTGATCGGTCTTGCGGCAGCGCTCGCGTTGCTGCTCCGCAGTGCGCGCAGGTTCGCGCTCGCGACAGCAGCGCTCGTACCGCTTGCGGCGATCGCGGGCGCTTTCGCAGCCTGGCATCAGCACACGGTCTCCGCTCGTTCGGACTCGTGCGCACTCACGTTTGCTGATCGATTCATGGGCGCGCTGTGGCTGCCGGAGCTCTGGCCCGCGATGTTCGAGGCGCGTGCCCGCTGCGATGAGGCCAATCTGCCGTGGCTTGGTGTACCCTTCGCGCTCTGGAGCCTGGCGATGTTCGCGCTGCTCGCAGTGCTTGGCCTCAGGGCGTTTCGGTCCCGCCCACCCACGCTTTTTCTGAAATGACATGAATCCGAGCGCACTCGATCAGCTTCGCGAATTCACGACAGTCGTCGCCGACACGGGTGACTTCAATGCGATGCGTGCCTACGCGCCCCGCGATGCAACGACCAATCCGACCCTGATCTTCAAGGCTGTGGCGCAGCCTGCGTACCTCGGCCTCGTGGACGAGGTGGTTCGCAGGTTCGCCGGCGAGTCGCCCGAGACGCTCGTTGACCGACTCCTTGTGCGCTTCGGTTGCGAGATCCTGTCGATCATTCCAGGTCGCGTCTCGACCGAAGTCGATGCCCGGCTGTCGTTTGACTCCGATGCGACCGTGGCGCGGGCACTGCAGATGATCGATCGGTACGAAGAGGCGGGTATCGATCGCGCCCGCGTGCTGATCAAGATTGCGGCGACCTGGGAAGGCATTCGGGCGGCGCGCGCGCTCGAGTCGCGCGGGGTGCGGTGCAACCTCACGCTGCTCTTCTCGCTGACCCAGGCGGTCGCTTGCGCGGATGCGGGGGTCACCCTGATCTCGCCTTTTGTGGGCCGCATCCTGGACTGGTACAAGCGGCGTGACGGTCGGGATTTCGGGTCTGAGGAGGATCCGGGCGTGCTCTCAGTCCGCGGCATCTACACGTACTTCAAGCATCACGGTTACCGGACCGAGGTGATGGGCGCGAGCTTTCGCTCGATCGATCAGATTCGCGCACTGGCCGGCTGTGATCTGTTGACCATCAGCCCGGACTTGCTCGAGCAACTCCGGGTCGACCTGCGGCCACTCGTTCGTCGTCTGGACCCCGGGGCGGCGAGCACCGGGGGCATCGAGCGCCTCTCGCTGGATGAGCCGGCATTCAGGCTGGCGTTGAACGAAGATGCGATGGCGAGCGAAAAGCTATCTGAAGGGATCCGGCTTTTTGTCGCGGATGCAAAAAAGCTCGATCAAGCGATTGCGGGACGCATCAACACGCTTTGAGGGCGCTGTCTCAATTCCGTCCTGTGCTGCCAAAACCGCCGCTGCCCCGCTCGCTCGCGACAAACTGGTCGACGATCTCAAACTGCGCCTGAATGACCGGCACGATCACCATCTGCGCGATGCGCTCGAGTGGTTCGATCGTGAATGCTGACCGTCCCCGGTTCCAGCAGGAGACCATCAGCGGGCCCTGGTAATCCGAATCGATCAGCCCGACCAGATTGCCCAGCACGATGCCGTGGCGTACGCCCAAGCCCGATCGGGGCAGGATCATGGCTGCATAGCCGGGGTCTGCCAGGTAGATTGCCATGCCGGTCGGAATCAGCTGTGCGTCACCGGGCTCGAGTGTGAGCGGCGCATCGATGCAGGCGCGGAGGTCGAGTCCGGCAGCGCCTGGGGTGGCGTAGCCCGGCATCTGTTGATGCAGGCGGGGATCGAGGATTTTGAGCTGGACGTTCATGCTTGGGGTCATGGCGAGGGTGTGGGGGATGTGCGCACCGGCGGCAGCCGCCCTGCGATGTCCTCGACCAGCGCCTGGGCAAGCGCGTCCTTGCTCGCACGGGGCAGTGCAATGCTGCGTTCACCGTCGAGGATCAGTATCTGGTTGTCATCGCGGCCGAAGGTTTCATGGCCAATATTGGCGACCAGCAGCGGAATGCCTTTTCGCGCGAGCTTCTCGCGCCCGTTGTGCTCGAGCGCTTCGCTTTCGGCTGCAAAGCCCACGCAGTAGGGTGCGTTGGGGCGACGGGCCACGCTTGCGAGGATGTCCGGGTTCTGAGTGAACTGCAGCGTGGGGACTGACGTGTCATCGGTCTTCTTGATCTTCTGCTCACTCACGCTCGTGACCCGCCAGTCCGCAACCGCTGCAACCGCGATGAAACAATCGCTGGGCGTGCCGACCGAATCGAGCTCGTTCAGGTGTCGATGTACGGCCTCGTGCATCTCCAGGGCCGAAGTGACGCTGGTGCGCCGAACGCCCGGCGGGCACGGCAGGCTGACCGGCCCCGAAATGAGGCTGACCTCAGCGCCTGCCCGGGCGCAGGCCCGCGCGATCGCATAGCCCATCTTGCCCGAGGACCGATTGGTGATTCCGCGGACCGGATCGATCACCTCGTAGGTCGGCCCGGCCGTGATCAGAATCCGGCGCCCGGCCAGTCGCTTGGGCATGAAAAAGGCGCAGACTTCCTCGACGATCGCCTCCGGTTCGAGCATGCGCCCCGGACCGGTTTCGCCGCAGGCCTGATCGCCGCTGTCAGGACCGATCAACTCGACGCCATCGTCGCGCAGTTGTCGGGCGTTGCGCTGGGTGGCGGGGTGCTCCCACATCTGACGATTCATGGCTGGTGCGATCATCAGGGAACAGTCCCGGGCCAGACAGAGGGTCGTGAGCAGATCATCGGCCAGTCCGTGAGCGAGCTTGGCCATCAAGTCTGCGGTGGCTGGCGCGATCAGCAGCAGGTCGGCCGCGCGCGACAGTTCGATGTGCGCCATGCCATTGGCGATCCGCTGATCCCATTGGTCGGTGATCACCGGTTCGCCGGTCAGGGCCTGAAAGCTTGCCGTCCCGACAAAATGCGTCGCCGCCTCGGTCATCACCACGCGCACCCGCGCGCCCGCGCGCTGCAGGCCACGGGCAAGCTCGGCCGCCTTATAGGCCGCAACGCCTCCCGATACACCCAGCACGATCCG
>Ga0169931_10015943_pt1 | contig 10018 bp, 7 predicted proteins | sample Kivu_15m_20L_FD_129675 | JGI IMG/M metagenome (GOLD analysis project Ga0169931, IMG submission 129675) | Freshwater microbial communities from Lake Kivu, Western Province, Rwanda to study Microbial Dark Matter (Phase II) - Kivu_15m_20L... | ecosystem: Environmental > Aquatic > Freshwater > Lake ... | reverse complement strand
TTGACGGCCGTGTGGGTGCTCGCCGCGACCATGTCCGCGCCGATCTTGAAGCGGGTTTCATAGTCGTCGATGAAGCGGCGGACGGGCGCGAGCTTGCTGTCCCGGTCGAGCGAGGTGGTCACCAGCACGCCCTCGGCCGCCTTTTTCGCGATGTCGATGAAGCTAGAGGTGTCGAAGCCCTCGGTGCCGATGATCGGCGCGGTGACGCCCCCCGCCCGCAGTTGAGCCACCAGCGGCCCACCATTGAAGAAGTAGCCGGGGATGTAGAGCGCCTCGGGTGCATCGCGTTTGACGCTCGCGACGATCCCGCCGAACTGACGGTCGCCCATCGCGAAGTTGTACTCGCTCCCAATCGTGATGCCAAACTGCTGGCTGACGCTCTTGAAACCGGCCGACAGCGCCTGCCCAAAGTCGTTGTTGACCGAGATGACGGTGACCTTGCGGTGCTTGAGCGATTCCCCGATCAGCTTGGCCGCCGCCTTGCCCTGCACCTCGCCCATGAACGACGTACGGAAGACGAAGTTGCCGGCACGCGTGATGTCCGGATGGATCGCATAAGCCGAGATGTAGGGGATTGCGGCCTTCTGGAAGACGCCCGCCGCGGCCCGCGTCGGACCCGAATAACTGCCGGAGATCACCACCTTCAGCTTGTCGCCGATGAACTTGTTGGCGAGCGGTACGGCCTGGTCGGGCCTCGCCTGATCGTCGTACACCACCAGCTCGAGCTTGCGTCCGTTCACGCCGCCGCGGGCGTTGATCTGCTCGACTGCGAGCTCCGCGCCATTGAGCGCTGATTTGCCGTCCGATGCGGCAAAGCCGGTCAAAGGCGCATGAAAGCCGATGCGCACTGTCTGCGCGATGGCTGTACCGGCGAAGCCCACCCCGGTGGCGATGGCTGCGGCGGCGATGATCGTCCTGCGGGTCGGTCTGCTCATGCTCTGCTCCTGCTGGTTGATTGGCGGTTCGGGTTGCTTGATCCGATGCTCATGTCAGTGTGGCGCCGCCGGGTTGGGTCCCACAACCCTGCGACCGTCCTGCACCACCACGCGTCCGTCGGCGATCACGGTGTTCACGCAATTGATCCCGAAGCGGTTGATCACCATGCCGTGCTCGGGCACCGACCAGATGACCAGGTCTGCGCGCTTGCCGGGAGCCAGGCTGCCGCGGTCGGCGCCGAGCCCGAGCGACGCTGCGGCATTGATCGTGGCCATCTGCCAGATCTCCGCGTAGCTGAGCCTGAACAGGCGCGAGGCCAGCACCATGACCATCGGCATCGAGGGCATGGGACAACTCCCCGGGTTGTAGTCGGTCGAGAGCGCCGCGACAAGCCCCTGTGCAATTGCCTGTCGAACGGCGATGGGCAGGTGAGCCTTGGCCGGGGGCGCGAGGCCATCCTCGACAAAGCGCGGTGTCATTTCGGCCAGGTGCAGCGCGACCCCGGGCAGATAGATGCCCACGCAGCCGGCCTGGGCCATCGCCGCGATCGCTTCGGGCGGGCTGTGATCCAGATGATCGGCCGACGCCGCGCCCAGCCGGGCCGCCAGTGCTGCGCCACCGGCATCGCCGAACTGATCGGCATGAACCCGTAGCTGCATCCCCAGCGCCAGGGCCTGCTGTCCCAGCGTCGCGCATTCGGCGGCGGTGAAGCCGACCGGATCGCAGAACACATCGCACCAGCGAACCTGCCGCGCCACATCGGGCAGCATCTCGGCCATCATCGCAACGTAATCGCTTCGGCGGTCGGCCCAGCCCTCGGGCAGGGCGTGCAGCGCAAGGAAGGTCGGCTCGATCTTGATCGCGTGACGCAGTCCGAGCGTGAGTCGCAGCAGGCGCAACTCGTCGTCGGGCAGCAGGCCGTAACCAGTCTTGGCCTCGAGCGTGGTGGTGCCCTGCTCGAGCATCGTATCGAGGTCGGCCAGAGCCCGGTGCGTCAGGGTCGCGTCATCGGTCTCCCGCGTTCTCGCTACGGTAAAGCGAATGCCGCCATCGAGCCGGGTGGCGGGCGCACGCTGTGTCATCTTGTACTCATGCTCGAGGTGCCTCGAACCACCGAACACGAGATGCGAGTGCGGGTCCACCAGCCCGGGAGAAACCAGATGGCCCGCGCAGTCGATGGTGGTCTGTGCCTCGTGGCGGGCGATCAGATCTACGGTGTCACCAACCGCCACGATCCGTCCCGCGTCGATGGCAACCGCACCGTCGCGCAGCACCTCCAGGCGCTGTAGTGCGGCTCCGGCCACGCCGGTGGCCGGTCCATCGCAAGGGATCAGTTCGCTCGCATTGACGAGCAGGAGCTCAATGTTGCGCTTTGCCATGGCGTGAAATAGTATGCTACGTGATGGCAAGAAAGCAACCCTCAACTTTGATGGGTCCGAATGCCCGGGCCGAGGCCGGATCAGTCCCGGCGCAGGGCGAACGCGTCCCAGTGCGCGCGGTGAGTCGTGCGCTCGACCTGCTGGCGCTGCTCTGCGACGCGCAATCCCGGACGCTCTCCGATCTGGCGCGCGCCAGCGGTCTGCCAGCCAGCACCGCGCTGCGCCTGCTCAATACCCTCGAGCACGCGGGCTTCGCCAGACGCGATCCGGCTAGTGGCAGTTTCGCGGCTGGCAGCCGTTTGATGCAGGCGGGCTTGTCGGCGCTGCGTCGCACCAGCCTCTACGATCTGGCCGAGCCGGCCCTGCAGCGCTTGTCTAGCGGATCGGGCGAGACGGCCAACCTCGCCATCCAGGTCGACGAGCAGCAGGCCACTTACCTGCGGGTGGTGGTCAGCGCGCGCAGCATTCATTACGCGGCCTGGGTCGGCCGTTCGCTGCCCATGGCCCGCACGGCCGTCGGGCGCGTCTTGAGCGGCGCTGCGGGACCTGCAGGCTATGTCGTCATGCGCGACACCCTCGAGCGCGATGTGACCGCGGTGGCGGTCCCGGTGATGGGTGCCGATGCGCGCATCGTCGCAGCCTTGAGCATCACTGGGCCGAGCTTCAGGATCACTGAAGAAGATACTCAGCATTTCGGACGGCTGCTGCTCGCAGAGGCGGCCTCGCTGGCTGGCGCACTCGGCGGCTGAGCCCAGGGCAACCCCACCGATACCCCTTGGCAGGAGCGAAGGATGACCACAGAGAATCTCAAGCACGGGCATTCGAATCGCCCGACGATTGCGCCCGAACTCGTCGACGCGTATCAGCGTGACGGGGTCGTGCTGCTTGCCGGGGTGTTTGCCGACTGGGTCGATCGACTCCGACAGGCAGTGGCCGCCAATATGGACGACCCCAGTCCGTTTCAGCGCAGCTATGTGCCGGCAGATGGCAGCGCGCCTTTCTTTCAGGACTACTGCAACTGGCAGCGTTTCGAGCCGATGCGCGATTTCGTCCACCATTCTCCGGCCGCCGCGATCGCCGCCGCCTTGATGCGCTCGAGTTCGGCGCGCTTCTTTCACGATCATTTGCTCGTCAAGGAGCCCGGCACCTCGATCGTGACGCCCTGGCATCAGGATCAGCCCTACTACTGCGTCGATGGCGAGCAGAGCGTGAGTTTCTGGTTGCCGCTCGACCCGGTCGGCCGCGACACGGTGATGGAGTGCGTGGCGGGCTCGCACCGCTGGGGGAAGGACTTCAAGCCGATGCGCTTCAATGGTCAGCCGCTCTACACCGATGACGACTTCGAGCGCATGCCCCACATCGAGGCACTGCGCGACCAGCTGACCATCGTTGGCTGGGAGATGGCTCCCGGCGATGCGATCGCGTTCAATTTCCGCACGATCCACGGCGCGCCGGCCAATCGTTCGCACACGCGCCGGCGGGTGGTCTCGACGCGCTGGGTCGGTGATGACGCCCGCTACGTTGAGCGCGAGGGAGCGACCTCGCCGCCGTTTCCGGGTCTGCAGCTTGCCAATGGCGCGCCGCTCGATGCGCCGATCTTTCCGGTCATTTTTCGTCAATAGGGGTCTCAGACCATGGACATGAAACGCACGATCCGCGCCCCGCGCGGCACCGCGCTGAACGCGCTCAGCTGGCAGACCGAGGCACCGCTGCGCATGATCATGAACAACCTCGATCCCGAGGTCGCCGAGCGGCCCGAGGACCTGGTGGTGTACGGTGGCATCGGCCGCGCCGCACGCTCCTGGGAGTGCTTCGACCGGATCGTCGAGGTGCTGGCCCGTCTGCGTGAAGACCAGAGTCTGCTCGTGCAGTCCGGCAAGCCGGTGGGTGTGTTCCAGACCCATCGCGATGCGCCGCGCGTGCTGATCGCCAACTCGAACCTGGTGCCTCACTGGGCCAACTGGGAACACTTCAACGAGCTGGACCGGCGCGGTCTGATGATGTACGGCCAGATGACGGCCGGCTCCTGGATCTACATCGGCAGCCAGGGCATCGTGCAGGGCACCTATGAGACCTTTGCCGAGGCTGGCCGGCAGCACTACAACGGCGACTGGCGCGGGCGCTGGATCCTGACCGCCGGCCTGGGTGGCATGGGGGGTGCCCAGCCCCTTGCGGCGACCATGGCAGGCGCCAGCATGCTCGCAATCGAATGCGACGATAGCCGTATCGAGATGCGGCTGCGGACCGGCTATCTCGATGCGCGAGCGGCGACGATCGACGAGGCGGAGCGCTTGCTCGGGGAGGCTGCGGCGGCAGGCCGCGCGATCTCGGTCGGTCTGATGGGCAACGCGGCGCAGTTGCTGCCGCAATTGCTCGAGCGTGCCCGCAATTCCTCGTTCCGGCCCTCGCTCGTCACCGACCAGACCTCGGCGCACGATCCGTCCAATGGCTATCTGCCCGAAGGCTGGAGCGTCGAGCGCTGGCAGGCCGAGCGCCTGTCCAATCCGGCCGCCGTCGCGGCTGCGGCCCGCGAGGCGATCAGTCATCACGTCCGTGCGATCCTGGGCTTCCAGGCAATCGGCATTCCCTGCGTCGATTACGGCAACAACATCCGGCAGGAGGCCTTCGATGCAGGGATCGCCGAGGCCTTCGACTTTCCCGGCTTCGTTCCTGCCTACATCCGGCCGCTGTTCTGCCGCGGCAAGGGGCCCTTCCGCTGGGTCGCGCTCTCGGGTGACCCCGAGGATATCCGCGCGACCGACGCGAAGATGCGCGAACTGTTCCCGCAGGACCGCATGCTGAACCAGTGGTTGGACATGGCCTCGAGCCGGATTCGCTTCCAGGGATTGCCGGCGCGTATCTGCTGGATCGGGCTCGCTGAACGCCACCGTGCGGGTCTTGCGTTCAACGAGATGGTCCGCACCGGCGAGTTGAAGGCGCCGGTCGTGATCGGTCGCGACCATCTCGATTCCGGCTCGGTGGCGAGCCCCAACCGCGAGACCGAGTCGATGCGCGATGGCAGCGATGCGGTGTCGGACTGGCCCTTGCTCAATCTGCTTTTGAACTGCGCGAGCGGTGCGACCTGGGTGTCCTTCCACCACGGCGGCGGCGTCGGCATGGGCTACTCGCAGCACTCCGGCATGGTGATCGTCTGTGATGGAACTCCTGAGGCCGCGCGTCGCATCGAGCGGGTCCTCTGGAACGACCCCGCCACCGGGGTCATGCGTCATGCGGATGCTGGCTACGAGTCGGCGATCGCCTGTGCGCACGACAACGGCCTCGATCTGCCGATGCTCGGCTGAGTCGTTGCTTTCGACCCCAGGACTGGAGGCTCTTGCGTGGAACTGTTCAAGCTCGAGATAGGCGAATCGCCGCTGCTGGTGTCCTTTCCCCATGTCGGTGTCCATCTGCCGCCTGAGATCGCCGAGCGCCTCACGCGCGAGGCGCTGCTGCTGCCGGATACGGATTGGCATCTGCCGCTGCTTTACGATTGCGCGGGCGAGCTTGGCGCGAGCCGGCTGATCGCGACCCATTCGCGCTATGTGATCGACCTCAACCGCCCACCCGATGGGGTCAATCTCTACCCTGGTCAGAAGACCACCGGCCTGGTACCGGTCGATACTTTCGCCGAGCAGCCGCTCTACCGGGGTAGCCCCCCGGATGCCGGCGAGATCGCCGAGCGGGTCAGCCGCTACTGGCAGCCCTATCATCAGGCGTTGCGAGCGCAGCTCGATCGGATCCGCGAGCGGCACGGTTATGCGCTGCTCTGGGATGCCCACAGCATCATCTCGATGGCGCCGCGACTGTTCGAAGGCCGGCTGCCGGACCTCAACCTCGGCACCGCCGGTGGCCGATCCTGTGGTTCGGGATTGGGCGAGTCCCTGCTCGAACTCGCGCGCGACCATTCGGCCTACACCGCGGTGCTGAATGGCCGCTTCACCGGGGGCCACATCACCCGTTCCTTCGGTGATCCGGCGGCCGGTATCCATGCGGTACAGCTGGAGATGAGCACGATCATCTACATGGACGAGCGGCCGCCCTATGCGCTCGACGAGGTGCGGGCAGCAGCTTTGCGGCCGCTACTGCGCGCCTTCCTCGAGCGCATGCTCGATTGGGGACGTCGGCAGGCAGCGGCCGGCAGCCGTGGCTGAAGCAGACACGCTCACGCGCCCGGTCAGCGCTCGGCGCTTTCACGCCGCGCAAGCCCTTTTGCCGAAGGGCTGGGCGCGCGATGTGGCGCTCGAGGTTGACGACGCGGGCACCTTGACTACAGTCCTGGTCGAACAGTCGCCCCAGCCGGGCGATCTGATCCTGCGCGGGCCGGTCATGCCCGGTATGCCGGCCCTGCATTCGCACGCCTTCCAGCGTGCGATGGCCGGGCTCTCCGAGTGGCGTGCGAGCGATGGCGATGACTTCTGGCATTGGCGCGAGGCGATGTATCGCTTTGCAGGGCGGATCGGCCCGGAGGACGCGCGTGCGATTGCCCGCTGGCTCTATGTCGAGCTGCTCGAGCACGGTTATACCGCGGTCGCCGAGTTCCACTACATCCATCGCCAGCCTGACGGTCTGCCCTACGCGCGGCCTGCCGAGATGATGCTCGCCCATCTCGACGCAGCGCGCGATGCCGGCATCGCGTTCACGGCCTTGCCAGTGCTCTACCAGTGGGCTGGCTGTGATCGCAGTGCGCTTGCGCCCCGCCAGCAGCGCTTCCGCTCCTCGCCCGATGAGGTGCTGGCGATCGCGGCCGCAATCCGCAGTGCGGCGTTGAACGATCCCGATGTGCATGCGGGCATCGCACCGCATTCCCTGCGCGCGGCGGATCTCGACTCGATCCGCGCGGCGATCCGCCAATTGCACCACGATGCGCCCGACGCGCCGGTCCATGTACATGTGGCCGAGCAGACCCGCGAGGTCGACGAGGTGCTCGCCCACCACGGGCATCGTCCAGTCGCGCTGCTCGCCGAGACCGTCGGGCTCGATGCGCGCTGGTGCCTGGTGCACGCGACCCACGTCGATGCGGCAGAGATTCAGGCGATGGCTGCGAGTGCAGCGGTGGTGGGGCTGTGCCCGAGCACCGAGGCCAATCTCGGCGACGGTCTGTTTCCGATCGAGGCTTACCGGGCCGCAGGGGGGCGCTGGGGCATTGGTGGTGACAGCCATGTCTGCCGTGATCCAGCCGAGGAACTGCGCTTGCTCGAGTATGGACAGCGCTTGCACACCCGGCGCCGCAACCGGATCACCGGTCGGGTGTCTGCTGCGGTGGGGACGACCCTCTGGCTCGAGGCCTGCGCGGGCGGAGCACAGGCGCTTGGTCGGGCGATGGGCGAACTCGCGCCCGGCAAGCGCGCAGATTGGCTGGTGCTCGATCCGCAGCATCCGGATCTGCACGGCCATGCGATGGATTCGATCGCCAACGCGATGCTGTTTGCAGCGGCTGGACCGGCGGTCGACGAGGTCTGGGTCGCGGGTCGGGTGGTCGTGCGCGGCGGACGGCATCCGCAGCGGGAGGCGGCACTTCGCGGCTGGCGCGAATGCCTCACGCGCCTGACGCGGGAGCAAGCATGATGGCGCGTGATGATCGTGTCGACGGCCCGTGCATCTGCCAGCCCGGCGCCATCGATATTGCACTGTTACGTCGCGTGAGAGAGGGGCCGGTCGCGCTCGGCTTCGACGAAACGGTCTGGCGCTCGGTGAGGCAGAGCCGAGAGGGGCTGCTCTTGGCTGTCGATCGGGGGGACGCAATTTACGGCGTCAATACCGGCTTTGGCAAACTCGCCTCCACCCGGATCGAGGCGGCCGCGCTTGGCACGCTGCAGGTGCGGCTGCTGCGTTCGCACGCTGTTGGCGTGGGTGAGCCGATTCCGCCTCCTGTCGTGCGGCTGATCCTCTTGCTGAAGGCGGCGAGCCTCGCACAGGGCTATTCAGGTGTCAGCGAGGCGGTTGTGCGTCGACTGCTGGATTTCCTCGCCAATGACTGCCTGCCGGTGGTGCCAGTGCAGGGCTCGGTCGGCGCGTCGGGCGATCTGGCCCCGCTCGCGCATCTGTCTTTGCCGCTGATCGGCGAAGGCGAGGTGCAGCTCGCCGGCTCGCCGCCCATGCCTGCGACCGAGGCGCTGGAGCGTCTGGGCCTCTCTGCGCTCACCCTTGGCGCCAAGGAAGGTCTGGCCCTGATCAATGGCACCCAGGTATCGACGGCGCTGGCGCTCGATGCCTTGCTTACCGCCGAATCAGTCTTCAAGACCGCTCTGGTTGCCGGGGCGCTCACGCTCGATGGCGCAAAGGGCAGCGATGCGCCTTTTGACCCGCGCATTCATCGGATCCGCCACCATGCCGGACAGATCGATTGCGCGGGCTTCTACCGCGCCGCCCTCGCCGGGAGCGCCATTCGTCAATCACACCTCAAGGGCGACGACCGGGTCCAGGATCCGTACTGCCTGCGCTGCCAGCCGCAGGTGATGGGTGCCTGTCTCGAGCAGTTGCGCCACGCGGCCCGCGTGCTGATCGACGAAGCCAATGCGGTGACCGACAACCCGCTGGTGTTCACCGTGCAGGACGGCATGGGTCAGGCTGCGGCCGAACTCCTCTCGGGCGGCAATTTTCACGCCGAACCGGTCGCCTTCGCCTGCGATGCGATCGCGCTCGCGGTCGCAGAGATCGGCGCGCTGGCTGAGCGGCGGGTCGCGATGCTGGTCGACGCCGCGGTGTCGCGCCTGCCTGCCTTCCTGAGCCAGGATCCCGGGATCAATTCCGGTTTCATGATCGTTCATGTGACCGCAGCCGCGCTGGCGTCCGAGAACAAGTCATTGGCGCATCCGGCCAGTGTCGACAGCCTGCCGACTTCGGCGAACCAGGAGGATCACGTGAGCATGGCGACTTTTGCGGCCCGTCGCCTTACGCCGATGAACGACAACACCGCACGCATCGTCGCGATCGAATTGCTCGCCGCGGCGCAGGCCATCGAGTTTGCCCGACCACTGTGCAGTTCGGAAGGGCTCGAGCGGGTCCAGGCGCTGATCCGCAGCCATTCCGCGCCCCTGGCTGACGATCGCAGCCTCGCTCCTGACATCGAGGCGATCCATCGGCTGCTGCGCGAGGGTTCGGTCGTCACCGCGATGGGCCTCGCCGCCCCAGAGGTCTGGCCGAGGGAACCCTTGCAGCCGGCGTGATGATCCTGGGGACGACTACACCGGTGGCTGGCTCAAGCACCTGGTCGGTGGTTTGACGCCATGGCCTGACTCTCTGGCGCAGCCCGAACCCTGCGACCGGGGACGGCATCCAGGCGAGTGCCTCGGCCCTGCGCAAACGCCAGGGCTTCGAGCAGAAGATCCCGTTGAGCGCGGCTTCCGCCCAGAATCTCGTGGTGCGGAAGCGTTTCCTGAAGCGCACCGATTGCAGCATCCCAGCGGGACTGCGCAATCGCAAGAAAGCCAAGCGCCGCATGACGGATCAGTGGAGCTGTGGGGCCATCGATCTGCGCCAACCACTCGCCCAGGTCCTGCTCGGCCCCCGCCATGGCGAAGCTGATGCACAGATGAAAGTCAGCAAATCGGATGCCCGGCGTGGCGAACAGCCTGCGCGAATGTTCGAGTAACTCAGACCATTCGGCTGGTGAAACCTCGGCGCCGCGCAGCCACGCGCGATAGATGAGTGATATCGAATCGGTCACCCGATTCAATGGTGGTCCCCATGAGCCCTCTCCCGAG
>Ga0169931_10015942_pt1 | contig 10019 bp, 8 predicted proteins | sample Kivu_15m_20L_FD_129675 | JGI IMG/M metagenome (GOLD analysis project Ga0169931, IMG submission 129675) | Freshwater microbial communities from Lake Kivu, Western Province, Rwanda to study Microbial Dark Matter (Phase II) - Kivu_15m_20L... | ecosystem: Environmental > Aquatic > Freshwater > Lake ... | reverse complement strand
TGTATTCGCGCTCGATGGCTGCCTTGGTGTCGGCGTCGAGCTGCAGCGTCGCAGCGAGCCGTTCCAAGAAGGCACCTTCGGAGGCGTCGAACTTGCGGTCCACGGTCGTCATGCGGCAGGCGGTGCGATACACGCCCTGACGTTCCTTCGTGGACAAGGAAGCGATGTCCTGCGGCTCAATCTCCACCTTGCGCTCGAGGAAGGAGAGGGCGGTGGTGCGCGTGGCGTCACTCACTTCGGACCCGAGGATCAATCCTTCCAACAGGCGACGTTCACCGTCCGCGATCACGCCATCGGACCATGCTGTGGCGGCCAGGACCTTCACCAGAGACAGGAGCAGCTCTTCATCCCGCATGGTGGCAACGTATCATGAATCGAACAGGGTGGCAGCTGCAGCGTGCCCGCGTTGAACGGGCACGCCGAGCAACCTGCGACCTTAGCCCTTGATCGCGGCGATGGCTTCGTCGATCGCCTTGCCAAGCTCACCGGCATCGGTGGCGTTGCCAACGCGCTTGCCATTGATGAACACGGTCGGCGTTCCGCTGACGGCGAGCTCGGTGCCGAGCGCCATGTCAGAGTCAACCGCGGCCTTGTAGGTCTCTTCCTTCATCGCCTTCTTGAAGAGGGCGATCTGCAGACCGGCCTTCGCGGCGTGCTTCTCGAGGTCTTCGAGGGTCAGCGCCGACTGATTGGCGAAGAGCACATCGTGGAACTCCCAGAACTTGCCCTGGGCGTGTGCTGCGAGCGAGGCCTGAGCGGCGATGTGAGCCTGCTGATGGAACGACAGCGGGAACTGGCGGAAGACAAAGCGAACCTTGTCCGAGTACTTCTTCTTGACCTCGGTGATTGCGTTGGCAGCGCGCGAGCAGAACGGACACTGGAAGTCCGAGAACTCAACCACGGTGACCTTTGCGTCCTTCGGTCCCGCCGACGGAACATCACCCTCGGCCATCTTCGCGACCTTCTCGGGTGATGGTGGCTTGTTGCGCTCGGCGATCTGCTTGACCGAGGCGAGAACCTGGTCGTACTGACCTTCCATCTGCTTGCAGCGATCAACCGGGAACTTCTCGGTTTGCTCGCGGACCATCTTGCAGGTCTCGGCCTCGTTATCGATATCCTTGCAGAGTCGGTCGGCAAGCGCAGTACAGACCTTGCGAGCCTCACCGTACTTCGTCTTCGACACGTCGATGGCCGCAAGACCTGCGGCGCAGGCTGCGGGGGCCATCAGCTCGGTCGTCGCCTTGGCGCCCTGGCAGCTCGGCGAGGCCTCGCCTCCGACGATCTCGCACAACGCCGTGGCGTACTTGGCGCACGAGTCAGCAGCACCGGCTGCTGTGTTGGCGGCTCCACCTTGCTTCTTGCAGGCGGCGAATCCCGTCGTCATGGCAAGCGCCAGAGCGAGGGTAAGACTAAAATTGCGTTTCTTGACGTTCATGATGCTTCTCCAGTGGGGAAAATTCAGGGGCGCAGTTTGCGCGCCGCAGCCTACTGGGTCAAGCACCTGAACAAAACAGATCAGCGGTTTGTCGAATCAAGGGCTTACGCGTCTTTTACAAGACCGAGCATCGCCTTGGGGTCGAAGTTCCGATCGATTGCGTCGGGTTTGAGTCCGATCCCGCGCAGCACAAAGCGAACCTGTTCGACGAGCTTTTCGTCGCCCTCAAGCGGAAGGGTGACGGCCGGCTTGCCGTGTAGAGACATGAACGCACAGCCGGCTGCGAGATGATGCCCCATCCAAACCGTGAATTCGGGGACCGGGACGCCGTCCCACAAGTCGCCTGCCTGACGGGACGCTTCCCAGCAGCGGCGGATCTTTGGTACCCATGGGACCGAGGCCGTCGCAAGGAACCCCGGTGCGAAGCCATCTCCGGACAGCAGGCTGCGCATGAACATCGCCCGCATGTGGCGGCGACGGCCGTCCGGATCGGCGGCGCAGCCGCTCACCTGGTGGACCATGACGAAAACGGCGATAACGAGGGTGTGTGTGCAGTCCGGGAGCGCCTCGACCATCCGGGCGTTGGCGTTCGATTCCTCGAGGCAAATCGACTGCGAGGCCTCAAAGAGGGCCTCTTTCGAGTCGAAATGCCGGTAGAGCAGGGCCTCGGAGACGCCCGCCGCAGAGGCGATTTCGCGCGTGGTCACGCCGCTCAGTCCCTGGCGGGCAAACAGCGGCATGGCCGCATTGACGATGGCCGCCCGTCGCTCTGACGCGTCCATGCGATGGCTTGCTTCGTTTATCACTGCACCTCAAACTATGAAGTAAGCGAACGCTCAGTCAAGGTATTTTCCGTCCGGGAATTCAAGGGTTTGGTGGCAGGGAATCTTCGAGGGAGAGGGTTTTGCGGTTACACTGGCCGCCCATGAAAAAAGAAACCATCATCGCCGTCCTGACGGCCGAGGGGATCAAGGCCCAAAACGGCGCCTTCACGCTGGCCGAGGACCGCGAGGTGCAGATCATCGTTCGTGCCGGTGAGACCCTCACCGTGTCGCGCATCGTCAGGGTCGAGGCAGCCGAGGACTACATGGCATTCGAGAACAACCGTTCCGAGCGGTTCTTCTTTGATTACGATTCGATCGTCGGCATTCGGATGAATCGGGCCCAGGTTGAACGTTCGGCTGGGTTCGGCCGATAACAAGACCTCGCTGATGGCGCCAGCACGGCACTTTCGAATCGGTCCGCTCTCGTTTCTGCTCGCAGACGGACAGCTTCTGTATTTGCGCATCGGAGAGCTCGAGGTTCTTCGGCGCATCTACTTTGCCGTGCGCGATGAGCGCTGGGGGACGGTGCCCTGGGTCATCGTGGACGAGGAGGTGGAGACGCAGCCCGAGGCGATCACCATCCGCTTCCTCGTCGTCCACGAGCGGGGCGAGATCTGCTTTCAGTGGCGTGCCGAAATCACGGTCGAGCTTTCTCCGGATGGCGTCAACGTGACGTACTCCGCCTCCGGTCAACCGGAGACCGATTTTCACTCGAACCGGATCGGCCTGTGTGTGCTGCATCCGATCGAAGGCTACCGGGGACGCAAGACCACGGCGGTTTCAGTGGACGGAAGCCGCGTTGACACGGCTTTCCCCGATGAAATTGCGCCCTACAGTCCGTTTCAAAACCTCCGCGAGCTGCACTACAACATCGGACCCGAAGACGCCTATGCCGTGTCGTTGAAGTTCCTTGGTGATACGTTTGAGGCCGAGGATCAACGGCAGTATGGTGACGAGTCGTTCAAGATCTACAGTCGGCCGCAGGCGCTGCCCAAACCCTTCGAGATCACCGCTGGCACAAGCGTGAATCAAATGGTCGCGTTTGAGGTGAAGATTCCTCAGGGACGCACCCCCGTCGCCTTCACCGATTCGTTTGCAGTGTCGGTTGAGATCGACGAGCACACCACGTTTGCGCTTCCCGCGATAGGCTTCAGCTTGCCGTTCGGCTCGCGTGCACACACGGGTCGCGAGCGTCAGCGACTGGAGCAGCTGAAACCCTCGTTTTTCAGGCTCGATCTCGTGCCGATGCGCGGTTCAAGCTCGGACGAGATGGCCGCCGCCGTCGAGGAATCGCGCCGATTCAACGTGCCACTCGAGCTTGCCGTCTGGCTTTCACGGTCGCCTCAGCGCGAGATGGTTCGCCTCATCGAGGTGCTTGATACCTACACGCCGCGCATGGTTGGGGCTGTGTTGTTACCCCTGCTTGACGAGGTGCTGTCGGCGGATGTGCGGCGTTCTGCACGCCAGGTCCTGAGGCATTCGATTCCCGAGGTTCCGATCGGCATCGCGCCGCATCCGTATTTCGCAGAGGCCAACCGGCATCGCGACATGGCCGACAAGGCTGGATTCCTGTGTGTGCCAACCGCGCCGTCATCACATTTGTATGACGATCGGACGCTGGTCGAGAACCTGCCTCTTCCGCTGTCGCTGGCCCGTACCGTTCGGTCTCATACCCCGGACACGCATATGGTGCTGGGCCGGGTGGACCTGCGACCGCAACCGCAGCCGGGCGCGAGCCTGCGCGGCAAGGAAGGTCGGCTCTCCGCCCATGTGGATCCGAAACAGGCGGGCCTCACCCTGGCAGGGTGGACGGCAGTACACCTCGGCATGGTGGCCAAGGCGGGATTCGAACGGGTCACCTACTTTGAGACCACCGGGCCGCTTGGACTCATGCCCTCGGAGCAGGATCCTCCGTTGCCAGCCGACTTCGGTCCGAGCAACGCGTCGGTATTCCCTGTCTTCCATACCTTTGCGGACGTGGCCGAGCTGACATCGCCGGTCGTGCTGGACAACCGGTCGTCGCTGCCGCTTGAGGTCGGGGCGCTGGCGTTGCGCTCGCAGATGAAAACGCGGGTCTTGCTGGCGAACTTCGGAGAATCCGAGCGGCAGGTTCACCTGAAGGGGCTCCCGTCACAGGGAACCCTGGCGCGAATGTCGCCGGGGAACCTTCAGCAGGCGGTCTGCGAGCCGGAGCGATTTCGGGGACGGACCACCGTTGTTCACTCGGGAGGCCCGATTGTGATGGGCCCCCACGAAATCGTGCGTCTGGATGTGATTCGAACCTGATCTTGGGCGCGTACTGCATGGCATCGGCCCGGGGAGCTGTGATATTACACAGTCCCCTTTCACCCCGAGGTCCCCACGATGCGCATTGTTCGATTCGAAGAGAAGAAGAGCCCTGGCAACGCCCGAATGGGCGTTCTGTCCGCCGACGGCAAGTCGGTCATCGCAGCCGAGGGGGGCCCCTCTGCCCAGGATCTGTCCTGGTACGACGAGACGAGCTCTGCCTTTGCGCTGTTGCGCAACCCGAAGGGACCCACGTTCCCCCTCGACGCGATTCGGATGTTGGCCAGCGTGAACCGTCCCGGCAAGATCATGTGCATCGGTCTCAATTATCGAGACCACGCCATCGAATCGAAGATGGATATCCCGAAGAGCCCGGTGATGTTCGCCAAGTTCGGCACGTCGATCTGTGGACCTGGTGACAACGTCGTCATCCCGCTTGGCTGCGAGAAGCCGGACTACGAGGCCGAAATGGCGATCGTCATTGGCCGTCGCGCCAAGCACGTCAGCAAGGAAGACGCGTTGTCGTACGTCCTGGGTTATTGCTGTTTCAACGATGTGAGCGCACGCGACTTTCAGTTTGCCGACGGGCAGTGGTCGCGCGGCAAGGCACCGGACACCTTTGCCCCGATTGGCCCCTACATCGTGACCCGCGACGAGGTTCCGAATCCCGAGAACCTCCGCATCGCCCTGCGCCTCAATGGCCGCACGGTGCAGGACTCGAACACCAACCAGCTCATCTTCGGCATTGCCGAGCTGGTTTCGTTCCTGTCACGCAGCATGACGCTCGAGCCGGGCGACGTGATCCCGACGGGGACGCCTCCCGGCGTTGGCTTCGCGCACACGCCGCCCCTGTGGATCAAGCCAGGCGACAAGATGGAAGTCGAGATCGAGGGCCTCGGTATTCTCGAGAACCCCGTCTCCGCTTCGTAATACGTTTCGCTAGCGAATGCTCATCGACCAGCTTGCGACCGTCTTGTTTCCGTCGAAGGACGGGAACTTGAACGAGCGCATGCGGTCGAGGACGCAGCCGGGGAAGGAACCGGTTTTCTGGCCGTTTACCTTGACGGCCGACACCTTGCCCGAGCCCTGAATCACAAAGTCGATGTCGATCTGAGACAGGCCGGGTGAGCTTGAGCGCGCCGCCATCACACAGGGGATGAGCCCACGGTAGTTGCGCGTCATCACGCCCTGAATCACGTCTTCGCCGAGCACCTCGTCGCCGCCGCCCTTGCTCACGTCGCCGAGCACCTGCGTATCGTCGAACTCGTCGCCGCCGGCCTTGCTGCCGCCGCCCGCCTTGGGTCGAGCACGTGCGGGCTTTCGAGGCTGGTTGAACTCGAGCTTCACGCCCTTCAAGAACTGATCGATGTCGGCCTCGCCCACGCGCTCGGCCAGCTCGTTTTCCTTGGCGGTCTCGCGTCCGAAGAAATAGAGCCCACCTCCGACCGCGACCACGCTGAGCACGCTGACGATGACGACGGCCGAGAAGCGGCCTTTCTTCTTCTCGGCTTTTTCCAGCGACGCGTCGGCATGCGCGCGTCGTTGTGCCTCGAGCTTGCGGACACATTCCCGCGCGAAGTCACCCAGCATCGGGTGCTTGCCGAGGCGCCAGCGCTCGCCCGTTTCGGTGTCGACGAGCACATCTTCCAAACCAAACGCACCACGGGCGATCTCTGCCTTCAACATGGCGAGCGCGAAGGGGCCGAAGTCGAGCTTTCCTTTTTGGATGAGCCAGCGATCGCTGTCCGAATCGACACCGGCCGCCGCTGCGACGTTGAAGGCCTGTCCGGTGACCCGTGGCATGCCCAGTCCAGAGGACGATCCGGGCCCGACCATGCCGCCCGCCGGACCAGGTCCGGGAAACGAGATTGCCGGTCCGGGCAGGCCAGATGGTCCAACCACCGGTGCTGTGTCCAGCTTCAGTGCACCCCCGATTTCGTTGACCAGGGTTTGCGGCGTGCCTTGCCGTCCCAGGGGATTTTTTCCGCGCGACTTGCTGACCACCGCGTCCACCATCGGTGAAAGCTCCGGAATCAGCTGGCTCGGTGGCCGCAAGGGGGCGACCGGGGGCGCTGCCGTCAGCATTTCGTAAAGCAAGCCGCCGAGCGAAAACACATCGGCTTGCGCAGAAGGCGGGCCTCCCTGGGCGACCTCCTGTGCGGCGTAGAGGTTGTCGGCATTGCCCAGACGAACGAGTCCCGGCAGTCCGCGCGCCACGCCCCAGAACAGGATGCTCACGCGACCGTCGCGTCCCACCACCACCGTCTCGGGGGTGAGCGCACCGTGGGCCATGGTCTTGTAGGCCTCGGCGAGCGTCGTGGCGATCTGTCCGAGCAGGCCGTGGGAGACACGGCCGCCAACGAGTTCGTTCTGCGTCCGCTTGGCGTCGATGAGCTGTCGCAGGCAATGACCGTTTCCGGATTCGCTGACGACAAACAGCTGTTCGCCATGTTTGCCGAAGGCGATGACCTTTGCCATGCCGGCGACGGGGGCGCGTTGTGCGCGTGCGAGATCGGCCTGCAGCGTGGCCTGGGAGTTGGGCTCGGGCGTCGCGAGCAAGACGATCACGCCCTCGTTGTTCGAGCGATCGGTTGCGCGAAAGATTCCGATGCTGCCATCGGCAGCCTGGGCTTCACCGAGTTCGAAGCGATCGGCGAGGACAGTGCCCGGGGAAGGTAGTGAGGAGGGGCCGGAAGAAACGGAGGACATGGGGATTGCTATTGTATCGGAAAAACTTAGACTTTTTTTATGCTCGTTCGAGTTGCACCGGGCCAGGTTCGCTTTGTGCTCCCGGGGCTTGCTTCGACGTCTTCGGGGGTGGCGCTGGGGGCGGATATTTTGTTCCGATTCGCGACCCTTGAGCGCGTCGTTTCGTTTCTGCGGATGGTGACGGCGGAGGCCAATCTGGATGATGTTGCGGCCTCCGTGCAGATTCTGCTGGTCCGTCAGGGTCAGGGCGCTCGCGAGGTGCTCGTTCGCCTCACACAGATCTCCCCACATGGCATCGACGTGCCGATTCGTGCAGCCCGGGCGGCGCAAGGGCAGGGGTTTACCGGAACCGGGCGCCATTTTGCGGCGCTGCGAGATGCCCAGTCGCCGCTTGGCTACGATGTGGACCACCTTGGCGAGGGCGCCCACGAGCTGATTCTGCATGCACATCAGGGGGATCTCGCCTTCAAGACCGAGGGCGAACTGAGTCTGCGCGAGCTCGTGATGCGGCTTGAGCTTGTGCGCGATCTGCGCGGCCCCGAGGGGCTGACCCCGAACAGTCTGCCGCCGCTTTGTTTTCTGACAGTCCGGCAGGGGCTCGGCGAGACGATGATTTCGTATTTCCATCGCGCCGAGGTGACCGCGTTCGCGTCGTTGTGTGAAGTGGATGGGCAGACCGGCGAGACTTCCCGATTCTATTTTTTCAGGCTTCACGATCCACCGAAGCGGTTGTTTCGCCTCTTGCATACGACGCCGGGTGTGTCGATGTTTTTGCCGGTGGCGTCAGGTGTTGCGGTTGCCGCCGGCTACCGCCATCCCATCCACCTGGACGCCTGCGGCGGCCTGTTCGGAGGCGATCGCCTGCTGCTGCTGCAACCGGCGCCGCTGCCCGCGCGCCTGCTTGAACCCGCACCCCGGGCGGTCGCCGTCGAGCGGTTGATCTCGGTTGCGCGTCCAGTTGAATCGCCGCCCGTGGCAGAGTCTGTTCGCTCCGCGGCGCTCGACATGTCGGTTGGACTGACCCTCGTTCGCGGCTCGATCGGCAAGGAACATCCGATGGCCACGCTGATTCCCTGGGAGCAACTGCCCTGGGCGCGGAAGGTCTTCTTTGCCTTGCCTGCGTCCTTGCTGGCGCATCACCGTGTTGTTCCACTGGTATCCGGCCTGCTCGTGATTTCATCGGACGGCTTGACGGCGCTGCCCTTCGGAACCCTCTACAAATCGGCCGCGCGCGGCGTCTTGATTCCACTCGGATATTCGCTGCGTCCCGGGGTTTCGGCGGGGTTGCTCGAGGAGCGTCTGGGCACCGGCTCTGGCCGCGTGGTCCTGTTCCCCGAAGACGGACCGCCCGTGGGGATCGAGCCCGGCCGCCTCGCGCCGCTTGAAGCGAGTTTGCTTGCGCGAATCGAGGTTGGCGCTGCCGAGGCGCATATTCAGATCGGCGAGCCGGGCGCCACCGAGGCGCCACGCGAGCTACGTTATCGCGATGGGGATCTGATGCCACTTTGGGGAGCGCGATAGAACAATGTCGGCGCGCCGGTTGCTTGAAGACTTTCTCTTGCCGCTGGTGAGGGGCGGAACGGTCTCGGTGTTTCGGCCAATCGATCGCCCTGCCATGGAGCGGCTGCTTGGTGCCACGTTTGTCGCGGCCGTTGTTGGCGACCTCTCGGTGCCTTCAAGCGCCGCGGACGCGCTTGCTGTGATCCCGTCGCCCCGGATGCCGCGCGTTGCCCGCGAATCCGAGCTGACGCTGCAACTGGGACGACACGCGTACCTGCAGACCTTGCCCGTCAACGTGGAAGCTCCGCTGCTGGATGTCGATACCTGGCGGCTCGCAATCGTGCTGCACAACTTGATCGCGCTGTCTGCGACGCCCGAGGTCGTACACGAGGAGGGGAGCAGGCCGATGCGCCGGCGGGCTTCGCTGATCGCGCTCACCGCGAAGATGGCCTCGTTGCATGCCCCAGATACCCTGGCGTCGGCGCTTGAGCGTCACTCGCTGCACCAGGGCCTTCTGAAGCTGCGTCGAACGGAACATCAGGTGACGTTTTGGGCGGGCCAGCGCAGCTACGTTGGCAGGCCTGTTCCGGCGCATATGCGTCCCTTCGCCAGGCTCAGGCGGATTCGTGTTGCCACCACCACGCGAGAGTGGCCCGCGCTGGAGCCGGCCCCGGGCACGCGACCGATCCTCGATGCGCTTGAAACCGCGTCACCGGTTGCGTCTGCGCTCGCGCTCGGCACCGGCGGGTACACGGTGTCGTGGCCACACATGCTCTCCGTCATGCGTTTTGCGCCCCTCGGGCGGCTGTTGGCCGCACGGATCCTCGATCGCGGACTCTCATCGGTGGGAGAGTCTCTGGCCATCGCGCTCGTCGAATATGCGCAGCAGCCGATCTCCCGTTCCGAGGAGCTTCGGGCGGCGACACAATTTTTGGCCCACTGCCTCTGGCTCTCGGAGCTGTCCCCCGGGCCGCAACACCTCCCGGGTCCCGTGCTGTCCGCCTTGCTCCACACGGCGTTCTCGCACGCGCCGGCCCTCGTCACGCCGCCCGATTTGAATCGGAACCGTGGCAATGCCCTGGTCGCCGGTACCCTGCGCGGCATGACGGACTTGCTCGCGAGGCTGGAAACCGTGGGTCAGGTCTACGAAGTGCGCCATCCGGGCGTGATGTTGCAGCTCTTGCAGCGCGTATCTCCTCGAAATCCCGAACCGATCCACGTACGATAGTGCCGTCCATGGCGTTGCCCGATTCAAAAAACACTGG
>Ga0169931_10015941_pt1 | contig 10019 bp, 8 predicted proteins | sample Kivu_15m_20L_FD_129675 | JGI IMG/M metagenome (GOLD analysis project Ga0169931, IMG submission 129675) | Freshwater microbial communities from Lake Kivu, Western Province, Rwanda to study Microbial Dark Matter (Phase II) - Kivu_15m_20L... | ecosystem: Environmental > Aquatic > Freshwater > Lake ... | reverse complement strand
TTTCGCGCGCGCCTCATGCAGTAGACCTGGGCGGGCACAGCCGGCAGCAGCTGGCGGGGCGGCGACGGCGGAGCGCGGTGGTGAGGCGCCTCGGCACAGGCATTTCCAGAAAAACAATGTTGACAATCGCAAGTCAAGGTTTATTTTCTCGTTGACGGCGTGCCCGACGCGGCGCTCCAGTGAGGGAGACTGCGCATGTGCTCGACTTTGAGTGTGCCGATTGTCTTGGTGGCGGCGGCGCTTGCCGGTCTCTTCGGTCTTTCCGCGCCGGTGGCGGCGGGAGCCGACTGCAACGGGAACGGCATTGACGATCGCTCCGACCTGCGTGCAGGCACGAGCAGCGACTGCGATGGCGACGGCATTCCGGACGAGTGCCAACTGCCGTTCACGTACACACTCGAAGACTCCATCGCCGAGGCGGGCGTCATCTCCGACGGGACATATACAGCGTGGCTCAATCGCTTCGTCGTAAGCGGCGGCTTCGACACGATCACGCATGTGGATATGAAGATTGGAAGCGCACTCGTGGGATCGACAATGACGGTGTACGTCTGGAGTGATCCTGACGGAGACGGCAACCCGAGCGATGCCGCCGTCCTCTCGTCGTTGCAGGTACTCGTCCTGCAGGGAATGGACGATCCGCAACTGATGAATCGCTTCGATCTCCCTGATGTTTCCGTAGGATCCGTTGGAACGTCGTTCTTCGTGGGCGCCGTCATCGAAGCGCCGGACGTGGGCGGCGCCGCGATAGATCTGACGGCGCCGCATCAGGCCGGTGTGAGCTGGATCGTCGGCCGAGACATGCCGATCGATGCGAACGACCTCTCAGCAGACGCCGTCGAGTTCGCGCCGATCGAAGCGAGCTTCAGCGGAAACTGGGTGCTCCGCGCGATTGATGCGTCCGGCGCCGGCGAGGATTGCAACGGCAACGGAGTGCTCGACGTGTGTGATCTTCTGCCTTCGGAGTTCGGTTTCGGCGTCGCGCACTGGCGCTGTGAGACCCTTCGGCGTGGAGTCGTCGAAGACAGCGGGCCTGGCGGACTTGACGGTGCGGCGAATGAAATCCCCTCGCTCTCAGCGACGGTTCCTGTCGGCATCGTGCCGCAGAGCGGATTCGCCAACGCTGCCTCGCTCGTCCTTACGACAACCTCCGCGATCGGATACTTCGACGTTGCCGATGCAGGCGGGGCTCTGAGTGTCGGCGTCGGAAGCTTCACCATCGAGGCGTGGGTGAAGCTCAGTGCTCTCGGGGGGCCGACGACGGCGGCGCGTCAATGGCTCTGTCAGAAGAAGGCGATCGCCAGCGCCGACAGCACGCTTGATTACGGTGTTCTTGTGCAGTCTGGAAACTTCGGCGGAAGCGGCCGAAATCTTGCCTTCGTCCATGGAACGGGAAGCTCGAGTCAGGCGATCGTGAGTGCGCTCGCGATCGAGGACACGACGTCGTGGCACTTCGTCAGCGTTGCCTACGACGCATCGATTGCGACGCTTCGATTCGGACTCGACGGTGCATTTGAAACGTGGAGTCTCGTGAAACCGGCGCAGACGAACGACGGACCGTTACGAGTCGGCGCGCACACATCGAACACAGGTGTGGCCAATCAGCAGCTGCGCGGGGCGATCGACGAGATGCGATTGACGAAGGCATACTTGCCCTCGGCTCAGCTTCTCGACAGCGAGCCGCAGGCGTTCTCGAGTGACTGCAACGCCAACGGCTCTCCCGACGACTGCGAGCCCGACTGCAACGAGAACGGCGTTCCGGATGACTGCGATATCGCCGCCGGGTCAACCGACGATGACAACAACGGAATCCCGGACTCCTGCGAGACAGCCGGCGAGTGGAGCGTTCCCGGCGAGTTTCCATCGATCCAGGCGGCGATCGACGGATCGCTTTCCGGATCAACAATCATCGTTGCAGCCGGAACATATGAAGAGCGCATCGACTTTCGCGGCAAGGCGATCGAGGTGCGCAGCCTCGACGGCCCTAATGTCACGATCATCGACGGTAACGGCGGCCACGTGGTCACGGTCGCAACCAACGAAGGTCCGGAGTCGATCCTGCGCGGCTTCACAATCACCGGCGGCAGCGGGCCGGGCGATGGTGGAGGCGGGATCCTATGCATCAACAGTTCGCCGCTCATCGACGAGTGCATCGTGCGCGACAACACGTCGGTCGAGTTTGGAGGCGGGATGCTCGTCGTTGGTAACGCCGGCCCGACGGTGCGCAAGACCATCTTCAAGGACAACGTTGCAGCCAACGGTGGCGGTGGCATCTGCGCGCTTCTCGACAATACGACGATCGTTGTTGAGGATTGCGTATTCGAGGGCAACTCATCCGACGTGGGGCTCGGAGGCGCGATCGGCTGCCAGAACGGCGCGCTGTGGCTCTTCCGCACTCGACTCGCCGGCAATAGTGCTGGTGAGTACGGCGGCGGCGTGGGCATCGCCTTCTCCGGGTTTCAGCAGCATCGACTGGTCGGCAACGAATTCATCGGGAACAACTCCGCAGAGGAAGGCGGTGGTCTGTACTTCCTCGCAGCGGGCGACATTGAAGTGGTCAACAACCTCTTCGTACAGAACGCATCGAGAAACGGCGGCGCGATCTACTGCCGACAGACGGGCGCAGTCGTCAACGCCACGATCGTGGGAAACACGGCCGAAGAGACCGGGGCAGGCATCTTCTACGACGCAGGAGGCGCGGGCCTCTTCGTAGTGAACTCCATCGTTCGCGACAATGTGGCGGCCGAGTCACCGAACATCGCGTACACCGATGGAGTGGCGGCAGTCACCTTCTGCAACGTTGAAGGAGGCTGGCCCGGACTCGGCAACGTGGACACGGAGCCGCTCTTCATCGACGAACGGCGCGGCGACTATCGACTCGCATCGGGTTCGCCGTGCATCGACGCAGGCGACTCCACCGTGTCGGCAATCGCCGGCGGCGGCGTCGATCTCGGCGGCAATCCTCGGATTGTCGATGACCCTGCGATCGTCGACACAGGCATTGAGTCACCGCTTGGTGGTGTGATCGACATCGGGGCACATGAACGACAGCCCGACGGCACGATTTGTGTTGCCGACTTTGATGGGAGCGGCGTGGTTGATGGCGCGGATCTTGGCACGCTGCTCGGCTCGTGGGGCGAGCCAGGCGCCGATCTCAACGGCGACGAAACGACCAATGGCGCCGACCTTGGGATACTCCTCAGTGCGTGGGGGAGTTGTCCCTGACGCGCTGCGCGTGCGGTGCTGACGGCGCACATCGGGAGACCTCTGCGAAACGCCCTCGACGCGCGTCGTGACGGCGCGATTCATCGTGATCTCTGAGAGATAGACATGCGCGACCTTCTTCTGGCATCGATCACGCTTGCATTCGGTGGACATGGAGTTGCAACGTTGAGCGCAGCTTCAGCGCCGCCTATGCCTGCATTTGTCCGAGTCCCCTCGGGTTACTTCATCATGGGCAGCGAACTCGGCCGCAGCCATTGGGACGAGACTCCGCGCCGGACGGTGGAGATCCGCATGCCGTTTGAGATAGGTGTTCGCGAAGTGAGTGTGCGTGAATTCCGCGCGTTTCGTCCGGACTTCGCACCGGACGTGGACGCGCAGGCCGAGCTCGCGTCGCCTGCAACGGGAATCACCTGGTTCGACGCGGTTGCCTACTGCGACTGGTTGACGGCACAGACCGGAATCGTGCATCGCCTGCCGACCGAGGCGGAATGGGAGTACGCCTGCCGTGCGGGAACGGAGAGTCTCTTCTCGTCGGGCGATGCACCCCCGCGCACCGGTGTTGCGAATGCCTGGGGCATTGAAGGCATGCACGACGGCCCGCTTGAATGGTGCGCCGACTGGTACGCCGCCCCTGACCCTAAGGCGCTGATCGGCCCGGTCGGTCCGGCGCACGGGTGGGCGCGCGTGATTCGCGGCGGATCGCTGGACGATGAAGGCCGTCGCCACGGTCGTTCGCTCTACGCGCACAGCGCCGGCCGGTCGTCGATGGCGCCATCGTTCGGGCTCATCCGCGAAGCTGCAACGGGGAGATCGGACACTCATGCGGAGGACGAGTCCCGCCCCGGGCTGATCGGAACGTGGTTCGCGAGCGACCAGTTCGAACGACCGCAGACGCTGGATGTCTTCGATCGGATGGACAACAACTGGATCAACGATGTGGCGCGCGGGGCGCGCTGGTCGGGCCGCTGGCGCGGACGCCTCATCGCGCCGGTCACCGGTCAGGTGAGGGTCCGACTTGAGGCTCTTCCACAAGGTACGCTCACACTGGCAGGGAACGAGTGGAAAAGCGTGAACGGCGAGCCCACGGATCTCACCGTCACGATGCGCGAGGGTGAGGCGATGCCGCTTGAACTGACGTTCATTCGGGATCGCAGCGGGGAGACGCTCCTTCGAGCATCGTGGTCGTGGGAGGGCGGTGACTGGCGCGTCATCGCGTCCGACTCGATCGCGCATCGTGCGGACGATCGCGAAGCGATTCTTGCCCTCGGCGCACAGCGACCGCCGACACCGGGCGCGCACCGCATTGGATTTCGAGTAGTGCGCGCTGCAGCACCTGCAACGGTGAAGACGCCGCAGGATGTGCCAATGGCAATGCGTGCCGTGTCCCCGCCGAGCCCCGATGTCCGCGGCCCCGATCCTGCATGGCCGTACTTCCGGAAGCGACATCTCCTGCCGACCCCGCCGGAAAACGCATCCGGCGCCGACATCGATGCGCTTGGCCTCTCGCCCGAGTTTCGCGGACATAACCATTGTCCGGCACTCGAGGTCTGCCCGAACGGCGACCTGCTCGTCGTGCTGTTTTCTAGCGAGAATGAGTACGAGCCGGAAGTGACGTTCCTCGCGACACGACTGAGACTGGGTGCCGACGAATGGGACGCACCGAGCGGCTTCCTCGGCTTCGCGCAGTCGAACAATCACGCGCCGCTGCTGTACACCGACTGGCGAAGCGGGCGACTCTGGTTCTTCTGGGGGAGCCCGCGCCTCGAGGGTGGGTTCCCGTTTCAATGGGCGACGTCCGACGATTCGGGTGCAACGTGGAGTGAGATTCAGTTTCCGATCTTCGAGGGGCAGGTCGGCGCGCACACTCGGCAACCGATCAACTCGGTGCTGCGCGATGCTGACGGGACCATGTATCTCGCAAGTGACGGCAACGGCGGGCGAAGCGTGCTGTGGGCAACTCGCAACGACGGCCGCACGTGGTTCGATACCGGTGGCCGCACGCTCGGACGGCATACAACGTTCGCGCTGGCAGCGGACGGTCGAACGATGTACGGCTTTGGCGGAAAGAACAGTCAGATCGATGGCTTCATGCCGGTCTCGACCTCATCCGACGGTGGACGAACGTGGACGCATTCGAAGACCCCGTTTCCGGAGGTCGGCGGCAATCAACGACCCAGTGCGATTCGACTGCGAAGCGGGCGTCTCCTCGTTGCGAGCGACTATCAGCACATTCAGAAGCCGCAGCCGGATGGTGTCCAGATGCGCGGGGCATTCGTCGCCTGGTCGGACGATGACGGCGCCACGTGGCGTTTCCGCTCGCTTCCCGGCGCGCAGCCTCATGAGAATCCTGCGTATCACGGAGGAGCAGCGACGCTCGGCTATTCGGCGATGCGCGAAGGACCGGATCGCGTCATTCATCTCGTCACGACGATGAACGAGCCCTGTTTGCACTTTGCATTCAACGAAGCATGGCTTACCGGCAACGAGACGGAACCGGCGTGGACCGAAGCGGGCGTGTCGCCCGCATACGTGGTTGAGAGGGCAGGCAGTGACGGTGACAGGCGCGAAGTCAACGTCGCTCTTCCGGACGGTGGGCGCCTCCGCTACGAGCTGATCACGTTCGCTGGGGGTATCACGCTGCGTGACGGCAACGAGGAGTGGCGCGACGCGAGCGGGATTGTGCGTCTGGAATCGTCGTGGGTGGCCGGGCGACGCAGCGGAATGGAGCGCCGCCGTCGAGCTAACGGATCGTTGGAGTCGGAGACCGAGCACGTTTCCGATGGGCGAACCACCGTACGACGCTTTGACGAGAATGAGGTACTGGTATCGGAGTCCAACTGGCGAGGCGCGCATGCGGACGGTCCGGCGCGGCGCTGGAGAGACGGCCGGCTGATCTCTGAGACGAACTTCTCCGCCGGGCGACGCGTCGATCGCTGATCCAACCGGCGAAGGGCAGGGCGTGGCGGCGCGTCACTGAGTTCCCAGTTCAGGAAACCGTGGTAGGGTTCGCACGACATGGATGTCCTCTCCGCGAGTCACTGCGGCACTGCGATTGAGTTGCATTCGCATGTCGCTCGATCTCGACGCATCCGCTCCGGGTCGTTTCGGATGGGACCGGCGGCATGACGAATCCTCGGAGCGCCTCGCACGCCACGATCGCGCGGCGAACCGCGCGCGGGGCGCTCGCGCTTCTCGCTGCACGGTTCGGCAGCACCGTCATTGCGCACCCCTGTCATGGCGATAGCGGATTACTTGCCTGGTTCCCCGGCTGGCCACACGAGGTGGTGTTCGTCAAGCAGGCAAGACAACGGCGCCGAACTGCATCCGAAGGAAGCCCAGCACTGAAGTCGAGATTGAACAAGAAGACCTGTTTGTATGCCATGGCAATCTGCAAGTCTGCACCGCCGGGTCCGCTGGAATTTGAGGTACCTGTATCAATTTGTGGTGCCGCGCTATTTGCCGCTTCTTGTGCCACACACATCGGGTAGCCTGCGACCGGCACTCCTTCAGCTGGCGTCATATCGCCTGGCAGTTGTTGGGACCCATTGCCTTGTCAATGCGACCCATACTTCATTAAATAAGCGGCAAGAACTGCGCCTGTCCGACGGGCAGCGAACTCGCTCTCGCGGAACACCACGACGTCGGCACCGCGCTCGAGGCCCCAGAGCGCTTCGGCAGCCATGCGAGGCGTGGACTGGCGCTCCGGTGCATCGTCCCGCACGATCACCGCGAGATCGATGTCGCTGTCGCTTCCCGCGTCACCCCGCGCCTCGTCGCCGCCGATCTCCTGGTACCGCCGCCGCAGCTCGCCTGCGGTCAGCGCCCCGAGCTTCCTGCGCTCGGCCTCCACGTCGAATCGAACTCCGGTCGGGGTCATCGTGCCTCCTCTGGCCGCGGGCGCTCCGCGACCGGCACAGTGACGATCGACTCGGCCACGAGATCAAGGGATGTCGCGGGATGTCGCGGCGGATTCCGCGACGATTCGCTCATGGCGTAGTCACCCCAACGAAAAACCACGCCGCGCCGCCCGAAGGCGACACGGCGAAGAGTTTGGTCGCCGGCCGAAGCCGGCGTGATGCGCGAGCTGAGGTTCAGGAGCGACGGCGACGGCCGACGAGGCCGGCGACGCCGAGCAGCGCGAGCGCGCCCGGGGCGGGGACGACGGTGAACGTGCCGGTGCTGGTGGCCGTCGTCGCGTTGAACTGCGACACGGAGCCGGTCCACTGGTTCGCGTTGAACGTGGATGTGAACTCGACCGAATAGGAGCCGTTCGCCAGGCCGGCGGCGAGGTTGGCGTTCTGGCTAGCCACCGCGAGCTGCCAGAAGCGGTTGCTGCCGCTGTTGCCGGTCTGGAACAGCGAGTAGGTGTTGCTCGACACGACGGTCGACCCGGACTTGATCGTCACCACCAGCGCGGCGACGTTGGCGTTGTCGAGCCAGTTGTTGTTGGTCAACGCGCCGGACGGCGTGCTGCCGCCGTTGTACGCGTAGTTCTCGAAATACCAGTTCTGCAGGAAGAGCGACTGGCCGGTGAGCGCGTTCACGGAGCCGAAGTCGTAACCATCGAGGCGGGGGTTCCCAGCAGCGCCGATCGCAGACACATACGAGGTGCTGGACGCGCCGGCGAGCTGGAAGGCACCGGTCGCCTCGACGACGCCGATGTCGGCGAGCGAGGCCGACGTGGCGGCTGCGGCGGCGGCGCATGCGGTGATGAGCGTGGTCTTCATGGCGTGTTCACTCCAGATCAAAGGGGCGCGTGCATCACGCGCCGGGTGCGTTCCTCCCGCCTCACTCCAAACGGGATCTGCGCGCCTGAACTATCACCGGATTCCCGAAATCCTCGACCGAATCTTCACCGGATCCAACCCCTTTCCCCAACGCACCGCGGCGCGCCCCCAAGGGGACGCGCCGCGGGCGAGTTGGCTTCCGACTCCCTGAGGGAGCGAGACACCCCTCTGGCGCCGCAGAAACGGAGGTTCCAAGCCGGACACCGACTCAGCCTTGCGGCCGGCAGTTTGCCGGAAGCGAGTCGATGACCGCCCGCAGCACGCGTTCCGCCTTCTCGGTGCACTGCTGCGCATGGAACGCCACGTCGTTCAGGAGCGGCGGAACCGCGGTGAGGTCGTGACGGCCCGCGCGCAAGTCCTCGGACGCGCGCAGCAGCCAGCCGCGCACCTCCAAGGTGCGCACGTCGGGCGCGTCAGCCGCCATAGAGCAGCTTCCCCTCGCGACGGATCGTCCAGGGCAACGAGGAGACCACCCCGCGGCGGGCGGCGAACTCGCTCTCGCGGAACACCACGACGTCGGCACCGCGCTCGAGGCCCCAGAGCGCTTCGGCAGCCATGCGAGGCGTGGACTGGTGCTCCGGCGCATCATCTCGCACGATCACCGCGAGGTCGATGTCGCTGTCGCTTACCGCGTCACCTCGCGCCTCGGAGCCAAAGAGATACACCTGCGCCGGGCGGTAGGCGTCCACGATGCGCCGAAGGATCTCGGGGAGGATGGCCGCGTTGCCAGAGGCCACGAAGATCAATGATAGATGCGGCTGCGAGCCTCGTCGCCGCCGATCTCCTGGTGCCGCCGCAGCAGCTCGCCTGCGGTCATCGCCCCGAGCTTCCTGCGCTCGGCCTCCACGTCGATTCGAACTCCGGTCGCGGTCATCGTGCCTCCTCTGGCCGCGGGCGCACCGCGACCGGCACAGTGACGCTCGACTCGGCCACGAGATCAAGGGATGTCGCGGCGGATTCCGCGACGATTCGTCCGTGGCGGAGTCACCCCACATGAAAACCTCGCCGAGCCGCCCGAAGGCGACACGGCGAGGAGTGTGGTCGCCGGCGTGCGTGCGCCGGCGGGGATGCGCAAGGTGAGGGTTCAGGCGCGACGACGACGGCCGGCGAGGCCGGCCAGGCCAAGCACCGCGATGGCGCCGGGGGCGGGGACGGCCGAGATGGAGACGTTCGGCGTCATCCCGGTCCAGAAGGGAATGTTGCCGGTGCTGCCATCGTAGGTGTAGACCGTGCCCTGATACAAATAGCGTCCCCACGTGCCCGTCAAGAGATCGGTTCCCACGGTGACCTGCGTTCCATTTGCGAACGAGTTCAGGTTCGCCGCGCCGTCCACGTAGGAGTTCGTCGTCGTGCCGATCCACTCCCCCGAATAGGCCTCAAGGAAGTTGGCTGGCCGAGTGCCGTAGTTCCAGAGGTTGAGGTTCGTCGAATCGCCAGGGCCGCCCGCATTCAGAGCAATCGCCACGCCGTAGTAGATCTGTTCTGGAAGCGTGATGCCCAGGGAGCTGAGGTCGAAGGTGCAGTCGAAGAGCGGACGGTTCGAGTAGCCCGGATCTGAATTGTTGCCCGCCGGGGAGGCGAAACTCTGCGTGCGCGTCCCGAGGAGCGTCCCCACCCCGCCGTTCTCCGCGACCGAGTACACGTTGAAGGTCATATTGAAGTTACCCGTCACGCCCGTACCTTTCATCTTGACAGTAGCGGAGGACAACTCGCGATCAGAGCCCGCGAACTTGATCTTGCCGCCCTGTTCGGTGACGCTGCTTGCTGTGAATGACTGACTCCATGTGCGGTACGGAGTCCCGGTAGCAGGGTTGATCGCACCGGGCCCCGTCGGCATGCTGTCGTAGATCACACCAGCCATCGCAGAACCCGCCACGGCCACGGCGGCCACGGCACCAGTCATCAGAGTCTTCGAGATACGCATTGCCAAGCTCCTGGGGAAAGCCCCGCTCAATGGCCCACACTCCACGTGCAGGCGTGACCTCACCGAGTCCGTCGGCGAACGGC
>Ga0169931_10015940_pt1 | contig 10019 bp, 7 predicted proteins | sample Kivu_15m_20L_FD_129675 | JGI IMG/M metagenome (GOLD analysis project Ga0169931, IMG submission 129675) | Freshwater microbial communities from Lake Kivu, Western Province, Rwanda to study Microbial Dark Matter (Phase II) - Kivu_15m_20L... | ecosystem: Environmental > Aquatic > Freshwater > Lake ... | reverse complement strand
GTTTCATAGGTTCCCGTATTAGGAATAAACTCACGAAAATCGGTAAAAGCTTCGAGATTTTCACCAAGAAAGTCATAGATACTATCATCAAAACGCAGGTTCTCAATGGGAGCGATAAACTCACCATTCTCAACCCAGAAGCAAGCATAGCGAGTCATACCAGTGATACGACCACCACTGCGATCGCTCCAATTGAGATAATGCAAATTGGATAGATAAAGCCCTGTATCTAACTGTTTGAGAATATCAGTCTCAGCTAAACTTCCTGCGGCAACTTCAGGCGATCGCATCGATTCACCTTCATCAGCACCATTGGCAATCTTCCCATATTCCTTTGCACTGCGTGAACTTACCAATGCGTTAACAAGCTTCCCTTCAGCAATGATTGGTAAATATTCAGGAGCAACCTCGCCTAAATCATTAAAACGCGGTACATTGCCATAGGTAAAGTTTTCACAAATGGATAGCAATGGGGAGAGAGAGCGTTCTTGATTTTTTAACTTTAAAAGGGCGCTACTACTCTGCTGTAAACTAGACTCTCCCGCACTCCAAGCTAAAAACGCTAGTAACTCTGATGATGCTGCAGGTGCAAAGTAAGTACGATACTGACCACGTTCTAAAGTTTTACTCGGCTTTTGCAATGCTACCAATTGTTGCTGCGAGCGATTAATCTGTAGCTTATAAGCCTGAAGTTCCCAATCTTTGCCAGCATAAATACCTTTAACTGCCTTTTCACCTGAATCAGTCTGGACAAACATCGAATAATCCACAAAAAAAGAATCCGTCGCAAACCAATGTCTTTGACCTGCGGAATTTGCATTAGCGCGAATTACCGAACCTGAAGCATAGAAGCCTGTAAAATCAACATCATTCAAAGGCGTGAGAATTGTAGCGATCGCCTCATCTGGATTTAACAAATTACCTTGATAAACCTCGCGACTTGAGCCTTGGTTCTCAGGAATGACTAGGTAAGGGTTTTCAGGGATTTGGGCAACTTCTTGCCTGAGATAATCCAGATTAGCGATCGCATAAGCCATATCAATTTCGCGATCGCCTGTAAATGGAAACTTAGCAAAAGCTTCACGCTGGTTATAAATCAGCAAAATGGTCACATTTCCATCGGCGACCACTCCTGACTGTCGGACTTTAGCATGGTTAAATCTGGTGAATTGACTACGTTCACTCTCTAAGTTAATCGTTAAATGTTCACCCTGATGCAGACTATCAATCAAGCGATCGGCGAGTTGATAAAATGCTTTTTCTAGAGACTGTTCTTCTAGATGTCTGCTCATCAAAAAATTAACTCCAAATAAATTAATTGCCGTGATTTGTGCTTTTAAAAGCGCTAATCGCTGTAGATAAGTATAGGCGGCGCAAAGCGCCGCCTATACTTATCTACAACATAAATGTCCGCGAATCAACACTTGAAGCATCTCGATTCGCCAGAAAATCATTCATCACATTGTCAGATTCTAAGTTGCCATCCACCAAGTTAATAATGCGATCGGCTACATCAAGGATACGATTGTCATGGGTCACCATCAAAATGGTGATGTTTTCCTCCTTTGCCATTTTTTGCATTAGAGTCACCACATCGCGCCCAGATTTTTTATCTAGCGCCGCTGTTGGTTCATCCGCAAGGATTAGACTTGGACGATTGACCAAAGCTCTAGCGATCGCCACCCTTTGCTTTTGTCCACCTGATAAAGCATGGGGCTTATAGTCAACCCTCTCTCCTAGCCCAAGCTGCGTCAAAATTTCTGCTGCTTTATTTGATGCCATCGCATTACCACCCTCATGGGTAAACAGATCCGTGGACATCATCACATTTTGTCTAGCTGTCAAAGAATGAAAGAGGTTATGCGCCTGAAATATAAAGCCAATATTTTTACGGATTTGCACCAATTTTTTAGGATTTAGCCCTTTTAGTTCCTGACCCAAAACTTTCAGGCTACCATCTTGAATTGTCCGTAAAGCTCCTATTAAAGTTAAAAGCGTGGTTTTACCTGAGCCAGATGGCCCCGTAAGGATCACAATTTGTCCAGGGTAGATCTCTAGATTGATGTCAAATAAAACCTGCTTAAATAAATCTCCTTCACCGTAATGAAAATTTAAATTGCGGATTTGGACTGATGGCTCGAAGTTCGGAGATAAAGACTGTGACGTAGAATCTAGATAGGTATCGAGCATAAGCTAATGTCCCTCAAGCAAAATAAATAAAAAGTTATAAGATTTATTCAAACTATTAATGAAGCTCTCAGACTATATTAATTATGGCAGGTGCGCTTATTACCTGTGCAGTCAAATCTACTTAATTATTTATTAAAGGTTCTAAAATTATGGCATCACGAACCTTAGTCAAAAATTATGTCGCGCAATGGATGCAAATGGGCAAAACCGTAAGCTTATCTATTCAAGGTGAACAAGTTCGGCTCTACAAGATTTTGCAAGGAGAAAAATACTCACCTTCATTTAACCAACTCTGGGATGAAATTAGCACTACTAAAGCCCAAGAAGCCTATTTAAGTGGTACTGATCAAACCGTTAGTGATTTACTCAGCAATAAATGGGAAATTATTGCTTGCGCCCGTTGTAATCTGCTTGTGCCATCCGTCGATATAGGTCCAAGGACACCAGTTTGCTGCCCATGTGATGACTTACCCAACCATCCTAATCTTGACTTGGTGTCCCCCCATGTACCAGTCACTTTAGCCTCACATCTTGATGAGCTATGCGATCGCCTCGCATTGAAGTCAGAAGATCAAAACCAAGAAGATCCAGAAGAGTTCCACGACGATGACTATACATCTGACGAAGAAAATACCCAAGCTATACATAATCTCAAAAATTCAATTTTAAAGCTCGTCAAATCTAGTCAATAGGGCTTTAAACTATATTTTTGAAGGCGCGGCTTCGCCGCACCATCAAAAATATAGTTTAAATTGCAGAATTCTTACCAATTCCATTTAAGAACCTAACAATGTCTGATGTTGTAATTCGGGTCGAAAATTTAAGTAAAAAGTACATCATTGGTCACCAAAAGCAAGAACGCTACACCGCTTTACGTGATGTGATCACTAATAGAGCCGTATCTTTTTGGCAGGGCTTAACTGGCGATCGCCAAGCAAAAACTGATGATCTTAGTGAGGAGTTCTGGGCGCTCAAAGATGTCTCCTTTGAAATTAGGCAAGGCGATCGCGTAGGTATCATCGGACGTAATGGCGCAGGCAAATCCACACTCCTCAAAATTCTCAGTCGCATTACCGAACCCACTTCAGGCAAAATCTCCATCAAAGGTCGGGTTGCTAGTCTCCTAGAAGTCGGTACAGGGTTTCACCCAGAACTAACTGGTCGAGAAAACATATATCTCAATGGTGCAATCTTGGGAATGGATCGAGCCGAGATTAAGAAAAAATTTGATGAAATAGTTGCCTTTGCAGAAGTAGAAAAATTCTTGGATACTCCCGTCAAGCGATATTCTTCGGGGATGTATGTACGCTTAGCATTTGCAGTAGCCGCACATCTAGAGCCAGAGATTTTAATTGTTGATGAAGTATTAGCAGTTGGGGATGCTCAGTTCCAGAAGAAGTGTTTAGGCAAAATGGAAGATGTTGGAAAGGAAGGCAGAACTGTTCTATTTGTGAGTCATAATATGGGAGCAGTGAGATCTCTATGTAGTCAAGGCTTTGTTTTAAATGCAGGTAATTTAATTTATTTGGGTTCTATTAACGAAGCGATTGGAGAATATAACAATGCTAGGGATAGGTCTATTTCTAATCATTATTTAGCCAATAAAGACTCAGACAAGCCTTACATTAAAGAAATTAAAGTTTTTCAAGAAGGTAATGAAGATGAGAATTTTAAAATAAATCAGCCAATCAGAATTTATTGTAGCTTTGAGCATAAAGAAGTAAAAGATATTTCAGTATCTATAATGGTTCGTAATAGTCAAGGAGACTTGTTAATACATGGTTCAGATGAATTCTCTGACTATTCATATACAAATGTTTGTGTGAGGGAATGTACAATTCCAGCAAACACTCTAGCAGAGGGAAAGTATTATATGACGTATGAGTTGCATGTTCGTAATCATCAGATATACGAGACTCTAGATGATGTAATCAAGTTTAAAATTGAGTTTGCAGGCAAAATGGTAGATAAAACTATAGGTAGCGACTGGAAAGGATTGTTGGCTCCTGGTATTTTGGAGTGGAGTTAGAGATTGTGAACTATCTTAACCTTGGTTGTGGTAAACGCTTGCACCCATCTTGGACTAATGTCAATTTTGTGTCCACAGGAACAGGAGTTATTGTTCATGATTTAAAAGAAGGAATTCCTTTTTCGGATCAATCTTTTGATGTTGTCTATCACTCGCATGTGCTAGAACATTTCGCAAAAGCTGAAGCTGAAATATTTCTTAAGGAATGTTACCGTGTTTTGCGACCTCAAGGCATTGTGCGTGTTGTTGTTCCTGATCTTGAGCAAATAACTAGAATGTACATACAATGCTTAGAGAATGTTTGTGTGAATCCTCAAGAATGGCATCACAAATACGATTGGACACTTTTAGAAATGTATGATCAGATGGTAAGAAATCAATCTGGCGGAGAAATGTTGAAATTTCTTTTAAGACAAGATTTACCTACCCAAGAGTTTGTAGTTAAACGATGTGGAATTGAGTTTCAGAATATTATCGCTGCATCTCAACAACTACCAAAGCCAAAGCCTAAGGATGGCTTGATTACAAAATTTGTAAAGCATATTTATCGCATAATCTTTTATCGTGATTATCGACGTAATGCCTTCCTTAAGTTCATTCTTAGTCCTAACGAATTTGATTCACTGCAATTAGGACGATTTCGACAAAGTGGAGAGATTCATCAGTGGATGTACGATCATTATTCTTTATCTGTTTTGTTAGAAAATTGTGGATTACAAAAAATTGTCAACCGAGCTGCTGATGAAAGCTACATTCCTAACTGGACTAGCTTTAATTTAGATACAGAACCTGATGGTTCTATTTATAAGCCAGATTCTCTATATATGGAATCTATAAAACCCGACTTATGAAAATTTTACATATCAATCAATCTGATATTTCTGGTGGTGCAGCGATCGCAGGATATCGTCTCCAACAAGGGTTATTAGAACAAGGAATTGATTCTAAGATGCTGGTTGGTACTATGAAGACTGATAGCGATCGCATAGCATCTGTTCCTCGTAAATCACGTTTTGAAAATCAACTAAATCGGTTTACAAAATATTCTGGGCTTAACTACATTAATCTGTTTAGCAGTTTTAATATTCCCGATCACAAGTTTTATCAAAATGCCGATATTATAAATTTTCATAACTTACATACGGGCTACTTTAACTATTTAGCTATTCCTACATTAACTAAAAATAAACCTGCTGTTTTTACTCTCCATGATATGTGGAGCTTTACGGGACATTGTGCCTATAGCTATAACTGCGATCGCTGGAAAATCGGCTGTGGCAAATGCCCTTATCCTGATACATACCCTGCCATTTATCGCGATAGTACTCGTCTTGAGTGGAAACTTAAAGACTGGGTTTACAGTAAATCAAATTTAGTAACTGTAACTCCTAGTAATTGGCTAACTGAACAAGCTCAAAAAAGTATGCTTAGGCGTTTTCCCGTTTGCCAAATCCCCTATGGTATTGATCTAAATGCTTACTTACCATTAGACAAATCTTTATGTAAAACTGTTTTAGATATTCCTATCAACAAAAGAGTTCTTTTATTTGGTGCAGATAGTCTTAAAGATAAACGGAAAGGAGGAGATTTATTATTAAAAGCTCTGCAACAATTACCTCAATCTCTAACGTCAGAAACAATACTTCTTACTTTTGGTAATGGAAGTGAGAGTATTACCTCTGAATTGGGAATGCCAAATATTAGCTTAGGATACATTAATAGCGATCGCTTAAAGTCTATTGTTTATTCGGCGGCTGATTTGTTTATTTTTCCTACCCGTGCTGATAACTTACCTCTAGTGTTACAAGAAAGTATGGCTTGTGGAACGCCAATGGTTTCCTTTGATATTGGGGGTGTTCCAGATTTAGTAAGACCTATGGTTACTGGTTATTTAGCTAAACCTGAAGATGCTATGGATTTTTGTAATGGCATTGTGATGTTACTAGAAGATGATCAATTACGGCAGACAATGAGCGCTAATTGTCGGGCGATCTCCCTTGCTGAATATTCTCTAGAACTACAAGCGAAACGTTACATTGAACTATACAAAAAGATTTTGTAAATCCTTGATTAAAAGGCTCGCTTTGCAAGCCTTTTAATCAAAGACTAAGTTGATTGTACTAAAGCAATTTGAGTTTGTTTAGTATGACTTGGCGCGATCGCTTGGGCTGAGCTCTCGATTATTTGGGTAGCAAAGCTGGGGATTAGTCCAAAGAAAACAATAATTAGGGCGAGAGTGATCGCAGGAAATTTTTCTTGCCATTTGGCAAAAGGGAAATTACTAATTGGGGAGTTATTCGTAGTTTTCTCAACCGCAAGACGACCGAAAAATACACGATCAATCATGATCAGGAAATAAACAGCCGTTAGAACAGTGCCAATCATACAGAGAAGTGTCTGTATCGGGAAAACCGCAAAGCTACTACGGAAAATCACAAATTCTGCAATAAATCCCACCATGCCAGGTGTACCTGCGCTTGCCATCGCTGCCAAGATCATCAACGAACCTGTGACTGGTAAGCCACGTTCAGGATTGAGTAATCCATTCAAAGAATTAATATTGCGAGTGCCCGTTTTTTTGTAAACAATCCCTACCAAAATAAATAACAGTGCTGAAATTAGACCATGACTAATCATTTGGAAGGTTGCGCCCACTAGAGAAAGGGGTGTAGCCGCAGCCAAGGCGAGGAGAATATAGCCCATATGTCCAACGGAGCTATAGGCAACCATTTTTTTCATGTCAGTTTGCGTGATTGCGTTAAGACACCCATAAATCACACTGACTACTGCCCAAATAGCTAAAAACGGAGCGATTGACTGCCAAGCTTCTGGCAATAAACCTAATCCAAAGCGCAATAAACCGTAGGTTCCTAATTTGAGTAGAACACCAGCAAGTATAGTGGAGATAGGGGTTGAGGCTTCAACGTGAGCATCGGGCAACCATGTGTGCAACGGTACGATTGGAATTTTGATGCCAAATCCAAGGAGTACCAGAATTAGCAAAATTTCTTTGGTAGTTTGGGATACTCCTTCGAGGTTTAAGTCTTGATAGTTGAAGGTAAAGGCTGTTCCATCAGCACTACCCAAGAACGCCATACCTAAGAAAGCTGCTAAGAGCAGAACACCTGAGATGGCAGTATAAATCAAAAATTTAGTGGCGGCGTAGCCGCGTTTCTCTCCGCCCCAAATGGCGATTAAGAGGTAGAGGGGAATTAGTTCAACTTCAAAAAATAGGAAGAAGAGGAGCAGATTTTGAGCAAGAAAAGCCCCATTTACGCCACCACCGAGTATTAACATTAGTGGAAAATACAGTCGTGGGCGTTGAATATCATCGCTGATGTAGATAGCGATAATCAGTAGCAATCCATTTAGTAAGACCAATGGAAAAGATAACCCATCTACGCCTAATCGATAGGTCAGTCCAATGGGATCTAACCAAGCTAAAGACTCACCTAGTTGGATGGTGGCAAGACTAATATCAAATTTAGTTAGTAAGAAGATCGACCAACCAAATGTAGCGATCGCTATTCCTAGTGATATTCGGCGTAACTTTTGGGAGTCGAGGAATGCTCCCAATAAAACGATCAACAGCGCACCTGCGATCGGAACCCACACTAATGTACTGAGCATATTCTATAAAAAATGATAATTAAAAAAATTAAGAGTTCAGATTCTAAGGTGATGAACTTTTAATGGAGACTATAAAAAGCAGCTAAGCCAATTAGAATCAGTCCAATCATGATCGTCAACACATACTGCTGTAATCGACCTGTCACTGTATACTTTAGGCTTTCACCACTAAATATTGAGGCAAATCCCAAAAAATTGACGGAACCATCAACTAAGTAGCGATCTATCCAAGCTAAAACCTTAGAGCCACCACCCACGATTAAGACCACCGTATATTTATAAATAGCCTGTACATAGAGATCGTAGGCAAGTAAATCCTGTACTGCTTTCCATGAACTGCGAATAAATATTGGAGGCATAGATACCGAAATGCTAGTGGCATAATAGGGCTTGATATAGATATATGCACCTATACCAAAACCCAATAAGCCTGAAGCTGATAATACTGCTGTACCCCAAATATCGACTGTATTTAAGTCAATATCTGCGAATTCCCATGATGGAAGTAAGATAGGAACTAGTAAAGTGATGATTGTCAGTGAGACTAATGGAATTGCAACTTGCCAAGAGACTTCGGGAACACGACGGGTTTTGGGTTGAACAGGCCCAAGGAAGACCAGTGCAAACATTCGCATCAGTCCAAAGGCAGTAATGCTATTCACTAATAAGGCGATCGCAATTAGCCAAGGGTCACTGTTCCAAAAAGTTTCTTCCCAGCGTAAGAGCGTCCAAAATCCTCCAAAAGGAACCAGTGCTACTAATCCTAGTGAACCAACAATAAAGGCGACTAAGGTGGCAGGCATTCTCGTTTTGATCCCTCCCATTTCTGTAAGATCTTGGGTTACCGTAGCCATCATTACAGCCCCTGAACTCAAGAAAAGTAAAGATTTGCTGATACCATGACTAAAGAGTAGCCCCAAAGCTAGATCAGGTTGCTGCATCCCTACTGCGATGAAGACTAAGCCGAGGTAGGCACTGGTTGAGTGAGATAGAGCGCGTTTCATGTCAATTTGGGCGATCGCGACCAACGATGCACCGATGGCGGTAACTGCACCAATGACTACCGAGACCTCCGCCGCTATTGGGAATAAAGACAATATAGGCTGAAACTTGATCAGCACATAGGCTCCAGCACCCACAACCACCGAATTTCGCAAAATCGACGCTGGGTTTGGCCCCTCCATCGCCTCATCAAGCCAGAGGTGCAGTGGAACCTGAGCGCATTTACCCAGAGGGCCAGCAATTAGAGCTAGTCCTAATAAAGTACCAAATTGTTGATGTTCGGCAAAATAGGCGATCGTTTGGGGTGCATTTGCCCATGCCTTTAAATCTGAAAAATTCAAGCTATCTGAAAGATTGGCAAGGGTAACCACACCCATCAACAAAAACAAGTCGCCGACTCGCTTTGTCCAAAAAGCATCTCTTGCTGCGGTGACTACTAGGGGCTGTGCATACCAAAATCCAACTAATAAATAGGTGGAGAGGGTAAGCATTTCTAATAAGGCATAGCTAAAAAATAAGGAGTCACTAAAGGCTATCCCTGTAATCGCTGCTTCAAAAAAGCCAATTAAGGCGCAAAATCGCGCGATCGCCCAGTCAGTTTCTAGCGATCCTAGTCCGTAGACCTGTGAGATTAAGCTCATGGTGGCGATCATCACTGATGCACCAGTGCTAATTGTGGAAATCTCAAAGGAGCAAGCGATATTTAGATCAAATGCTTGGAACCATATAAACTCAAATTGTTGAGGGGGTTGCCCCCAAACGGATGTTAATAACCAACAGCTATGTACTAAGGCAAGGGCTGTCATTAACATATTTAGGTAAACCGCAGGACGGGGGCCAGTACGACGAATTATCCTTAGTGACCAAGGTAGTGTAAGCCCTGCGCCCAGCAAACCATAGCAAGGAAGTAACCAAGCTGTTTCTAGGATCATTGATTCTACTATAGAGTTTTTACTATGTTTATATCAAAATATATCAATCATTCCATAAGTCTACATCAAAGTGTTTCGTGTCTCAGTCTTCAAATTAAAGATTAATTCTGTCTTTTGAGGGGGTGCAAAATCTTATCTAGAGAAGGCAAAAAAACTATAGCAATGAGAGAGACAGCTACATTAAAACCCAAAAGATGGTCGGCGGCGCGAAGCGCCGCCGACCATCTTTTGGGTTT
>Ga0169931_10015939_pt1 | contig 10020 bp, 5 predicted proteins | sample Kivu_15m_20L_FD_129675 | JGI IMG/M metagenome (GOLD analysis project Ga0169931, IMG submission 129675) | Freshwater microbial communities from Lake Kivu, Western Province, Rwanda to study Microbial Dark Matter (Phase II) - Kivu_15m_20L... | ecosystem: Environmental > Aquatic > Freshwater > Lake ... | reverse complement strand
TTTGAGATCCGCGCATTCCCAGAAGGCTTTCAACTGGGCCGGTCTTCCTTTAGGACCACCGCGCACGGAGCTCGGTTGGCGTCAGACTAGCTAAAGGGCTAGAACGTCTGATCTCTTTGACCTGGGGAAATGATAGTGGAAGCTGCTGACATGTTCTTTTAAAATACCCAAAGATGACTAGATTATTGAACGGTTTCGCCAACTACTAGTGGATTTGAGAATAGGCTTTGGTTCATGAAGTGCATTCACGGTCTAGACAACAGTACGCAGTGTGCATTCTGCAACAAAGAGACAAATAAAAAGCCAGCTAAAGTCCGAAAAAAAGCCAAAATCAAAACCAGCTTCTAATCGTGAAGTGTCTTTCATTTGCAGAATTTGTGTTAAGAGGAGCAGGGTTAAAGGAACTCGGAGCAAATGTGTAACCTGCGCCAAGAAGAGAGGCTATAAAAACTGCATTATTTGCAAAAAACTCTTCATTCCCGGGGACGCGACCACTAAAAGTTGTGGTTGCAAGAAAAAAGGACGAGGTTCTGTATGGGTCGTTGCTTCAGCAGGTTTACCTTCGCTGGGAAGACGCAGATGAATCAGCATAAGTGACATTCTCAACCCGAACCATTCTATTAATTCGCCATAGTCTGGTTACTGTCAGTTGTTAAGTGTAGATTTCAAGTTATGAGCAATGTTCCATTCGAAGATCTAGGAACCGCAAATCTGGTTGTTGATTCTGTTTACGAGGGTGCCCGTAAGAAGAAACTTAATCTTGGTAGTGAGCCCCTTACAAAGCTGATTCCTGGGATAGGAAACATGGGAGGATTTAGAAAATCGGTTGATCCTAAGACAAAAACGCTGAGAGGATTAGTATTAGTTAGCACGAGAAATGAAATAGATTGGCCTGATACGTTAAATATTTTTACAGGACTGTACGCGTATTTTGGAGACAATAGGGCGCCGGGCAAGTCTCTTCACGACACACCTAAAGGAGGTAACAAAGTACTGCTAGACATTTTTGAATTGGCACATGGCAGCAAAGAGGATAGAGCAAAGTGTCCTCTGATACTTGCCTTTGAAAATACAGGGAATGGTTTTGATACAGAGTTCAAAGGATTGCTTGTCCCTGGCGCTGCAAACCTTTCAGCTTCACAAGACTTAGTTGCTGTTTGGGCGACAAAAAATGGAAAGAGATTTCAAAATTATAAGGCCAACTTTACTGTCCTGGATTGCGGAGAAATTTCAGGGGATTGGGTCAGAGATATATTCGGAAAACGAACTACGATTTTAAGTGATCCTAGAACCCCAAAAGCTCTACATGATTGGATCGTTACAGGTAAGTATCTACCCCTACAAGCTGATCCCAAAAAATATATACGTTCAGTAAGTGAACAAAGCCCTAAGCACGGAATTCAAGCCGATTTAATTCAACATATTTTAGATATTACAGAGTCTGATCCAACAAGCTTCGAGCCAATAGCAGCAGGTATTTGGCAACTTTTAAATAAATTTCAAATGGAAATTGAAGTTACCAGAAGAAGTGTTGATGGAGGTCGAGATGGCGTAGGCCATTTAGTATTGGGGCCTGCTTCTGATCCGATAAGAATTTCTTTTGCACTAGAGGCGAAAAGATATAAGCAAGGCGTAAATGTGGGAGTTAAAGACATGGCACGATTAATTTCGAGAATAAAGCACCGCGATTTTGGAGTAATGATCACTACTTCAGCAGTAAGCCCTCAAACTTATGAGGAGATAAGGATCGATAAACATCCAATAGTTATTGTTTCAGGAAGGGATATAGCAGATACATTAATAACTGAGGGAATCAACACAGTAGATAAACTGGATAAGTGGATATCAAAATTGGATTTTGAGAGACTAAGTGGAGGCAGACATTAAACGTAGTATTAGATCAACAGATGCTGTTAAAACAAGGTAAGTTTATAAAGTGAAAGACACAATAAGATTTATCGACCTGTTTGCGGGTATTGGGGGTATGCGATTAGCATTTGAATCTGTTGGTGCTAAATGTGTATTTTCTAGCGAATGGGATAAGTATTGCCAAAAAACTTATGAAGCAAATTTTGGTGAAATCCCAAATGGAGATATAACAAAGATCGATGAGAGGAACATTCCCAAGTTTGAAATTCTTCTAGCTGGATTCCCCTGCCAACCTTTTAGTTCCATAGGGAAGCGTGAGGGGTTCAAGCACGAAACACAAGGAACGCTTTTCTACGATGTTGCTCGAATTATAGAATTTCACAAGCCTCAAGCATTTCTTTTAGAAAATGTATCTGGATTAATAACTCATGATGACGGTAGGACCTTTACCACAATAATCAATGTCTTGTCATCACTTGGCTACCAACTTGAATATAAAATTTTAGATGCATCTGATTACGGTGTTCCACAGAAGAGAGAACGAATCTACATAGTTGGTTTTCATAGAAAAAAAATTGGCATGGGTAATTTCAAATTTCCAAAACCTCGTGCAGCCAAAGTTGGGATTGGTAAATTTGTTGAAAAAGGCCACAAAAACTTATCCATTAGTAAGCACTTACAATCGGTATATATCTACAAACTTGATGATGGTAGACCTGAAGTTATTTCGCCTAGATCGAATTTTCCTGTGAAGACACTAGTAGCGAGCTACCATAAAATCCAACGCTTGACTGGCACATTCGTAAAAGATGGGCCAACAGGCTTGCGTTTGTTGTCAGAAAATGAGTGCAAAGCGATAATGGGCTTCCCAAGTAACTTCATAATTCCTGTTTCACGTACGCAAATGTACAGACAATTTGGAAATTCTGTCGCAGTACCTGTTGTGAAAGGTATCGCCAGGGCTATCGTTAAGCACCTTAAACAGAACGGGCGATAACGAGTGACATCTAAGTCTGAAAAACCAAATCCTGACGTCTCTAAAACAAATTATTTAGTTGATTATGGCATTATGAGTGAAAGTAGTTCCCACTCTTCTCTCTCGGCTCAATTACTACTCTCCATTCAACCGAGTCTCGAAACAATAAAAATTAACCAGCCTTCGAAATATGTTGATTTCATTTGGAATAAAGCAGAAAAAGATGATCGCTTAACTCGGGATGTAAGAGGTAAGTTTTTTGAACTACTAATTGCTAGTTGCTTGATTAAGAATGGAATTTTGCCCTTCTTTTGGCAGGCCCAACTAGAATTTGTTCCACTAGCCAATTTTGACTTAGTTGTTTACACGGAGGAGCGCGGCCCAATTGTTCTCTCTCTTAAGACAAGTATTAGAGAGAGATATAAACAAGCTGAATTTGAAGCTCAAGCCATGAAATATGTTCATCGTAGAGCAAAGAACTTTCTTGTAACTATGGAAAGAAATGAAGCTGTATCCCTAAAAGCCAAGACCGATTCTGGTGTTTTGAATGGAATTGATAGTGTCGTTGTAGCGAACGAAAAATCTTTTGATGAACTAGTGGAATTGCTCCAGTCACTTTCAATTGTTGATACCCCAGTGTTTTCTGCAATTAAGAATCCACAAAAAATAGAATTTAGGCAACAAAAATAATAATAAATTTTAGTTAAAATATCCGAGCATTGGGAAATCTGGAGTACCTATTAGAAGTCCTCTATCTAAAAATTTGTTCATATCCTCACATGAGGTTTCAGGGAGAAGAGCACAAGCATGGCAAGCGGCTAGATTGCAGAGGTCCGGTCCTTGCCCTTTTCCACCCAGTTCTAGGCAAATTGGATCAGTTGAGCACCATTTTGCAGCTTCGATGGCGTTATTAAATAGCATTCTGAAAGCATCGCCTTCCGCCAAAGAAACTAATCCTCCCATTGTTCCTTCAGAGTCACCAGCTGCTGTATAAATTAAAACGCCATATCGCGGGGTATTTCCAGTCCGATCTACATAAAGTCGTTCCCTTAGTGAAGCAGTACCGTAACCCGAATCAAATACGAGTTGCCTAATAAGTAGGTGTGAAAGTGTATGGATAAGGAAGTATCCAGCATCTACAAATTCTGTGACGTTTGATGGGCGAATATCACCGGCAGATATTCGCTTCAAAGTTGGATTAATTCTTGCTACAACTTGATTAGTTTCTCTCCACGTTTTGACTAAATTAGGATCTAGCTCAAAAAAGATACCCTCACCTCGCACTTGATATGCAGGGAGCCAATTAATTTGACCTTGATTTCTGTTCGATCTCAACAACTTCTTGCCATCTTCAAGAGAAATGGGGTTTGAGGATATTCTTGTGAATCCGCGTAATGCTCTCGTTTCGCACAAAGAATCAATTCTTCGCAAATTCAATATTCCTTGAATATTCGCTTCATACTTAGGGCGAGCAACCTTTAGAAATGCATGAGGTACCGATTCTTTACAAAACAGTTGAAATTCACTTATACGTCCGTCGATCTCTTCCGAAGATTCTTCTGTTGTATCTTGGGGCATCAATTCTTGCAATGCTACTTTAAGTTCTTCATCTGTAAATCCGCGTAATTCCATTTGTCCTGCAGCTTGGTCGCGCATTAATTGTGGAGTAATCGGACCATCTAAGCCCATAGATCGCATAGTCATTGTCATGGTTTGCATGATGATTCGCCAACCAGGTTTACTTAAAAGCTCTAGTAATGAAGGATTTGCAAAATTATTTGTTTGCGGAATGTAGATACTGCTTTCTACAATTGGAAAGTAGACATTGGATGAAGTTCGAAGAAGAGCTACTGGATAAGCAGAACAAGATTCAAATTCATTCGCCCAAGGTCGACCGCCAGTACATGTATATTCACCAAAGGAATCACTAAGCTTCTTTGAAAGGTTTGATTTTTGTGATCCATCAGCAAGAGTTTGGACTCCCAAAATGGACTGCAAATTCTGCTTCTTCGCGCTACATCCTGTGCAAGAGACCGATAGGCTCGCTAATGTTCCACCACCAGTACTTGTTAGTTTTAATACGCCCCCACAATCAGGAATATCTCCACGGTGAACCCATTTTCGCCAAGGGAAATCGTCAAGATGACCATTTTCGCACGCCACTACAATTGAAACTTGAAATATATTCTTTGATCTGCAATCCAAATTTTGACAAGAGGCTTCGCCGCTAAAGCTAAGTGGAAGCTGAGTTAATGTGTTACAAAATTGACATTTATTCCATCTTGGAAATCTCAACACTGGTATAAAGCTAGAAGAGACCTGACCTCGTCGTAGATTTCCTCGGAAAACTGTTTCCACACCTCTTGGGGGTAGCCGTAAATTTGAGATACGCAAGTGCTTATGTAATCTCCAATCTTGAATATCCATGTGCTGTGGCTCAATATAATTACCATTGAAATCGTGGAACCATGCATCCAAACTTGCGGTAATCACCGTAACCCCATTGACCATTGTGCTCAGAGCACCTACACCGAAAGGAGTAATTAAATGAGCTCTACGCATTTTCAACCCCAATGTCCAAATCAGAATTCCTCAAATGAGCAAAATTAAATATTTCTAGTGGGCATTCAGCATCCACGTTTCTAAGTGAATTTGGAGTTTTCCAGAATAATGGAGATTCATTAGCCTCTAGTTGAACATCTGCTGAACGCATTAATGCTTGCCTTGTGTCACCATCGCGGTCAGTCCACTTTGTTTTTTCCCAAATATTCCATTCATCAATTCGCCGATCCAACCAATCTTTTACAACCTCCAGTTGTTCTACGCCATTCCTTTTTACTGCTTCTAAAATCGTTCTTTTAGCTTCCTCAATTTCTGATGCTGGATAAGGCAATGGTCCAGAGCTCGCATCACCATTCATTTTTACGTGAGTAACCAAAATGGCATGTAGGGCTCTCTCGAGGACTGGGTCTGAATATGGAGTAACACTAGTCGCTTCAACATAGTGGTATAGCTTTTGATGGTAGGAACGAAATCTCTCAAAGTGAGAGCGGTCTCTCGGTTTCAATGGACTATAAATAGTTACAACAAGACCAGGAGCCTTTCTCCAATCACGTCCGACACGACCACTTACTTGAATATATTGAGATGTAGATTTTGGTTGTCCAGCAATTAACAGCAAACCTAACCGGTCTATATCTATTCCAACCTCAATAATATTTGATGCTAAACATATATCCAATACATTTTTGTTATTTCCATCCAAAGATTTTTCAAGTTGATCAATTGCGGCAGGAACTTCATCGCTTTTCATTCGACTAGTTAACTCCAAGACTGAATTGCTGTTTACAAATCGACGTTTCTTTCTTTGATCGCGCAAATGGAGGCTATAAGAATAATCATGCATGTCCGATTGAATGTAAGTTTGAGTATTGCCCAATTCTCTTATGCTGTTGAAGAACCAGAGCCCTGTCCAGTAAGGATCTTTATCAGCGTCTGGCAGCCGCATAGGCGCCTGTATTAAAGAGGTGCCAACGCGAACTTGAATGGTCTGGTAAGAGGAATAACCCGGTGCAAAAATACCTAGGTACACTCTTCCAGGTGCTTGCAGCCCATCGATGGTTTCTATTCTTGAGAAAAATGAATCCTTAGAATCCAGAACGGGTGGGGGAAATACAAGTGAACGATCGCGACCAAATAATGAAAGTATTTGAGTTTGAAATCTTGCTACAGTCGCAGTAGACGCTACGATTTTAGGTCGGATTGGCTTGCTCTTTCGTTTATCTGTGCACAAATCTTGTACGACAACCTCATATAGGCCAGCCATTGAGCCTAGAGGACCAGAAATTAGATGAAGCTCATCTTGGATAATTAAATTCGGAGGCGAGAAAGCCCTGTCTCCAAATTCATTTAGGCCAAATAAGCCTCTCGTCTTATCGTTCCACGCAATTTGTGCAAACTTATCAACTGTGCCAATAACTAAATCTGGTCTTAACTCATAGATTTGCTCATCAATAACAATTACTGGTAACTCTGAATTTATCGTCCCAAATGGGCACTGAATATCATTACACCGATAGAAAAAGCCTGAAGACCGATAATAATAACCTGCCACATTTAACTTGCCACTTCTTCGATCATTTTTTAATGGTCCCATCTGCGTTCCACAGTAGGGGCATTTCAAAAGTAAGAATTTATTGACTTGTGAATTTCCACGTATTAATTCATCAAAATCGTTCTTAGATTGTTTCAAACTATTTGGTGTTTGATCTGAACCTAGCCAAACCCCAATCCTAATCGGAATCGAACCAAGATCATTTCTTTTTTGCCTGATTAGTTCCAAACAACAAATCAAAGAAGCAGCTCTTGTAAACTGTTGTGAAGTCAACAATCTCAAGGTATATCTCATTAATACATTGACGCCTATGTCGTTCGGATCAACCAGCCTTCGCAGTAAAATTGAAAATGCAGTTAGTCCCAAATATGCCTCAGTTTTGCCACCACCAGTTGGAAAAAATATTAAATCTACAATCTCGCGTGACTCATCAGATGGATCGGTCATTTCAGGAATTGCTTGGAGGAGAAAACCTAATTGGAACGGTCTCCAGACAGGAGAATCTTCGGGAATTGTTTTAATTGGATCAACACTTGGGATGCCATTGATAATTTTTATTTGGCGCTTTTCTCTTCTGACTGCATATCTTTGTTCAAGAATTGCTTGGTTGGCAAGAGTGAAGGCCAAGCGTGCCTGTGAATTTTTCTCTAGTACTTCAACAGCTTTTTCCATTCTTGTTAATGACTTGCGACATTTAGACGCATTTGAAAGTGCTGTTTCTTTCCATACATCTTGAAATTCGGTAGCCTCAAGTTCGATTCGAATTACCCATTCTCTGAATGAATCCAAAAGCGAATCTAATATTGATTTTTGTGCTCCCCACTCTCCACTTGCTAGTTCTTTCATGTCGAGAGTAAGAGAATCAATGTTTGGTGTAATACTTGGAATCTCATAAGTTGGGAAAAAAGTAGTTGTTAAGTATCTTCTTTGGGCTTCATCGTATCCCCAGTCTGTTGCGGTGCCATGACCAATGGCAAATGTAGGTTTATCTCGATCTTGTATCGCTATAGATAGATATTCATCATCTTTACTAAGATTCAAATTCTCAGGGTAAGGAACAATCTTGGCTTTTGCCTCCAGAACTTTTAAGGAAGATTGATAAAATGAATTCGAGATGTTTTCTGCAGACTCTGAGATATTTTCTAATACAATTGTAACGAAAAGCAATTCTGGAAAGTTCTTAATTTTTCTACTGTAATGGTGTATTACTAAGCTAACGCCATTAGATAATTTATCTAATGGTTTAGTTCCACGCTTCCCAACTACAAGCCCTTGCGGAATTTCTAGGTTCAGATTTACCTTGACAGAGTGCGATGTACGAATCCACCAATCAGTAGAGTTTTCTTCCCAAAGACCAGGCTCTTTTCTGTAGGTACCCCCATTAATTTCCAGCTCTAACTCTGTGCCACTGTTTAAATCAATAGCAAAAGTTAATCCCATAGAACTTTGTTCCCGATCAGCGGTTGTACTTAGATCAAGAAGATCATCTTCGTAATCCAGATTGTCTTGAGTAAGGTCATTAACTTGGAAATCAGTTTTGGGATTATTTTCTGTTTCTTCTTCTGTTAGTAAACTAGTGTCTAGAACTACCTCGATATTATTTGAGCGATCAAAACGAGGATTTAAAACACCTACTCCATATTTTAGATGCGGGTTGATGCGAGAGTTATTAATCGCTTCTTCGCCACTAGTTGGGCAGTAAAAAGGACCTTCTACATCTTTTGACACTAGTTTATAAGTGCCCTGTTCCAGTACTAAAGGAGAACCGATGGAGATTTCTCTTGGCAGAGGTCCATATATTTCACGCCGAAGTTCAGAAATGACAGTGGCTCTGGCTTCAACTTTTGAATTACTCACTTATCACTCCGAGTCTTACACGTTTAGAAAAGAATAACGGTTTGGAAACAACAATCAACCTATCGCGCGCGCGGCTCAAGGACACGTAGATGAAGGGGTCGATTTCGTTAGAGATCTCGCTTTCTAGCCCAAACACAATTGTGCAACTTGCATCAAATCCTTTGAAATCTTTGATTGTCGCCCATGATGTATGACCTTGTGATTCTAAGGATGGATCAAATCGTCTAGCGCGTATCTTTGAGACTGCAAGAGCTCTTTCCAACCGCATAATGCTTTCTGAGCTTTCTTCACAAAGTATTACAACTTCTTCAGGCATAAATCCTTTACTTAAAAGTCCGTTGTATGAATTTCTTAAAAGATTAGCCGCTTCATCAAAATTATGATACTCAAAGAGTTCTGGCGTATATTTGTCATCAGATCTTCGATACGAAACATTTAGATGCGATCGACCAGACAAAAATAATGCAGTGGTCCCAATACCGGGTAAATTCCTACAATTCTCTGTAAGATTAAATGTAAAAAGATCAGGACAGAAGCGTTTTAGGGTTGCTCGTTCGTCTGGTACATCATATATCTTCTGACCTTCGTAATCTGCAAATATACGGATATAAGCATTTTCTATGCCATTAGCTAAAGCGGATGATATATCTTCTAACAATTCAGCACTGACGAGGTCTTGAGCCTCATCAATGATTAAAACGTCATATTTAAGACAACTATGTGCTGACTTAAAAAACTCTCTTGGTGTACCGACAAAACTACTATCAGGAACATGCAACATATTTCTTAGATAAACTGCGAGATATTCACTTCGACATAAGAATAACACCTTAGTGTTATCTAAAATTGCTCGTGCCGCAGTTTCAATTGCGAGAAATGTCTTTCCCGTGCCTGCAGTACCTTCAATTAAGCCAGCTCTATTTGATTTTAGTCCATTCAAATATTTGAATTGTTCATTAGTGATTTGACTAACTTGGGTTTTTCTAATCTTGCTTAACTCAAATGATGAGAGAGAGATATCGAATTTAGGTCGCAGAGCATCAGCTATATCTCTATAGAAATCGGCTGATATTGATAAGGTTTGGAGATTCCTTTTTTCATTGAAATGCTTAGACGCTGCTGAAATCACTCTGAGAATTGCGAGTTTTGGATCAGCAAGATCTGATTGATCCAACAACTCCCAATCATTCCACTCAATACTTTT
>Ga0169931_10015938_pt1 | contig 10020 bp, 4 predicted proteins | sample Kivu_15m_20L_FD_129675 | JGI IMG/M metagenome (GOLD analysis project Ga0169931, IMG submission 129675) | Freshwater microbial communities from Lake Kivu, Western Province, Rwanda to study Microbial Dark Matter (Phase II) - Kivu_15m_20L... | ecosystem: Environmental > Aquatic > Freshwater > Lake ... | reverse complement strand
TCATCGCGAGCGGCGCCTACTCGTCCCCCGGCGCGCGCGCCCTCTTCGAGCGCCTCACGGCCGCGAGCGCCGCGCCGCAGCGGCTGCTGCGGCCCGGCGTGATGGCGGACGCCGCGCCGATCTCGCCTTCGGACCTCACCCCCGACATCCTCCACGGCCTCGACGACTCGGCTCGCCAGGAGGCGATCGCGCTCCTGGAGGCATGGGAGCGCTTCGGCACCGAGGACCCCTCGGCCGTGGCCGAGATGGTCGAGATGATCCGTGCCGTGCGCAGCGCGGTGCCCGAGTCCAACGGCCGCGGCGCCGCGATGGCGCTCGCGCGCGGCGGCGGCGCGCCCGACTACTCGGGCGACCTCCTCGGCCAGAGCGAGGCCTACGCGCGCTTCGTGGTCGAGTCGTGCCGCGACCGGGCGTTCGACGTGATCCACGCGCACGACTGGCTCACCTACCCCGCCGGCATCGCGCTCGCGCGCGTGACGGGCCGGCCGCTCGTGGTCCACGTCCACTCGACCGAGTTCGACCGGTCGGGCGAGCACGTCAACCAGGCCGTCTACAACATCGAGCGGCGCGGGATGCACGCGGCGGTGCGCGTGATCACGGTCAGCATGCTCACGCGCAACATCTGCGCGAACCGCTACTCGGTGCCCGTCGGCAAGTGCGACGTCGTCTACAACGGGGTCGACCTCGACCCGAAGGCCGCGGGCGTCACCACCATCGGCCGGCGCGACCGCATCGTGCTGTACTTCGGCCGGATCACGATGCAGAAGGGCCCCGAGTACTTCGTGCAGGCGGCCAAGCGCGTCCTCGAGAAGTTCGAGGACGTGAAGTTCGTCGTCGCGGGCTCGGGCGACCAGGCGCAGCGCATGATCGCGCTCGCCGCCGAGCTCGGCATCGGGCACAAGGTGCTCTTCACGGGCTTCCTGCGCGGGAAGGACATCCCGCGCGTCTTCAGCATGGCCGACCTCTACGTGATGCCGAGCGTCAGCGAGCCGTTCGGCATCGCGCCGCTCGAGGCGCTCGGCCACCGCGTGCCGGTCCTCATCAGCAGGCAGTCGGGCGTGAGCGAGGTGCTGGTCAACGCGCTGAAGGTGGACTTCTGGGATGTCGACGACATGGCGAACAAGATCGTCGCGGTGCTGAAGTACCCGCCGCTGAGGCGCACCCTGGTGGACCACGGCTTCGACGAGGTGCGCGGCATCACGTGGGACGGGGCCGCGACCCGCTGCACCGAGGTCTACCGCTCCGCGCTCGAGGCCGTCGGCGCCGCGCACCCCAAGCGCTGAATCCGCCCGCCCGGGGCCGCGCCGGGACGCCTCCTATACTTCGTGGATGGCGTTTTTCACGCGCAAGAAGCCCGCTCCCGCCCGCCCCGCACCCGCCGCCGCGGCGCCCTCGGGCCGCGCCGCCGAGCGTGACCCCGCCTTCGAGCGGCGCGTGCAGGAGCTCGGCGCGGAGTTCCTACGTCAGGCGCGCGACGCGGGGGCCGGCGTGTTCAGCGGCAGCCTCGCGGTGTTCAAGGACAAGCTCATGGACTGGGCCATGCAGGACGAGGCGTTCCGCGTCCAGCTGTTCCGCTTCGTCGACTGCTTCCCCACGCTGCGCACCAACGACGCGATCTACGACCACCTCGCGGACTACCTCTCCCAGCCGGGCGTGAAGGCGCCCCCGGGCTTCGAGCTCGGCATGGCCGCCGGTGGGCTCGCGAAGGGCCTCATGGCGAGGACCATGGCGGGCCAGATCGAGGGCATGGCGTCGAAGTTCATCGCCGGCACCGACGCGGCGAGTGCCCTGCCCGCGCTCGAGCGCATGTGGCGCAACGGCATGTGCTTCAGCGTGGACCTCCTTGGCGAGGCCTGCGTGAGCGACGAGGAGGCGCGCGCGTACCGGCAGAAGTACCTCGACCTCGTCGAGAACCTGCCGGGGCGGGTCGCGTCGTGGCCGGCGAAGCCCGTGCTCGAGACCGACCACCTCGGCGACGTGCCGCGCACCAACGTGAGCATCAAGATCAGCTCGCTGAGCGCGCGCGTGGACCCGATCGACACGGAGGGCTCGATCCGCGGCCTCATGGAGGGGATCCTGCCCATCCTGCGCGCGGCGCGGCGCGGCGGCGTGCTCGTCAACTTCGACATGGAGCAGCACTCGCTGAAGGACCTCACGATCGAGCTCTTCAAGCGATGCTGCGAGGAGGTGGACTTCGAGGCGGGGCTCGCGATGCAGGCCTACCTGCGCAGCGCCGAGGACGACGCGCGCAACGTCGTGGAGTGGGCGAAGCGCCGCGGCCGCACGGTGACCGTGCGACTGGTGAAGGGCGCGTACTGGGACTACGAGACGATCCACGCCGAGCAGCAGGGCTGGCCCGTCCCCGTCTGGGGCCGCAAGTCCGACACCGACGCGTGCTTCGAGCGCGTGGCGCAGTACCTCATCGAGCAGACGCCGCGCAAGGTCGGCGAGGGCGGCGTGAAGCTCGCGCTCGGCTCGCACAACGCGCGGTCGATCGCGGCCGCCATGGCCACGCTCGAGCGCTGCGGCCTGCCGCGGAACGCGATCGAGCTCCAGATGCTCTTCGGGATGGGCGACGCGCTGAAGGCCGCCGCCATGGGCATGGGCATGCGCGTGCGCGAGTACGTGCCGGTGGGCGAGATGATCCCGGGCATGGCGTACCTCGTGCGCCGGCTGCTGGAGAACACGTCGAACGAGAGTTGGCTGAAGGCGGGGTTCCTCGACAACGGGGACGTGGGCACGCTGGTCGCGAGCCCGCACCGCGTGCACGAGTCGGACCCCGGCATCGAGCGCATCGCGATGGCCCCCGAGCGGCACGCGCTGTCGGTCGCCGCCGCCGGCGTCGGCGACGGGCGCCCCTTCTTCACCGAGCCCATGCGCGACTTCTCGCGCGCGGCCGTGCGCGAGGCGTTCGGCGCCGCCGTGTCGCGCGCCGCGGTGCCGGCCGTGGCCAACGACGGGACCGCCGCCGACGCGGACCGCGCCGTGGCCGCGGCGGACGCCGCGTTCCCGCGGTGGCGCGACACGGACCCGGGCGAGCGCGCCGCATGCCTGGTGCGAGCGGCCGCCGCGATGCGCGCGCGGCGCGACGAGCTTTCGGGAATCGTCGTCCGCGAGTCCGGCAAGACCTGGCGCGAGGCGGACGCCGACGTCTGCGAGGCCATCGACTTCTGCGAGTACTACGCGCGCGAGTCGACGCGCCTCTTCGCGCGCACACGGCTGGGCAACTTCGTCGGCGAGCTTGACGAGCAGTGGTACCAGCCGCGCGGCGTCGCGGCGGTGATCAGCCCGTGGAACTTCCCGCTCGCGATCTGCGCGGGCATGGCCGTCGCGGCGCTCGTCACCGGGAACACGGCGGTCGTGAAGCCCGCGGAGCAGACGCCGGGCATCGCGAAGGCGCTCTGCGACATCCTGTGGTCCGCGGGCATCCCGCGCGACGTGCTCCACTTCGTGCCGGGCCCCGGCGAGACCGTTGGCGCGGCGCTGGTGCGCGACCCGCGCGTGGCGCTGGTCGCTTTCACCGGGAGCAAGGCCGTGGGCCTCGACATCCTCGAGGCCGCGGGACGCACGCCCGCGGGCCAGGGCTTCGTGAAGAAGGTGGTCTGCGAGATGGGCGGGAAGAACGCCATCATCGTGGACGACAGCGCCGACCTCGACGAGGCCGTGCTCGGCGTCCGCCAGAGCGCGTTCGGGTTCCAGGGCCAGAAGTGCTCGGCATGCAGCCGCGTGATCGTGCTCGACTCGGCGCACGACGTGTTCCTCCACCGCCTGGTCGAGGCGACGCGCGCGCTGGTCGTCGGCGACCCGCGCGAGCCGGGCACCGACGTCGGGCCGGTGATCGACGCCGAGGCCGCCGCGAAGGTCCGCCGCTACATCGAGATCGGCGCGGGCGAGGGCAAGCTCGAGCTGCAGCTTCCCGTGCCCGAGGGGCTCGAGGCGCGGGTCGGCAAGCCGTACGTCGGGCCCGCCATCATCAGCGGGGCGTCCGCGTCGTCGCGCATCGCGAACGAGGAGGTCTTCGGGCCCGTGCTCGCGGTCATCCGCGCGCGCACCTTCGACGAGGCGCTGCGCATCGCCAACGCGACCGAGTACAAGCTCACGGGCGGCATCTACAGCCGCAGGCCCTCGCACCTCGAGCGCGCCAAGCGCGAGTTCCGGGTCGGCAACCTGTACGTGAACCGGGGCATCACCGGGGCCCTGGTCGGCCGGCAGCCGTTCGGCGGGTTCGGCATGTCGGGCGTCGGCACGAAGGCGGGCGGGAACGATTACCTGCTCCACTTCGTGGAACCGCGCGCGTGCTGCGAGAACACGATGCGCCGCGGGTTCGCTCCCGGGCTCTGAGCGCGGCGCGGGTACGCTCCGAGAACGCCGCACCGAGCGGCATCGCACGTCCCGGAGCCCCGCCCGCATGAACCGCTTCATCGCCGTCGCCCTGTCGGCCGCCTTCCTCTCGCACGCCTCCGCCCAGGACCCCGCCGCGGCCCCCGCGCCGTCGGCCCAGGCCGCACCCGCAGCCTCGGCATGGCCGCAGAAGGCGACCGTCGACGGCACCACCTACCTGATGAACGCGCCGGCCTACACGGCGATCAACGGCAACACGGTGTCGATGCGCGCCACCGTGCAGGTGAAGCAGGGCGACGCCGCGCCGGTCAACGGCACGGTCGACATGTCGGCCGCGATGGCGCAGGCCGCGGACCCCGGGTACGTCGAGCTCAGCGACTTCCAGGTGGCGTCGTGCGACATGCCCGACGGCTCGGGCGACGCGGTCAAGGCGTCGCTCGGCTCGCTGCTCGCGGGGATGGGCATCGAGTCGATGCTCACGAACATCGTGCAGGGCGTCGCGCTCGACGCGTCGCGCGACGTGACCGGGCTCTCGAACCCGGTGCCCGCGATCCGCGTGACGGAGCGCCCCGCGGTGCTGGTCTCCGTGACCGGGGAGCCCGTGCTCGGGTCGTGCGGCGGCAGCGGATGGAAGCGCGTGGTGAACACGCCGAGCATCCTGCTCACGTCCCCGGACGGGACGTGGGTCACGCGCGTGGGCGGAACGCACTGGCTCGGCGCGCCGTCGATCCATGGCCGCTACGCGCCGTGCGCCGCGCCGCCGCAGGACGTGGTGGCGTCGGTCGGCAAGGCGCCGCCGCCGCCCCCCGGGACCGAGGCCCCGAAGCCCCGGGCCTCGGATGCCCCGACGCCCGCCCTCCCGGAGGTCGTGGTGGCCACGAAGCCCACGCTCCTCGTCTCGATGGACGGCGCGCCGAAGATGGCCGCCGCGTGCGACGGCGTCGAGTGGGCGACGAACTGCACGAGCCCGCTGCTCCGTTCGGGCGGCGCGTGGTGGACGCTCGGCTCGGGCAGGTGGTTCTCGACGGGTGACCTCGCGAAGGGCCCGTGGACGTACGTGCCCGCGGCCGCGCTTCCCGCGTCGTTCGCGAACCTGCCCACCGACGGCCCGCTCGCCGTCGCGCGCGCAAGCGTGCCCGGCACGCTCGAGGCGAAGTCCGCCGCGGCCGCGAACGGCATCGTGCGCGCGGTCACCGTGCAGCGCGACCAGGGCGGCTGCCGGGTCCGCTACCGCGGCGGGCAGCCGCGCTTCAAGCCGATCGACGGCGGGCTCGAGTACGCCGCGAACGCGACGCAGCCGGTGATCAAGGCGGACGGCGCGTGGTACTGCTGCGACGACGGCGCGTGGTTCAAGGCCGGCTCGGCCTCGGGTCCGTGGGCGGTCTGCGACTCGGTGCCGCCCTCGGTGTACGCGATCCCGCCGTCCTGCCCCGCGTTCGCGTGCACGTACGTGACCGTGGTGTCGAGCACGCCCGAGACCGTCACTTTCGGCAGCAGCGCCGGATACCTCGGCACCTACATGCAGGACGGCGTCCCCGTGTACGGCACCGGCTTCGACTACAACGCGACCGACCCGCAGCCCGTGGACCAGTCGCAGGCGAACGTCGAGAGCTACGTGGCGCCGAGCTACCCGGCGACGTACGGCAACCAGGCCCAGTACTCGTACGACACCGGCACCTACGCGCCCGACCAGGGCTACGGGTACTACGGCTACGCCGACATGTACCCGTCGGTCTACGACTACGGCTACGGCGGCTGGGGCTGGAGCCCGTACTGGGGTTGCGCCTACGGCTACGGCTGCGGCTGGGGCTACGGCTGGGGCTACGGCGACTGGGGTCGCTGGAACAACAACTGGAACAACTGGGACCGTCGCCACGGCATCAACCCGAACAACGACCACCGGCTGTACGGCGATCGCGGCGTCGGCGCAGGTGAGCGTGGACCCGGCGTCGGAAACCGGGGCGTCGGCGCAGGCGAACGCGGACCCGGCGTCGGAAACCGAGGCGTCGGCGCAGGCGAACGCGGCCCGGGCGTGAGCGGCTCGCAGGCCGCGAGCGCGGCGAACCGCTGGAGCAGCGCGCGCGGCGAAGGCACGCCGGGCGGCTACAACGCCCCCCGCGGCTACAACGCCCCGCAGGGCTACAACGCCCCGCAGGGGTACAACGCCCCGCAGGGGTACAACAAGCCCCAGGGGTACAACAAGCCCCAGGGGTACAACTCCCCGCAGGGCTACAACTCGCCGCAGGGATATCACTCCCCGCAGGGCTACAACAGCGTGTCGGGCTTCAACCAGGCGCGCTACGGCGGCACCGGCGGCTACCGCAGCACGGGCGGCGGTTCGCGCGGCGGCGGACACGGTGGCGGCGGGCGGCGCTGAGTCCCCGCGGCCTTCATGATGACCACCTCGGGCCCGCACGGCGCACGCCGTGCGGGCCCGCTTCGTTCAGCCCGCGTGCCGGTCGAGCACGCGGTACTGGATCGCCTCGGCCACGTCCTCGGCACGCACGTCCGCGCACCCCTCGAGGTCCGCCACCGTGCGCGCCACCCGGCGCACCTTGTCGTAGGCGCGCGCGCTGAGCCCGAGCCGCTCCAGCGCGTCCCCCAGCAGCCGGCGCCCTGCCCCGTCGAGCCGCGCCACGTCGTCGAGCGCCCGCGCGCGAAGGTGCGCGTTCAGCGTGGGCCCCTGCCGCGCGCGCTGCGCCGCGCGCACGCGCTCGACGCGCGTGCGCATCTCGGCGGATGACTCGCCCGCGGGCGCGCCCGCGAGCCGCTCGAACGGCACCGCCGGCACCTCGACGTGCAGGTCGATCCGGTCCACGATCGGCCCGCTGACGCGCTCCATGTAGCGCCGCTCCTCGCGCGCGCCGGCCGCGCCGCCCGCGCGGTTGCCGCGCGCGGTCGGGTTCATCGCCGCAACCAGCAGCGAGCGCGCCGGGAACCGGGCGGTGCCGTGCGCGCGCGCGACCGTGATGAACCCGTCCTCGAGGGGCTCGCGCAGCGCCTCGAGCGCGCTGCGCCCGAACTCCGGGAGCTCGTCCATGAAGAGGATCCCGTGGTGGGCGAGCGTCACCTCGCCGGGCCGCGGCACCCCCGAGGCACCGCCGCCCACCAAAGCCACGGTGCTTGCGGTGTGGTGCGGCGCGCGGAAGGGCCGTTCCACCGCGAGCCCGCCCGTCGAGCCGGCCGCGCTCATGATCCGCGTGACCTCGAGCGCCTCGTCGGGCTCCAGCGCGGGCAGGATGCCGGGCATCGCACGCGCCATCATGGTCTTGCCGCATCCCGCGGGCCCGATGAGGATCGCATTGTGCCCCCCGCACGCCGCGACGAGCAGGGCTCGCTTCGCGACCGCCTGGCCGCGGATGTCGCGGAAGTCGATCGCCGGTCGCGCCACGCCGATCGAGGCACGGACGTCGACCGGCGGGACCCGGGGAAGCGCCGCGAGGCCCAGGAAGTGCGCGAGCACCGAGGGCAGCGCGTCCGCCGCGCGGACGTCGACCCCGGCGACGATCGCCGCCTCCGACGCGCTCGCCGCGGGCAGCACGAGCCCCTCGAGCCGCATCTGGCGGGCGAGCAGCGCCATCCCGACCGCGCCCCGGACGCCGCGCAGCGCGCCGTCGAGGCCGAGTTCGCCCGCCACCATCCATCGCGCGGGGTCCGGCCGCCGCGGCGCGCCCTCCGGGCACCCCGGCCCCGCCAGCAGCAGCCCGAGCGCGATCGGCAGGTCGAACGAAGGACCGTGCTTGCGCAGGTCGGCGGGCGCGAGGCTCACGGTCGTCCGGTGGCGAGGCGGGTCGAATCCGCTTGCGCCCATGGCGCTCCGGATGCGCTCGATGCTCTCGCGGATGGCGAGGTCCGGGAGGCCGACGAGGCAGATGCGCGGCAAGCCGCGCGACTGCACCGAGACCTCGACCTCGCAGGGCATCGCCTCGATGCCCACCAACGCCGCGCTGGGGATCGTCACATGCATGCGCGCATGGTGGCGTCCTCGCGGAACCGCGCGCGGGAATCGGCGGAAATTCCGCCCGGCCGCGCACGGCGCATCGTTAGCATCCCGCGCGTGCAACCCGCCCATGCCCTTGCATACCTCGCCTTCGGGCTGTTCGGAGGCGTGATCGGGGGATTGCTCGGCGTGGGCGGCGCGATCGGCATCATCCCGCTCGCGACGCTCGTCCTTGACCCGCCGAAGGACCTCCTCCAAGCGGCGGTCATGGTCTCGAACACCGCCGTCGCGGCCACCGCGTACCGGCGCTACCGGCGCGCGGGCGCGATCGATTGGTCGTCGGCGCGGCGCATCCTCCCGGCGGCACTCGTCACGGTGGGCGCCGGCGTGGCGCTGAGCCTCGCGGTCGACGGCCGCGGGTTCCGCGTGCTCTTCGCGATCACGCTCGCGGCGATCGCCGTCCGCGAGGCCGTGCAGCTCGTGCGCGGCACGGGCGGGGGGCGCGAGGGCGGGCCGCCGATCGATGCCGTGCGCGGCAGCGTGATCGGCACCGCCATGGGCACCCTCAGCGGGCTGCTCGGCGTCGGCGGCGGCGTGGTCGGCATCCCGCTCATGCGTGCATGGCTCCACGTGCCGATCAAGCGCGCCGTGACCACGAGCGTCTGCGTGATGGTCCCGCTCACCGCCTTGGGCGCGTGCATCAAGTGCGCGACGCTCGCAGGGCGGCCCGCGCCCGACGGATCGTCCGCGCTCGGCGGGGCCCTTGCCATCGCGGCGTGCCTGCTTCCGTCGGCCGTGGCCGGCGGCTGGCTCGGCGCGTCGCTCAACCTGCGGATCACCGGGAACGCCGTGCGCTGGATCCTGGTGGCATGGCTCCCCGCCGCCGCCGCGTGGATGGCATGGCCGGTGGTCGCCGAGTGGCTCGCGGGTCCGCGATAGACTCGACCGCCCATGACACGCGTGCTGCTCGTCGAGCCCGATGCCGCCCGGCGCGACCGGACGGCCCTGGCACTCCGCCAGGCCCGCTTCGAGCTCCGCTCGTCGGGCGATGCCGACGGCGGCCTGCGCCTGGCGTCCGAGGCACGCCCCGACGTCACCGTCGTCGACGCGTCGCTCATCGCGATGCCTCTGCACGAATTCGCGGCGGCCGCGCGCGCCGCCGCCGCCAATCCCGCCATGCAGCTGATCGCCCTGCTCGCGCCCGAAGGGGACGTCGCGCGCGCTTGGCACGCCGCGATCGTCGCGGGCGCGGATGACGCGCTGCCGGCCACGTGCGAGCCCGCCGAGGTCGTCGATGCCGTGCGCGCACGCGAGCGGCGCCTGCCGCCCGCGAACACGACCGCCGGGTCGGCGGCGTCGGGCCACCTGGCGCTCGAGCGCGCGCTCGCCTCGATGCACCGCCCCGTCACGCTCGCGGTGCTCGCCCTCGATGACGCGCCCGCGGTCGCCGCGATCGACGGCTTCGAGGCGCTCCGCGAGCTCGACGCCGCGTGGGTCGCGCGCCTGCGCAGCTTGGTCCCGGAGCAGGCCGCGCTGGTTCCGGGCCCGCGCGGCGAGGCCGTGGTGGTGCTTCCCGGCAGCACGCCCGACGTGCGCGCGCTGCTCGCCTCGATGTCCGGCGTCGGCCAGTCGGCCGTGCGCATCGGCGGGCGCGAGCTCCGGCTGCGCGCCACGGTGGGCGTCGCGACGCTCGAGCGCGGCCACGACCTGCCTCCGGTCGAGATCCTGGTCGCACGCGC
>Ga0169931_10015937_pt1 | contig 10020 bp, 11 predicted proteins | sample Kivu_15m_20L_FD_129675 | JGI IMG/M metagenome (GOLD analysis project Ga0169931, IMG submission 129675) | Freshwater microbial communities from Lake Kivu, Western Province, Rwanda to study Microbial Dark Matter (Phase II) - Kivu_15m_20L... | ecosystem: Environmental > Aquatic > Freshwater > Lake... | reverse complement strand
TGTGCTGCCCCTCAGCCCCGACTACACTGGCTACGGCGGCATTTCGCTGGTGCCCGAGGCGGTGCGGGCCTATCGTCCCGCCATCATGATCGATGAGGCAGCCCATCGATTTCACTATCGGCCCGACTTCAGCCAGCTCACCATTACCGCCGATACGGGGTTTGTGCTGTTTTCACGCCCCTGCAACCCCTCAGGCAACGTGCTCAGCACCGAGGATGTCGAGCACATTGCTAGCCTGGCCGCGGTTCACAACGTGCCGGTCTTGGTCGATTCGGCCTACGCACCTCCCTACCCGGCTCTCAACTTTACCGAGATGGAGCCGGTGTTTGGCGAAAATATTCTCCACTGTATGAGCCTGTCGAAGGCGGGACTGCCTGGGGAGCGCTTGGGGGTGGCCATTGGCGATCCAGCGATTATTCAGGTGCTGGAGTGTTTTCAGACCAATTTCTGTATTCACTCGTCGCGCTACGGGCAGGCGATCGCAGCCCGAGCCATTGCCTCTGGAGCCCTGGCCCACCTGGCTGAGCAGGTGATTCGCCCCTACTACCAAGATAAGTTTGCGGTATTAGAAGCTGCCCTCGATCGCGCCCTGCCCCAGGACTTGCCCTGGTACCTGCACCGGGGCGAGGGAGCCATTTTTGCCTGGCTGTGGTTTGACCAATTGCCCATTACTGATCAAGAGCTCTACCAGCAGCTCAAGCAGCGGGGCGTGATTGTGGTACCAGGGAACCCTTTCTTCCCTGGCCTGCGAGAGGATTGGGCCCACACCCGGCAGTGTCTGCGCCTGAGCTTAACCGCCAGCCGCGAAGACTTGGCGGAGGCCGCTATCCGCCTGGGTGGGTTGGTGGCCGAGGTTTATCAGGCTCAGCCCAGCCAGCCTCAACCGGCCACGATGGCGGTGCCAGCCCGATGACAGCCAAAGCGATTACCCCTGACGACTGGATTGAAATTGGCCGCATTGTTGCTCCCCAGGGAATCAAGGGCGAAGTGCGGGTGTACCCCAGCAGCGACTTTCCAGAACGGTTTCTAGAACCCGGAGAGCGCTGGCTCAAGCGCCCCCGCAGTCTGACCCCAGAATTGGTGGAGCTGGTGCGGGGTAGATCCATCGACGGCAAGGGACTGTACGTCGTGCAAATTGCGGGGGTAGACAGTCGCGATGGGGCCGAAGCCCTGCGTGATGCGGTACTGCTGGTGCCCGCTGGCGATCGCCCCGCCCTTGACCCCGACGAATTTTACGTGGCCGACCTGATTGGGCTGCGGGTGGTGATGCAGGCCACCGGGGCCGAGATTGGCACCGTCACCGATATCTTTGCGGCCGGCAACGACCTCTTAGAAGTGACCTACCACCCGCCCCATGCTTCGGACAGCGATCAAGGGCCACCCGCCAAACCTCGCACCGTGCTGGTTCCCTTTGTCAACGCCATTGTCCCAGTGGTGAATTTAGCGGCGGGCTATCTCGAAATCGACCCTCCAGCCGGGCTGGTGAGCCCCTAGTCCTTATAACCTTCTTATCTTTAAATCTTATGGTTGCTTCAACGATCATAAGTACATGGACAGAATTATTTGGCTTAGGGTTTGGGGGGAACACCTCCAACAAGGGGCCTCAGCCCCTTAAACTCCAACTACATGCTGAATTTAATTGTGTCCACCTACTTAAATGGAACGATCAAATCGCCCCAGCTCTCTCGTGAGGGCTGGGGTTTGCTTATGCAGGTCTTGGCGGTAGCCAGCCAGCTAAGCGCACCGGGGGAGCCACCGGAAATGCGGCTTGCAAACAGCTGCTGAGCGACAACCAACGCGCTATTCTAGGCAGAAAATCAAGGTGAAGCGATGAAGTGGGAGTCGAGTCGGCGCAGCATCAACATTGACGATCGCCGAGGCAGCGGTATGCCCGGTGGTGGCGCCGCCGTGGGTGGCATCGGGGCGTTGCTGCTGGCGCTGCTGGTGGCCTTTTTGGGCGGCGACCCTGGGGTGGTACTACAACCAGGGGTGGCGGTCAGCCCCTATGACAATGCTCCCCAGATTTCCCAGGCGGAGAGCGATCGCTCGGCGGATTTTGTCTCAGCGGTGCTGGGCGAAACCGAAGACACCTGGCAAAGCATCTTTCAATCTGAGTTTGGGGCCCGCTACCAAGAGCCCAGCCTCGTCCTCTACTCTGGGGCGACCCGGTCGGCCTGCGGTCTGGGGCAGTCAGCCATGGGGCCGTTTTACTGCCCCGCTGACCAAAAGATTTACTTAGACACCAGTTTTTTCACAGATTTAAAGGTGCGCCACGGAGCCCCCGGTGATTTTGCCCAGGCCTACGTGATCGCCCACGAGGTGGGCCACCATGTGCAGAATCTGCTGGGGGTGTCTAGCCAGGTCAGTCGCCTCCAGCAGCAGACCAACCCAACCCAGGCCAATGATTTGTCGGTGCGGCTTGAACTCCAGGCTGACTGCTTTGCTGGAGTCTGGGCCCACAATGCCCAGCTTGCCCGCGAGATTTTAGAAGAGGGCGACATTGAAGAAGCCCTCAACGCTGCCAGCCAGATCGGCGACGATCGGCTGCAAATGGAAGCCCAGGGCTACGTCACCCCCGACTCGTTCACCCACGGCTCATCGCAACAACGATCCAAATGGTTTTATCGCGGCATTGAAACCGGCGACATCAATCAGTGCAACACCTTTGATGCACCACAGGTGTAGATCCCACCGGCCCCCAACGCCCCGTCAGGGCAGCCGCATCCATAAAGCTTTTATGAGTTTCTTATGTTTGTGATCTAAGCTCCTGATGAAAAAGCTGATTGAAAGTATCAAGCTTGTGTCCCTACGGGGGAAGTTGCTTCTGGTTCTCTAGGCTAGCTACCCGAGAACCAGACAAGGCCTACCGCTGGGTGCTGTTCTTAAGCGACAGAATTGGGCCATTGCTGGTTTAATCCTGTTGTGATCCGCTCAGGCCGTGGTTGCCCTCGGGTCTGGATAGCGCCAACCTTTAGTTCACCCGACTTTACATTCAACGTTTTTTTAACCGCTCAAAATACTGGTGCTCGCTTATGTTCAAACGCAACAGCGCTAACGCCCAAAGCGCCCAAAGCGCCCAAGGCACTACTACACCACCGTTCAGACGGTCACTGCTTTGGATCACGGCAGCTCCTTTGCTGATAGCCACGACCCTGGTTCTGGAGCGGGACAGCTCGCTGTGGGCCCAGACACCCAATCCCCTGGAGGGGGTTGAACTACCCACGACCCTAGAGCCCGGCAGCAAGCTCAAGATCGAAAGCTCTGAGGCCATGCGGCTGGTGAATGAAGCCCTGCAATCGCGCTTCTCGAGCCAATACGTTGATGCCGATGTCACCGTTGACTACGACAACTCCGACGCGGCCATTAAGGCGCTCACGGACGGCACCACTGACCTAGCCGCCATAGGTCGCAACCTCACCGATGCAGAAACCAGCGCCGGGCTCAAGGAAGTGCCCGTGTCGCGCCACAAAATTGCCATTCTGATCAGCCCTAGCAACCCCTTTGCGGGCAGCCTCACCGTTGAACAGTTTGCCCAAATCTTTCGCGGCGAAATTACGAACTGGTCCCAGGTCGGCGGCCAAGATGCCCCCATTGTGCTGGTTGACCATCCCGCCACTAGCGATACTCGCCAGGCCTTTCGCAACTACCCGGTGTTTAATGAGGTTCCCTTTGAGCCCGCGCCAGGGGCCGTCACCCTAAAAGAGGCCAGCACCGCAGAAATTGCCACCGCCCTCGACCAAAACGGCATCAGCTACGTGGTGGCCGAACAGGCCATCAACAACCCCTCCCTCAAGATCGTGCCCATGCACGAGACCATGCCCAGCGACCCCCGCTACCCCTTCTCGCAGCCCTTGGCCTACGCCTACAACGCCAGTACCGCGAGCCCAGCCGCCCTGGCCTTTTTGGGGTTTGCGGTTAATCCCGATAGCGAAGCGCTGATTGAGGCGGCCCGGGCCGCCGCTACCGCTGAGCCTACAGCCACCCCAGAAGCCACGATCGAGCCCGCGGAGGTCGTTCCTGCGACTCCGGCCCCTACCCGTGGACTGCCCTGGTGGCCCTGGCTGCTGGCCCTCCCCCTCTTGGGCGGCTTACTCTGGTGGCTGCTCAAGGGTCGGGCTCCGGTGGCAGCTCCCCTGGCCGCAGCCGCCGATCGCCGCATTATTCTCACCCCCCGCAACTGCCGCGACGCCTACGCCTACTGGGAACTGCCCGAGTCTGAGGTCGAGGCCCTGCGTCAGAAGAACTGCTCCCTGGGCCTCAAGCTCCACGACGTCACCGATATTGCGGACGTCGATCGGCAGGCGCCCCACAGCACCTACTCCTTTGACTGTGACACCGTGGCCGTGGGCGATCGCCACCTGCCCGTCGCCGTCGACAACCGCGACTACTTGGTTGAGCTGGGCTATGTTGGTACCGACAAAGCCTGGCACGCCCTGGCTCGATCGGCCCATGTGCGGGTACCAGCCTGCCCCAGTGCCGTCATCCCGGCCGCCCCTGGAATCGGTGCGGCCGCCGCCGCCGCCGCCGCCGTCGGAGGTCTAGGGGCCGCCGCCATCGCTCGGCCCACCGAAACCGCAGCCCCCGCCCGGATTATTCTCACCCCCCGCGACTGCAAAAATGCCTACGCCTACTGGGAACTACCCCAGTCCACCGTAGACGATCTCAAGACCGGGTCACGTGCCCTCAAGGCACGACTCTACGATGTCACTGAGCTGCCGGGCAATAGCACGGGTCTAAATAGCCTTCAGGAATTCAACGCCCCCCTAGAGACCCCCGGCGATCTACATCTGCCCATCGCCATTGACGATCGCGATTATCTGATCGAAGTCGGCTACATTGACAGCAACTACCAGTGGCAGGCCCTGGCCAAATCTGAACCGGTGCGGGTACCTGCCTGTAGCCCACTGAATACGGCCACCTCTGCCGCTGCCGCCGCCGCCACCTCTGTGAGCACTAACCTGGAGAATTCCCTGGCTGGTGCTGGCCAAGCGGCCACGGGGCTAGTGGGCGACATGCAGGCCAAGACCGCTGACCTGACCGCGGGTGGAGCCGCCGCCCTAGCCGGTGGAGCCGCGGCCGTGGCTGGCCTTGGGGCCGCCGCCGCAGGCCTGTGGAACCGCACCACCGACACCGTGACTGGCACTGTGACTGGCACCGTGACCGATGCGGTCCCAGCGATTCCCGCTGGCGTTGGCTTTCGCTCTGATATGGGAGCCGAGAGCAAGATTATTCTGGTGCCCCGAGGCACCGACGCCGCCTACGCCTACTGGGAGGCCGCCCCTGCCCACAAAGCCGCCCTGCACCAAGAGGGGGGTAAGGTGATGGCGCTGCGTATTCACGACGCCACCAATCTGGAGCTTGACTACCAGCCACCCCACGCCACCCAGGAGTACATCCTGCAGGAGAGCGATCAGGATCGCCATGTACCCATTACGGTGCCCGATCGCGACTACGTAGCCGAGCTCGGCTACCTCACCGACGGTGGCCAGTGGCTGCAGTTGGTGCGATCGCTCCACGTGCGGGTACCCGCCGCCTAGGGTTTCCCCACCGCCGCCCTGGGTTGGTATCGAGCCACGACCCAGGGCCAGTTAGCGCCCCAGTTATAACCTCTTGACAACTCTACCTACCCGAAAGGATCAACCATGTCTCTCTTTTTTGACGTTCTGAGCTCCATCAACAACCCCAACCAGCAGGGCAGCGTCGATCAGCTCAGCTCGGTGATGAATTCGGTACAGCAGCTGGCCGGCGGCCAGGGCATGAACACCAACCAGATGGGCTCGATTCTCAACGCCCTCGGGGGAGCCCTTCAGCCCACCCTGAAGCAGCAGGCCACGACCATGGGGGCTGGCCAGCTCGAAGGCCTGCTCGGCAAACTAGCTGGCAATGGCGGGGCCTCGGCCCTCGCCTCGGCAATTTCGCCCCAAATGCAAGAGCAGGTCATCCAGGCGATCGCCCAAAAAAGCGGCGTCAATGCCGGCATGATCCAGACCATGCTGCCCAAGCTGCTGCCCGTGGTCGTGGGCCTGCTAGGCATGGGGGCTGCTAAATCCGGTGGAGTCGGTGGCGGCAACCCGCTGCTGGGTGCCTTCCTCAACTCTGGTGCCCCCAACAGCACCGACCTAGGCACCGTCATGAACTTTGCCGGTCGCTTTTTAAACCCCCCGCAGTAGGGAGATTTCTAGGACAGAAAATCCCAAATTTAAGCTAGCGACTGTAGCCGCTGTCGGGTGGGCAGTGCCCACCATTTGGGAAACTATTTTCCAGAAGTCGCCTAAGTCATCACCTAGGAGGGTAAGCCTTCTCCAAAGCGCTGCTATTTGGCAGCGCTTTTTTACGTTTTTCATGCCAGGGCTAGGTCGACCTGACGACGTGGCCACCGCTGGAGCGTCCAAAACGGGGGAGCCTGGTCAGCAAAGGGCCCCGTTTTGAGGATTTCAAAGCCTTGGCGTTGGTAAAAGCGCACGGCTCCCTCCGTGGAGGTTTCGACGTAGCAGGGCGATCCGCCGGGTTGGTGCCCGAAGGCCAGTCTTTGACCATCGCACTGATCTAACACCGGCTGCATCAGCTGGTGCCCCACTCCCTGACGCTGGTAGCTGGGGCTAACCGCCAGCAGCATGAGATACCAGTGGGGCTGGGGCATGGCCTGGTGGTGGTGGTGATCGAGGGTAAGGGCCGCCTGCCAGCGAGGCAGATACCCCCAGGGCAAGCGAAAGGGCAGTTCATAGAGCCCCCCCCGCAACATCTCCAGCAGTCCCACGGTTTGCCCTGGGGGAATCCAAATGGCCAGGCCCTTTAGAGCTTGGGTGTCGTCATCGATCAGGCTGTAGCTATGCCCGCCGCCGCACAGCAGCAGCAGGCGGAAGAGATAGGTCATCACCTCCCGCTGGTTAGGCACCGTCGGGGGCACCAGGTAATTGAACAGCGGGTCATCGGCAAAGGCGGCACAGAGCAGCTCGGTAGCCGCGTCAAACTGGGTCGGTTGTGAGGTCGCTAAGGGAAGGGTTTCCATGGGATTTACCAGATTAAGTCGTTGAGCAACGCGGTCAGCTTAACGCCGTCAATTTTGACTAGGGTGGCCATCCAGCGGATGGCCGCCCGGTCTTGCTCGGCCCCGCACAACACCAGCCATTGCCACCCAGCCCTGGCCAAAACTAGCCAGGGATAGAGTTGACGGCGGCCATAGCGCAGCCACACCCAGAGGGTTCTCGCGGTCATGGTTGGCCTCCGCTGCCTGACTCTAGGTAGGCGGTGAAGAGGTCAGCCAGTAGCTCCGCCTGCTGGCGATAGGACACCAGGCCTGGGTTCACCATGCGCTCAGAAATCAGCCCATCGATGAGGCAGAGCACGTGGGTAGCCAGGCGGGGATCGTCCAACTGTAAGATGGTCATGATTTCGTCGCGCGATCGCAGACTGACTCGCTGCACCGCCTCATTCACCCGCGACTGGCCCACCCCCGCCTGCTGATAAAAATCCATCATCAACAGGGTCTGCTTAACGAAGTAGTCTTCGTTGGCCTCTAGAAAATCCCCCAGGGCCAAAATCCGCTCCCGCAGGGTGCTCAGCCCTTCAATCTCGGCGGCAGCTCGCAGTAAATCCTGAGTTGTCAACTCCTCAATCAGCTGCATAAACAGATCTTCTTTACTGGGGAAGTAGTAGTACAAGGTGCCGGTAGACACCCCCAGCACCTTGGCGATCTGGCGGGTGGTGAGGCTGGCGTAGCCGTTGTCGGCAAACAGGTCAAAGCACTGGTTCAACAGCTCTTTACGGTATTCGTCATGGTCTACAACCTTAGGCATTATTTTTAACTGAGCGCTCGTTATTTTTAGAATAGCACAGGTTTTTCACTGGAGCAAAGTCCTCGGAACTGGTCTGCTGGTCGCAACCTCTGACTTCTCTCGTTATCCTTTGAGCTTCAGGGTCCACCTGATTCATGCGGGCTAGGAACCTTGAAAATTCTTGGCAATTGTCAATAACTCTAGCTTCTTGACAGCAAAGCCAGTCTTAAAACCCTGGCTAACAGTTGGTTGTAGGATTTAGCATAGGACTTAGCAGGAAAAGTGGCTCTCCCGGCTTAGGTATGGTTGACTGCCCTGACATATTCTGAAATCACGGCTACATAAAGCTTTCAGCGCAAAAGTAAGAATTTGGAACACCTTTTTCAGGACTAAAGCTTGTAAGTACTGATATATAAGGCTTTGAGGCTTTTCGGCTTTTCTCTCCCGCATAGTCAGGTCGGAAGAGCCATATCTCCTAACCCTGGTTGACTGACAAAACATGGATCATTAACCCTTGAAACCCTTGACTGACAAGCATTACAGGCGAGACGAAGCCATGAAAAACCCTCGATCGCCTCAAACCCTTGCTATAAGCGGCTTTGAGGAGCATCCAGGCAAACTTTTGTCAGTCAATCAGGTTTATGCCTTTGGCGACATTGGCACCCTATTGGCGACGATCGGCTTCCAGAGCCGGGTCGCGGTCACCGCGACCCTAGCGGCGGCCCTGGTTAACTACTTGGAGTATCGTCGGGTAGAAGCCACTCTGATGGGCTACAATCAGGCCGCAGATACCCTCTACGATATTCGTACCTGGTGGCTCTCCCTACCCGAGGCTGACAAGGCCAACTTCAAGAACTTTGAAAAGCTGGTGGTCAATACCGAAGAAACTATCCGCAGCGAGCACAACAGCTGGCTCCAGGATATGCAGGATCGCCTGGCCAACCTCTAATGCTGACAGCAAAGGCGATGCACCTGCGGCTGATGGTAAGCCTGCTGATGGCTCTGGCCCTGGCCCTGCGCCTAGTCCTGAAACTAAGCCCGGTTTACCCAAGCCTGCGGCTTTATCTCCAGATCCAGAGGCTGTGTCTGGCCAGGACGTATCCGTGAAGGAACCCAACAGCGCTGTCGAACCCAGCCTTCCATAAAGCCAGTTTCCTACCAGCCGAAAGCTGACAGCGGTACAACGTCTTGCTTGTGAGCGCCTTCACCCTCGGTGCCGGACTCAGCTCGACGCGACTCGGCGCAAAACGAGGCGGTGCTAAACCCGCCAAATCGCTTGACCACACTGGTGCGCAGCCGCAGATTGGGGTTGGCAAACCAAAAGCGCTCGATGGAGCTCATAGTGTCGTACTCGGTGATGAGTAGCAGCCCATCCTCGCTATCGATCTCGTAGCGGCCAATCACCGGCACAATTTCGGCATAGCCCCGCTCCCGCAGGAGCTGGCCACCGCTGGAGCCGTCGGCATCGGGCACCAGGGCAAACACCGTGCTGCCCTCATGGTTTTCATCGTCTTTATCCCAGTCCATCGCCCCCTGCCAGGTGACGTAGGCCCCGCCCACCGCCAGGGCCGGGTCGACGTCATGGAGTTGGCAAATTTCCACCACGCTGGGGTGTTTTGCCTCTAGCGCCTCTACCGAAATGCTCGAACTACCCAGCTCTGCCCGACGAAAGGGGAGGTGGTGGGTGGTGCGCTGGGAACTCCACTGGCCCGCGCTGAGGCGGAAAAAATCCATTACGTTCATGGGGCTAGGTCTCAAGTTGCTGCGTAGATAGATCAGGAAATGACTAGGAAAGAAGATCCCGGTTTTAATCTAGCGGCTGTAACCGCTGTAGGGTAGGCACGGCCCACCGGAACTATTGTCCAGAAGTCGCCTAAGTGGGCGTTATCTCAGCCCAGCGGTCTGGGCTGAGATAACGCCATATCGATCATAACCGTTGTCTGGGCTCACGTTGCGGAGAGTCTACACCGGGGCGGTTGAGCCCCCGCTGCCCTCGCCAGATGTCTAACACCGTGACGGGTAACTACGGCGAACCTGAGCGTTCACTTCCTGGCTGCGTCGCACACTTGGGCCTTTTCTTCACGGTAGGTTCATGCCACCCTGGTGCTTGCTTCTTTAGGTGTAAACCAAGTCCACGTTGAGAACCGTAGTTCTGGCCCTCACCCCCAGCCCCTCTCCCAAAGGGCGAGGGGAGCCGGAAAAGACTTCAAAGTCCCTCTCCCAGGGAGAGGGATTTAGGGTGAGG
>Ga0169931_10015936_pt1 | contig 10021 bp, 10 predicted proteins | sample Kivu_15m_20L_FD_129675 | JGI IMG/M metagenome (GOLD analysis project Ga0169931, IMG submission 129675) | Freshwater microbial communities from Lake Kivu, Western Province, Rwanda to study Microbial Dark Matter (Phase II) - Kivu_15m_20L... | ecosystem: Environmental > Aquatic > Freshwater > Lake... | reverse complement strand
CGTGACGTCGCCGCCTTGCAGGCGCGCCTTGAACAGCACGTCGCCGTTCGCGTTCAGGCCCGTAGCGGTCTGGGTCGGCGAGTTGAACGCCGAGCCGCTCGCGTAGGTGCAGCCCGCCACGCCTGGGGCGCCGGCTGCGACATCACCTTCGCGGCCGACGATCTGCCACGCGCCCGTGTCGCCGGCGTAGAGCACGGTGTCATCGGTGCTACTGCTGGTCAGGAAGCTGCCGAACAGCACCTTGCCGTTCTTGGCGGCGCGGAAGGTTGTGCTGATGCCGGGGCCCGTGGCGGTGTTGAGGGTCAGGCCGGGCAGGTTCGGGGCCGCGTCGCTGGCGCGCAGGTACAGCGCCACGTTGGCCGCGCTCGAGCCGCGGATGTAGGCGCGGTTGTTGGGCAGGGCCAGGCCGCTGAGGCCCGAACCGTCGTCGACCATCGTGCTGACGGCGAACAGCACGTCGCCGTTCTCGTCCACCACGGGGTTGACCCAGTTGGTCGTCGAGTTGGGGTAGAGCGCGTGGGGGATACCCGGGACCGGGTTGCCCGAGGCGGCGAGCACTTCGCCGTCGGTGACGAGCTTGCTCTGGGCCAGGGCGGTGGGGCAGAGCCAAAGGGCGGCTAGCGCGACGGCGCCGCAGTCCGAAACGAGGTGATTTGCATGGGTGACGTCTTGATGCGGGACTTTGGGGGGCGCGGACGCGTGGTCCGCCGTCGCGCGAAATCGCGCGAAGGCGGACGAGCTCGTTCACCACTGAGCAGCGGCGCTCCGCGCTGTGCGTTGACGACGAACTCGGGAATCGGCGCGAGAGCCTGTTCGCCAGCGGCCTTGCGGCGGTTCCTTGCGCTCGACGGCTTTGCAGGTGCGTGTGCGGCGTGCACAACGCCCTGGGACCGGGGCGAAGCTCACGCCTGGCTTCGGATTCCCTCACCAGGCTGCGTCCGGCACGCGCGCGCTCACAGCGTTTCCTTCACAGCGCGGGCGAAGCTCCACGGCGGCGTGTTGCAGCGCCGTCCCGCGCGCCGCGTTGCTTCGCGCCGGTGGAAACGGCGCGGCCCGCGGCAGCGCTCTTGGTGAGCGTCTGCGCGGGCCGCGTCGGCGTGCGTCCGGCGCGTCTACTGCTGCCGCACGAGCCGCACGCGCGCAGTGTCGCGGTGCCTCACGATCAGCTCCGCGCGCGCGTCCGCGGCAACGTTCGCCACAGCGAGAATCTCGGACATCGGCCCAGCGACAAAACGCGAGTACGACGAGGGCGTGCCCGTGGCGTCGCTGAGGAGCACCGCAACACCAACCCCAGGGTTGGCCGAATAGCTCGAGGAGAAAGCGAGGAACCACAAGTCGTCGCGGTTGTCGGCGTCCACGCGCGCTACGTGCGGCGCGAAGAACTGTGGGTAGGGCGGAAGCGCGAGCGTCGCGGTGAGCACGAGCGACGCTGAACCGGCGCCGTGTGCGAGCTTCAGCCCGTCCGTTCCCCACCACACCAGGTCCGTCCGCCCGTCCGCGTTGAAGTCGCCGTCCACGAAACCAAGGGCGACGGCGTTCAACGGCGTTGTGATGCGCGGCCGCAGCCGCGCGGTCGGGCCGCCGCGGAAGATCTCGAGCCGCGGCGGCGCGTTGTTCGCGCCCACGATGACGTCGGCGTGTCCGTCGCTGTCGACGTCGGCGACGTGAAACTTGGGAAAGCTCCCCAGGCCCGCCGAGGGCGTCACGACGGGCGTGAGAAACCCACCCGAACCGTTGCCGAGTCGCACGCTCAGGTTGGAGCCAAACTCGACGAAATCCATCCAGCCGTCGGCATTGCAGTCCCCAGGCAGCACCCAGGAGGTGTTCCCTTTGCTGTGGAATTGTGGCGCAGCCAGGTTGCCGCCGCCGTCGTTCAACGCCGTCAACACGAGGCTCGGCAAGGAATGGAACAGCACGAACACGTCGAGGTCCCCGTCGCCGTCGAGGTCGAGCAAGCGCCACTCGCCGGGCTCTGCCGGCGTGTCCAACGCGCTGAGCTGCGTGAACTGTCCGCTTCCGTCGTTGAGCCGCGTGACGAGCTGCGCGCCCTCGCCGACGAGCAGATCGAGCGCTCCGTCACCGTTCATGTCGCCCGCGACGACGTTGTTGATCTCGTTCGCCCCAACGCCCGACGACTGAGCAAACGTGCCGTTGGGCTTGGCGAGCGCTACGGTCAGGCCGTGCTCCTCTTGCACGGCGACGAGGTCCGCGCGGCCGTCGCCGTTCAGATCGCCGAAGTGGAGTTCGCCCGGCTGGCTGTCGATGATCCACAGCGGCGTCGGCTCGAGCGCGAGTCCACCAGCGCCGCCGCGGGCGATGAGCACGCGCCCTAACGGGTCGCCGTAGACCACATCTCCGTCACCGTCGCCATCGAGATCGCCCACGCCGCGGATTTGGCAGGGCAGTTCGTTGTGGAGCACCTCTCGATAGCGCTGGGGCGCGATGCGGCGGTACTCACGCAGCGCGTCCAAGCCCGCCGTCACGACTTCGTCCGTGCCGTCGCCGTCCACGTCGAGCGCGAACATCTGGTAGCCGATCCAGTGATGCTGAACTCCGAGTTCACGCCGCGGAAAGGCGCCGGTCCCATCGCCGAACAGGTACGTCAGACGCCGCTGCTGCGCTGGACCTGCGTTGATCCACAGCGCGAGGTCGGCGAGGCCGTCGCCGTCGAAGTCGCCCGGAGTCCAGCCGACCAGACCCAGGCCCACGGTGCTCTCGCTGCCCACCTGCACGAAGCCGCCGGACTGCCAGCGGAGCACGCGGATCGCGAGCGGCCAATCGACGACCCAAAGCTCCTTCACTCCGTCGCCGTCGATGTCGGCGCCGACCATGTGGCCGACGCTCCAACCCGACTGGAATTGGTAGCTCGACAGCCCGCCGCCGCCGTTTCCAAGCGCCCATTTCAGGTCGCCGCCCACGCCGTGGGAGGTGGCTACATCGGGCCAACCATCTGCGTTGAAGTCGTCGACGACCGAGAGGTCCGCCGCGGGTTCGTTGTTGATGATGTACGGAGGCAGGAAGGCGCCTTGGCCATCGCCGCGCGACAACGCGCGGCTACCGCCGTCGCTGTAGAGCGCGTCGAGCGCGCCGTCGCGATCGAAGTCGACCAGCTCGAGTTCCCGGGGACCCCATCCCGCATCGAACGCCCGCCCCGGAAACGTCGGCGAGTTCTGCGCCGAACCGACTGCCGCGAGCAACGCCCACACACCAACTGCGTTCTTGTTCATCTTCCCCTCCGCTGGCGACTCCGTGGGCGAGCGCACGAACGGGGCGAAAAACACCGCGAGTTGGCGGTACGGTGCCAGGATCAAATCCGTCATCTGCGCGCGCCGCCGGGGGCGGCGCGCGCAGATGACGGATTTGATCCTGGCACCGTACCGCCAACTCCCAACACTTAGGCATCGACCTAACTATCGGGCGGCCGCATAGTGCTCCCATGCCCGTCGCCCAAGAGCAGCTCGACCAAGCCTTCCACGCGTTGGCCAATCCCACGCGCAGGGCGGTTCTCGAGCGGTTGGGCAAGGGTCCGGCGAGCGTGAGCGAACTCGCGGCGCCGTTCGACATGGCGCTGGCTTCGTTTCTCCAGCACCTCCAGGTGCTGGAACAGAGCGGCCTGATCGCCACAGAGAAGCGTGGACGCGTGCGTACGGCGCGCATGCGCCCCACCAACCTCAAGCGCGCCGCGCGCTGGCTCGCGGCGCAGCGCGACGTCTGGGAGCAGCGCCTGGACCAACTTGACGCCTACGCCGAGACGCTGAAGAAGCACGATGATGAAGCGACCTGAAATCAACCCCGACCTCGACCTCGTCCTCGAACGCTTCGTCGACGTACGGCCGGAGCTCTTGTGGAAGGCGTGGACCACGCCGCAACACCTGAAGCACTGGTTCGTGCCGCGACCCTGGCAAGTCACCTCGTGCGAGCTCGACCCGCGGCCGGGCGGCATCTTCAGCGTCGGAATGCGCGGTCCCAACGGAGAAGAGTCGCCCGCCAGTCCCGGGTGCTTTCTCGAAGTCGTCGAGAACCAAAAGCTCGTGTGGACGGACGCGCTCGGACCGGGCTATCGCCCCAAGGCGTCCGCGTTCATGACGGCGACCCTGCTGTTCCAGAAAGAGGGGACCGGCACGCGCTACATCGCCATCGCGATGCACAAGGATCCTCAGTCGCGCAACGAACACGCGGCGATGGGCTTCATGCAAGGCTGGGGCACGGTGCTCGATCAGCTGGTCGAGTTCGTCAAGGATCCCAACTCGCCGCGCTGACGCAGCGCCCCGCGAGCGCCGGCGTGCGCTGCGTCGAACCGATCGATGCAGGCAGCGCCCACACTCCATGGGCGCGCCCGACTCCGCCGTCGTCGTCGACCCCGCACCGTCCACGTCAACACAACATGAAGCACCTACCCACGCTCGCCGGCGCCTTGCTCGGACTGATGTTCATCGCCTTCGGGCTGATGTTCCTGCTGGACCTCATCCCCGAACAGCCGCCGCCGCCCGAGGGCTCGCCGATGGCGCTCTTCATGGGCGCGCTCGCGCCGACGGGCTACCTGACCTTCGTCAAAGTGCTCGAGGTGCTCGGCGGCGTCCTCGTCGCTCTTCCGCGCACACGCAACCTCGGGCTGCTCGTGCTCGGACCGATCCTCGTCAACATCGTCGCCGTCCACCTGTTCATCTCGGGCGACGGCATCGCGGACCCGCTGCTGCTCACGATCGGCGCGCTTGCCGGCTTTTTGCTGTGGAGCGAACGGCGCGCCTTCGCGGGCCTGCTGGCGAAGAATCGCGGCGCTCGCGCCACGGAACTCAAGGACGCGCGCTAGCGAGCGGCGAGACTTCGCGGAGCAACTGCGTCGCCGCCACTGCGCGGATGCGTTCCGCCATCGGCCAGCTTTCCTTGCCGCCGTGAAGGACGATGAGTTCATCGAGTCCGAGGTCCGCCATCGCGATGTTCATCGACTTGGTGACCTCCGGAGCGTCGGTGCGCTTGAACTCGACCCCGATCCGTCGACCTCCGCGGACCACAAGCAAGTCGAGCTCCGCGCCTTGGTGGGTTGCCCAGAAGTAGCACTCGTCGCGGCGGGCGCCGAGTCGCTGGACCACCTGCTGCAGCAGGAAGCCTTCCCAGGACGAACCGACCTTGGGGTGGCCCAGCAGGTCGTCGAGGGCCTGGACCCCAAGCAACGAATGGAGCAGCCCGCTGTCGGTCAAGTAGACCTTGGGGGACTTCACCTGCCGCTTCGCGAGGTTCTCGTGCCAGGGCGCCAAGACAGTGACGACGTAGGTTTGCGCCAGTAGATCCAGATAGCGTCTCGCGACGGGATCGGTTGTTCCAAGCGAACGTGCGATCTCCGCTGCGTTCCAGATCTGACCGTGCCCGTGCGCGAGCATCTGCCAAAACCGCTCCAGCTGAGCGGCCGGCAGTCCCGGGCGAAACGCCGGAATGTCTCTGTGCAAGAACGTGCCAACGAAGTCGGTGCGCCACTGAGCGCTCGCCGCGTCATTGCGCGCCAGATACGAACGGGGGAAGCCGCCGCGGAGCCACAGGCGCTCCAGCGAGTAGCCGCGGGAGCGTTGCAGTTCGCCGCAGTGCAGCGCCGCCAGCTCGTAGTGCGCGATGCGCCCCGCCAAGGTCTCGGAGGATTGCTGCAACAACTCTGGAGACGCGCTGCCGAGCACCAGGAATCGCGCTGGTGTCCCTGGGCGGTCGGCGAGCACACGCAGCAGGCTGAACACCTCGGGGAGCAGCTGAACTTCGTCGAGCACCACGAGACCGGAAGCCGCGCGCAAGAGCAGCCCGGGGTCGGCGAGCTTGCGCCGGTCAACGGGATCCTCCAGGTCGAAGAACGACTTGGGCCCGCGCCACGTGGCGACGACATCTCGCGCCAAGGTGGTCTTGCCGACCTGGCGCGCGCCCAGGACGGCGACCACAGGATTGTCGCGCAGCAGACGCCGTACGCGAGCTTCGTGTTGACTGCGCCGCAGCTTCACGCCAACGAGCCTACCATGAAAAATGAAGCGTCACGGTTCATTTTTCATGGACGCGAACAGGCGCCTGGGGCGCACAGCAGCGTCGCCGGCTCGAACGTTGGCGCCGTCCACTGCATGCGTCGTCGACATTGCCTGGCGCGGCGGAGCATCTGCGGCGAGCCCGGTCTCGCCCCCAGACGCGCCCCGAGTCACTCGCCCTGCAGCAATCCGCCGAGCAAGTTGCCGCCGCGCAGCGCCTGCTCCTTGCTTCCGCCAGCAGCAGCCATCAAACGACCGGCGAGGCGCGAGAAGGGCAGCGTTTGCAGCCAGACGCGGCCGGGGCCGCGCAGCAGGGCGTAGAACAGGCCCTCGCCGCCGAACAGCCAGCTCTTCACGCCGCGCACCATCTGGATGTCGTAGTCGACGGTTTCTTCGAAGGCCACGATGCAGCCCGTGTCGACGCGCAGCTCCTCGCCGCGCTCGAGCTCGCGGTGGATGATGCCGCCGCTGGCGTGCAGGAAGGCCGTGCCTTGGCCGGTGATGCGCTGGAGGAAGAAGCCCTCGCCACCGAACAGGCCCGCGCCGAAGCGCTTGCTGAAGGCGAGCGAGATCTGCGCGTCGGTGGTCGAGCACAGGAACGCGTCGCGCTGGCAGGTGATCGGACCGCGCGAGAGATCGACGGGCAGGATCTTGCCCGGGTAGGGCGCGGCGAAGCCGACCGTGGCCGCGTCGCGGCCGTCGTTCGAGAAGGTCGTGACGAAAAAGCTCTCGCCGCCGATCGCGCGCTTGAGGCCGGCCAGCAAGCCGCCGCCGGTCGAGGTCTCCATCTCGATGCCGCGCTCCATCCACATGAACGCGCCCGGCTCGGCGCGCACCGCGCCGCCCGGCGTGAGGCGGATGTTGAGGAACTGGAAGTCGTCGCCTTCGATCTTGTAGTCGAGTGTGGTGCTCATGGTCGGGCCTTTGCTGAAGCGCGCCGGCGCTGGGATTACGGACTACTGGTAGAGCGCCTGCAACACCCGCGCGAGTTCGCCCGCTGCGCCGAGCTCGCCGGGGGATTCGACGCGGCGCACGAGGTCGCGCTCGCCGTTGCGCCACGCAAGTTCGTGCTCGAAGGCGTCGACGACGCCCGAACGCCCGGCCGGCGCGTCCTTCTCCGCCTGACGCAGCAGGTCTTCGAGCCGTGCGACCTCGCGCGGGGCGAGCAGGGTGATGCGCGGATCGCGCGCGGGGGTTTTCGACTCGACCACGGCGACGCCGCCGCGGTACAGCCGCACGCTGCGCTCCACGCCGGCGACGCCGCCGCGCGTGCGCATCCACAGCGCCGGCCGCGCAGGCAAGACCTCGAGGGTGCGCTCGGCGGGTTGTTCGTCGCCGCGCCCTTCGACCCGCAACGTGTAGCGACCGGGCGTTAGCCCGACGAGCTGCGCCGTCGCGTGGTACCCCTGCAGCACCTGCAGCTGCGGGCTGTTCGCCGGGGGCGGCGACGACATCGGCAGCAGGCGCAGGACCTCGTTGCGCTCTCCGCTGCGCTCGAGCTGGAAGCCGACGTTGCGCCAATTGGGCGTGGGGTGCGAGCCCGACACGCGCACTTCGAGCGCCTCGCCCCAGTGCAGCTGCTCGGCGCACTCGAAGCTCTTCACGTACGGCGCCGCGAGCACGTTGACGCCCGCCAACGCCGCGTCGGGAAGCGCCAGCGGCGTGGAGTCGAGCGCCGCGCTGGTGCGCACCTCCCCGGTCTCGAGGTCGAGCCAGCGCTCGACGCCCGCGAGCGTCGCGAAGTGTGCGACCTGCACGGGGCCGCGCGGCGTCTCCTGCCACTCGAGCGTGACACCACGTTCCGGTTTCAACCACGGCGGCTGCGCGTCGGCCGTCCGGCGCTGTTCGAGGTCGAGTTGCGTCGCGCTCAGCGCGAAACGTTCGCCCGCCGGGCCCCACACCCGCACCAGGGGCCGGCTCGCGGAATAGACGGGTTCGACTTCGACGTAGGAACGCCCGTCCTCGGCCAGGAAACGCCACCGATCGCCCGGTCGGTGCGCGATGGCGCACGTCCACGGGGCGCCGCTGTCCAGCGGCTCGCTCTCCCGCACCGTGAGCCGCCAGCGGGCCAAAGCGTCGGACACGCGCTCCTGGCCGGCGGCCTTGGCGATGTGCGCCGTGAAATGGCCGCTGGGCGAGCGCACTTCGACGGCGTGGTACTCGCCTTGCGAAGCAGCGCCCTGCCCGCCGAGCGCGGGCAGCGATGCGAAGACTCCACAAACCAACGTCAAGGCAGCGAACACGCGCGCCTCAGCTCTCGTCCAAGGGCTTGTTCAGCTTCTCGCTGGCCTGCCGGAACAGGTCGTCGAGTCGCGAACCCTTCTCGCGTTCCTTCTGCAGCGCCGCGTCGAGCTTCGAGCCCGCGCCGTCGCTGCGCTTTTTCACGCGGTCGACCGCCTGGCTCCAGTCGGCGTCGCTGACCACCGGCTTGCCCGTCTCGTCGGTCTGCTCGGGCCGCAGGCTGCGCAACACGGCCCCGCTGCGCGCGTCGATCGACAGCCGCGAACGGCAGCATGGGCAGGTGATTTCCAGTTGTTTGGTGTCCATGGCGGAGGTGTTCGAGCGCAATTACCTCTGGGTGGTGCGCCGCGCGACGCCAGCTGACGTGCGGGCCCGCCGCAGTCCCAGAGCGAAGAAAGATCTCAGAAAAGGCGTGGGGAGCTTCCCTGCCTTCTGACGTTACTACGGATGTCGGTTCGTCTAACTCGCAGCAGACGGTTCGAAGGCCCAAGGAGAAGAGAGAGCAGTGTTCCACGACCAATCGCAGAACCAGCGCCCGGCGTCGGCCGAGCGCGAAGCGTCTCACAGCGTGGGGTCCTTGCCCGGCCCTGCCCCGTCGGACGCTTTCACGATCGCAGCCGCGCCCGCCCTGGCCGGCCACTGGCGTCAGGCGCTGCGCGCCGAGCGCCGCCTGGGCATCCTGCTGTGGATCGGCGTCGCGCTCGTGATCGTGCTGGTGAGCAGCCGCTGAGCAGCGCGGCGACCGTTGCCGTGCCCGTCGTTGGGGCGGTGACTGGGTTCGTCGCTGGGCCCGTTGCTGGGCCCGTTGCTGGGCCCGTGAGCGGCCGGGTGCTCCCCAGGCGCTGAACGCGCGCTCACGCGCCTGTCCGTTCACCCGGTCAGTACTCCCCGTCAGTACACGCAGAACGCCCCGATGCGCGGGTTGCCGAGCCACACATTGCGCGGCCCCGACCACCACACCGGGCCGTAGAAGTAAGGCTCATTTCGGAACAGGCGCTGCTCGAAGCTCGCGCTGGCGATGACGTTCGCGGCGTCGCTGCGCAGCTCCCAACGCAGCGCCAGCCCCGACACGTCGGCGTCGCGCAGGCGCATGTCTTGCGGGAACGGGAACAGCACGGTGAGCTGCTGCACGCCGCCCGGTTCGAGCGGCGCGTCCGAGCCACCCTCCGCGCGGCCCTCGAAGGCCTTCAAGTTGGCGGTCACGAGCTCGAAACTGCCGGCGTCGACCGTGAACGGCCGCTGGCCGACGTTCTCGATGCGCATCACGACCTCGAACTGGGGCGTCGGCGCCTCCGAGGTGGGTTTGCGGATGCCGCGCACCGAAGCGAGGCCGCGCGCCAGCAGGCCGGGCACGCGCGTGTCTTCGATCTTGACCTCGAGCGGCGACGGCTCGAAACGGGCTTCGTAGTAGGTGGCGCAGCTCGCGAAGGTGCTGGCGAGCACGGCGAGCCCGAGCGCGCGGATCCGGGCGAAGGCGAGGCGGTGGTTCATGGCGGAGCTCCTGCTGCTGCATCGTCGGCCATGGACAGCGGCTTGACGAGGGGGGCGCGCGCTTCGGCCCGGCCTGGGACTGTGCTGCTTCGCGCGGTGCGCCCGGCGCCGGCCCGCCCAGCCGCGGTGCGAATCGTCGGCAGCGTCGAGTCCGCCGACGCGGTGGTACGGTGGTACGGAGCCAGGCACGTTCCCACCACATTCGCGTCGAACCGACGGCAACACGGAGCCGTCGGCGCGAATGTGGTGGGAACGTGCCTGGCTCCGTGCTCCGCGCGCTCACGACCCCACGG
>Ga0169931_10015934_pt1 | contig 10021 bp, 14 predicted proteins | sample Kivu_15m_20L_FD_129675 | JGI IMG/M metagenome (GOLD analysis project Ga0169931, IMG submission 129675) | Freshwater microbial communities from Lake Kivu, Western Province, Rwanda to study Microbial Dark Matter (Phase II) - Kivu_15m_20L... | ecosystem: Environmental > Aquatic > Freshwater > Lake... | reverse complement strand
TCGGATTAAGTTAATTAAACGGCAGGCTTATGGTTTTTTGAACTTCTTCAACTTTCGATCTAGATTGCTAGCTTGTCTTTCTCATTAGTTTTATTTATCCCCTTAAACCCAGAAGAGCCAAATCTTCTTCATACAGATGGGAAACTAAAAAATTAGTATCAAACTGAAGATCTACGTCCTTATCAAGATCTTCACGATGCTCACCTTCCTTAACATTATTAATTGAATATAACTGTTTTTTGTATAGACTTTTTTTCTCCATTTGCTCTTGAGTTAAAGACGGTGGTTTAAAATTCTGCATTTCTTTTACTAGTTTCTCAAAGCTTCCCTCTTGTCGGTATAAAGCTTTTACAGTAAATTGATATTCCTGTTTAATCAACTTAGCCATAATATTTTCTCCATGACAAATAAAAGTATTAGTTTTAATACTTACTCTTGCCAAGTTTTAAAATTTCCATCTGAGTTTGTCCCACTACATAAGCTAATGTTTCCTACTCTGTTACAAGACCAAAACCACGAATTTCCTTGCTGATCTAATCCACGACATGAATATTGTGTAGGGAATGAATTACACTGCTCAGACCAAAATGAACCAGTATAAGGGTTATTGCAAGTCATTGTTGTTGTATTGGATGTGCGAACAATATTGCAACAAGAGCCGTTTGAATCACATTTCATTTCAGCATGAGCGCTGCTTGTTAGGCAATTGAATGCTATTGAGGATAAAGATAAGACTGCTACAGAATTTAGTAGTAATTTCATAAAAATATACAAGATTTATCAAGAATTATAGCAAATTTCAAATGCTGTAGTTTGTTTTAATGGCTGGTTGATGTTGAGATTTAGGCGATGGGTTTGTGGGTGATGAGGGGCGATCGCTGTTTGATGGGGAAAAGGCGGTCATTCATCTAATCATAAATTTCTCTACGATGCCCGACCTGATGAATAACGAGACTTTTTTGTGATTGAGCGATCGCATAAATAACTCGATAATCTCCAATCCGCAGCTTAAAAAAGCTTGATAAATTACCAGTAAGCGATAAAGGCGTAATTTGTTCAAAATTCTCACCTAACCACTTGGGCTCTTCTGGGTTTGAGGGGATTAATGTATAATAAGTTACAAGTATAAGTGGTGGTGTCTATGGACTTGTATCTTGATAGATTGCTAAATTTACCCAATACAACGGTCGAAAGTTTTACGGAAGAAGAAAATAAAATTATCCTAAAGCTGCGATTTTTACACGATGAAGTTGTTTGTCCTCATTGTAATACGCATAATGGGAAATTAAAACAAAATCGACCAATACTAATTCGAGACTTGTCAGTATTTGGCAAATTAGTTTATTTAAATACGCCACGCCGTCAATTTTATTGTCAGCACTGTCAAAAACATTTTACGGAGAAACTACCGTTTGTAGATTGGGAAAGACGATACACACAAAGGTATGAAGAGTATGTTTATCAACGAGTGCAAAGTGCGAGTGTAGAGCAGATAAGTCGAGATGAATTTTTGAGTTGGGATCAAGTGCAAGGAATTTTTAACTACCAATTTTCTCTAAAAAAAAGATAACTGGGAAGAAGTAAAACGGGTGAGTATTGATGAGGTAAGTAAACGAAAAGGACACAAAGATTTTGTGACAGTCGTATCAAATATTGACGCAGGTGAATTGCTAGAGGTAATTGATAGTCATAAACAAGATGACATCATTAAAATCCTGAAGCAGCAACCGATTGAGACAAGAGAAAAAGTAGAGGAGGTCAGCGTTGATATGTGGGGAGGATTTCCAAAAGTTGTCAAAGAGGTATTTCCCAATGCTAAAGTTGTCATCGACAGATTTCATGTCATGCAACCAGTGATCAAAGAATTAAATCAACTGCATCAAAAAGCTAGAATCAAGATTAAAGGTAGTCGATTTATCCTGCTAAAGAATAAAGTGGATTTAACAGAAGAAGAAAAGGTTAAGTTGGAAACTGTCTTGAAATGTTCTAAACGTTTGCGATTAGCTTATAATCTCAAAGAAGACTTTAGGAATATTTTTGAGACTTGTCAAACTCCTGAGGAGGGTCAAGAGAAATTGAAAGCATGGCTTGAAAAAGCTAAGCCTATCTATGGCACTGTTTTGGAAACCATTCGTAATCATCTAGATAACATTTGTAATTACTTTTTAAGTCGTACATCTAGTGGTGTGATGGAGGGACTTAATAACCGTATTAAATTAATTAAACGACAGGCTTATGGTTTTTTGAATTTTATAAATTTTCGTTCTAGATTATTAGCCTGTCTTTCTCATTAGCTTTACTTATCCCCTCAAACCCAGAAGAGCCACCACTTGATTTTACGAGCTATCCGTATTTGATTAGTACGATCAATTTTTGCAAGATCAGCGATCGCCTCAGAAGTAAAATCAATGCTATAGCTCATCCCAATTAAGCCCCAAAGATTGCATAGCTTGAGCCGCAGGAATCACTGTTGGTTGCTGTTGTTGTCGCAATAAACGTTCTACAACTAATGTTTTTAACTTCTTGCCTTCATCTAGATCAATATATTCTTCTAGAACTTCAATTACAACTTCACGAACCAGTAAACGAAACTGTTCGGTAGTGAGTTCTTTTATTTGCATAACATTACGTCTCTATTACTTGGTTTTAACTAATTTTAACTTAGTCGTCAATATAATCGCTGTTGATTTGAGGGAAAAGGTGATCGCTGTTTGATGTGGGGAATAGGCGATCGGGTTTGTTAGTGATGAGGGGCGATCGCTGTTTGATTTGGGAAATAGGTGATCAGTTTTTGTGGTTGGTGTTGGGGCGATCGCTGTTAGATTTGAGGAATAGGCGATCAGATTTTGTGGTTGGTGTTGGGGCGATCGCTGTCTTACAAACTTAAATCCAATGCAAAAATAATTGCTTGCTTGATTTGTAACATCACATCACTTGGCAAGTCTCCCAACTTGCGTTCTAACCTTACTGTAGGAATAGAAGCAATACCCTGAACATTAGCAACAGATGATTGATTGAGAAACTTCAAATTAGGAAGTACGACCTCATACTCACTATTTCTATACTGAGTTGTCAGAGGAACATAAATCACTAAAACTCTCGGAGGATTTGCATCATAACGAGACACAATAACAACAGGACGAGTCTTTGCAGCTATCCCTAAATCTGCTAACCAAACTTCACCCTGTATAATATTCATCCAGCAGATCCAATACCTCTTGCTCCACAGAACGCGATCTCAAAATATCTAACGCATCCCGATCAGCTAAGTCAATTATTTCCAAGATAAATTGTCTCGCCAATTCAGCAACATCTGGTTGCCATTTAGCTAATCTTACATTTAATGTTTCCGCTAAAGTATCCATTTTTGCCTTTGCTTAAAGCATCAATCTAACTTTAGATTAACATATTTGCTGAGAGACAATCGCTGTTTGATTTGGGGAATAGGAGATCGGTTTTTGTGGGTTGAGGGGCGATCGCTGTTTGATTTGAGGGAATAGGCGATCGGATATTTGTGAACAATCCAAGAAATTGCGATCGCAAAGAAAGATCAGTTATCATTAAATTAGATCCGAATTAAGTGCTTTGACAACTATGATCGAGCTAAAAAATATCCACTCCTTGAGCGACTTCAAGCGCAACGCCAAAGAATTTATCGAACGCATTAAATCAACACAATCGCCTATGGTTCTAACCGTTAACGGTAAAGCTGAAGTCGTTGTCCAAGATGCTCATTCATTTCAAGCAATATGCGATCGGGCTGAGCAAGCCGAATCCGAACTTCGCGCCCTAAAACTCGCAACACTACAACAAGATATTAACCTTGGAATTGCACAACTTAAAAATGGTGACTACACCGAATACGATTCGGAAACATTACCCAATCTATTAGAAAACATTAAAAATCGTGGTCAAAAACGCTTAGCTCATAAAAATGAATCGATTCAAGATATCCCGTCAAGCAGATCGTGACCTTGAGGATATGTGGGTATATCTTGCTCAAAACGATTCCCTAGCAGCCGATTTATTACTAGCAAAAGCCTTTGACAAGTTTCCTATGCTTGCACAGTTCCCAGAGATGGGCAGAAGCAGAAAAGAGCTTTCTGAAGAACTGCGTAGTTTTCAGTTAAGCCATACATTATCTTCTACAAAAGAATGGAACATCACATTGAAATTGTGCGTATTCTGCATCAGTCTAGAGATATTGAAAATCAGTTTTAATGCTTGGCTAGAAGTCAAGCGCTTATTTTGATGGAAAGAAATGGCGATCGCTGTTTGATTTGAGGGAATAGGCGATCAGGTTTTATCAGGCATTAAATTCGTCTAGAATAGAACAAGGTATACAATTTTTAGAGCATTGAGTAGGCGATCGCATACTTTAGCTAGGAGTCAAAAACAAATGACACAAGCTTTAATCTCAGCAAAATCCTCAAACTTATATGACCGTGATTTTTTGCTATGGACAGAAGAAACAATTACCCATTTAAAAACTGGTGACTTTAAGCAACTAGATATTAATAATTTGATCGAGGAGATTGACTCATTGGGAAAAGCTCAAAAAAATGCGCTTAAGGGACAAATTCGCGCTCTAGTTGAACATATTATAAAACGATGCTATGTCGATATGCCAATTGAATACAACGGATGGGAAAGGGCAATTCGCAACATTCGTCCTGAGATCGAAGATCTAATCGAAACTTCTCCCAGTTTGCGGAACGACTATCCTAAAATACTTGATGCAGTCTATCAGCAATGTCTCAAAAAACTACGCCCAGAATATAAACAAACAAAGTTTCCTGATATATGGCAATTTAGCCGTTCACTTGATGACCTGCTTAATTTAGACTTTTGGGAATAGATACATGATCCATTATAGTTCCATCTAATCGCTATTTGGTTTGAGGAAATAGGCTATTAGGATTCCTTAAAGTTAACATTTTCATAGATTAGTGATAGTGGGAGACTAAAATCTATGCTATTTAGTTGAACTCCAGGATCGCTAACACTTAAATTAGAACTATTAATCGTTAGATATTCCCAAACTTCTGTACGATCGCTACGACGATAGAACTCAATACTTGGAGAATCTGAATTGATGAGCATATATTCTTGTAATGAGTCTATTTTTAGATAGTTGCGTAACTTAATTCCGCGATCACGACTTTCTGTAGCAGGAGATAGGACTTCAGCAATTAAACAGGGATATTGTAAAAATTCTATAGCACTGCGATCGCGGGCATCGCAACTAACAACCACATCAGGAAAGTAATAAACATTACTTGGGATAGTCATGAGCTTCGCATCACCACCAAGGATACGACAACCTTTACCACGTAAATGATTTCGGATTAATACAATTAAATTAAGAGCAATTTCATTGTTTTCAAGCTTTCCACCTGTCACCTCAATAACTTCTCCATACTCATATTCATATCTCTCTGTTTGTGTTACTTCCCACTCTAGATATTCCGTAGGTGATAGGCTAGGCAATGAAATAGTAGCAATCATATATTTTGCCCACAATTTTTATATTGATTATAATCAGAAATAGTGTTTGATGATCGCTGTTTGAGTGAGGTGTAGCAATTCTCATTATGAAACCGATTTTGGTGTTTTCAGCGCCGCAGGCGCTGAAAACACCAAAATCGTTTTTTTTGAAAGTCGGTCTTTAGCTGGCTTTCAAAAAAACGATTATTGTAATGAGAGTTTTTGGTTACAAAGCTCTGTAATTATAGTGATCGCGATTTATGGCACTATGATGGATTAAAACCCTGCCCAATCATCACGCATGTTTCTATGACTATAGCTCCGCTCAACTGGACAGAATTAGAATCCCTCACCGATTTCCAAATTGATACTGTCAATGGTTTTACTAACTCACAAGCAAGGTTACGTCTATTTGGACATACCGAAGCCGATGTAAGGGTAACACTTTATCGTGATAACCATGCATGGTGTCCTTACTGTCAAAAGATTTGGCTGTGGCTAGAGGAAAAACAAATTCCCTATCGCATTGAGAAAGTAACCATGTTTTGCTATGGTGAGAAGGAAAGTTGGTACAAGCGGATTGTGCCTTCAGGGATGTTACCAGCGATCGCCTTAGATGGAAAAATTATTACTGAAAGCGATGATATCTTGATTGCCTTAGAACAAGTGTTTGGTTCTCTCAGACATAGTATGCTTGATGCTCAAGTAATTCCTATTAGAAGATTAGAAAGAACCCTATTTCGAGCTTGGTGTGAATGGCTCTGTCGTCCTATCAGTTCCGCCGCACAAGAGCAACGCCACCGTCAACATTTCATTGAAGTTATCCAAAAAGTAGAAGCGGTTTTAGGTAGTACCCCTAGCCCCTACTTTCTCGAAGATTTTGGTACTGCGGATGTGATTTTTACGCCCTATGTCGAGCGGATGAATGCTAGTCTCTACTATTACAAAGGCTATTCTCTGCGCGAAGAAAATCCGCGTATGTCGGCTTGGTTTGATGCTATGGAAAGTCGTCTGACCTATCGCGGTACACAGAGTGACTTCCATACCCATGCCCATGACCTACCACCACAAATGGGAGGTTGCTATGAAAATGGGGAACCACAGATGCTCATCAATAAGCAACGAGTAGATCATGGCTCTTGGTTTGGACTGCCTGATGTAACTTATGCGGAACCTGAGAACTCTCGACAAGAAGCATTGCAAAGAGTAATCAAACATCGAGCCAATATCATTAAAGTCAATCCTGAAGATCATAAATTATTTGATGAAGCGCTACGTTGCGCTCTAACCAATATGATGACTGGTGAAGATTGTGCGCCACCACCTAGTTCGGATATTGCTTTGAGGTATTTGCGCGATCGTATTAGTGTACCTCGCGATATGTCGATTTATGCTGCCAAACGACTTAGAGAATCACTTGAAAAAACTGCGGCTTTAGCAGGCGATCGGCAAAGTCCACCCATTCCCGTCCGCCATCGTCGCGATCAAGATCCCGCTAACTTTGCTGTTCTCTGAACGCGAAATCACATCGTATGCGCCAAAAAGCAAAGGTGGTCAGAAGTGCCGCCTTTACTTTTTGGCATTTGTACGGGAAACCCTACCAGATTAGGTAGAGTCCCCCTGATGTGCTAATCAGGAAAAGTGGTTAATCTTGTATGAGATTAAAGATTAACAAAACTTAGGAGTTAGAAGCCTTATGGCTAAAGTAGTTGGAATCGACTTAGGTACGACAAACTCAGTCGTCGCCGTCATGGAAGGGGGCAAGCCAACGGTGATTGCAAACGCCGAAGGCTTCCGTACCACACCCTCAGTTGTTGCATATGCCAAAAATGGCGATCGCTTAGTTGGACAAATTGCTAAGCGTCAAGCCGTCATGAACACCGACAACACCTTTTATTCAGTAAAGCGTTTTATCGGCAGACGTTACGACGAAGTTAGTGGCGAATCAAAGCAGGTTGCATATAAAGTTTTGAAGGTCGGTGAAAATGTCAAAATTGACGCACCCGCAGCTAGCAAGCAGTTTGCTCCTGAAGAAATTTCGGCTCAAGTATTACGTAAGTTAGTTGACGATGCTAGCAAATATTTAGGCGAAACCGTCACTCAAGCAGTAATCACTGTTCCTGCATACTTCAACGACTCCCAACGTCAAGCTACCAAAGACGCTGGCAAGATCGCAGGTGTAGAAGTTCTCCGCATTATCAACGAGCCTACTGCTGCGGCTCTGGCTTACGGACTCGATAGCAAGACCAATGAAACCATCCTTGTATTTGACCTTGGTGGTGGTACGTTTGACGTATCGATTCTCGAAGTTGGCGATGGCGTATTTGAAGTAATGTCCACTAGTGGCGATACTCACCTCGGTGGTGACGACTTCGATAAAAAGATCGTTGATTTCCTTGCCAATCAGTTCCAATCCGCAGAAGGTATTGACCTTCGCAAAGATAAGCAAGCATTGCAACGTTTGACTGAAGCTGCGGAAAAGGCAAAGATTGAACTTTCGAGTGTTACCCAAACTGAAATCAATCTACCCTTCATCACCGCCACTCAGGATGGGCCTAAGCACTTAGATACCACCTTGACTCGTGCCAAGTTTGAAGAACTCTGCTCTGACTTGATCGATCGCTGCCGTATTCCCGTCGAGCAAGCTGTTCGTGATGCCAAAATCGACAAATCGAAGATTGATGAAGTCGTTCTTGTTGGTGGTTCTACCCGTATTCCTGCGGTACAAGATGTTGTTAAGAAGATTCTTGGCAAAGATCCTAACCAAAGTGTGAACCCCGATGAAGTTGTCGCGATCGGTGCAGCCGTCCAAGCTGGTGTATTGGCTGGTGAAGTTAAAGACATTCTCTTGCTTGACGTTACTCCTCTCTCCCTTGGTGTTGAAACCTTGGGCGGCGTAATGACCAAGATTATTCCTAGAAACACTACCGTTCCTACCAAGAAGTCAGAAGTATTTTCCACAGCCGTTGATGGACAAAGCAATGTGGAAATTCATGTTCTTCAAGGTGAGCGTGAAATGTCCAACGACAACAAGAGTTTGGGAACCTTCCGTCTTGATGGAATTCCTCCTGCTCCTCGTGGTGTACCTCAAATCGAAGTTATCTTTGACATTGATGCCAACGGTCTATTATCAGTAACTGCTAAGGACAAGGGAACTGGTAAGGTTCAAACCATCTCCATCTCTGGTGCTTCTACCTTGCCTAAGGATGAAGTTGAGCGCATGGTTAATGAAGCTGAGCGTAATGCTTCTTCTGATAAAGAGAAGCGCGATCGCATTGAAGCCAAAAACCAAGCTGACTCTCTCGCTTACCAAGCCGAGAAGCAAATCAAGGATCTTGGTGACAAGGTTCCTGATGCTGACAAGACTAAGATCGAAGGCTTGGTTAAGGATCTCCGTGAGTCCATTGCTAAGGATGATCATGAAGCCATTTCTAGCAAAACTGAGGAGTTGAAGCAAGCTTTGTATGCTCTTAGCTCATCTGTCTACCAGCAAGGTGGCGCTGAAGCCTCAACTGGTGCTGCTCCTGAAGATGGAACTAAGGATGCTGCTAGTGGTGACGACGATGTAATCGATGCTGATTTTACTGAATCGAAATAGTTATTCTAGCGACAGTCACTTGTCTTAATTAAAACCCAAGAAAGAAATGGCGACGCTTCGCGTCGCCATTTCTTTCTTGGGTATAACAAAAAGGCGACGCACTGCGTCGCCTTTTTGTGCAAAGTATCTGTCTAACGCCCCAAAAGGCGAAAAAAGGTAAGAATCGCTTAGCGATTCTTACCTTTTTTCGCTTTCGTCGAACTGACGCTAAGATTTACGAGCTTGTTTGAGTTGATCGTCAATGCGACGTAAAACACCGTTAATAAATCGATAACCATCCTCACTGCTGTAGCGCTTAGCCAATTCAATAGCTTCATCGATCGCTACTTTGCTAGCCACACTCATAAACATCATCTCCGCAGTCGCAATCCGCAAAATGTCTTTGTCCACCTGAGCTAATCGATCAATTTGCCAATTAACCAAAGCACTGCTAATCGTTTCATCAATTTGCGATCTCTTGCTATTTACAGTCTTCAGAATATCAATCGTATAGTTACGCACTTCGGCGCGTTGCGACAATACTAGGGTTACAGGAAATTCTAAAGCTGCGCCAATATTGTTAATTGCGTTTTTAGTAAGCTCGATCGCTTCACGCACCATGCCTTCAACGGCTTGGATATCTTGGCGAATGTCACCTGTTCGGGTTTCGCTAGCAGACACACGCTCTTGACCACGTTGTAGCTCGGCGCTGGCAGTTTGTAATAATTCTTTGGTTTCATCGTGCAGCGATCGCACAACTGCTGTGACAATGTCATCTAAAGTCTTTGTTTCTAGCTTTTGGGGTTGGCTAGGTAATTGATTGATACTAAACAGTGCGAGTTCACGGGCGGTGTGGCGGGGGGGAATAGGAAGAGATAAAATTAAGCCAATTGAACATCGTATCATTCTTCATATGCACTAAAACCTATAAAAAATGACTCAGACTTTTACAGCTAC
>Ga0169931_10015932_pt1 | contig 10022 bp, 10 predicted proteins | sample Kivu_15m_20L_FD_129675 | JGI IMG/M metagenome (GOLD analysis project Ga0169931, IMG submission 129675) | Freshwater microbial communities from Lake Kivu, Western Province, Rwanda to study Microbial Dark Matter (Phase II) - Kivu_15m_20L... | ecosystem: Environmental > Aquatic > Freshwater > Lake... | reverse complement strand
CACACTTACGCCGCCTTACACCGGTGGTCTACGCGCTGATGGCGGTGTTGTTCATCGCGCGCGGGTTGGACCTCGGGATACCGTACCTGAGCCCTGCGTTACCGAAGGCGAACGCGGCTACAGCAGCCTGCCACACCCCAGTGCAGTGATCAGTGGGTCCGCTGTTCGGCCAGCTTCTGACGGGCTTCGCGGTAGTACTTGAACGGCACGATCAGCATGCCGAAGCACTCACCGTGCTCCTTGCCCAAGTGCTTGTGATGCACCTTGTGCGCCCGGCGGATCGCCAGGAAATAGGCGTTGTTGGTGTTGCGCAGCCACTTGATGCGCTGGTGGATGAACACCTCATGCACGAAGAAGTACAGCAGCCCGTAGACCAGGATGCCCAAACCGATCCAGAGATAGGGCGTGTGCAGCCCCTTGATGCCACCGATGATGAACAGGATCATCGAGGGGATGGCGAAGATCAGGAAGAACGCGTCATTGCGCTCCAGGAAACCATAATGGTCCTTCTTGTGGTGGTCTGAATGCAGCACCCACAGGAACCCGTGCATGACGTACTTGTGGGTGGCCCATGCCACGAATTCCATGATGAACGCCGTACCCAGTACGGTCCCGATGATGGCTGCGATGCTCATGGTCTTCCAACAGGCGCTTGTGTCACTTGGTTCGATCGGTGCCCGGGAACAACTCGTCCAGCACCTTCCGTCGATACGCAAAGATCTGCTCCAAGCGCTTCCTGACAAAGATACCGTGGGCAAATTCACCGAGCGGACCGAGGGGCAGTTCATACTCCACCCGGTCACGCATCAGCACCCCGCCCTCCACCGCCTCGAAGGTGTGCAGGTGCCACCAGCGCGCGTAGGGCCCCTTCAACTGGGTATCCACGAAGCGGTGGGGTGCCTGTACGTCCTCGATAAGGGTAACCCAGGTCAGTGGGATACCCAGCACCGGCTTCACCGTGTAGGTGATGCGTTGTCCGGCATGGGCGGGCGCGTTGTCGAACGGTTCACGGATCACGAAACCCATTTCGGGTGGGGTGATGCGCGCGAGGTTCTTCGGCGTACTGAAGAAGGACCACGCCTCCTCTAGGGTGATGGGCAGTACGTGGGATCGCTCCAGGACGTGTTGTGCCATGACCCGTTCAGCCGATCACCTCCAGCTTCGGATACCGCTGGCGCCAGAACTCCAGTGCCTTGTTGCTGGCTACGGTGATGATGGTGCGGGCGTCCAACCGGACCTTGATGGCCTTGAGGCCCTCCTTGACGGGTTGGCTCAGGACGAGGGCTTTTTTCTTGCGTGGCATGGCTATATGAATAGCTGAGTTTGTCGTTTTGGTGCGGCCGCGGAGCCTTCCAACCCGGTTTTGTAGGTGTGGAGCGCTCGTGCACGTGCAATTTCATGAACGACCATGGGCTGCACATAGTTTGCCGATCCGTATTCGGGAACCCATTTCTTCACATACTTTAACGAGGGGTCGAATTTCTCCAACTGCAGGCGTGGATTGAACACACGGAAGTAGGGTGCCGCATCGCACCCCGAACCCGAAGCCCACTGCCAGCCGCCATTGTTGCTGCTCAGTTCGAAGTCGAGCAACTGCTGCGCGAACCAGGCCTCGCCCAGGCGCCAGTCCAGCAGCAGGTGCTTGGTGAGGAAGCTGGCCACCACCATGCGCACCCTGTTGTGCATGAGGCCCGTGGCCAGCAGTTCGCGCATGCCTGCATCCACCAAGGGGTAGCCCGTGCGCCCTTCCTTCCACCGTGCAAAGTCCGCTTCGTCGTGGCGCCAGTCGATCCGGTCGTACGCCGGTTTGAAGGCCTTTTCCGGATGCGGGAAATGCCAGAGGATCTGCATGAAGAACTCCCGCCAGATGAGCTCGTTGAGGTATTTCGGGCTGGATCGCAGGCTGCGGCGCACCAAGGCGCGCACGCTTACCGTTCCGAAGCGCAGGTGGGTGCTCATCCGGCTCGTACCCGCCACGCTCGGGATATCACGTGTTTCCGCGTAGTTCTTCAACAGGTCCTCGCTAAGCGTGGTCGGCGTTGCCTGCAGGTCGGTTGGGCGGAAGCCGATGTCCTCCAGGCAGGGGATGGGCAGTGGCGTGCACTTCCATAGCTGGTGAAGGTGCTCTTCACTGGGGTAGGGAGCGGCCATGTCCGGCGTGAACAGCGAACGCCACTTCTTCATGTAGGGCGTGTACACGGTGTACGGACCGCCGTTGTCCTTCACCACCTCACCCCGCTCGAAGATGCTGATGTCCTTGTAGGTGAGGAAGGGGATGCCATGCTCCGCGAGCAGTCCTGCGACCGCCTTGTCTCGCGCAATGGCATAGGGCTCATGGTCGTGGTTGGTCGTGACCGCAGTGACCTCGAACCGCTCAAGCAGGCGTTGCCACACTTCCAAGGGCTTGCCATGTTCCACCAACAGGCTCGAACCCCGTTGCAGCAGTTGCTCCTGCATGCCACCAAGGGTCCGGTGAATGAGGTCCACGCGGCGGTCGTTCCTTGCCTCCAGCTTGTCCAGGATGTCCGTGTCGAAGATGAACAACGGCAGCACGTCGCCGTGGTCGCACAACGCACGGAAAAAGCCATGGTTGTCCTCCAACCGAAGGTCGCGCCGGAACCAATGGATGCTGATGCGTGGCTTCATGGTCCGTGCGGTCGACGTGTTCAATTGATCGTTCTATGGCGTTCCATCCTCAGGTCTATTCCGTTCGTCACCTCCTATGTGTTACAGCCCCTGAGGGCTTCGGTTCTTCATTGATCGTTCGGCTGCTATTCGGCCTACCCACAGCGATCGGCGCTACAGGCTCTTAGCGCGAACCTCCATTGATCTAACACGCTATCCCTCTCTGACGCTCTTTCACCTTCTCTCACCCTCCCTCACTCCCTCACCCTCTCACCCTCTCACCCTCTCACTCCCTCACTCCCTCACCCTCTCACTCTCTCACTCACTCTCTCTCACTCCCTCACTCTCTCACTCTTCACTTCCTCATGTAACTGAGGAACTCCGTACGTACATCCGCCTCCTCGAACCGTCCGCTGTAGTGTGCTGTGAGCGTGCTGCTACACTCGTCCTTCACACCACGCAGTTTCACGCACATATGCTCTGCATCGATCACCACAGCAACATCGTCGGTGCGCAGCACACGTTTCAATTCGGCAGCGATCTGCTCCGTGAGGCGCTCCTGCACCTGTGGACGGGCGGCGTAATACTTCACGATGCGGTCCAGCTTGCTGAGGCCGATGACCTGCCCGCTGCTGAAGTATGCCACCGTGGCGCGTCCGATGATGGGTACGAAATGGTGTTCGCAGAAACTGTGCACGGTGATGTCGCGCTCCACCAACATGCCCTTGTAACCGAATTTGTTGGCGAACAGGGTGGGGGCGGGGTGGTTCTCAGGATCGAGGCCGCTGAACACCTCGTTCACGTACATCTTGGCCACTCTCCGCGGCGTGCCCTGCAGGCTGTCGTCCGCCAGGTCCATGCCAAGCGTTTCCATGATCCCCCGGAAGTGCCGCTCGATGCGCTGGATCTTGTCCTCCGCGCTCAGTGCGAAGGCATCCGGCCGCAGCGGCGTGTCCAGCACATGGCCATGGTCGGGCGCGATCATCTCCTCCTGCACGTTCGCAAGGGGAATGACGGCTCCATGTCGTTTCATCAGCATGATAGGGACGTTCTTGGATGTTCAGGCGGCCCGCAGGACGAATGCGGCCCGCACTTGCGGCCAACAGATGCGCAGCCAGACCGTGTAGTGCCGGGGGTGCACCCGCAGGTCCTCCTCCAGCTCATCAAGGTCCATGTATTTCCATTCATCGGCTTCCTCCGGGTCGGGGACAGCGGCACCGGAGTAGGTGCCGAAAAGCACATGGTCCAGTTCATGCTCAAGCAAGCCGTTGTCCAGCGCAGCCCGGTAGATGAACGCGAATTGGCGCTCAAGCTCGGCGGTGATGCCCATCTCCTCCCGCAGTCGTCGCACCGCAGCATCCTCCACACTCTCCTGGGGACGCGGATGGCTGCAGCAGGTGTTGGTCCATAGACCCGCGCTGTGGTACTTGCCCGCTGCACGCCGCTGCAACAAAAGACGGCCTCGGTCATCGAACAGGAACACGCTGAACGCCCGGTGAAGAAGGCCTTCTTCATGGGCGCGCAGCTTGCCCATGGTGCCTACCTGCACATCGTGCTCGTTCACCAGCACCACCTGTTCCTCGTTCATCGCCGTGCGGTCCATGGTGTTCAGAGCATGCCGAAGCTGTGCCGGAGATAGCTGGTGGTGAGCAGGGCGATCTTGCGGCGATTGCGCACACGCACACGCACCTCCATGATCCTGCCAGCGGGCAGGGCCTTGATCTTCAGGAATAGGTTCACGTAGTAGATGTAGGCCATGTATACACCGAACCGTGCACCCTTCGGCAGTTTACGGATGCCTTCGAGCGCCGCGTCGAAGTCGGCCTGGATGTCGTCCTCGATCGCGCGTTTGGTGTCCTCGCCCCAATCGCTCAGGTCGATGCCGGGGAAGTAGGTGCGGCCCAGGTTCTGGTGGTCGTCCTTCAGGTCCCGCAGGAAGTTCACCTTCTGGAAGGCTGCACCGAGCTTCATGGCGGCAGGCTTCAGCCGCTGGTACATCGCGTCGTCGCCTTCGCAGAACACACGCAGGCACATGAGGCCCACCACTTCGGCACTGCCAAGGATGTAGGTCTCGTAGCTGCCCTGATCGTGTGCCGTGTCCGTCAGGTCCATGGCCATGCTGTCCAGGAAGGTGTCGTACAACTCCTGTTCAATGCGGTATTCGTTCACCACCCGCTGGAAACTGTGCAGGATGGGATTGAGGCTGATGCCCTCGCGGATGGAACGGTAGGTGTCCTCCCGGAACCGCGACAGCAGGTCGTTCTTGTCGAACCCATGGAACGTATCCACGATCTCATCCGCGAACCGGACAAAACCGTAGATGGCGTGGATGGGGGCATGGAAACGCTTGTCCAGCGACCGGATCCCCAGGGAGAACGAGGTGCTGTAGCTGTAGGTGGTGTGCCTGCTCGCCTTCAGGCAGACCTTGTCATAGAGCGCAATGGTATTCATGCGGGGGTCGCCGAAACGTTCGGCGATCGCGTTTTTGTTGTGGGATCGTTCCCTACTTCCTTTTCAATGAGGTCGGCCACCACCTGTCCACTGATGATGGCGGGTGGCACACCCGGACCGGGTACGGTAAGTTGTCCGGTGTAGTAGAGCCCCTTCACCTTGCGGCTTTTCATGCTGGGGCGCAGGGGACCCGTCTGCAGGATTGTGTTGGCCATGCCGTAAGCGTTGCCGCGAAAGGCGTTGTAATCGGCCTGCAGGTCCGTGATGCTGTAACTGCGTTTCACCACCACGTGCGGACGGGGATCGAAGCCGAGGTGCTTTCCGAGCCGCTCCATCACCACGTGGTAGTAGCGCTCGCGCGTGGCATCCTCATCGGTGAGGCCGGGTGCGATGGGGATGAGGATGACCATGTTCTCCTTGCCCGGCGGCGCCACGGACGGGTCGGTCTTGCTGGCACAGCTGGTGTAGAACAGGGGCTTGCTGGGCCACGCGGGGTTGTCGTAGATCTCAGCGCTGTGCTGATCCAGCGATTCGTCGAAGAACAAGGTATGGTGGTCCAGGTCCGGCAACTCCCGATCGAACCCCAGGTAGAAGAGCAGGCCGCTCGGGGCCATGGTACGCTTGGCCCAGTAGCGTTCGGTGTACCCGCGGTGCTCAGCGCCCAATAAGTGCTGGTCCACATGGTGGTAATCGGCACCGGCCACCACCAGGTCTGCACGCTCGAACCCGCGTTCCGTCTCCACGCCCACGGCCCTTCCGTTCTCCACAACGATGCGGCGCACCACGGCATTGCACCGGATCTCTGCACCCTGCTTGCGGGCGACGTTCACGAACGCATCCACCACCTTTCCCATGCCGCCCATGGGATACCACGTACCCAGCTCCATGTCAGCGTAATTCATCAGGCTGTACAGGGCTGGCGTGTTCTGCGGAGAAGCGCCCAGGAACAATACGGGGAATTCCATCAGCAACCGCAACCGGGCATCGGTGAAGTGGTCCTGAACATGCCTGCGCAGGCTCCTGAACACCTTGGTCTTCAAAAGCCCACCGATGAGGCCGGGGTGCATGTACTCGCCCCAGCTGAGCGAGGGCCGGTACACCAGCTCGCCCATGCCCAGGTCATATTTCAACTTGGCCTCGGCCAGGAAGCGATCCAGCTGCGCGCCGGCTCCTTGTTCCTTGCTGTCGAAGAATGCGCGCAGGGCCAGGGGGTCGGCCGGTAGCGCCCATTTTTCGCCGGGCCCGAAAACAACGCTGTAGGACGGATCGAGGCGCGCGAGCTTGTAATGGTCCTCCACACGCTCGCCCACCGAGGCGAAATACCGCTCGAACACCTCGGGCATCCAATAGAAACTGGGACCCATGTCGAAGGTGAACCCTCCTTCGCTCCATGTGCGGGCACGGCCACCCGGCTGGCTGTTCTTCTCCAGAACGGTCACACGGAAACCCTTCCGCGCCAGCGAAGCCGCCGCGGTGAGCCCCGCAAAGCCCGAGCCGATGACCAATGCGTGCTGCATCAATTCTGGATGTGCTTGTCGCTGAGCATGGTCATGAGGCGCTGACGGGCTTGGAAGATACGGCTCTTCACCGTACCGATCGGAATTCCAAGGTGGTCGGCGATCTCATGGTACTTGTACCCCTCGTGGTGCATGGTGAAGGGCGTGCGGAAGGTGGGGTCCAGGCGCTCCAAGCTCCGGTCGATCTCGCTCATCTTCACGCTGGCCTCGGCCGTCGCCGGGGTATGTACGCGGCGCACCTGGTCACGCTCGCGGTCCACCGTATCCATCAGTGCCTTCGTCCGCTTGGCGCGACGATGGTCGTTGATGAAGGTGTTCTTCATGATGGTGTACAACCACGCTTTGAAGTTGGTGTTGTCCCTGTACTTGTCACGGTAGGTGAGCGCCCGCAGGATGCTCTCCTGCAACAGGTCCAGGGCGTTGTCACGGTCCTTGGTAAGGCTCAGGGCGAAGTAGTACAGCTGCTGCCGCAGGCCTACCAGCTGTTGTTGGAACTCGAGGGTGGACATCAGTGCGTTTGTTTAAGGTTGTTTGCCAAAGGCTCAACAAAGGTGAATGATCTGTTTAAGACTTCCAAAAAAAGATTGAACAGAATGAAACTTTTGTGACGATCGGGCAGGAGACGCCCTTGGCGTTGACTTTGATATATGAACTGATTATCAGGTAATTAGATTATTATTAGAGGGTCCTCTCTGAACGATCTGTCAGGCGGCCGTGTTCCATCCCATTGATCCCACCCGACCGGCCATGCGCATCCACCTCCTCGTCATCGGCCTGTTGGCCACCATCAGTGCATCGGCACAGGCTGTGGTCAAGGGCACCGTTAAGGATGCACGCTCCCGCGCGCCGCTGCCCTTCGTGAACGTGTTGTTGGAAGGCACCACACAAGGCGCCACCACCGACATCGAAGGGCGTTTCGCCATGGACAATGTGAAGCCCGGCCTGTACAATGTGGTGGTGTCCTCCGTGGGCTATCAGCGCCGCGTGGTGCCCGAGGTGCAGGTGGGCACGGCACGTCCGGTGGAACTGTCCATCACACTTGAACCCTCCGCCACGGAGCTGCAGGAGGTGGAGATCACCCGCAAGGCCTTCGAGCGCACCAAGGAAAGCCCGCTCTCCGTGCGCACCATCGGATCGGCGGAGATCATGCGCAACCCCGGCGGCAACCGCGACATCAGCAAGGTGATCCGTGCCCTGCCCGGCGTGGCCAGCACCGCCAGCTTCCGCAATGACATCATCATCCGAGGCGGCGCGCCCACCGAGAACCGCTTCTACCTCGACGGCATCGAGGTGCCCACCATCAACCACTTCAGCACGCAGGGCAGCAGCGGTGGACCCGTGGGCCTCATCAACGTCAACTTCATCCGCGAGGTGGATGTCATCACCGGTGCCTTCCCCGCAGCGCGCGGCAACACGCTCAGTTCGGTGTTCGAGTTCAAGCAGCCGGACGGCAACACCGAAAAGCGCACCCTCACCTTCATGCTCGGCAGCAGCGACCTGGGCTTCACCTTCGACGGGCCCACGGGGAAAAAGGCGACCACCATCGTTTCCGTGCGCCGCTCCTACCTGCAGTTCCTCTTCCAGGCCTTGAAGCTGCCCTTCCTGCCCATCTACAACGATGCCCAGGTGAAGCACACCATCCGCATCAATGAACGGTCGCGCCTCACATTCATAGGTCTGGGCGCGTTCGACAATGTGGAACTGAACCCCGCGGCCAACGACGACTCCACCGATGTGGAACGCTTCGAACGCAACCGCTACATCCTGGGCAACCTGCCGGACAACGACCAATGGAACTACACCGTGGGGGTACGCTACGACCGCTTCGTGGAAAAGGGCCTTCACACCTTCGTGGCGAGCCGCAGCCACCTCTTCAACGAGGCCACGAAATACCGCAACAACGATGACACCGACGCCAACGCGCTCCTCTTGCGATACGGCAGCCAGGAGGAGGAGAACAAGTTCCGCTACGAGGCACAGATGAACTACGGCGCGTGGCGCTTCGTGGGCGGGGTGAACGCCGAGCGCGCCCGCTACACCACGGATACCTACACCCAGCGCGTCATCCTCGGGCAGCCGGTCATCATCGACTATGACAGCGAGCTGTTCGTGGACAAGTTCGGGGCCTTCGCCCAGCTCAGCCGCGCCTTCGGCAAACTCTCCACCTCGTTCGGCCTGCGCACGGACATCAACACCCTGCGCGCCACCATGAGCGATCCCTTGGAGCAGCTCTCCCCCCGCATGTCGCTCTCCTATGCGGTGAGCGATGCCTTCGCCATCAATGCCAACGTGGGCCGCTTCCACCAGCTGCCGCCCTACACCGTTCTGGGCTTCCGCGATGCAGCCGGTGCGTTGCTCAACCTCGATCGAGGCATTCAGTACATACAAGCTGATCATGTAGTGGCTGGCGTGGAGTACTACTCACGCAACAACGGCAAGCTCTCGGTGGAAGGCTTCCACAAATGGTACGACCGCTATCCGCTGCTGGTGGACAAGGGCATCAGCCTGGCCAACCTGGGCGGCGACTTCGGGGTGATCGGCAATGAACTGGCCGCGCCCGACTCCAAGGGCCGCTCGTACGGTGTGGAGTTCCTGGCGCAGCAGAAGCTCTACAAGGGCTTCTACGGGATCCTGTCGTACACCTTCGTGAAAAGCGAATTCTCCAATATCGACGGCCGCTTCGCCCCCAGCAGCTGGGACTATGGCCACATCGTGAACATCACCGGCGGCAAGCGCCTGCCGAAGGACTGGGAGGTGGGCCTTAATTGGCGCGCGCAGGGTGGAGGCCCCTACACCCCCTTCGATCTGGTCTTCTCCTCGCGCATCGCCAACTGGCAGGCCCTGCAACAAGGCGTGCCCGACTTCGCCAACATCAATACCGAACGGTTGCGCGGGTTCAACCAGCTGAACATGCGCGTGGACAAGCGCTACTACTTCAAGGGCTGGACGCTGAACGTATACCTGGACGTGGAGAACATGCTGGCCGGCGAACTGCCCGGAGTGCCGTTCGTGGATGTGGTGCGCGATGCCAGTGGCCAGCCGACCGTGGATCCCGACGACCCCACCCGCTATCTGCTGCGCGAACTGCCCAACAACAGCAGCACGGTCATCCCCAGCGTGGGGGTGATGGTGGAGTTGTGAGCAATGTGCACGGAACTCCTATATTTGCCGCCCGTTCGGAAGGTTGGTCACACAGGCCTTGCTTCCGGTAACGATCCGGAGGCATAGCTCAGCTGGTTCAGAGCATCTGCCTTACAAGCAGAGGGTCGCTGGTTCGAATCCGGCTGCCTCCACCGGGGACCGATCGTGGTCCGCGAAGTATTGGGATGTTAGCTCAGCTGGTTTAGAGCGCATGCTTCACACGCATGAGGTCACTGGTTCGAATCCAGTACGTCCCACCCTTACAGCAGCAAGCCCTCCAAGCATTTT
>Ga0169931_10015931_pt1 | contig 10022 bp, 13 predicted proteins | sample Kivu_15m_20L_FD_129675 | JGI IMG/M metagenome (GOLD analysis project Ga0169931, IMG submission 129675) | Freshwater microbial communities from Lake Kivu, Western Province, Rwanda to study Microbial Dark Matter (Phase II) - Kivu_15m_20L... | ecosystem: Environmental > Aquatic > Freshwater > Lake... | reverse complement strand
ACCCTTAGCATTTGTCAGTCTATCCAAGAGGTTAGACTCAAGATGTCTGAGGGTGATTTTGAACTCATTCTACTCCTTGATTAAGTTGATCTTAGTTCTTGCGAGATCAGGTCTTTCTTTGGAGACCACAAGCGCGAGAAGTTGATCAGAAAGACCGACTTCTGTGACTGTGAAGTTGATCAGTGCTGCCTCGGCCTAAATTTCAGGAGGGTAATTAGGGTTGCTCATCTTAGACTGCATGTAAAGTCTGAAATCTGGATGGAGGTCTAGCTTCTTACCTCCGAATTCCATAAACACTTTTCCTCCTTTTTTGACGATCTTTCTTGCAATAATAGGGAAGATGATTGGGTCGATATATTCTTCCATATTTTCCAGGAGCACTGGAGTTCCATCTTCGATCGCTCTTTCAATTTTATTCACGTAGTTTTTGGATCCAATTCTCATACTGATTAATCCTTGTGCCTTGAGCTTTTCTTTAATCCAAGTGATTCCTTGGAGTTGTGGGTCGATCATGAGAGGGTATCTTTCAGAATTGACAAGAATGGTTCCGTTCTCGATGGATACTATATCAGTTGGCAAACCATCGTTGTTCCATTCTGCCTTGGTAGCCTCGTCAACCAGCATATTCACCGGATTAAGATCAGGAGTCATCGGAATACTAAACTTCCTGAAGTAGTCGATGAACTTTTGATTCATCATCCATTCTCTATACACTTTGGTGAACGGACCAGAGTAAGAGATGAAGGCTGCACTCATCAGAACATCACCAACAATTACTATCATCTATGCCTTCAAAGTTTCGATGTTCTAAGCCCATCTGATTTTTTCGGAGGCAAGAGCATTCACAAGTCTTTTGGCCAGACTCAAATAATTATTGCATTTATCTGCTTCTGCTTGAGCAGCATTTCTGATGGCCTCAACCTTGTTAAGCTCAGCAACCTTGATACTCAGATCGTTGTTGAGTCTCGCCACGAGCTCCTGAACCTCAGCCAATTCCGTTGTTGCAGCTTCAAGTTCTCTATTGGCTTGATTAAGCTTCTCTCTTTTTGGAATCATCTACCTCATCGCTTCGTAGTAACCTTTCATGGAAATCAAGAACTCAAGAATAATACCTGCTGCTTTGGATTTTTTAGACATCAACTTAGGATCCTTGAAAGTCTCGTCATTGAAGTATGGCGCTATGGCAGCGAAGTTTTGGGTAGGAACATTGTCGTCTGCAATTTCTTTTGGGAAATTGATCAGATCTCTGAGAATCTTTCCAACATCCTACAACAATTTAAGGACACCACCTTTCCAGGTAAGATTGCTTGGCTATTTCTTCTTGTTCAGTTCGATATTCGCATCGTATCCTCCTGGCACACCTGCGAAGATGTTCATGATACAGAAGAATACACTATCGACTCCTGCTGGAGGATTTTTCAGTGCTCTGACTTCAGTGATCCAAGTTGGGTCTAAGTTTTGAACTTTCTCAAGAGCTTCCTTAACCATAGGTTCGAGTTTCTTAACGTCTTCTTCAGACTCCTTTTTAAATGCCAGGACATTTACACTGATGATCTGACACTGTTTTTCCTTCTCAGAGGCTTTTTTATTTTCCAGCTCGACTCCTGCCTTTTCTTTTCCGACGACTTCTGCAACCTTACTTGCATCCTCTTTCTTCTGGCTGACCTCAACATTTTTAATCTTGAGCTCTTCCTCAAGCTTGATAACAGTTTCCTCTGTTTCCATAAGTTTGGTGAGTCCAAGCTCGAATTTGAACTGCTCATCAATCAAAGTTTTTCTCTTTTCTAACAGCATACTCTGGAACAGGGCGATCAGCTCCAAGAAAGATTTTGGGGTGTTGTGAACTTGTCTTCTTTCGGCATCAAAGATTTGTTTTGAAGCTTGGTTTGCGATTTCGAAAGAATAAGGCATAAAGTTCATGATGTTGGTCCTCATAGTCTCATCAGTCACCTCGATCTCGTTCAGGGTTTCATCAAGGAACATCTTTGTGACTTTTTTGAGAGCTTCTTCTGGCCAAGGGTGGAACCAGTCGATTACTGTAGAGTTAATCAGACCTGGGAATCTTCTAGATCTTGTTTTAAATGTATCGCCAACTGGAGAGAAGCAAAGAGCAACGTGCAAATTCTTTCTGACTCTGTCAATAAACCAAGACCAGACTCTGTCGGCAGTATCCACATTCGCTCCTTCAGCCTTTGCCTTTGGCCTGATTGAATTGATAATGTTAAGCTTATCATCTTCGTTGTAGAGGTCTGCGATTTCACCGGAGGATAGTAAGTCATTGATGTAGACCAAGAACTTTTCGTTTGTGATATGGCTGTCTGTGATAATGAACATTATGCCATAGTCTTTTTCTCCAGACTTCTTGTAGAGCTCAATTAAATCAGTTCTAAGATTATCAGTGTTATAATTGGAGGAAACTGTGATGCTGAAGACGGAAAGTTCGCAGATGAATGCAGCCAGTTTGGAGAGCGACTGTTTTCCTGAACCTCCAACTCCTACTAGAAGAGCGTGACCTCCAGATTCACTCACGATTCTGGTGACTCTGCACACATGCTTGATCGCATCTTCGAAGAGCACCAACTTCATTTCAACATTCTAGTCGTTGTAGTCTCTCAAGGCTTCCTTAACGTTCTTTTCTGTTTCTTCGAAAGAAACCTGACCGTAAAATCTCTCTCCCTAGTAACCCTTAGGGAAGTTGTTGAAGATAAGTGGCTCTGATTTCTCACCTGCATAAAACTTCTGGATGCTTGTATACTTAGAGAAAGATTTCTTGAGGATGTCAACAGAAATATTTCTGTACTCGATGATGTCCTTCTTGCTGACAAGTCTATCACTGTAGATTCTTTCAGACTCGTGGATCCAGAGTTTGACTATCTTTTCAAGGTCGTTGAAGTAGTGTGGTTGCGATTGAAGCACTCCCGAGAAAATGTTGCTGAGATGTCTGATGTTGAATTCGTAGTGGAAGTTGCTTGCTGTTTTTCTGAACGAACTGACAACTCTTTCATGAAGCATGATTGCGGACTTGATCAGAGGGGCGCTAGAGTTCAGGATATCTGGCTTGAATTTAGAGAAATGGCCTCTTAGGAAGGATTCGTAAATGATCACCAAAGAGTTGTTCTCTGGGAAGGAAATAGCAGAAACCCAGAAATGCCTCTGATATCTTGGATTTACGAAGAAGGAGCCTGAGGTAGGGTTCATCGCTGCGATAGTTTGAGTGTTAATAACTTCCTTGAGGGTTGGAACGGCTTTTGAAATATCATACCAGTGTTTATAGTCGATATGCTGCCTAAGAAGAGCGATGGCGGTTTGAGTGTCATACGGATCTCTTTGTGGCATGTTTAAGTCATCGATGAAGTAAATCAGCTTGAATTTACCTCCTTTCTTTGGTCCATATCTGTTACCTTGCTTCACAAGGTCTTGCTCAAGCATCGTCTGAAGGTAGTCTGAGTCTGTGTAGTAGTTGAAATTGATGCTGGAGAAGTAGTAGTCATCTGGGTGCTCATTTCTAATCTCTTGCAACAAACCCTTGATGAGTTGAGTTTTGCCAGAACCTGAGTTACCAATATAAAGCGAAGCGTGGTCCATTAAAATCAGGTTCTTCGTGATATTTTTAATACTTAGAGTCTCTGGAATTGGAACAGTAATGTTTTTCATTGGGACAGTACCATCATAAGTATACTCGGTGAGTTTAGTCTTCCATTCCTCGAATACAGGTTTTAGCCCGTCAAGGATCACGAAGTAATCGAATACTACTCCTTTTGATGGGAATTTGACTCTTTTGAACTTATTCTTCCAGAAATCTGAAAAGTCTTTCCTGTAATTAATGTTATCCTTCACTGTCAAAGCACCTCCGAAAGCCCAGGTAGCACAAACACAGAAGAGGTGCTCAAGTTTGTTTTCGTCAAGGATTTTTTCTTTGTCAGCGTCAGGTGGGTGGACATCTTTCCAATGCTGTCTCAACATGTAATGGAAAAGTTTGCAGAGAGTGACTGTCATTCCGTGGTAAGATATTGGGATGACAAACTTTGCCTTCTTCTGGAGGTACTCAACAATGTCGTTGATGTAGCCCTTCTTGAACCTTTGTAAAATGTTTCCAAGATAGTAAAGATCTTGGTTTCCTCTTTTATGTCTAGGGTCCATCGCTTCATACTCAGTGACTAATTTATTTGCCCAAGAGTCGAAGAAGCAGTCTCTTTGATAACCAGTGTCATCAGAGATGAAGAGGATACCTGCTCTTGAAACAGTAGCCGGGGTAGCAAATTGAAGATCCTTAATTTCAAAGAGAAGACGCATCCAATTCTTCAGGACGACTCTTCCGTTGTTTGCAAGCGTAAGAAGCTTGTTATCGTCCATCACCGAGTTCATAGACTCGATCCAATTTGCATCGAGATCTCCATCAAGAACTATCCACTTTGGATGCCCATCAACAGTTACTTCGGAGAAGTACTGCATATAATGGGACAAGAGACCATTCTTCCACTCTTTTGTTGTCATGTTAGTGTATCCGTAAAGATTTTTGGTTGAAACAGTCTTTGGATCGATATCTTGGGTGGTCGTCTTTTATCCATTTTCCGTATTGGCTCTCGCTAGAGTTTTCCAGGTGGAAGTTCTTCCAGATCCTGGTGCTCCCATCAAGAATACACAATGCCTAATTTCGAGAAGTTCCTTAAGCTAGACTACTTTCTTAATGAATTCAGGGTGATCTGTCATCTTCTCCTGAACAGTCACCTTCTTGATGATATTTTCGAAGTCCATGTTTCTTGATCTTGGGACTTCACTGCATCCTGGGAACAGAGCATCTAAAAGCCCTGCGAAAACACCTCTATCAACTTCAGCGATTTTTGGATCATTAAAATCTCTTAGTGCTCTGAACAGAAGCTTGGCTTCGTCTTTCAAAACAGTGTCATTTCTTTTGAATTCTCCTGCCACGACAAGCACAGATTTGATAGCTCTGAGACCCCAATCGTAGTGCCTCTGCTTGGAAAGAAGATCCGTCGATAGCTTATAAAGAGTCACGAATTTTTTTGCAAGACTTTTGGCTGAGTGGAAACCCTCTGCCATTAAAATACTTTCGCAAATCAATTCGAGATCTGGTACAACGACAGTAATTGGTCTAAATAACGCTTTAAGACCTTCAGGGAGCTCTGCTCTACCCAAATAACCTGGATTCATGGTAATAAAAGCTCCACATGTTGGATCTAAGTTCAAAACTTCACCGCTATCCATCGAGAAACTGGACTAACCAGCTTTGATACCATCAAGCACTGCTTTGAACTAAACAGTACACACAGAAAGCACTTCAGGAACAAGTCTATTGAACTCGTCGAAACATCCCCATGCACCTGAAGCTGCGAGCCCCTTGAAAATATTACCCATCGTTACGTAGTCCATTTCTCCTGAACAATTGAATACGTAGCAAGCTTTAGCGCATGCATTTGCAAGATCCTTTGTCGTTTCTGTTTTTCCTGTACCAGCTGGTCCTGCAGGAGCACAACCCATTTTAAGATGCAGTGCTTGAGTAGCCGTCACGTATATTCTATCTGTCAAAGGAGTGACAACAAGTCTTGGACCGTTTCCAAGGTATTCATATCCGTATAACAAAGTTGCATCGGCGATTTTGACCTTTGTCATGTCCTGATCTTTTTCGTTGAAGTAGAACTTCAACTAGGATTGCCACTAAAAAGCTTCTGCTTTAATAACTTTTTCGACGACAAGTTTCTCGATGACGTCTCTGTTGTGTGTTTCAATCGTGATCAAAGTCATCATTTTTACTCTCACAGGTTTGTCAAGCTTTCCTTGGACGTGGGTGATAAGCTCATTCAAACTTTTCTTGACATCCTCGTAGAACTTCACCATCGCTTCGGAGTCATCTGAGAGTTTTTTAAAGTTCTCTTCGGTCTTGTTTACCCAAACAATCGCATTTGTAAGGAGATTCAACTGAGCAAGGTTCTTCACAATCCATTGGAATCTTGCATCTCCATTAGGGTGGAACTCATGCTTGCTCTAAATCGTCTTTGCTTTGATGGTATCAGTGATGCACTTCAGCACGTCCTAGAGATAGTGCTCTACCTTGCCTTTTAGCTAAATACCTCCATTAAGGAAATCAATCGATTCTATTCCAATTGCAGATACAAAAGATTTTATCGTTGGTCTATCTCCTCCGTTGGAAGCCATCGTAAGTTTCTCAATCCCTTGAACGATCTTGCTCATGTAGTTCTTCTCGCTGAACAAGTATTGAGGATTGTTACCGTTGGCAAGAATATCCAAAAGCTCTTCCATGGTCAAGAAGTAGAATCTTGGGAAGACTCTTCTTTTTGAGGATATAAAGTCATTAAGCCCTTTTTGGCATTTTCCAAGGTCTTTATTTATCTCCTCGAGTTTAGTCAAGACCTTATCGTCTTCATACTCTTGAATCGAAAATTCCAAGATGGTGGAGCACTTTTTTGAGTTGCTCAACAACGCCCTAACTTGCTTGTCGATCTGAACGAAGTCTTCGCTATAGGTTGGAAGTTCGATTTTTACTTCTTCAGAGTAAAGGAAAAGGTTGATTAAGAATGACCAAGTTTTTTGAACCTCTGCAATCAAAGTAACTGTGTCACTGATCGCCGAAAGCCCAGTTTGCCAGTACTCTACTTGTTCTTGGAAGTGGCCCATGAATTTCGAGGCAGCAATATTTTGAACTAACAGCTAATGCTCTTCCAACACTTCTACTTCGTCGTCGTTCATTTTCAGAGTATCAATCTTTCCTTCCTTAAGCTCTAAGGCCACGATTTCGAAAGCGACTGCGTCCCATTTTTTCTTGATCATTTGAAGATTTTGATCAATCTTCATCTCATTTTTCGCTCTATCGGTGATCTCCTCGATTTCCTCTCTCTGCTTGGCTTCGTAAATGTTCATCTTCCAGAACATTTTGAGCTTCATGTCATCTTCGACTGTGAAATCTTGCTTCAAGGCTTCTTTGATTGCGGTCCAGTGTCTGTCGTCGTCAACAATCATAGCAGGGTTCTTCATCTCACTGATGAGTGGCAAGAAGCTTAGCCAATTTCTGATTTCTTTGTTGATTCCAGTAAACACGTTGGACTTTTTATCAACACCCTTCATCTTGTTCAGTGTTTTTTGGTAGGCTTTAGTTTCATCTTCCATCTCATTCGCCTGGATGTCTTTCCACTCCATTTTTAGATACTTTTCGAATTTTTCTTGAACTAACTTGATGTGTTCCCAGAGTTCATTCATAGCCTACTTCTCTTCCTTGATCTTGCTCAGGATCTTTGTGACTCCCCCGGTTCCTTCTTCCATCTCAAACATCTTTGTGTAGTACTCAAAATCGCTTAGCTTTTGGTCGAATTCATCGATGGAGTCCTAAATTTTTTTGAGGATCTCAAAAGCTGTCTAAATTGAGATGTTGAAATTGTTATAAATGTCAAGCTCCTTTAGAGAGAGGTAGTATTTCTTGAGTGTTTTTTCAAACTCTATGAGCTCGTTTCTGCATTGAAGCTTATCATCCTTAATGTTGTTAGAAATCTTTTTTTCAGTCTCTAGACAATCTCCCTCCAGCTTTTGCATATCCAAAATCATTTTTTTCGTCGAGTTGTTTTGTTTTTTGATGTCCTTTCCGCTAGCTTCAAGGTTAAGGAGGGTTTGTTCAATGACCTCCAAATCGAGGATGTTCTTCTCTTTGTTCTCCTGAACACGAGAGGTATTCTCTTTAATTTTAAGCAGGGCTTTTCTGTCAGTCTTGAATTTTCCGTCACTAGTGTCGATGCCGTGACTTGTCTGCTTGATGAAAGTCTTGATATTCTTTAATCTGCTATCTAGGTACTCTTGCATTAGAGGACCAGTAAAACTGTTGTTGACTTCTGGGAAGTCATTTCCAAATGTTGCCTTGAAAGGTCCACCTCTGATTCTGTCCTTTTTACCGTTTTCTGCTATGTAAAAGACATCAACCTTAGCTTCTCCTTCTTGATCGTTAGTGTAGGAAACCTTGTACTGTCCATTGTCGTAGTCATGGATGTCGTAATCGATGGCATGTTTCACGATAATTGTTGAGGTTTCTCCCTCTTCGTTTGTCACAGTTTCCTCGCGCTCGACGAATAAGTCGATCGAGAATTTATCTCTACCGCTTGTTCTGTTCTCATTTTTGCTGTTTCTTGATTGAATGAAGAAACAAGTTTCTGCTCCAGATTTATTACCTTCAAGAAGTCCAGGACCAAACGCTATAGTCTTGGAATTCTGTGTGTTCAAGAAGAATCTGAATGGAACATCAGTCATGGTCAAGTCTCCCTTCTCTGCTCTAACTCTGATGCTGACTTCTCTTGGCCCAAAACTAACAAATTCTGGCGTCTGACATTCAATTTGTGTTGGAGAAACGTATCTTGCGCTTGATGTTGGTTGATACTTTCCAGTGTTGAACTCGACAACATAGCTCCTGTTTGGCACGAAGCCTTCTCCAGTGATGACACAAAGAGTGTTTCCTGTGATTGGACCTAACTGAGGTTCGATGCTGTAAATCGCATAAGGTGGGCCAGTGATGGCGTTAACATTTATTTCGAACATATCATTCATGTACTTTCCTGACCATCCACCAAAAATTAAAACTCTGCCGTTGGCCTCGTCATAGACAATTGAAGAGTTCTCTCTTGGCTCAACCACAGCATCAGAAATCTCAGGGTCAACTTTTCTCCATTTCGGTTGCTTGAGATCACCTGTAATTGGGATGTACTGAATGTCGTTCGATAACTAGGCAAATATTCTTTTTGTTCCTTCTTCGAAGATGTCGCTTGACCCTCCAAACACAAAGAGAAGGTTATTTGGAAGAGCTGGTACAATGATGGATGAATGTCCCCATCTTGGCAGATCATGTGAGTTTGCATCAAGGTCAATCCATTCGTTTTTCTCTGCGTCGTAGATAAACTGACCCTCGAATTGAGTCACTGAGTTCCAACCTCCGTAGATGTGGATCTTTTGAGATTTAGGAAGAAGGCTTGCAACATGTCCTCCTCTTTCTCTTGGAGGAGTTCCAGAAGGTTGCAAAGGTGTCCAAAACTCGGTTGCAAGGTCGTAGGTGTGGATATCATTGAATGCCTTTCTGCTAAATCCAACACCACCATGACCTCCAAAGACAAAGATCTTATTCTATTGTGGAATGAATGTCGCGGTGTGATTTCCTCTTGGAGAAGGGGCACCTATCTTGGATTCAGTGTTTTTTGGCTCGCTTTTGAGTGGTTTTTGATTTTCAGGCTGGATCCATGTAAATTTCTTTTCTGCAAAAAATTAGCGGAATTTGCAAAATTTAGAAAGTTTTTGGACGCAAAAAAGATCCAAATTTATGGATAAAATATGTAACGACAATTTTTCAAAAGCCGTAAAAACAGGCGCCAAGGACTTTTAACCCATCAAATCACCTTGGATCACGCAAAATGCGCAACACCAAGAAAATAAACTTAGAGAATCAAATAAAAGACTAAAGTTGATTCTGGATGAATACTTACGCCCTGGAGTGCATTTAAGAATGTGCACATCGTTGAATCTCTAGTTACTACTATAGAGTCCTCCGAAGACAAACATACTGACGTTGTCTATTCTAGTAGCAGCGTGGTTAGATCTTGGCATAGGTATTTCATTGCCATCGCACATGATTTCGGCCCAAACAGATTCATCCTTGGCACTCATCTTTAGAGTGTAAACTTGGTTGTTCGGTCTCGTCTTTCCATCCTTCTTCTTGTCGTCCAGACCTCCGAACATTACGTAGAAATTTTTTTCCATTTCAACCAGAGTGTGCCCCATTCGTGAGTTTGGGACATCTCCGATCTAAGTTAACTTATTCCAAGTAGGGTTCTTGGGCATTTTAACTTTAAATTACCGAATCTATCCGGCGACGATTAAATATTAAACCTGTGCCAATCAGAAAGTCCTTGTAAAATTAATTCGAATTAACTCGGGCAGCTCTGAAAAGATACCAAGTCCATCGCCACTAGAAACCTCTTTTCCCTCCTTCGCGATTTAAATGGTATAACTCCAACTGT
>Ga0169931_10015928_pt1 | contig 10022 bp, 9 predicted proteins | sample Kivu_15m_20L_FD_129675 | JGI IMG/M metagenome (GOLD analysis project Ga0169931, IMG submission 129675) | Freshwater microbial communities from Lake Kivu, Western Province, Rwanda to study Microbial Dark Matter (Phase II) - Kivu_15m_20L... | ecosystem: Environmental > Aquatic > Freshwater > Lake ... | reverse complement strand
TAAGAAGGAAAAAAGTAACTCAAAAATAAGTATGTTTACAATCAACCTCATCGATAAAAAGTGACCCACTTTACACCGGAATCACTGACCCAGTTTCATCGGAATATTCAACGCTTGAAAATTAAAACCTTATACATTTTGTTAAGATATTTTTTCCTGTTATTTTTGACAACACTGGCAAGTAAAGAATTATGAGCTCAGGAAGAATAGATTTTGGAGAGTATTTACTGGAATTGAGAACCAAAGCTGGCTTCTCTCAGATAAAGGTTGCTGACAAGTTGGGCATAGATATCAGCTTGCTTAGTAAAATAGAGCATGGCGAAAGGCATGTTCAAGGGCACATGCTTAAACCTCTATCAGATTTATTTAAACTTAACTATTAGGAGATACAAATACAATTCTTAAATTAGAAAATCGAAGAAGAAATTGGCGACGAGCCATATATTTTATGAACCTATTACGAATCTTTAAAATACCCAGCGCAAATTAATTTAATAAAGAAAATATGAATGCTTTTTTAGACCAAGATGTATTTATTGTCAATCAAAATCCTAAATCGAAATATGATGACATAGAAGGTATGGAATATGAATATCCAACAAAAATCCCCAATGGGAAAAACATAAAAAAAGGCGACATCTTAATTTTTAATTTATCAAAAATAGTCGCTGTAAGTTTAAAATTGGGAGATGCAACAATTAGTGGAATAGCAAGGGTAAGTAAGGTTACTAAATTCCAAAAAAACGGAAAACAAATGGCCAAGGCATCGTATTCATGGTATAAAAAATTCAATCAGAATATCTCATTTGAAGAAATTGGTGGTGATTTAAGAAATAACAAAAATAATTCTATTAACAGAATACCCCTTGAACTGACTTTTGAATTATTAATAGAGTTGTTGAAAATTAAATAGGTAAATAATTATGTTATATGGCAAGAATGGATTCTGTTAAAGCAAGTGACGTAAAAGTAACTGGCGAGTTAGCAAAAAGCAAATTGGCTAGTAAATTAAATAGCAAATCTTCTAATTTGATTTGTCTAAATATTAATGAACATAAAACGATAACTGATGCAATTGGAGCCCATGGAAATGTTTCATTAAGAGTTGGAAAAAATTGGCAATTTCATTTAGGGGAAATAAATGAAATTAGTTCTATTAGTTCTTATAGTAATAGTTTAAAAGCATTAGAATTTAACGGAAAGAAATTGATATGTGGAATACACAACATTGAATGGGAAGAACAATTAAAACAATTAAAATCTTACTCTTTTTGGGATAAATATTTTGCCAAAGGCTCAAGTGTTTTCTGTTTTAGCAATGATAATTCCGAATATTTCTTTTTTAATATCAAAGATATCATCAACTACATTATTGAAAATACACATTGGAGATTACTAGAAACAGGAAGAATCAAAGGTGATTTATTTTTAGAAGATGGAACTAACATAACAATATTCACAATAGAATTTAGAAATGAAAGTCATAAGAAATGCTTCGCATTTGGAGCACATGGCGGAGGAAAAGGAATTCAGCTATTTCTAATTCTACTTCGAAATATTAAACATTATCACTGCCAACTATGAAATTAAGAATATTTGAAGGATTTGCTGGATTTGGGGGAGCTTCATTTGGGCTTAAAAAAGCTGGTGTATCACATAGGGTTGTGGGATATTCTGAGATTGATAAATACGCTTCTCAGCTTTATGAATTAAATCATCCTGGTGTAATAAATTTTGGAGACATTTCAAAAATTAATCCGAATGAAATACCTGATTTTGACTTGTTTACAGGTGGATTCCCATGTCAACCATTTTCCAATGCTGGATTGGGTTTAGGTGAAAGTGATGAACGAGGCCAATTAATATGGGATATAGTTAGAATTTGTGAATTAAAGCGACCAAAATACATTCTATTGGAAAATGTAAAAGCTTTTTTAAATAAGCGGCATAAGCCGACACTGGATCGATTGATTGAGAAATTAGAGTATTATGGATATAGTACTACATACAAAATTCTAAATAGTGCTGACTTTGGAAATGCTCAGACTCGACAAAGATTCTGGTTTCTAGGTGTTCTCAAACCAAAATTCGACATTGACTATTTTTTTGAGAAATTACCTGTTAAAAAAGAAAAAGTTCATTTAAAAAAATTCTTAGACAAAAAACCAAGTCTAGATCTTTACCTAACACAAGAACAGTGTAAACATCTCATCAAAAAGCACATTGTAGATTTAAATGTGCCAACATCATTATGCTTGGATATTTACAACAAAAAGATAAAATATGATGGTTCATGTATCACTTTGACAGAGCCTCATCACAACGGGTTAAGAATAGTGGAGCCAATGGTTAGCTCTCAATTCAGAGTAAGGAAACTTTCTGTTGAAGAAATGTTTCGATTAATGGGTCTATCAAAGCATGATATTATTACAGATGGCTTCTCATATTTTCAATTAGCAAAGAGGGCTGCAAATGGATGGGATGTTATGGTTGTTCAAATATTGTTTCAAAAACTATTCAATGAAAGTAAGAGCAAATCGTAAACACCTTCCTCCAAATCTTTCTAACTTCTTAAGTAGCTTTAGGGAGATTGGCTACCTATATGAAGTTGCAATTGCGGATATACTAGATAATAGCGTTTCAGCAAAATCAACTGAAATCAATATTACTGCGTTGGAATATCCTAGCAAAAAAATATGCATTTGCGATAATGGTATAGGAATGTCGTCTAAGGCGTTGCAAGAGGCTATGCGTCTATCATCTAAAAATCCAAATGACAAAAGAGAAAAAAACGATTTAGGAAGATTTGGATTAGGGCTAAAGGTTGCATCATTTTCTCAGTGCAAAAGACTAACTGTTCTCACTAAGACCAAGGATGGTGATATAAATGGATTACAATGGGACTTAGGTTACATTGCAGATACTAACGATTGGTATGCATTAATTCCAGATTTTGAAAAATATAAAAATGAGTACAAAGAACTTTCAGAATTAGAGAGTGGTACTCAGGTTATTTGGGAAGAAATAGACAAATTTGAAAACGTAGAATTTAAAGAAGAAGTTGAAAAGATAATTAGCCACTTAGGTCTGGTCTTTCATAAATATATCGATGGGATTGAAGGTAAAAAGTTATCAATATCCATAAACAAGAACCTGGTTAAGTCGATTAATCCATTTTTTCCGGGTTCAGCGAGGCAAAAACTTCAAGATTATCCATTTAATTATCCGAACGGAAAAGTTGTAGTTACCCCATATATTTTACCTCATCACAATAATGTCTCAGAAATTGATTATAAGAAGCATGCTCTTCCGGAAGGATATCTAAAAACACAGGGATTTTATTTATATAGAAACAATAGATTGGTTACTTGGGGAAACTGGTGGGGATTAGCTCAATCAACAGAAGCACTCAAATTAGTCAGAATTGAAATTGAAATTCCTAACACGATGGACTCTGAATGGAACATTGATCTAAAGAAATCTACCGCAAAACCACCTTATGTGATACGTCAGGAATTAAAGAATGTACTTGATTATGTAAATCCTGTTGGAAAAAGAGTATATACTGGTAGAATCCTTAGAAAGGACAAAGGTAATTTGATACATATTTGGGATTATGTTCCTCGAAGAGACAACACCAATAAAAATACTTTAAAAATAAATCGGAATCATCCTTTAATTGAGCTTCTTCAGGATAAGTGTTCTGATGAAGGTCTAGTTATTTTGAATGCATTGTTAATTGGACTCGAACAGTACTTGCCAATTGAAACAATCATTTCACAACTAATTTCAAATCCGAAAGAAATCGATCAATCAAATGAGGAAACTGAGTTCACTAATTATTTGCAAAGCATTCTTCGAAACAACTCTCTTTCCCCTGAGCAGAAAGCAGACTTATTAAAAACTGAATTTTACAAAAATGAATAAATCTCCATTTGAAATATTACGAGAGCATCTATTTTCAGACCTAAGGCAAAAGAAACAACCATTAGAACAATCTGAGATAAATAATGCTATTTCAACCACTATGACAATGGTTGAAAGCATGGGTATTGGGATGTACCTCAGAGTAATCTCTCATAATTTACAATATAAATTACCTTCTGAATACAAAGAAGTTGATTGGATTTTATTAAGACAAGAAATTGAAAGGTCATTTTGCATACTTGTCAAGGAAGGCACTATGGTAAAAGGTGCTGGTAATGTTGATCGTACTTGGTGGAGCACAAGAGATAAAATTACTTCAAATCCATATTATTGGAATAGATACAAGGAGTTGATTGGTGAGAAAATGGCTCCAGAAGTTGTAAGGAATTTAGATGAAGATACGGATGTTGTTATGAATTACATTGGAGATCCAAGTTTGCATGAATTTAATATTTATGGAATGGTTGTAGGTCATGTACAATCCGGTAAAACATCCAATTATTCTGCTTTAATTGATAAGGCTTCTGATGCCGGATATAAATTTATCGTTGTAATTGCAGGAACTTTAAATAATCTTAGAAACCAAACTCAGATTCGTCTAAATGAGAGTTTTATTGGGAAACAAGGTGATCAAGTCGTAGGTGTTGGAATATATAAAAATGATCAATCAAAAATACCTCTTTGTCTCACAAATGATAGCGATGACTTTAATCTGGCATACGCAAATCGAGTAAAGGGAACTCTGAATTTTGAAAATATCAAAGTCCCAATTTTAATTGTAATCAAAAAAAATAGTAGTACTCTTAAAAATGTTGTTAGTTGGTTGGAGGCTCAATATCCAAATGGAGTTTCTGAACACGCAATGCTGTTAATTGATGATGAATCAGATTATGCTTCTATCAATACAAAAGAAATGGAGGATCCAACTATAATTAACAAGAGGATCAGGAAACTAATTTCATTGTTTAGGAAGACATCCTACGTAGCATTTACTGCAACACCATATGCCAATATTTTTATCGATCATGAGGCGTCTAACCCAGAAGTTGGCTCAGATCTATTTCCGAAGGATTTTATTTATCTTCTAGAGCCTCCTTCCAACTATTTAGGAGCAAAGCACTACTTTGTAGATAATGCTGAAGATCATATTGTTAATATTAATGATGATGAAGATGCCTTCCCTTTAAAGCACAAGATTACACATTCGGTAGACGAAATTCCGGATTCATTAATTGAAGCTATTCTACTTTTCTACTTGAACGTAGGAATAAGATATGAAAGAGGTTTTGTCAATAATCACAACTCAATGCTAATTCATGTCTCCAGATTTACTGATGTTCATATTCAAGTAAGAAATAAAGTTGAAGGTTTGGTAGGTGAGCTTAATAGGTCTATAAAAACACGTGGAGGATTATCATATCCTTTTGATAATGATATTTTCTTACTAAAACTACAAAGCAAATTTGATAAATACTTTCCTGATTCAACAATTGATTTTTCGCAAATTTTAAAACGACTAGTCCAAATATTAGATGCCTTTTTAGTAAAAGATATTCATTCAAAAACTAAGACTCCATTAATATATCGTTCTGATGTCCCCATAAATGCGATTGTAATTGGAGGAACTAGTCTTGCCAGAGGTTTTACTTTAGAGGGCTTATCGATAAGTTATTTTTTGAGAACGACTATTTTGTATGATACCCTAATGCAAATGGGACGATGGTTTGGTTATCGCGATGGATATGCTGATTTATGCAGAATATTTGTTCCCGATGAAATAGAAGATAATTTCAGAGACATCATTTTAAGCACAGAAGAACTATTTGATGATTTTAGAGATTTAGCAAAATCAAATAAAACGCCTTTCGACTTTGGATTAGCAATTCAACAAAATCCTAATAGTGCTCTACAAATAACAGCAAGGAACAAACTTAAAAATATTAAGAAGTTTGATTACACTATGAAATTTGATGGCAGATTGAAAGAGACAGTCAAATTTAATGCTGATAATGGTGTGATAAATTCAAACTACCAAATCGGTATAACACTAATTAATCAACTACTGAAATCCGAGAAAAATGAAAAAGTTAGCACTTCAATATTTTGGGAAAATGTTTCAAAGGAGTATGTAGTGAGTTTTTTAAATGCCTACAAAGAAATTACAGATAACGACCCTTTGGGAATACTGAGCAAAATGCCACTTCCATTTATAAGAGAATATGTTACCAAAAGAGATTGCGGATGGGATATAGCTTTAATTAGTGGTGATGGAAAAATTATTGAAAATGGAACATTTTGTGAGAATCTATCGATCAAAAGAGTTGAAAGAAATATGGTTTATAAGTCTGTTGAGAATATCTATCATTATCCTAAAAATCAACTCTCAATCCCAAGGGATGAAAGTATTCCATTATTGGCTGCAAATGTTGGTCAATCCACCTTTGGCACGAATAGAAAATTGATGCGTAAATTACGAACAAGGCCCTTGTTGATAATCTACTTCATTCATAGCAATATTGCAGAAAAGAATATCACATTAGACAATATTCTTGGTTTTTCAGTTAGTGTTGATGGAGACATCGATTCAAATTCTCAAACAATTAAAATGGTAGTGAATACAGTTTACTATCAAAATCTTTTAGAAAACATAAATGAAATGTGCGATGACGAAACTAACTAAGATCAATCCATGGCAAGGAATAATCTCTTCTTCCAAGAAAAGATGCATAAGCGGCCCGGATATTTATTGGCATGTAGATGAAGCTGGGATTTATTGTTTAAGATTTGAAAATGTTGAATTGGGTTCAGTTAACTTTAATAACATTGAATTGAACGAGATCAGCATCGTTCTTCAGGATACAGGAAATGGTTTATTTATAATTACTTTGAAACTTTTAGAACCACGGAAATACGAATTATTTTACTTTTTAAGCTCAGATTTAATAAATCATTTAGCCAATGAGACTCCAATTTCAGCACATAAATTAAAGAAAAGACTGCAGTTTTGGATTGAATTATGGAAGAAGAGAAATAATCGAGAGATGTCTCATATTGCTCAGATGAATCTCTTCTCTGAATTGTATGTTTTATTTGATTTGATTGTTCCTAAAAAAGGTATTGAATTTGCTGTTTTGTCATGGAGAGGACCGGAAAAAGATAAGCAAGACTTTGATTTAACTGAATATTTGGTAGAAGTAAAATCATATTTAAGCACATCAAAAAAGACTTTAAAAATAAGCAGTGCTGAACAACTAACGGTTAGATCTCAACCTATTAAGCTCACAGCACTGCAATTATCGCAAAACCCAAATCATGGACAATCAATTTTTGATCTATTGACAGTTAATTCCAATCTTATTGATGAGCTCTCAACTGTAACATATGGATTATTCTATTCAAAATTGTATGAATTAGGTTATAGCCAAGAAAGTGATGCGACAATTAAGTTCAATGTTGTTTCAATAACCTGCTTTAATGTTGATGGGGATTTTCCTGTGATTAGTGCATTAAATGTTCCAAGCGGAATAGATACAATTGAATATGCCATACAGATAGATTTTATCGGAAAACATGAAATAAACATCAAAGACTTAATCACATGATAACTTTACAAGAATATTGGGAAGATTTAGTTGAGAATGTTCAACTAGATTATAGCAGTAAACTAATTCCCCCAACCTCAGCATTTTTCGAAAGAGCAACCAATACACTTGCACAGGTAGGAGATTTAGACAAAGAGGTTTACACCGGTTTTTCTTCAGATTTTGCATTTAATGGATTTGCTTTTCGGTCTGAATCAGGAACACTTCAACTTGTTTCTGTTGTATATTCTCCAGATAAACAAAAAGGTTTGCACAAATTAGAAATCGAGAGTGTATTTAAAAGACTTGAAAAACTAATAACTTTTATTTCGAAAAAAAAGTATCAAGATAATAGCATCGAGGAGACAAGTGAATTTTATGATTGCTGTTCCGAAATTTATAATCTTATATACAAAGAAGAAATTAAGGAGTGCCAATTTATTTTACTTACAGATTCTAGTTTGCCTAAAAGCATGTATCATATTGAAAGTAAAAATGTTGGTGAATTAAAATACTCCTACTCGGTTTATGACATAATTATTTCTATCAGATACATAAAAACGGAAATCAATATGCATCTTTTGTATTAGATACTAATCTGCCATGTTTGACAGTTAATAATAACAACAATGATTACGTGTCTTACCTCACAGTTATTAGCGGACAAGAGTTGGCATCTATTTATGGAAAGTACAAATCAAAATTACTAGAAGAAAACGTAAGAACGTTTTTACAATTTAGAGGTGATGTAAATAAAGGCATCAGATATACCCTTCAAAATAAACCAGATTATTTCTTTGCTTACAACAATGGTATTACAGCAACAGCAACAGATGTTGAAATTGACAAAAATTGTATTGTAAGAATTAACAATCTTCAAATTGTAAACGGAGGGCAAACTACAGCTTCAATTTATGCAGCATCTGAAAAATACAAGGTTGATTTATCAGAGGTATCTGTTCCAATGAAGCTTTCAGTAGTGAAAAAACAAGATATACATTCTACATTTGTTTCTAATGTTGCTGAATTTGCTAATACTCAAAATAAGGTTAACAAGTCTGACTTTTTCTCAAATCACAAGTACCATTTAGACATGAAAAAAGTTAGCAGTAGGCTTTGGGTAAATAGAAAGGCTGGTTCACAAGTAAGTAGTAGATGGTTTTACGAAAGAGTAAGAGGGGAATATTTAAACGAACAGAGTCATTTCAATAAAACTGAATTGAAAAAGTTTTTACTAGAATATCCCAAGCATCAGTATATTGATAAACTTGATTTGGCAAAGAGTGAAAATGCTTGGCTTCAAAGACCATATTATTCTGCATTAGGTGCTCAAGGTTCTTTCGTTAAATTTTCAGAGTATGTTATCGAAGAAATGGATAGAAATGAAAATTTAGTGACAGATAACTATTTTAAATCAGCAATTTCACGTCTCATCATTTTTGGCGAGATTGAGAGAATTATTTCTAAAGCTACATGGTATACTGGAGGTTTCAGGGCTCAAACAGTGGCATATACTTTGGCCTCGCTTTGCTATGTTTTAGAAAAATATGGTAGGCTGCATTTTAATTTTGAAGTAATATGGGAAAATCAATCTATTCCAAAGGACATAATTACAGAGCTAGAAAAAATAGCAAAAATTGTGCATTTAGGCTTGCTTTCTCCTAATACAAGGTATGGAAATGTGAGTGTTTTTGCAAAAAAGAAAGAGTGCTGGGAAAGTATAAAACGCCTAAACTTTGGTGATATTGAAATCGATCGAAATTATTTCATTGAACAGGATGAATTTAAGAAAATAAGAAAAGAAGATTTTAAGAATAAGAACTTTGATGAGGGGCTTGACAAAGAAATATTGGTTTATAAAACTGATTTTAAAATATGGTCAAAGTTGCGCTCATTTTATGAGAATGAGGGATTGTCTGATTTTCAAGTCAGAACCCTAAAAAAATATAGTGTGGCTAACAAACATATTCCAACACCAAACGAAACGACAGTGCTTTACAAGCTTTTAATTGATGCAAAAAAATCAGGATTTAGTGAATAAATGAAATTCGGATTCCGCATACCATCACTTACCAAACGAATCGCTGCCAGGACTGCAGGTTGCATATTACAGAAAACCGGGCTGTAGGTTACCCCCATACCTCACTACCCTCTACCCTCATTCCCCCAACCCCAATCCCACCCACTAACCCTCACACCCCCAATCCTCATTCCCCCAACATACCCCCCAAACCCCTACACGCCTATGCCCGCTCAAAAAGACCGTCTCTATGCCGATGTGCAGTTTCTCACTGATATCCGGCCCTTCCGCAACCACCTCAATCTGGATACCTTGTCGCGGGTTGTCAGCTACATTCGTGGGGCATTGGATCTCCCTGGCTTCGTTTTATGCGAGCAGAAGTGGATGGCGGGTGGTCAAGAGTACACGAATGTGGTGGCCACCTGGCGGGGCGATTGCCAACGCCGCTTGGTGGTGGGGGCCCACTACGATGTGTGTGGCGATCAGCCTGGGGC
>Ga0169931_10015927_pt1 | contig 10022 bp, 9 predicted proteins | sample Kivu_15m_20L_FD_129675 | JGI IMG/M metagenome (GOLD analysis project Ga0169931, IMG submission 129675) | Freshwater microbial communities from Lake Kivu, Western Province, Rwanda to study Microbial Dark Matter (Phase II) - Kivu_15m_20L... | ecosystem: Environmental > Aquatic > Freshwater > Lake ... | reverse complement strand
TGCTCTGGACAGGCGAGAGGACAAGCTGGTAGGTCTAAAGGAGAACGTCATCATTGGAAAGCTGATCCCAGCCGGAACTGGAATGACCCGCTACCGCGACTTCGAGGTGGATGGCACCGAAGAAGCCAAGGCAGAGCGCTATCCAAACCGCATCTGGCAGGACACCTCATTTGAGGACTCAGACTTGGGTTCCCAGGAACTGAGCCTGTCTGTGGCCGACCCTTTTTCGCTGGATGATTGAGGGTTCAAACAGCGAGGGAGGCTAGACTCCCTCGCTAATCAACCTGGTTGTTATTGAGGTGGAAGAGAAGGTTATCCGCTTGATCCTGAAAAACCAGATCGTACCCTATAGGTGAAAGTAGCGTAACAAACTTTTCGGGGTCGTAAGCTTCAACCAAAATCCAGCGGAACTTAAAGCTCCAGTCGAAATCCTCAAGTACTTCATAGTCGTGACCTTCGATGTCGAGAGAAAGTAAGTCAATGAATTTTGGTGCCTTTGCCTCAATGAGTGCTTCCTTCAAAGTTTTAGCAGGAGCCCAAAATTCGTGAATTTTCTCGTTTGGGCCAAGGAATTTCTCACCTTCCCTTGCATGATCCAATGGATTTTCGAGTTCTTTGGACTTAAAGGTGAGCGTAGTCATTAGGTTTGAAAAATATAGGGAGACTTTTGAGCCGGAAAAGCTTGAGGCTACTATGGCGGCATGAATAAAGGAATTTCTCCCTTTTCGGTGAATTCGACTATCTGCAAGTTTCGGAAAATATGGCTCAATTAGAATTCCCCTCCATCCCTTATACATTTCCAAGTGCTTGCAATTTGAAAACGAAAGTCCGTCATTTGAACCAACTTCGACGAAGAAGCCGTTCTTAGAGACTCTCTTAGCAAGTACTTCATCAAGGTCGTTCTGTCCAAAGAATGAGTACCGACCAAGGATTGGCATCAACCTGTTACCAAAAAAAATCTTCCAAACCAACACCTTTAGATACTGTTTATCATTTATCCAGGGTTGCCCAATTAAATGATAAGCAATTGTTCGCAAATTGAGTTTGTCTAGCATGCTACTAAGCTACAGTAACCACTGAATTTAGCCGCGAAAAATACTTTGTTTCCTGCATCCACCTGCTGGTGATTCTCCGAGACTTTTACTTTTATCAACTCTTGAGTTTGAGCGCTAGTAGGAACTATTATATTCGAGTCTGACAAGCCAAGTTTTTAATTTTCATATGTGGGGCTTACTTTGAAAATCGTGATAACTGGAGGAACTGGGTTTCTTGGATCCTGGGCGGCAAGAGTCTTGGCCGAAAACCACAACGTCACCGTTATCGTTAGGCCAGACTCAAACGCTTATCGCCTAGCTGGTATTCGGGGTTTGCGAACAATCAAATCGCAGCCTAAGGATTGGGCTCGAGCTATAAATTTGCTTCAAGTTGACGCTCTGCTCATGTTTGACTGGGAGGGAGTGGCTAATGAAGCTAGGAATGATTCAATTCAGTTTTCAAACGTCAAAAGAATCCAGAATTTTGTAAAAGAACTCGATTCCATTGCATTGGTCATGGCAACAGGCAGTCAGGCTGAGCTTGGTCCAGTAAATTCATTGATTTGGGAGAATCAGATTGACTCCCCTACGACAGCGTATGGCAGGGCAAAAGTCTTAACGAGGAAGATACTTGAAGAGGAACTAGCCAAGCGTGAAACTAAATTTATATGGGCAAGAGTATTCTCAACTTACGGGCCCTTAGATGCCCCATCTTGGCTAATTCCTGATCTCTTGAAGACGGTGTCACTCGGTAGGAAATTTGAGACCACCGCTGGAGAGCAAATCTGGAGCTACTTACATGCATTTGACTTCGCCAATGCTGTCGGTAAAGTTATCCAAACTAATTCCCTAAGTGGAATTGTTAATTTTGGCAATCCCCAAACAATCCGACTTCGAGATGTCATAAGAGAGGCTGCAACAATAGCTGGCAACGCTGAACTGATTGCATGGGATAGCAAAGAATACCGAGAGGATCAAGTTATGAGGCTTGAACCATCCTGCGAAAGGCTTCAATCAATTGGATGGAGCCCTCAGGTAAATATGTCGGCTGGACTTATTCATCTCTTTGAGTGGCTAATCCTCAAGAGAAATACAGAACTCAGATTGATAGATGGGACAAGCGTTAGCTTTGACCTGCCACCAGCTGCGTGAACGCTTCGACTATGTCGTCAACGCCGAGTCCATTTCTATCTCTAAGATATTCTTGGTCGCCCACTTCACTAAGGTTTTTCCTGTTTGCCCCGAGCACCCTTATCCGATTTCTTATTCCAAGACTTGCAACTAACTCCAGTACGGCACTGCCCAAGCCACCGACTGGAGAATGCTCTTCTACTGTGAGGACTGGCCTGGATCCGATTGCATGAATAAAGCTGTTCGGTTCAAATTCAGATAAAAATGGAGCTGAGTAGACTGCAACGCTCAGCCCTAAATCCGATAACCGTTCCCTTGCATCGAGAACATTAGCTCCAATGGAGCCACAAAAGAGAATTATGCCGTCATCTCCAGTCGACCAACATCTCAGGTTCCCTCTCTCAATTTTTGATGTTAGGGCGATTGGATTAGAAGACCCCATAGATTTACCAAGTCTCAAATATGCGGGCAGGTTGCTCGATGCAAGGTACGAGGTTAGTGCCGAAGCCTCGAAATTATCCGCCGGAGCAAGAACCTCTAAGTTGGGTAAAGCACGCATTACTGCTATGTCCTCAAGAGCATGGTGAGTATAGCCTTGAGGACCGTACGCGTATCCTGCACCAACTGCCACAATCACCACGGAATTGTTCATATAACAAATGTCATTTCTGATTTGTTCAAGGGCACGCAGAGTGGGAAAGTTGCCTATGCTGTAGACAAATACTCGTTTACCTGTGGACGCCATTCCAGCCGCCATGCTTAGCATCGACTGTTCTGCCACTCCCGCATTAATGAACTGCTCAGGGAGAGTTTGTTCGAAAACGTCCAATACACCATATCCCAGATCCCCTGTAACTAAAACAATGTCAGGATTCTTTTTTGCTGCCGCCAAAAGCTGTTGCACGAAGACATCTCTCATTGTGTATCTGTCAATTCCGAGAGAGCAAGAGTGTGTTCATGCTTTGACGGGGATTTGTAGTGCCACATCACGGTGTTTTCCATAAACGACACCCCTTTACCTTTTACGGTATTTGCAATCACGACAACAGGCCCATTCTTTTTTTTGGTCGACTCAACTATTTCTCCGAAGTTATGCCCATCAATGACTTCAGTGGTCCATCCGAAGGAAATCCATTTATCAACAAGAGGCTCTAGCTTGAGAGTTTCTTCGGTCTTTCGTAATGACTGAAAATTATTGCGATCGATAATTACGAGAAGGTTTTCAAGCCTGTGGTGATTCGCCAGAAGTGCAGACTCCCATGTGGTTCCCTCGTCGCACTCGCCATCCGACATGACTACTATCACCCGGCCTTCAATTGCGGCTCTTTTTCGACCAAGTGCTATACCGACTCCGTATGGTAGCCCATGTCCAAGCGAACCCGTGGAAAGCTCAACGCCGGGTACCTGACTTGCGGTAACGTGTCCAGCCAATGGATTGCCATTTGTGCAGTAGGCGTCGAGCCAACTCATAGGGAAAAACCTTTTATGTGCAAGGACAGCGTAGAGCGCTGCAGCAGCGTGACCTTTCGAAAGAATAAGTACATCTCTTGTAGGACTGCTCAAATTGTCGGGTCGAATGTCAGCTACACACTCGTACAGGGCACAGAGTATGTCCGCAACGGATAGGGCTGAACCAACGTGTGAAGATTGTGAATTATGAGTCATTGTTACCACAGATTTTCGCACCTCTCTCGCGAGGCGGTTGGCAGCTTCTATCTGGGCTGAATTGATATCCATAGTGCTCTAATTATCCTGCTAGATTGAAGACGCGACACCGGATTCTTGAAATTTGGAGCTAAATGAAAGCAGTTCTTCTGGCGGGTGGTCAAGGGACTCGACTAAGGGAAGAGACCGAGTTCAGGCCTAAACCTATGGTTGAAATAGGCGGCAAGCCAATTTTGTGGCACATAATGAAAAACTTGTCCACCCAGAAACTCAATGAGTTCATTGTTTGCCTCGGGTACAAAGGTGACTACATTCGAGACTATTTTCTCAATTATGGAGTTAGAAATAGCGATGTCACACTAACTGTTGGGTCAGCAAGCACTGTTCTAAACCAAACCCAAACCTCAGAAGACTTGTGGAAGGTTACGCTCGCTGAGACGGGCCCTCTAACTCCAACAGGGGGGCGACTTTTCCGGGTAAGAGATTACGTGGGCAAGAATGCATTTCTTTGCACCTATGGAGATGGCCTGGCAGACATCGATTTGGAAAGCCTCTTCGATTTTCATAAGAGACACGGTAAGACAGCCACTGTTACAGCCGTCAGACCCCCTTCACGCTTTGGTGCTTTGAAAATCAAATCCGAAGGCCAGGTTGTCAGTTTTAGGGAAAAGCCCAAAATGCAACACGAGATCAATGGCGGTTTTTTCGTGTTTGAAAAAGAGATATTTGATTATCTAAATGAGGAGAGCATCCTAGAAAAGGAGCCACTCGAGCAACTTGCCAAGGATGGGGAGTTATTTGCCTATAAGCACCAAGGATTTTGGCAACCCATGGATACTTTTCGAGAGAGCCAGGAGCTTAATTCTTTGTGGTTCGAGAACAAAGCACCATGGAAGACTTGGGAGTGAGTCTTGAAAGCTCTTCAGGGGATGGATGTTCTAGTGACCGGTCACACTGGCTTCAAGGGTTTTTGGTTAGGTCGACTTCTCCACGCTTTGGGCGCAAAGGTTCATGGAATTTCCTTGCCACCTGATGAAGGTAGCTTATACGCTAAAAATGGCGGAGATTTTTTCGAAACTTCAACTTATGCAGATTTGCGCTATTTTCCAATCATCGAAAAGCAAATTCAAACGGTCAATCCCCACATCACCTTTCATCTCGCTGCTCAATCTCTCGTACTTCGGAGCTATGTTTCCCCTTTAGAAACTTTTGAGGCAAATGTTTTAGGAACATGCAACGTCTTGGAATCTTGCTTGAACAATACAGATTCAATTGGAGTAATCGTAACAACCACAGACAAGGTCTACTTAAACTTGGACCGTCGTGCTCAATTCACTGAAGAAAGTCCTTTAGGTGGGTCAAAAGATCCCTACAGTCTCAGTAAGGTAGCGGCCGAGATGGCAGTTGCTGCCTGGCAAGTCAGAGCAGAAGAAATGTCCAAGTGTAAGGTTGTGGCAGCTCGAGCAGGAAATGTAATTGGTGGGGGAGATAGAGCCGAAAATCGATTGCTACCAGACATCATTAAAAGTTTTCTTAAGGACGAAGTTGCTGAGATTAGGAATCCTGAATCAGTTCGACCATGGCAGCATGTTTTGGATGCAGTTTTTGGCTATGTGAAGGTCGCGTCGTGTTTAGTTGAAGGTAAGCCTGTTTCAAAAAGCTATAACTTTGGACCCAGTTCAGAGTCTCAACTCACGGTCGGAGAAGTTGCGAACATAGTAACTCAAATCTGGCCAGGAAAGCAGTCTTGGTGTCATAAGCCGAGGGCCCATGCGCCTCATGAAAATGCGCATCTTTGGCTCTCTTCCCAAAAAGCCATGAGTGAGCTGTCTTGGGCAAACAAATTGAACGCCGAAGAAGCTATTGCGTGGACAGTGGAATGGGAACTGGCGGACATGCAGAATTTGGGTCTGAACACCATGGATAGTCAGATCAGTAACTACTTAGGCCAGCCATGAAGCGAACGCTGACTGTCATTACACCTTGCTTCAATGAAGAGGAAAATGTTACAGCCTGCTACCAGAGGTTGCGGGATGTGATGCTAACTCGTCTAACGCACCTCGAATACGAACACATTTTTGCTGACAATGCTTCATCTGATAAAACTCTCCAAGTGCTCAGAAGTCTGGCAAAAAATGACAAGAGAGTCAAGGTAATTGCTAATAGTCGGAACGTCGGTCCGTTTAGAAACATGTGGAATGCGTTGAAAAGTTCTTCGGGAGACGCGGTTGTCCCTATGTTGCCTGCTGACCTTCAAGATCCGCCTGAGATAATCCCAAATCTTGTCGATAGATGGGAAAGTGGAGATTTAGTTGTTTACGGAATTAGATCTGTTCGGGAAGAAAATTATGTGATGCGCTTTTTTCGCAAGGCGTACTACACAATCATTAAGAGATTCGCATCGTTTTATACCCCAATGAATGCTGGAGAGTTCCTTCTTGCAGACAAGCGCGTGATAGAATCAATTCTTTCTATCGATGACACTTATCCTTATATTCGTGGGCTTATTGCCCAGACTGGGGTCCGCTCGAGTTCTGTTGAGTATACGTGGTCGCGCAGAGGCAAGGGAAAATCAAAAAACAAACCTTTGGATCTTATTGACCAAGCAATCAATGGCTTCGTTTCCACCAGCCGCTTGCCCGCGAGATTGTCCTTGCTGGCTGGGTTTGTTTTATCACTCCTCGGCATCTTGGCAGCCGCCCTCTTTCTTTCCCTTTTCCTCTTAGACAGACAAGGTTTCGAACTAGGAATACCGACCTTGATCGTAGGCCTCTTTCTTTTTAGTGGGCTTCAACTCTTCTTCCTCGGAGTTATTGGCGAATATGTATTGAGTATTCATGGTCAAGTTCGACGTCCACCGCCAATGTACGAGCTTGAAAGAATAAATTTTTAAGCTTTTCTTCGCAATGAATGTAGAGTTACCTGCATATTCTCTAATTCCAGGGCCTCTAAAAGACTAATCTTAGGAATGGAGCGAGGAGGATGAAATTGGACAGCACGGTTTATGTTCAAAGAAAGTGTGCTATTTGTGAGTCGGACCAAGGAAAACTTATCGTCAAACAGAATTTTGAACCGAGAAATTTAACAAAATTCACTTTTTCGGCGAGGCGTTTGCCGGACAGACTTACTTTCAGTTGGCTAAGATGTGAAAAGTGTGGCCTTGTTAGGTCAGACCCTGTCGTTGACCTAGACTTAGAAGGGCTATACGGCTCCAGCGAGTTCACCTATTCGGATGAGCTCAAGGGGTTAGCACATACCTACGACAAATTGTTCAGTAATACAGTTGGAAAACCAGATCACGATTCTTCACTTCTTGAAGTGGGAGCTGGGAATGGTTTCTTTCTTGAATTGGCACTTCGGGCAGGATTTTCGAAGGTCTTGGGTCTTGAACCGAGCCTTGATGCCTTTAGAAAAGCTCCAACTCACCTACAAAAATTCTTGACTGTCGGGATGATTGAGAATGCAAATTTGGGTGGAAACTATTCTTCAGTAGTGATGTTCCATGTTTTAGACCATCTGCCAGAACCAGTTTCAGCACTAGAAAAGGTCAGGAGCTTAACCAGAAGTGGAGGTACGATTTTGGTCGCGGTACACAATTGCAGGTCATGGTCGGCCCGACTTTTTCGCTCCATGTCTCCAATCTATGATGTGGAGCATTGTTATCTTTTCGATAAATCTACTATCAGGTTATTGCTGATAAAAAGCGGCTACAAAAATGTCAAGGTGGGCACCTATTGGAATACATATTCATTGGCCTATCTTTTTCAACTACTTCCTCTTCCTCTAAACTTAAAGAGGAACATCCTAAATAGCCTGCTTGGAACTCTTTTTAGGCGATTGAAGTTGACCTTGCCTTTAGGAAACATGTGGGCCATGGCTAAGGTCTAGTGTGAAGAGAGAATGAAAAAATTAGGTTTCATTTCACTTAGTAACCCGCAATATGAGAAACGACTTAGTCTAGAAAATCTTTTTCTCAACCTATTCCTATTAACTCTCATTGCAGGAATCGTAGGAAACGCTTTTTATGCTGCAAATGTTCTTGGTGTCTTATCGACAACCCAGGCGGAACGGGAAATAGTTGATAAAATTATCTACTTATTCATTCCTTTGTACGTTCTTGTCCTGTCCCTAGCTCATTTTAGAAACAGAACCACTACCCACTTCTACGAGAGTTCATCTGAGCAAGGGAAAATCTTCAGTGTACTCATTATTTCCATCCTGTCGCTAGCTGTCCCTACGAATCTATTCACAGAGGATGTGTCGTATGGGTGGCTTGGTTTTGGTCTGAAAACCGCTGTTGTTTTCATAGCTGCTTGGTACTTACTCGAACACTCGATTCTAGAGATTGATCGGATGATGGGAGGAAAAGTAATCTACTGGGGAGCTTATTCAATAGCCCTCGTGTTAGTTTTCCAGCCACCTTGGGGCTTTTCGGATTCCTTTCATAGTCTTTATGTTTTGAATGACTTAATGTCGCCAGCCTTTGGTGCTGATAAATATGTTTCGCAGTATTCTGGGCTTCAAGGAATCCTGTTATCAGGGCTACTTAAAAATAGTGCTTACATCATTCAGGCAGGAGCTTTCTCTCTCTCTGCGTTTGCTGCACTTGCACTTCTGGCATACGCATTTACAGTCCGGCAGATTCTAGACAAGAAGTACTCCCTAGGGGCCACACTTATAGCATTTGCTTTTTTGCTCTCATCTACTGGAGAAACGCAACTCGGATCAATTCTGAATTCTGCTTCAGTTTTAGGTATTCGCATGTTTTTCCCCATGCTTGCCTTTATGTTTTTGGCATTATTCATAGAAAGCTTCTCAACAAGACCCAGAGTCTCGTATCTCTTATTCTCTGGGTTGTTCGCCGGGCTAGGTGTGCTCAACAATTTGGAATTCGGTTTAGCGACGGTCATTTCAATTTTTGCTGCCTTCTCGACAAAGGCGCTATCAATCAAACATCTCTTTACGTTTCTTATTGGCACGGTGTCTGGTTCTCTCTTGGGAACGGCACTCATGTTGTTGGCAGGCATTGATTTAGGTTCAAGGATTAATTTCATATCTACCTTTGCTTCAGGGTTTGGCGGCTCGCCTTTTCCAATAGCAGGATTCCATCTTTTTCTGTTCCCATTCTTTGCAGTCTCAGCACTACTTCTTCTATACACAGGGTTAGATAAGGAGCAACTTCAGGGAGTTCGGCTAAAGGCATCATTAGGTCTCACTATGGCTGTCTTTGGTTACCTGTCGCTTGGTTACTTTGTGACGGTATCTAGTCCAAGCGTTCAACTCCAGGCATCATTCTTTGCACTTGGCTTGACAGGGGCGAGTCTTATCAATCTAAAGCCTCAGGTAAAAAATAGCTCCTCTCGCGTTATGGCAATTTTGACTAAAGGTTTGTTGTCTCTAGGCCTTGCTATATCACTGACGGCCATGCCCTCACTTGAAGCTGAATTAGTAAGGATTTCGCCAAATGATAGATTGGAATTCGAGACGAATTTTTCCAATGCCTACCTTGAAGAGACCATCTCTCAAATTGCGCATTTTGATGACAGCGTGAAGTCTGAGATGGCCTTGTATCTTGTATGGGGCAACATTGTAAGTGGCGTGACTGGAATCCCCTCAGTTGCTGCCGTAACAGATGCCAGGGATGAAGTTACCTTTGGATTTTCGCAATCATGCAGTAAGTTTTCTCAATTCAAGTACATTTTGGCCGTCAGAGAACATGACGGCGTGCCTAATTCGATCTTGCAAAACTGCGGTTTTTCTCGCGAATTCTCACTCTCCAGGTGGGGGGAGACTGAATCAAAAAGACCCTCCTGGGTAAATGATGTCTGGGTTAACCACGAATAGCGTAAAAACACCATTTGTTGTCCAAAAAGAAGATTCAGGTGGGCAAATTGCAGGTTTCGAGCCCCAACTAAATAGCTCGCAAACTTGGTGAAGATGGGGCTTGCTTGGGCCAGAGAGTAGTAGTAATCTGTCGTGCTGAGCTAGAAAGTGTTTCGGCACTTCAAGACCCAGTCAAATCGCCCAGTGGCAGAAATAGACAATCGCATCAAAGGAGTAGTAGTGCCTACAATTCAGCAGTTGGTCCGCAAGGGCAGAAGCCCCAAGGTCGCCAAGACCAAGTCGCCTGCGCTTAAGGCAAACCCGCAGCAGCGTGGTGTTTGCACACGTGTTTACACAACCACCCCGAAG
>Ga0169931_10015926_pt1 | contig 10023 bp, 5 predicted proteins | sample Kivu_15m_20L_FD_129675 | JGI IMG/M metagenome (GOLD analysis project Ga0169931, IMG submission 129675) | Freshwater microbial communities from Lake Kivu, Western Province, Rwanda to study Microbial Dark Matter (Phase II) - Kivu_15m_20L... | ecosystem: Environmental > Aquatic > Freshwater > Lake ... | reverse complement strand
TTATGACAATAATAATATATGGTGTTTTATTTGTTAGCATTTTTATTTTTTACGCATATATAATAAATAAATTTGAATTATTAGGATATAATTTATATAGTGGTAATAAATTTGATGATGAACGATGATACATAACATTTTAAGTATTTTGGATTAAGAATTAAATGCAATTTCTCTAGACCTATTCAATTTATCAATTTTGTCCGATAAATCTGTAAAACCATTTATAAAATTGTCTAATACTTTTTTGACTTTTTGTATTTTATTTTTATTTATAATTATAACCAAAAGAATTAAGAAATTAGATGTTAAACAGTGGTAATATAAATAAAAATATATTTAAAAATAAATGGTAAAATTTAATATTTTTGCCCAAAAAACACAATATTAAATTTTACCATTTATTTTTAAATATATTTTTATTTATATTACCACTGTTTAACATCTAATTTCTTAATTCTTTTGGTTATAATTATAAGGTCAATTTTATCTAAAGTATTTTGAACATTTTTTATTTCATGTGTTGATGTTTTACGATCATTATAAATTGTTTTATTAATTTTTAAACAACTTGCACTTAATGGTAGTTTATTTTGATTACAAATAACAGTTATGTGTGTTACGTTTTTCTTTTAATATTCACCATTAATTGCAATTCCTTCAGAACCTAAACTATTTGTTATTTTTGTTACATCTATAAAAAGATTGATATGTTTGTCTTTTTTAACCTTAGATATTTTAAAATATTTATCTTTAATTAATTTGTAAAATGTTTCTTCAAATACATTATCTTTTGACCATTTATTAAATTCGTTATAGATAGATTTCCAATGAGAAGTATTTTGCTTTTTATCTAATATTTTTAATGAGGACTATTTAACAACATCATTTAAAACATAAACGAAATTTTTTAGATAATATTATTTAGAAAATTATCGTGTTCTTTTTATGGGATATTTATTTTTTACAATTTCAATTACATATTTTTCGAAATATTTGTAAATGTCTGTTTTCATTTTTAATTATAATTATAGTTTTTTCTTTAAGCAATTATTATAATTATTGATAAAATTGTGTTATGATGCAAATACATCATAAATTTAATTATTCTTTCCCTACATATATAAAATAACAACCATTTGTTATTTTATATATAAAATAAAAGTCGGATGTTTTAATATTCAAAATATAAGTAAAAATAAAATCAGAAATAAAGATGTACTAAATCAAATTGCAACTATTATATCTAATTATGATATAATGTTTATTTTAGAGTTATCAGACAGTCCATCAAAAAATTGCAAAGATACGCATAGTCCTGTATTAGAATTAATAGTTGCAACTTTAAATAAAAATGAAAATGAATTATATACATATAATGCTAATAAAAAACAAGGTTTGACAGCTAGATATGCGGAACGTGTTGGTATAATTTACAAAAATAATAAACAAATTATTGATATTAATTTTAATGAATTAGCTGAAATTAATAATATTGATGAAAAATATAAATTTGCGCGAAATCCATATATTATACCAATATATATATATAACGATCAATATATATTTATGATTTGTCACATTCAACCTAATAAAGTTAATAATGAATTAAGTTTGCTAAATGATGTTTTTAATGATTTATATATAAAAAATAAAAATAAAAATTTTGTATTAATGGGTGATTACAATGCAGATGGTAGTTATTTATCTAATAAGAATGAATTAAATAATCCATTGTTTACGAATAAAAACTTATTATGTTTAACTAATAATGAACTAACAAATTTATCAAAAAATAAATGTTATGATAGAGTTTTGTGTTCAACAAATTGTTTAGTAAAATTAAATCCAGTTGATAATGATCAATGTAATAATGCATATTGTGATGTAGATTATTTAGAATATTTAAAACTTAATAAAAAACAAATTAAAAAAATATCAGATCATTATCCAGTATTTATTGAAATAAAAGATATAAATAAAAAAAGAAAATTAGATATTTTATTAAATAATAATACAAAGACTATTTAGAAATAGCAGGTTTTAAGTAACGGTGAAAAGGTTATTTTTATGTTCCATATGATTATTTCAAATATAGATGCGTATTTGACGACTTATGGAAAATAACTAAAGTCGAAGGTTAATACGATTTAACTAATAAAAACATTGAATTTTTATTTTATAAAATTATATTAATTTGTATAATTTAATATAAATATAGTATGGGAGGTAGTGCATTCGATAATATTGAAATTTCACGATTAAATATAAACACATATACATGTCTAAAAAATAAAATTATATCTGTATTACAAAATAATGGAATTATATGTACTCATGTAATAGAAGCACCCGAAAAAGATTCATATGGTGATATCGATATTATTTATATTAGTGGTACATATATATTGAATTTTATCAAAAGTGAATTTAATATTATTGATTCAATTTCTAACAGTGTAATATCATCGGTTGCCATTAATTATGAAAATAATAATTATCAAGTTGATTTTATTAAATCATCTTTAGAAGAATATGAAATACATAAATTCTATTTATCTTATGGTGACATGGGAAATATTATTGGTCGAATGACAAATGCAAATGGTATCAAATTTGGTATCAATGGATTATATCTATATTATTATCCAAATGGTGATACAAGTATTGCAACATTCAAATTGCATTTATCTACGAATCCATTCGAAATATGTGATTTTTTAAATCTTAATTATGATCAATATGTAAATGGTTTTGAAACATTAAATGATATATTTAATTGGATAATCAAATGCAAATATTTTAACAAAAAATTATTTAATAATGATAATCTAAATACAAAATATAAACATAGAATTCAAACCAGAAAAATGTTTAACCATTTCATTGAATTTATTAATACTATCCAAATAAACGAAATAAATGAACCAAAAGATAAAAAAACTTATATCATAGATGCACAACTAGAAGCTATTCAATATTTCAATAAAATAGATATTTTAAATAATGAAATTGAATTATTGCAAAAAAAAAATATAATCAAAAGTAAATTCAATGGTAAATTATTTATAGATCGTGGAATTAATCCAAGATTAATTAATAATTATATAGAACAATTTCAAATATCAATAAAAAATAAATATAATAAACCTTTTGATATATATATAATTGAAACATCACAAGATAAAATTATTTCAGAATTAAATAATTTTATATCAAATAAGTAACTAAGTTATAATTATTGCATTATCAATTATATGATTATTTTTTTATTATTTCATATAATGGATCATTCAATAATATTAAAAATTTGATAATATTTATTTTTGATATATTAAATAAATCACATACATTAAAGATAATAACATCAATGACAAATATACAATATGATGAGCTTGAACAAATATCATTAAATATTATTAATTTTTGGTTTCCAAATCATATTTTTGATTACACATCTGCATATGATTTTTGGTTTGATCATAGTCCAGATAAATATATTATAGAGAATTATAAAAATATAGTTGATACAATAAATTTATATGATTTAACAGATATTAAAAATATAAACCATAAATTGGCTTTAATTATAATTAGTGATCAATTTACACGTAATATATATCGTAATGACGAATACAATCGTACAAAAAATGATATACTTGCGTTACAATTAGCAAATAATATGATAGATTCAAATGAAGATATTACATTAAATTTAAATCAAAGATTTTTTATTTTGTTACCTTTGAGACATCAAAAAAAATCACATTTATTAGATCGTGTAATATCAAGAATACAATTATATTTTAGTGAATTCAAGGAATATTTTGATATTCCTTCATCTTTAATTAAATTTTTATCTCATACATTACGTAATTATACAGAATTAGATGATCAAAATATATTATCAAATCAATTTAGTAAATTATCATCATTTAATAATAATCAAATGATAGAATTAGCGAGTGTACCAAAATATTATAATATAATAGATTCAAATGTATTTATTAATGCAACGGATAATTTAATGAAATCTGATTTTAACAAAGATATATTAGGAAAAAATAAAATTAATAATTGTATATATGATTTTATTAATTTTAATTTTTATGGTAATAGTAGAGATTACAATGATAATAATAAATCAAGTATTAACATTGGAATAAGTTTATCAGGTGGAGTTGATTCAATGGTTTTATTATATTGTTTAGTACAAATTAAAATGAATAATTGTAATTTAATAAATCAAATATATGTAATACATATTGAACATACAAATCGCGAAGAAGGTAAAGTTGAAAGAGAGTTTTTACAAGATTTTTGTGCGATACTAAATGTTCCATTTTACTATAGAACGATATATTATATGAATAGAAATACACCATATATAGACAGAGATTTATATGAATGTGAATCAAGAAAAATAAGATTTAACTTATATTCACATGTAATTGAAAAACATAATCTAATAGGTATATGTATTGGTCATCATTTAGGTGATATCACCGAAAATGTATTTACAAATATAATTCACGGTAAATCATTTGATAATTTAGGTGTTATGAAAATATCAGATGTACAAGAAAATGTAAATATATTTAGACCAATGTTAAATCAAACAAAAAATGATATTATTAAATATGCAAATATATATCAAATTCCATTTTTCAAAAATTCAACACCGGAATGGTCATGTAGAGGTGTTATAAGAGATCAAATGATACCAATATTAAATAAACAATTTGGTAATTTTGAGCCGAATATTCGAAAATTAATGGATACATGTAAAGAGATGGCTGATTTAAATAATAAATATATCATTCAACCATATTTAGATAAAATTAAAATTTACAATGATAATACAGCATTACGAATAGATTACAATGAGGATTTAATATTAGATACGATTTGGAGTAAAATTCTAATAAAATTTACCCATGTAAATGGTGATCATATGATTTCAAATAGATCAAAAAAAGGATTTTTACAGTGGCTAAAAAATAAAAACCATACTCAATATAATTTAAGTAAACATATATTTGCATATAGAACTAATAATGGTATAAATAAATACATATATTTAATCAATCATCAAAAAATTATAAAAAGATCAATATTAATTGATATTTCACAATTTCATAATTTAGAAAATTTATTGGATGGATCATTTGATGAAATAGAAATAAATGTTCCAATTCCTAAAAAAATAATAAAAACATTAAATTGTACATTATAAAAAAATTGATTTTTATAATTGTTATCTATTAACAACATATTTTTTTATTCATATATATACATGGAAGAATTTTATAATTCCAAAGGTAAACAACAAGAATTACATCATGAAAAAAATAGATTTTTATTCAAATTAAAAAACCAAATTATAATCCTGGAATGAAATCAATAAATATTATTATGTTAAATCCATCAGACAAAGATTATGGGAAAATTAGAACAACCGTTTGAAATGTGGTCAATGTATGTGATATCATTCAAACCATAAAAAATTATGGAGAAATTATAATTACAAATTTAGTGCCATATAAAACGGCTAATCCAAAACTATTAAATGATATTGAACATTTTGCGATCAGATATAATGATTATTATTTAGAAAATGAAATTGAGTATTCTGATACCATAATATTTGCATATGGAGATATTAATCACAAAAAATTTGACAAAAAAACAGAAGATATATTTAGAGAAAAAAAGTAATCATAAATATTCATTAACAGAATATCAAATAGATTTTGTCTAATTATTTTATAAAAAAGATCAACATCAATTATTTTTTTATTTATCAATGTTATGTTCAAAAGAAATAACATTGATAAAGTAATATTATGTATTTTAATTTTGATAATTGTTTTATACATTTATTATAATACCCGTATTCCTGGTTGTATGGATAAAAATGCAGTTAATTATAATAAAAATGCAAATTTACATAAAGTAGAATCATGTATTTATGAAAATTTAGGTTGTACTGATCCATCTGCTGTTAATTATAATAAATGGGCAAATGTATCTTGTGTTGAAGATTGTTTAGGATCAACTAATTCTAATTGTGAATTTGTCAAAAATTGTTCTAGTACGCCACAACATATATGTAAATTTCCCATATCAGGTTGTAATCGTAATTGGTCTAACAATGTCAATAGTAATGCGATAATTGATAATAATTCGTGTATGACAAATGATGAGTTATTAAGTCGAATAGTTATTTTGTCTGGTGGTGGATGTAACGGTTGTAGTAATAAAGTATATGTTAAAATAGATAATGAATATGTGATAAATGGCGGATATGATGGTATTAATATGGTTATATTAGATAGAAATATTGATATAACTACTAATAAAATAAATATTCGTTACATTAAACATTTTAATACTGCTGTATCGACTCAACAATCTGATGAATTTGTTGCATTTTGTCAAGATTTTTTATATGCACTAGATATAGTATTAATTGTAGTCAAAGGTGATTTTATTGGACAATATGATGATAATTTTAAACAAGTTATTACTATTGAAGCACAAAATATATTTAAATTATTAGGTGCACGAAAATATGAAACACTTCCAAACAGTTCTTATATATTAGTTGGTTCTTTACTATTAGACTATTATTATGAAAGTGTTAATACAAATCGTGATGCATACTATCCGTTATTTAATTTAGTAAATATTGGTTGCATTAACATATATGACACTAAATTTGTCAAAAAAAAATTAAATATTGTTGACCATAAAATGTTAACAACAAATGGTTTAGAAACAGATGAATTTATTTGGCGTTGTGCATTAGAAGCCCATTCTATTGGTAATGATATATTTATGATTAAAGGAACTGATTGTTATGTAGTTGAAGATATTGTAACAAACATTATTGAATCAGATGAAATAGAAAATATTTATGATAATATAAAAGAAGATTCGATTTTCTATAAACCAGTTACTGATAAATTTAATAAATCAAAATATGTTAGATCATTTTTATTAAATAATTATTCGGCAGGTACATATGAAAAAGTAACTAGTTTAATTCCATCTAATGTTGATGGAGATATATGTATGATAAATCAATTTTATCAAACAATTGGAAATACTAGTCCGGAAAATTATTATTTAATTGTGGATGCATTTAATTCAAGTTATTACATAAATGATCGTGGAAGTGCATATACATATATTTATACAGGTTCGTCATTTACGGGTTTGGAAACACCACTAGAAACTGGAATACAATCAGCAGTCAAAATATTTACAACTAAAAAAACAGCAACACGAGGAATGGAAGTTTTAACGGTTGAATCAATGAGAGTACCAATTCATCATTTTGTGATTGCATTTAAAACTATATTTACTGATCCAACTTTAAATAATCCAGAAATAAATGAGTATTATATGTTTAGTGGTCCAAATACGACAGATATTAGTAAAAATATATTGTACAAAGAATATGGTAATATTGCCAAAGATCAAAAATATCCAACTAAGATGAGTACATTTTTGATAATCAATGGTTATATGGGTGTTAATTTATTTCAAGGTAATAATTATACTGACCTAGTTTTAAGATTGGGATATGGAAAATATATAATTCCAGATATATATATTGCACCTTATTACAATAAAATTAAATTAATGTTGCAAACTATTATAACAGATTTAAAATTATTTAATATATTTGTTGATACAAATGGATTAGATATTACTTATGCAACAGTATTAAAATTATTTGCAAATAATTTACCACTTAATGCCAATCAAATAAATGCAATTTTATCTAGTATTTTTCAAAGTCTTAATTATACAAATTATCAAGAATTCGCAGACAAATACACTAGTTTGGTTGATGGTTTTAATGTTAGATCAATTAAATCTTATTTATATGCAAATGCATGTATTAGATTTTTTTCTGATCAAAATTTTAATAATTTAATTTACACTCATTATATTAAACGTTCATCATATGGTAAACCATATGATGAAGCAAATAATATTATTATACCATCGTTAAGTAAATCTATAATTGTGGATAAATTGGGATTAATTCAAATATACAGTGATTTAAATAAAACGATAGATTATTATGAATTGAAATACAATGAATTGAAAATTAATCAGAATTATATAGGAGTTACAAATTTAACAGAAAAAGATAATTTAATTATAAATCCTTTTGTTTGGTCTAAAAATTTACCATTGGATGAAGATGTTTCTGTAATAAGATTTAAATCTTACAATAGCATAAATGATAAGATTGATGTATGGTATTTTGTTAATTCATATAAATCATTATATGAACAATTACGATTATGTATGTTTAATTTATTTAATTTTAGTGGAGATGATGTTAAAAAAATGCCACCATATTATTATTATCTTAATGAATTAACTAATGATTTACCAAATCCTACAATAAATATTACTATTGATGATTTTGATGTACCAATAAAAAGTGGTAAAATAATTAAATTAGGACATTATAACGATGATGGAACGTATAATTTTGAAGAAACATTGTTAATTAATAATAATTACAATAGTTATTTTTATACGGGTAAAACAGATATTATATATTATGGTAACAATAAAGATAAAAATATAAATATTTTTATTGCCAATATAATTATAAAAAAAGAATTAATGATTGATGATTTCAAAAAAACGTCATTGTTAGGTTACAATATGAATATTACTTACGGGATGATTGATTTGATTATTAATGATATACATAAATATTATCAGATATTCAATGGGAAAATATATGATGGTTATCAAACAATTGATTATAAAATGCTATCAGTTGTTGGATACAATAAATTGATTATTTATAATTTAGGATTAGGTATAAATGATTTAATAAAATATAATGGATATATTAATGGAAATATTTATGGTGGATTAATAGTCAAAGGAAAAGATGGATTAATTAAAAAACATATTCCAGTATTTCAAAATATGTATTGGAATAATTATCAATGGACATCTATATATAATATTGATCAAATGATTTATTATGATGATTCTGATATATATTATTTTGATCAATTAAATAAACAACATGATGCCGTTTTAATATCGATTATTAATAATCAATATACAGACAATATTAATAAAATAAATATACTAACTAATTTGATATCCAATGTTAAAGTACCGTGTCAACTTCAAATATATTATAAACCATGGGATGATGAAGAATTATTTGAACAATTTAATAATTATCAAGTATATAGTTTTTTTGGGCAAAACGACAAAACAATATTTTATAGTGGAACTAAAATGATCGCCGTTAATAGTGGAAATTGGAAAATAACATTTGAACACGAATTAAATAATGTTGACCTCATTACTTCCATATTATATATACCAAGTCCAGATAATAAATATGTTAATAAATATGACAGAAGTGTATATAATGGTCAAATAATATTAAATTATTTAAATAATGTATTAGTAGATATAACAGAATATGATGAAAATTTTCATCATATTTATGGTGTTAAAAAATATATGTCAGATGGTATATCATTAGAATCAATATATATAGATTATGAATATAAAGTAAATAGATGGTTAATTAAAATGCCTATGAATTTACCAACAAAAAAAATAACTTGGTCGCGATATTATGGAATTATCTGATATTATATATAATTTTTTATTTAGTAGATGTTGTGTTTTTGTCTTAATCATCTTTATTTTGAATCCAACATAAAATTTCATTATCTTTGTTCCATGAACATGGTGGATTTTGACTTCATAACCATTTTACACCTTTGCACATTTAAAATGCTGAGGTAGTAAAAATTTGGTTATAACCTGTCGTGGAACAGGTATGAAGTTTTATAAGGTATAATAAAGAATTATTTTGCATATAGCGTAACTTATTGACATCGTAATAATTCAAACCTTTAACGAACAATTCAACATAGACTTCTTACTATTCATTGTTAATATAGTATATTATTATCTTTTTAAGTTGTTTTATTTATTAAAAAATCGGCGTTT
>Ga0169931_10015925_pt1 | contig 10023 bp, 11 predicted proteins | sample Kivu_15m_20L_FD_129675 | JGI IMG/M metagenome (GOLD analysis project Ga0169931, IMG submission 129675) | Freshwater microbial communities from Lake Kivu, Western Province, Rwanda to study Microbial Dark Matter (Phase II) - Kivu_15m_20L... | ecosystem: Environmental > Aquatic > Freshwater > Lake... | reverse complement strand
TGACCCACGGGCACCAGGGCCGGGGTTTCGGCCTGGTCGGTCTGGGCCACGTAGACCACCAAGGAGCGCACGTCGTCCCGGTCAGCGAACTGGGCCAGTTGAAAGTGCACCAGGCTGAGAAAGCCCTCAGAGACGTGCAGGGTCACGGGCTGCCGGCGCGGCGAACGGGGGTGTGGGCGATCGCCAGAAAAAATCTTGCCCCACCGTGTTCGAAAATCGGGAAAAAGTCTTAAGATGGTGCGTATCGACCAATACTTCCCAGTCCGCGAGCGGGCGGCAAGTGGCAGTCGGGGCGACGCCACCGGCGTCGTTGTTGCGGTTTTCCCGTAACCACGCTACAGCAGAGACAGAGACCCATCCGAGGATCTGTTCTTCAAGACTCTGCGGCCGCAAGCCGCAGGGCTCCTGTTGGTGCGTAGCCGACGGAGCGGCTTTCCGCTTTTTCGTACGACAGATGGTTGGGCGTTGCTGACCTGCCGGTTCTCCGGTCGGGCCAGCCGCAAGGACCATGCCGCGCTGCCGCGCTGCCCGGTCGCCTCATCCCCCTTCCCCGTCACCCCTTCCATGTCCAAGAAGCGCAAGCGGATCAGCCGCCGCCGGCTCGCCGGTCAGCGGGTCCTGGCCCATGTCGCCACCTTCAACCTCGAGACCGGCTCCCACAAGCCTGTGACCGCTGCCCGGCGCTACATCGCCGAGCAGGCCCTGGTGCCCCCGGCGATCCTCAACGTGCGGCGCAACGAGCACACCACCGATCGCTTCTTCTGGGGTGAAAAGGGTCTGTTCAGTGCTCAGTACGCCGAAGAGAATCACTTCCTCTTCCCTTCGCTGCGTCTGATCGTCGATCGCATCGGTGAAGACGTGCTGTTCGAGGGCCTTGAGGCGCTCGCCGCCGATGACTGGGAAGAGATGGAGGAGTACGAATACGCCTTCGTCTGATGGCGGCGTGGGCCTTCAGGCCCAGCAGCGTGTCAGAAACAGGCGCATCGGTGCAAACAGATCCGGATCGATGCTGTGGCCGCCGGCGAAGCTGAGCAGTTCGACGGCGGCACCTGCCGCCTTGAGCCGCCGTTCGAGCTCCAGGCTGGCGCCATGGGGCACCACCGGATCCTGCTCACCGTGGCTGAGCAGCACGGGCAGGCTCAGCTCCTCGGGTTGCCAGTCGGGGTGGGGGTAACCGCTGCAGGCGATCACGCCGGCCACCGGCAGAGCGGTGGCCACGTCCAGGGCCATCGCCGCCCCCTGCGAAAAGCCCAGCACCACGGTCTGCTGCAGGCCGATGCTGGTGTCCAGGACCAGCAGCCGGCGTCGCAGGGCGCTGCGGGCTTCCGGCAACTGGGGCCAGCCGCTCTGCTGCAGGTCGTACCACTGCCGGCCGACACCGGCCGGGTGGGGCAGGGGGGCGCGCAGGCTCACCACGCTGACCTGTGGGCCCACCAGCAGCGCACCCAGTTCGAGCAGGTCATCGGCATCGGCGCCCCAGCCGTGCAGCAGCACCAGCCGGTGGGCGCTTTGCTGGGGCCCCTGCCAGAGGGCTTCCCCCACCGTGGTGTTCTCCATCAACGAAGCGTGACCTGCCTGCGTAGGTTGGCAGGTTGATCCTGTTGCTGGCGTCATGGCTCCCACGGCCCTGCTGAGTGTCTCCGACAAAGAGGGGCTGGTGCCCCTCGCCCAGGGGCTGGTGGCCGCGGGCTACCGGCTGATTTCGAGTGGCGGCACCGCCGCTGCCCTGCAGGCGGCCGGGGTGGCGGTCACCAAGGTGGCCGAGCACACCGGTGCCCCCGAGATCCTGGGCGGGCGGGTCAAGACCCTGCACCCGCGCATTCACGGCGGCATCCTGGCCAGGCGTGCCGACCCCGCCCACCAGGCCGACCTGGCGGCCCAGGGCATCGATCCGATCGACGTGGTTGTGGTCAACCTGTACCCGTTCGAGGCGACGGTGGCGGATCCGGCCGTGAGTTGGGAGACCGCGATCGAAAACATCGACATCGGCGGCCCGGCGATGGTGCGGGCGGCGGCCAAGAACCATGCCGACGTGGCGGTGCTGACCAGCCCCAGCCAGTACCCGGCCGTTCTGGAGCTTCTGGCGGCGGCGGGCCCGGCCGGGATCACCGCCGACCTGCGGCGCCAGCTGGCCCTGGCGGCGTTTGCACACACGGCCGCCTACGACGCGGCGATCAGCAGCTGGATCGCCCAGCGCCTGGCAGACCAGGCGCCAGCTCCCGACGCGTTGAACCTGGCTCTGCCGGCCCGCCAGGGCCTGCGTTACGGCGAGAACCCGCACCAGAGCGCCACCTGGTTCAGCCAGCCCGAGGCCGGTTGGGGTGGCGCCAGCCAGCTCCAGGGCAAGGAGCTCAGCTACAACAACCTGATCGACCTGGACGCGGCCCTCGCCACGGTGCGCGAGTTTGGTTACGACCACAAGGCTCCCGGCACCGACCGCTTCCAGTGCGCCGCGGCGGTGGTCAAGCACACCAATCCCTGCGGCCTGGCCACCGGCGGCAGCGTGTCCGAAGCGCTGCAGCGGGCCCTCGACGCCGACCGGGTTTCGGCCTTCGGCGGCATCATCGCCCTCAATGCCCCGGTCGACCTGGCCACCGCTGAGCAGCTCACCAGCCTGTTTGTCGAGTGCGTGGTGGCACCCGGGTTCACGGCCGAGGCGCAGGCCCACCTGGCGGCCCGGGCCAACCTGCGGTTGCTCGCGCTGGGGTCTGGCGCGATCGAGCGGGCGCCCCGTCAGCAGCTGCGCAGCGTGCTGGGCGGCGTGCTGGCCCAACAGCTCGACGATCAACCGGTCAGCGAAGCCGCCTGGCAGGTGGTCAGCGAGCGCCAGCCGACTGGCCAGGAGCTCGAAGATCTGCGCTTTGCCTGGAAGCTGGTGCGCCATGTGCGCTCCAACGCGATCGCCGTCGCCCGTGGCGGCCAGAGCCTGGGCATCGGCGCCGGGCAGATGAACCGCGTTGGTTCAGCCCGCCTGGCGCTCGAGGCCGCCGGCGAGCGGGCCCGCGGCGCCGTGCTGGCCAGCGATGGGTTCTTCCCCTTCGATGACACCGTGCGCCTGGCGGCCGACCATGGCATCAGCGCTGTGATCCAGCCGGGGGGCAGCGTGCGCGACGCCGACTCGATCGCCGCCTGCAATGCCCTGGGCCTGGCGATGGTGGTCACCGGTCAGCGCCATTTCCTGCACTGAACCCCCGGTAGCTAGGTTCGCCAGAACGACCGGCGCCCCAGCCATGCCCGAGACCCTGGCCTACAACCTCAACTTCGTCCATCCGTTGTTGATGTGGCTGCTGCTGGCCCTGTCGGGCTACGGCATGTGGCTGGGCATCAAGGCCAAGAAGACCCGCACCGCTGACGCCGAGACCCGCAAGACCCTGATCAAAGGGCAGTACGCCCGCCGCCACTTTCAGGTCGGCGGCCTGATGCTGGCGCTGATGGTGCTCGGCACCTTCGGCGGCATGGCGGTGACCTACCTCAACAACGGCAAGCTGTTTGTCGGCCCGCACCTGCTGGTGGGCATCGGCATGACCTGCCTGCTGGCCCTGGCTGTGGCCCTGATCCCGATGATTCAGCAGGGCAATCTGATTGCCCGCAAGGTTCACGTCGGCCTCAACATGGGGCTGATGACCCTGTTCCTGTGGCAGGCGGTCAGCGGTATGCAGATCGTTGCCAAGATCTGGGAGAACCGCCCCGCCTGAGCTGGCAGCTGGCAGCTGGCGGGCAGCTCTAGAACTGGGCCCGTCGCCGTGGCGGGCACTCCAGCCCTTGGCTGGCGTGAAAATCTTCTTGCACCTTCCAGGTCAGGCGCCGAGAGATCTGGCGCACGATCTGGCGCAGCAGGTGATCGCCGCTGCTCTGCACCAGGTTGTCGGGCAGCAGGGTGATCACCCCGGGCAGGGTGATCCAGACCTTGAGGTCCAACATCCAGCGCACTGTTGTCAGCGTGTCGCTGTCCTGATCGAGTTCCAGGCTGGCGTTGAAGTCCACGTCGTACAGCTCGGTGAGCCCCTCGGAGCCGGGCAGCTGGGGCACGGGCACCGTGACGATGCGGTAGACCCCGGCGCTCTGGGGCAGCAGCTCCAGGCCGATGGTCGGTTCGACCTCAAAGCCGAAATTGCCGAAGCGGCCCAGGGTCAGCACGTAGCCGTTGTGGGTGTGGCCCAGCGGCTGCACCGTCATCGGCGCGGCGCAGCGGCAGAACCAGCCTTCGTGCCGATCGAGATAGGCGCCCACCACGGCGGCGGGGGCCCGCATCTCCATCAGGTCGGCAAAGGTGCTGCCGTAGCAACGCACCCGTGGGTCGCTCCTGTGGCGCAGTGTCGGTGCGCTTTGGCTCGACAGGGTCTTCAACGGCTGCGAACTCCGGCATGCCGGAGACCCGGCCAACTGTGAACCAAATGTAAAGCCCGCGGCGCAGGCTGCGTTCAGGCCTGGCTGAGGTCGATCAGCAGGCGGATCACATCCTCCACCACCCGGTCCGGGGTCGAGGCGCCCGAGGTGATCCCAACCCGGATCGGCCCGCCCGGCAGAAAGTCGAGCACGGTCTCCAGTTCGCCCCCCAGGGGCTTGTGGGTGATCCGATTGCCGGGACCGATGCAGGCCGGCGTGTCGATGTGGAACGAGCGGATGCCGCGGCTGACGGCAATCTCCTGCAGGTGGGTGGTGTTGGAGGAGTTGTAGCCGCCGATCACCACCAACAGGTCGAGGGGTTCGTCGACCAGGGCGAACATCGCGTCCTGGCGCTCCTGGGTGGCATCGCAGATCGTGTTGAACGCCAAAAAGTGCTCGCTCAGTTCGGTGGGCCCATAGCGCCGCAGCATCGTGCGCTCGAACAGGCGACCGATCTCTTCGGTTTCGCTCTTGAGCATCGTCGTCTGGTTGGCCACCCCCAGACGCATCAGGTCACGGTCGGGGTCGAACCCGGGTGAGCAGGCTTTGGCGAAGCGCTCCATGAATGCCTGCCGCTGGGCGGGGCTGGGGCTGGCTCCGCTTTCGCTGGCGAGGATGTAATCGCAGACCATCTGCGCTTCGGCCAGGTCCAGCACCACCAGGTACGTGCCGGCGAAGCTGCTGGTGGCCAGGGTCTCTTCGTGCTTGACCTTGCCGTGAATGATCGAGGTGAAGGCGTGCTTCTTGTGCTTCTCGACCGTGTTCCACACCTTCGAGACCCAGGGGCAGGTGGTGTCGACGATGTGGCAGCCGCGTTCGCTCAGCAGCTGCATTTCCTGCACCGTGGCGCCGAAGGCCGGCAGGATCACCACATCACCGCTGGCCACCTCCGAGAAGTCTTTGACCCCCTGCTCCACCTGGATGAACTGCACGTCCATGTCGCGCAGGTGGGCGTTGACCGAGGGGTTGTGGATGATCTCGTTGGTGATCCAGATGCGCTCACTGGGGTAGTGGCGCCGGGTTTCGTAGGCCATCGCCACGGCCCGCTCGACCCCCCAGCAAAAGCCGAACGCCTCGGCCAGCCGCACGGTCAGCCGGCCGTCGCGCAGTTCGTAGCCGTTGGCCCGCAGCTGGGCGATCAGATCGCTCTGGTAGGCCTGCTCCAGGGTGCCGGCCACCTGGTCCCCCAGGCCAAAGCCGCGGCGGTTGTAGCGCTCCGAGTGGTGCAGGGAGCGCTTGAAGGCACGGGTATCCACGGCGGCGCGGCTGGTGCGACCAATCTATGGGGTTGTTTCGGGGTTCAGTGCCCGCTCTGGTGCGCCACAACCTCGCTGACCCCCAGCCAGCGGACGCCACCAGCATCAAAGCGGTAGCGGCAGGGCAGCACCTCGACCCCCGCCGCCAGCGCCTGGCGGAACAGATCGCCATACACCGGGTCGGCCGCGTCACCGGGGGCAAAGCGGGTCACGTCGTCGCGGCTCAGGCAGGGCAGCAGCACCGCCCGCGCGTCGGGTAGCAGGGCCATCAGCTCGCGCAGGTGCTTCTGGCCGCGCTCGGTGACGGTGTCAGGAAACAGGGCCAGCGTGCCGTCGCTCCAGGTGGTGTTCTTGACCTCGACGTAGATCGGCCGCTGGTCGGGGTTCTCCGGGGCCGGGGTCAGCAGCAGGTCGATGCGGCTGCGGCGGTTGTCGCCGTAGGGCACTTCGGCTTTGATCGCGGCGATCGGACCCAGCCAGGGCTCCAGCAGGCCCGCTTCGATCGTGGCCCGCACCAGCCTGTTGGGCAGCGCGGTGTTGACCCCCACCCACACCGGCTCGCCGGTGGCACCGGGGCTTTCGGCCTGCTCCCAGGTCCAGGCCAACTTGCGGGTCGGCGAGGGGTCGTGGCGCAGGCGCACGCGGCCGCCGGGGTGCAACACGCCGGTCATCGGGCCGGTGTTGGGGCAGTGGGCGGTGACCTCGGTGCCGTCCGGCAAGGCCACATCGGCCAGGAAGCGCTTGTAGCGCTTCAGCAGCACCCCCTCCACCAGGCCATCGAACAGGAGCACCGGCGAGGCTTCAGAGGCGGGGTCGGCTGGCACTGGGAGCGGCGCGACAACAGCGCCATACTGCCGCTCAGTTCTGTGGCCCCGGGGCCGCCTGTATGGCCCAGTCGCTGAAGCGCATCGCCCTGGTGGTGGCCGTGGCCACCGCCCTGAGCAAGGTGGCGGGTCTGGTGCGTCAGCAGGCGATCGCGGCGGCCTTCGGGGTCGGTGCGGCCTACGACGCCTACAACTACGCCTATGTGCTGCCGGGCTTTCTGCTGATTTTGCTGGGGGGCATCAACGGCCCCTTTCACAGCGCCATGGTCAGTGCCCTGGCCCGCCGCCCCCGCGCCGAGGGGGCCCATGTGCTGGCCGCGGTCAACACCCTGGTGGGCGCCGGGCTGATCGGGGTCACGCTGCTCCTGTGGCTGGCTGCTGACCCCCTGATCACGCTGGTGGGCCCGGGCCTGGGGCCCGAGCGCCACGCCCTGGCGGTGGTCGAGCTGCGTTGGATGGCGCCGATGGCCTTGCTGGCCGGCCTGATCGGCCTGGGCTTCGGCGCGCTCAACGCGGCCGATGTGTTCTGGCTGCCCTCGATCAGTCCGCTGCTGTCGAGCCTGGCGGTGATCGTCGGTCTGGCGGTGCTCTGGTGGCAGCTGGGGCCGGCGATCGTGGCGCCGCAGATGGCCCTGATCGGCGGCATCGTGCTGGCTGGCACCACCACCCTGGGGGCGCTGCTGCAGTGGCTGATCCAGCTGCCTGCCCTGGCCAAGCAGGGGCTGCACCAGTTCAAGCTCGTCTGGGACTGGAAGCATCCCGGCGTGCAGGAGGTGCTGCAGGTCATGGGTCCGGCGACGTTTTCGTCGGGGATGCTGCAGATCAACGTGTTCGTTGATCTGTTTTTTGCCAGCGGCATCGTCGGGGCGGCGGCAGGCCTGGGCTACGCCAACCTGCTGGTGCAGACCCCGTTGGGCCTGATCTCCAACGCCCTGCTGGTGCCGCTACTGCCCACCTTTGCCCGGTTGACGGCCCTTGAGGACCGGCCCCAGCTGGTGGCCCGCATCCGGCAGGGGCTGATGCTCTCCAGCGCCTCGATGCTGCCGCTTGGCGCGCTGATGATCGGCCTGGCCGGGCCGATCGTGGACCTGGTCTACGAGCGCGGCGCCTTTGACGCCGCCGCCGGCGATCTGGTCGATGGCCTGCTGATGGCCTACGGCCTCGGCATGGCGGCCTACCTGGGCCGTGACGTGCTGGTGCGGGTGTTCTATGCCCTGGGCGATGGCAACACGCCGTTTCGGCTGTCGCTGGCGGGCATCGGCCTGAACGCCATCGCCGACTGGGTGCTGGTGGGTGGGCCGACCCCCTGGGGACTGCAGCTACCGGCAACCAACTTCGGGGCGCCTGGGCTGGTGCTGGCCACGGTCGTGGTCAACGGCGTGACCTGTGCCGGGTTGCTGTGGCTGTTGCACCGCCGTCTGGGCGGGCTGCCGCTGCTGCGCTGGGCCCGTGACACCGTCTGGCTGCTGCTGGCGGCCCTGGTGGCCGGGGTTGTGGCCTGGGTGCTGGCCCATGGGGTGCAGTGGCCCGCAGGGCCGCTCGGGCTGCTGCTGCGGCCGGCCCTGAGCGCTGCCCTGGGCCTGGCGGCCTACGGGGTTGTCGCCTCCAGCGCCGGCGTGCCTGAGGCCAGGCAGCTGGTAGCGGGCCTGCAGCGCCGGCTGCCGTTCAGGGCCGGTCGTTGAGACGCACGTCGCGCTCCGCGCGCACGTGCACCGGGATCTCGAGGTGCGAGCGGCCCAGCATCTGCGGGCCTTCGACCGAGTAGATGCGGGCTTCGATGCCGAATTCGCGGAAGGCCGTCTCCAGTTCCTGCAGCAGGGCCTTCTCGACCTGGGCCTCGGCGTCGACCATCCGACCGATCAGACGGCTGCCAAGCCGACCGATGCGCTGGCTGACCACCTCCCGGGCATTGGTGACTTCAATGACCAGCACGGCCCGGGTGCGCAGCAGGCGCAACCCTAGTGGTGGGCGCAGCGCCCATCACTTATGCGTCCAGGTCCTGCAACACATCCTCCAGATCGCGCAGCTGCCCGGCGGGCACCAGCCGCGCCAGCGGCAGCCGGGTGGCACCGCCGCCGATCGGCACCTGGACCGCTTCGAGGGCTTGCCGGGCACACACCGCCGGACCCTGGTCGAGCCGGGCGGCGCATTCAATCGCCAGCTCCTGGGCCAGGCCCGCATCGCCCAGGTACAGATGCCAGCCGGCCACCTGCAGATACAGCCGCTCGGCCAGGGCATGTTCCAGGTCCTTGATCTGGCCGGCGGACAGGGTCATGGCTCTTGAGGGTTTGAGCTGGTGGCGTTGGAGCGGCTGGGCCGCAGGGCGATCACCACCCCACCCTGGATCAGCACGAGTGCCAGCCAGCCGAAGCTGAACCAGTTCAGGTGCGGCCAGGGGTGGCGCAGCTCCTGCACCAGCCACAGACCGCTGTTGACGGCTGCGAACAGCATCGCGTGCAGGGTCAGGTTGACGATCCGCTCAAAGTGGCGGTACGTGGGGTCTTCGGGGTTGGCGGGCCCGTACCAGCGAATCGGCATGTTTGACGGATGGGCCCTTCGTGCGCTGAAAATGGTCCCATGCGCTTGTAGCTCAGCGGATTAGAGCATCTGACTACGGATCAGAGGGTCGGGAGTTCGAATCTCTCCAGGCGCGCTTCACCAACCACCGCCCTCCGGGGCGGTTTTTTTTGGCCTGCCCGCGGCGAGCCGTCTGCCTACGATCGGCACACCTGTTTGCCACCGCCGCCGCCCATGTCTGCCAGCAGCGACGCGCCGATCAACCAGTCGCTGGCCAGTGCCGACCCGGCGCTTGCGGCGTTGATCGGCCTGGAGGAGCAACGCCAGGAGACCCACCTCGAGCTGATCGCCTCGGAGAACTTCGCCTCCCACGCGGTGATGGAGGCCCAGGGCTCGGTCCTGACCAACAAGTACGCCGAGGGCCTGCCCGCCAAGCGCTACTACGGCGGTTGCGAGCACGTCGATGCGATCGAAGCGCTGGCGATCGCGCGGGCCAACGAGCTGTTTGGTGCCGCCTGGGCCAATGTCCAGCCCCACAGCGGCGCCCAGGCCAACTTTGCGGTGTTCCTGGCGCTGCTGCAGCCCGGCGACACGATCCTGGGCATGGACCTCAGCCACGGCGGCCACCTGACCCACGGCTCGCCGGTGAACGTCAGCGGCAAGTGGTTCAAGGCCGTGCACTACGGCGTCGACCCTGCCACCCAGCAGCTCAATTTTGAGAGCATCCGCCAGCTGGCCCTGGAGCACAAGCCCAAGCTGATCGTCTGCGGCTATTCGGCCTACCCGCGCACGATCGACTTTGCGGCCTTCCGGGCCATCGCCGACGAGGTCGGTGCCTATCTGCTGGCCGATATGGCCCACATCGCCGGCCTGGTGGCCGCCGGTGTGCACCCCAATCCGGTGCCGGTGTGTGACGTGGTCACCACCACCACCCACAAGACCCTGCGCGGCCCCAGGGGTGGGTTGATCCTCTGCCGCGATGCCGCGTTCGCCAAGCAGTTCGACAAGGCGGTGTTTCCAGGCAGCCAGGGCGGTCCGCT
>Ga0169931_10015924_pt1 | contig 10024 bp, 12 predicted proteins | sample Kivu_15m_20L_FD_129675 | JGI IMG/M metagenome (GOLD analysis project Ga0169931, IMG submission 129675) | Freshwater microbial communities from Lake Kivu, Western Province, Rwanda to study Microbial Dark Matter (Phase II) - Kivu_15m_20L... | ecosystem: Environmental > Aquatic > Freshwater > Lake... | reverse complement strand
TGTTGAAGAATTTTTGAAGAAAGTTCAGACACTTGATCAATACGACTTTGTAACACCATTAAACACGATGAACTTTGCAGGTTCCATCATCAAACACATTGAGGATGCAAGTATTGGTTACTTTCCTGAACTGAATGAACTAAAGGATTTTTTGCTGCCTTCCAAAATGACTGAAAAAACAAAGGCCAAAAGAGGGGGACAACGAAAGTACACTGATGCTCAAATTGCATACTGGAAAGAAAAATACTATAGCGAGTACAAAGGTAAAAATTATACGCAATCTGCTATTTACGAAAAAATGAAGTCTGATTTCCAAGAATTAAAGGTGCCTTTTCCATCGTTCTATCATTTCCGTAGGTTCTTATTAGAATGGTAAAAGCTGAAATAGGTCTGTGAAAAATTTTCGCATTAGACACCACCGAAATAGTGGTTTCGTGAATCGATTTGTGAAACCTATTCATGAAACGCCATCTGTTGCCGGAACTTTGGGCAAGTTAAACGCAAACCCGAAACCCCGACACAATGACAACAATTATAACAGCAGATACCGAAACACTGCGCACGCTGATACGTGAAGCAGTAGCCGAAGCGGTATCGGATCAGGTACCAAGTATCGTCAAACAGGCAACTGCGAAAGAATGGCTGACAAAGGCCGATGTTATAGACATGACCGGATGGAGTGAAAGAACGCTTCAGTACATGAGACAATCACGACAGATTCCGTTCAGCAAGCACAATCGGAAAATCATGTATCCAAGTGCTGGAATCCAGCAGTTTCTAAAGGATCACAATGTGATTCCATTCAGCAAAAAGAAAGGGGTGGAACCATGATAGGACATGATTTCACCCCTAAAGTAGATCGGGCAAATGATCTTCACAATGATACCCAATCCATCGCTAAGTCACAAGCAAGGCGAATTCACGAACTGATGTTCAATGAACCGATGACAAGGCTTCAGGCGGCACGTTCGGCCGGACTCGTACAACAGGCGAATGTTTGCCGATATGTCGATGATTGGCTGGTTGAAGGCAAGGCGGCTGTCCATCACTTAGGCAAGTGTCCGGTGACTGGAACCGACGACGTCGAATTCGTTACGACAGATCCTGCAAAATTTCCAAAGCCTGCACCTGACTTGTTTACACCACCTGAAGCACAAGAAGGAAGCATGGCATGACTGACAATACAAACTGGAACATACCCGACAATGCTTCGCTGAACGCGTTACATGATGTTTCTGATGTCACTGCGCCGTCGTTCGATCCAGCAACTGCATTCCACCAAAGCCGTATCGACCTAAGTCGACCACTTGAACCGCCGAAATGGGTGTTCAGTGTAATTGAACCGGACGGATCAAAACGCCGTTTCGGGACATTAGGCAATTTTTCGGTGATTCAAGGCAAGGCCAAAAGCCGAAAATCGACACTAACATCCATCATAACGGCCGCTGCCTTATCAGGCAATGGGCTATCAGCGTTCGAATCCGATCTTCCCGATGATAAACGAACTGTACTTGTATTTGATACCGAACAGGATGAATACGATGTACAACAAAACGCTGAACGCGTACTTCGGATGACTGGACACAAAGCGACACTGACAACAAACTTGCACGTTCACGCGCTTAGGACGCTATCCAGCGAAGAACGATTGAAGGCAATAGAATTCGGTTTGTACAATACGCCGAACGTAGGTTTCGCCGTGATTGACGGAATACGCGATTTGCTGAAGGACTTCAATGACCTGAATCAAACCGCTGATTTGATTAGCGCCCTGATGCGATGGACTGGTGAACTGCAAATTCACATTCTTGTAGTGATCCACACGAACAAAGGCGATTCCAACGCAAGGGGACATCTTGGATCTGAACTAATGAACAAGGCAGAAACAGCCGTAAGTGTTGTAAAAGACGCAAATAATGATCTTGTATCATGCTGTCAACCGGAATACAACAAAGGCCGCGAATTCACGCCGTTTGCATTCAGATTCGACGATACAGGACTTCCTGAAATCGTTTCAGGATGGACGCCAACAGGCAAGGCCGGCCGCTTCAAAAAGCCTGAACCGGCTTTGTACGAAATGGAAATGAAGTTGCCCAAAATCTTTGGAACCGACGCGGCCGATGGATTGCCTTTGTCGGAACTAAAGACGCGGTTTCAGGCTGCATTTCATAACGTGTACGAAATAGGCGAAAAAAAGGCTGAAAAACTTATTCGCGTACTGGTGGAAGAACAGTTGCTGAAGACTACAGGAACGCCAAAAACAAGGCAATGCAAGTATCATCCGACGGACGGTACCAAAGCGGATCAGATACCTTAATAAACTAAAGCAACCCCCCTATAAATAGGGGGGGGTTCTTGCTTCAGTTTCACGGTATTAGGGGAACTAAAGCAGAAAACCACTTTAAACCAAGTTAACGCAGTTCGCAGTTCATGGAATATCCAATCTTTGGTGATGCAAAAATAAGCGTATGGATGAACGGACACGATACCACCGCGCCACGAAACATCGATCTTGCAGTATGGATTCGATCTACAGTAGAAGGACATCCGAAACACCAAGCCACGATCACCACAATACGCGAAACATCCGACGACGACGAACGCAGGCACCTGAAGGCAAATTTCCTTCCAGCTTGTACACCGTCGGGAACTTGGAAGGATCGTAAAGCTGAAAGAGTAGTACCCGAATCGCTGAATGGATGGGTACAGTTCGACATCGACGGTATCGACGACACAAGCAAGGCGGCTGAACTTCGCAATGCACTAAGCAAGATTCCTGAAATTGGATTTTGTGGACTGTCGGTATCCGGCGGCAACCTTTGGGGACTGGTGAAGGTGAAGTATCCGGACAAGGCTGATCAGCACTTCCAGCAACTTCGTGAAGATTTCAAGCGTTTCGGTATTCGGATCGATAGCGTTGGCAAACCAAAGCAACTTCGTTTCTATTCTTACGATCCGGACGCGTACATCGCCCAAAGTGTCACAGAATACGAAAGACTTCCCAAGCCGAAGGCCGCGCCAAAAGCTGGATACATCGATCGTAACATTCAAAACAAGTACGGTGAAGTTATGCAAGCACTGGACGTGATAAGGCAAACTGGAACCGACATAGCAGGTGATCACGGCGAATACCTAAAACTTGGAATGGGTATCGCGAATGAATTCGGTGAAGCAGGTCGTGAAATCATGCACGCTATTTGCAGGCACTGGTACAGGTACAGCGAAAATCCAGCGAAACACCACGCTACTGTCGAACAAGATTACACGTATTTCCTGCGGTATCCTGATAAGCGATGCGACATCACCGTGTTTTGGTGCTTGTTTCACCGCGCTGGTCTTAAGCTATCGAAGCAGGCAAATACAGTCGCTCACAATCCAGTTGTTTACTACCGGCCGCTGGTTCCGCAGAAATCTGCAAAACCACAAGTAAAAGACGAAGACGCGGCGTTCGATGAACTGATAAGCTATTTTGAAGCACGTAGGATTGAATTCTCGGACAAAGTGCGCGCGCACGCGCACGCGCGCGAAGGCGACGATAACGCGGCCGAAATACGCGAACTTGAAGCAACATTATACCCATCTGTGTAACTACCCACATATTTACCCTTACTTGAGCCATTGCAACTTACTAATGTAAGTACAAAAAACAACCCATATAAAAGTAAAAAATCTTTTAAATAAAAATGATATTTTATAAACAAAGTTCTGTTAGTTAGAAATTAACAAAAGTGAAAAACTAACTATTTACACTTCCTCTCATAATAATTCATCATTTCAAATACATATACAGATGAAGGTAAACCAAGTGTATTTTGAATATTTTTTTCTTCTGCAAATCTTTCGTAACAAGCTTCAAAATCTCCACTATACCTACTTGTTGCATAAGCGGTTGTAGATATATCGAAACACTTACAATCTGATGGTGAGGTTAGCCAGGATAAAAAAGATCCAATTACAAATATAATTACTATCCAGGCCAACAGATTCCCTATTTTTTTCATTTTATAATGTATTACTTCAACTAAAATGTATCACTTCAATTAAAAAACAATAACTAATTAAAAAAAAAATGTCAATAGCTATTTGTTTTATCCCTTATAAAAAGAGTTTGCATCGTGAAAAAAAGGATTAAGCAAAAAAAGTTTTAGATTTCATAAAAATTAGTTAATGTCAATTAAACGGGGATGCCGAAAACGTAATAGAGTAGGCACAATTCTAAATTAAATTAAAATGGAAAATCAAGTGCAATCAAAGACAACGATGATTTTGATTAGTTTCTTTCTCGGTGGACTTGGTATTCACCGACTATTGATGGGCTATTCAAACTGGTGGCTAATGCTATTAACCCTTGGAGGTTGTGGAATTTGGGCGTTAGTTGACTTCATCAGAATTATCACAGGAAGCCTCAAAATGGCTGACGGTAGAGATTTGGTTTAAATTAAGGGGATACGATGAAACGAAACATCGTATCGCAATGACAATGAAACAAGACAATGAAAAATATTGCACCGAATGCGGTGCTATCATAAATTTCAAAGCTGAAATATGCCCAAAGTGTGGCGTTCGTCAAATGAACATTATTGCCTCAGAGGCTTCTGAACAAAGAAATAAGTGGCTTACTTGCTTATTACTTTGTTGGTTCTTGGGAATTTTTGGCGTTCATCGTTTTTATACAGGACACACAGGGCTTGGAGTTTTGCAGTTACTGACATTAGGCGGTTGTGGAATTTGGGCGTTAGTTGACTTTATAATTATTGTGACTGGAAATTTCAAAGACGCACAAGGTAATCCAATCAAAAATGTTTAACACCATCAAGACATACATAACTTCAAACGCAATTGTGTTTTCTATTGCTGTTTATTTTATTTTTTCAGCATCACTAAACGCTTTGACAGGTATTGACATTTGTATTCCTTGCGTTTGGAAAACATTGTTTGGTTATCATTGTCCTGGTTGCGGCTTGACAACAGCATTCATCGGACTACTGGAACTTGACTTTAAAAAAGCATTTGAAAGCAACTGGGTAATATTTATAATTGTGCCTTTGGGATTTTATTATTTGATACAAGACTATGATAAACACAGACGAAAATACTACGCATAACATGGGCTTTGCGAATATGCGGGTTGCAGTTCTTCGCAGGACAGGTAAGTAGTAATTTAAAGTTCGGTGCTTCGTAGAAAGTGTGTGCTGCAAATCCCGCTCATCGCAAAGCCCCGAACCGTTCAAGTAACAATCGATGGTTTCGAAGTAGAAGACTGGAAGAAATTTACAAACGCTCACATTTCGTTTTTAAGCGCTTCAATACGCGAAGCTTACAAACAGCCATACCTTCACCGGTTACGCCGTCTTAGGGCAATTTTGGAAGCCTACGGCGACAAGGCACAGGCGGTTTGATTAGATAGTGATTGGAAAATCATGTATCCGCTGGCTGGTATTGAATCGGCACCGATCAGCACTTCGTTTTCAGTGGAATAACAATTCTAAAAGCGCATGATAACATTCCACTGAAACTTGACAGATTTTTTGTTAAAATATTCTCATTCGCTTTGATAAATACACTCTTCACAAAAAAGCATGAATATTGAAAAATGTATGATCAACTTTTAGAAGCAAAAAAGTTTGTAGAGGAAGGTAACTTCACAGAAGCAAGTAAAATTTACGAGGAGACTTTTCAAGCAGACAATAGCTGTAGATATTCTATTATGGGCTTAGTGACTTGTTGGATTGCTACATCTAACCCAGTGAGTAATAAACTAAACATTGCGTTGAGTACTTTAGAAAAGCTAAAGTTTTATCATTTATCAAGAATAGAAAAGGAAGTCTTCGGCGATACAATAATCGAACTTACAAGTTTAAAAATCAACGAATCAGTTAATCTTGCAAATAAGTCTATGAATTATTTGTTCTCTGATAATGAAAACTTAAAGAGTAATGTGTTCGAAAGAGAAACTCAAAAAGCTCTTGATGAGATAAGTTTCAGTGATATAGTTTTATATCTTAACAATGCTTTTTCAATTAATAGATATGTTTATTCAATGTCTAAAAGTACTGATATTAATTTGGCAAAATTAGTTTCTTCTTGTGATCAAATATTGAATTTAATAACTAAAGTAAAAAGAGACACATTATTACAAGACAATTTTTTTTTGAGTATTGAGAATGATTTACAAACATGGAAAAGAGATTCAGCACCTAAAGCTTCAACTACTCCTAAAGCTTCAACTACTCCTAATGAGCTAAAGAATGACAAAGACGGTTGTTTTATAACTGTCTTCGCAATTAGCCTATCTCTCTCAGTCATAATCGGCTACCTTGCCATATAAAACCATCAATTCGATCATGCGCCTAAATTTTAGCTACCTAAAACCCAAATCAATTAATGTATACGTCACTAAAGATAACATGCCTGAATTAGAACAAAAACCATGGCAGAATGAACACAACTCAGGAAGGATTCGTAATTGGTTTACATTTGATGGAGATAATATTGAATATGATAAACCTCTTTTTACTTATAGCGTTGATCTTGAACATCATGCACTAAATCATCTGATTAGGAATACAGAACCATCAGGTACACTCGAAATAGTTACTAAAAAGAACGAGGTAGTACGCTTAGGCGATTTGTTATATCGGATACATCCTCGAGGTTTCTATAAAAACGAAAACAACGTAAACAAAAATAAATTCTTACATTTTGTAAATACTTATGAGCTAAGTCAAGCTTTAGGCATTGGTACGCATAATTCTATTCACCGCGGATATGGTATCTCTGAAATAGAATTTAAAATGTACTGGCATTTTAACGATGGTGATTTTATAGAAAAAAATAATTTAGTTGTGACTTTTAGTAGTGGTTGGAAAATAGACTCTAATGAACTTAATATTTATTCTTTAAAAGAGGGTTATTTAAATATTATATTCGAACCACTCCATGCGCATAGGTATTTTTTTGAACCAGAATTGATCTTTACTATTTCAGATTCAGACTTTGCAAGAGTTGAGAAAAAATATGTGAATGTACCGGATGTTATTAGGGATGATTTTAAAAATAAAAAAATCGTTAAATGGCGTTCCGTATCAGGAACAAACAATTATTTAATTTTGATGAATAAAGACCAAGATATTTGGTTAGGTGTCTCATTTGAATTTGATGAAATAGATTTTATAGTTTTCTTCTTCGCAAAAAATAATTTTAACCTATCTAAAGACGACAATGTATCATTCTTATTCGAAGATGGAACAGTTCTTGATTTCTTAGTGATTCATAATTCAGAACGATCCATGAATAATGGGAGTAAAATTTTCGAAAATCGGTTACCAATTACTCAAAACGAATTGCTCGCTTTTAAGGATAAAAACTTAAAATCATGGAAAGTCTCATTAAAAAGAACTAAAAAAGAAATTATAGGTGGTGAATACGGATATGAAAATTATTTGGCGAAGTCGAATTTGTTAATTGCAATAAAAAAATTCACTGGTGAGTATTTGGAACTTGTTTCGAGAGAAATAGAGGAATATTCACCTCTTTTCGAACGTGATAATCAAATAGAGAAGCTCGAGGATTCGAAAGTTGAAATTTGTTTTGTATACCTAATGGTCGATCGAGTAAATGATATTCACAAGATTGGTATTTCAAACAATCCAAACTGGAGAGAAAGAACCCTACAAAGTGAGAAGCCAACTATTGAGCTTTTGGTAGCAAAGAAATTCGTGAATCGAAAAATTGCATCAAGCTTTGAGAAAGCTCTACATGATGCATACGCTTCAAAGAGAATACGAGGAGAGTGGTTTCAACTCGATGCAAGTGACTTAAGTGAGATTACCGAAACCCTTAAGAATTAAAAAGAAATACTATTATAGCAAAAGATCGATTAAGCTAATTCAAACATGGTCACTATTCCTACACATCTGTTTGGAAGCCTACGGCGACAAAGCATAGGCCGTTTGATTAGAAAGTGATTAGAAAATTATGTATGCGCTGGCTGGTATTGAATCAGCACCGATCAACACGTCGTTTTCAGTGGAAAAACAGCGAAGAAACAACGATGATGGTATCAGAAAATAAAACCATTACAAGGCGAAGTGCGAAACGTTTCTGCCCCTTATAAAAAAGCCTGATGAATCAGCGAATTAGTTTCGTCGGCTTATAAAAGCCCAATTCTTGCACCAAGTACGCGCGCACGCGCGCGTACTTACTCGAGAATCCAGACATACATCACCAATCACTCCTTTTGATAGTGACCATGTGTTCAAATTCTATGCCATAGCTTATCAGGCGATGGCTTATTTGGTGGTGATGTAGGCATTTATTAGATTAACCCTCAACTACACTTTTGAGACAGTGGTTTCCTTGCGAAAATTTACGAACTAAACCAATGTTTCGATTAATGGGGAGTAGTACTTATTTAATTAATCACGTTAAACTTAACAGCTTTTGTAATAGTGGGAACGGAGTTTTATACCATAGTAGTAAACACTACAGTATACTACTGTAGCAAAGCTTTAAACTAATTCAATTATGAAAATTTTTTGTACAGTTTTAGCACTTCAGCCTGGAGCCTGGCCTTCCAAAGAAGTGTTTACGTCAGCCCCTTCTGGGGTTCCCCTTTTTGTGGTTTTTTTGGGGTTAGTGATCTTGGTTTATTGGCTAAACAGACGGAGCGGGAAATCAAAACGATAGTACCTAAAAAGGCATACAGGTAGAACTTTCACCCTTTCTTTTGTTTATTGTTGCTTCCATAATTTTATAGATCTAATATTTTAAAAAAAAACTAACTCACGGTTTAATTTTAATGTACCGATCAAAAAGATTGTAGTTCTGGTCGGAATAAATCATCATTTCCCTAAGTTCCTTTGCGCCAATGGAATTATTAGCACGATACTTGAAAACTGCCTTGAACCCAACTTCTGTTTGTTTGCTCTCAGGCAAACCTGCGCGTTCAAGTAATTCGTCTGTCTTTTCTAAATGTCCGTAGTATTCTATGCTATCAGCTGCATAAGCGTTTTTTGCTTCAGTCAATAGGCTATCGCTACAATCAGAAACAGCACATAGACTAAGTTGAGCTGCGTATAACTCTATCCTTGATTCGTATACCATCAAAATTGACTTTCTCAAAGGCATTATTGAATTTTCTAAGTGTAAAAGCAATGTATCCGCGACGGTTAGTGCCTTCAAATCATCAATCGCTACAAATTCGTAGCTTGAGGCATCGTTCAAATTTGCAACTAAAAGAGTCTCAGTGTTTTTGCGAAGGGCTGACTCTGGCGAAGTGCTACAAGCTGATAGTGAGAAAATGGAAATAAGTAAAGTGAAACTAAATAACTTGTTCATAATGAATTTGAATAAATATTGAAGTGTGACCAAAGCAACATCGTAAAAAGGGTTGACTCAAACAATACCGTTTAGTTTATAACCCAAAATGCAGGGTAAAAACAGCCGAATAACAGCTGAATAACAGCTGGCAGAACTACCTTCGCAATTCGCGTAATCTTCGCACGGCGTCACCGTCAAGTTCAGTCTTTATGTCGTCGAAGTTATCTGCAAAAGTAGGTGATTCATGATCCACCATTTCATCGAATGTGAACAATCCAAAGCCGTACCGATCTACAAAATCAGAACGGCCGTGTAAACCGGCAAAATGTTTCGAAGATCCATCGGCTAACGTAACCACCAAACCACCTGCAAACCTGTACGCGGAACCATCGGGAACGATCTTCAGGCTTGATACATCCACGTTCGACACTGTTTCAAATTGAAGGGTATCGATTACGACTACTTGGATTTCTGATTCTATTGGATTCATAGTACTTGGATTATTTTGTACTGATACACGAAGACACAAAATTCGCACAAAAAAAACCGGCAATTCAGATCGAAATCTTTAGCGAACGAATAAGAAAAAAGGCGTTTTGTTGGTACCATAGTTGGTACCATTATTTATTTGCCATTGTCTTCTAATAGCTTACATCGTTAATTGTGCCGAAGGCGGGACTCGAACCCGCATGAGGTTGCCCTC